>Ga0326728_10001692_pt1 | contig 76781 bp, 71 predicted proteins | sample MB3enrmetagenome_FD_207602 | JGI IMG/M metagenome (GOLD analysis project Ga0326728, IMG submission 207602) | Lab enriched peat soil microbial communities from McLean, Ithaca, NY, United States - MB31MN | ecosystem: Environmental > Terrestrial > Soil > Wetlands > Peat | place: USA: New York...
ATCGGCGGTACGGGTTACGGTACGTAAATGTTTCGGCTTGTTCAGACTTGCAAGGACTTAGGGGGCCGCCCGCCTCTTGCAAGTCGTTGTATTTCCTTATGGTGGTTGTTCTTTCACGGCGGTAACACGGGTTCAAATCCCGTCGGGGACGCCAAATCTTATCAACGCTTTACACGGAAACTCCATCTGCATCGCGATACACAGAAAATACACGCTCTTTCGGCCGGATCATGCCTACAACTTTGCTTTGCGCGGCCCTCTTGTCGGGCCCGAGAGCTTGGGTGTAGGTATCCAGCGTCATCCTTGACGTTGAATGTCGCAACAACTCCTGCACTACTTTCACATCCTCACCATTGCCCTTGAGAATCGAGGAAAATGTGTGTCGAAAGGTATGCCACGACACCTTCTTCTGGATGCCCAACTTTCGGGCCATCGGCTGGATGTAGTCGCGCATCACCGTGCTCAGCCAGACGGGTTGCTTCCCGCGCTTGGCTCCAGCACGGTTGGCATCGGTGGCCCATACATAGTCGGACGGCTTCTTGTACGGTGTCACCGCGTACCAGGCTAACAATTCACGAGCCACGAATTCATCGATCGGCATCAGCTTTCTTGAGGTTTCGGTTTTCACCGGACCCACGTGTTGGTCAACCAGTGATCGGGTGACACTCACATGGAGCTTCTTGAAATCGAAGTCCTCCCACTTCAGCCCAGCCAGCTCGCCTCGGCGGAGCCCGGATGGCATGTCAAGAAACAACATGGCCCTTTCCCGGATACCAAGAGCCGCCAGAAGCAACTGCATCTCCTGGATTTCGAGAATGTCAGGCGTCCGCTCTCGTTTTGCAGAGACGCGCACTCCTGAACGCTTCGTCGGACCAGTGATGGGGTTCCGGTCGGTCAGTTCCCACCGGATCGCATGATTGAAGATACTGCTCATTGCGTCGCGAATCTTCTCTCTCGTTCCGCCGGCAAGAGGTTTCGGCTTACCGAACTTCGTTGTGACAAGCGTCTTGAGCCACTGCTCAACCGCGACGGTCTTGATGGCCCGCAACTCCACCTTCCCCCAATGGGGAACAACCCACCGGTTCAGAAGCTGCGTCTTCCTAGAGCGGGTAGAGTAGGCTTTGCCTTCCGCGCCACAGTCAGCAAGTTCGTGGACGGTGTAATGATCCACTGCCTTCGTCATGGTGATCGAAGTCAACTCCGTTGGGCCATCAGTGTTAATGTTTACTCGCAATCTGGTTACTACCTCGTGCAGTTTCTTGCTTTTCGTCGGATATTCTTCCACTGTTCCGATGACCTTGTTTCGCTCCCGCAACGTTCCGTCAGGGCAACGCTCGCGCCAGCGAAAAAGCCACCTTTCCACTCCATCCTTTCTCTTAATCGTCGTGAGACACCCATTTCGGAAACGTGCCAGCATTCATATCCTCCTTGAATTCTGGCACCGGTCGCAGCTCGAATTTACCTCGCCCGGCGCCCAGGAGTCTACCCCGACTTTGAGCACTGCGATTCCTCCGCTGTTACGAGTCACAAGACGAACGGTTACGGGCTTCTATTGCCGCACCAGACTGGCCTTGATGACTTGGGAACGCAGCCAATCGTCCAGCTCCGAGAGATAGAAGTGCCAGCGCTTCCTATCCCTCCCAACCGGATGAGCTGGCAGTGTGCCCTCGCGAGCCTTGCGGAGGACGGTTTTGGGATGCATCCTCAGGAGGCGAGCAGCGTCTCGTGAACCAACGGGCATCTCCCTCCCAGAATGTGGTGAATCAATGCGCGTTGAAATAAGCGGCGTGGTAGGACTTGGCTGGGTTGACATAGCATCCTCGTCAGCGGCGGGTATTCTCGATGCGAATGGCGGCCCAGTTGGTCAAGACCGTACGGGACCGGCGATGTTAACCAATTTGATTCATTGCTCCCGCCGTGTCCAATAACTTTTCGGATCGAGCTCATTCCTGCAGGTTATTAAAGACAGCGCTAGCCCGATTCATCACATCCAATTCGCACTGACCAAGCCGGTTCACGGATGCAAAACTTATTGGACAAGAGGGGCCTACAGAAGGACGGTCATTCGCAGAGAACGCCCGAGATTCGTTGAGGCAGCGATAGGGACTCGCAATCTCTCAGTACCATTCAGGACAATCTCCGAAGGCTGCCAAGAAATATCGGGATACTCGGGGATGGTACAAGCGACGATGGGTATGCTCTTCATTGCAAGATCGATGGACCTTTTCTCATGACGACCTCGATAACAAGTCCCAAATCGAATCACTCCACCTCTCGGACTCATAACCGCCAGGAATGAACTCCATTCAAAACGTTATTGGACAGCGTGGTTCAGTGCAGTTAGGTTTGCGCTAAAAGCAGCTGCCTTAAGCTCCTGCCGGAGGTGCATATGCCACGTTGGTCCCGAATTTATCTCATCCCTCAAATCCAGCCTCTTCTTCGGTCGAAATACGTCCGCCCAATCGCCGTAATTCTTGCCCTGCTGCTGCTCGGGCCGGTGGCCGCGCTGGCACAGGGCTCACCGTTTGACACCGGCTTTAACGCCATCCAAAGCCTTTTCACCGGGACGATCGCGAAGGTTGCAAGTCTGGTTGCAATCGTGATCGGCGGCTACGGCTTCGCGCACGGCGAACCCGGTGCAAAAAAGGCGCTCGCTGGTGTTGCCGCCGGAACGGGCATCGCGGTACTTGCGGTGAATGTTCTGAGTTGGCTCTGGGGTGTATAGCGCCCTTTCCCAGCCACGGTCAACCTAGGCTCAGAAACGAGGGAGCTATGCCAGACAAACCACAACAGACGCATCGCACAAATCGGGTCTTTAAGAGCCTGCACAAGCCACTCACTTACTTGGGCGTCGAACGGACGCTGTTCTACTTCGTTTGTGTGAGCGCCGTGGGCGCCTTCAACCTCTTCAATTCCATCCTTGCCGGTATCGCCGTCTTCATTGGCGGCTTTGCCTTCGGCCATTGGGTGACGAACACCGATCCGGCATTCCTCCGCATCCTCGCAAAGTCCGAACGGTACAAGCTGCGCTATGACGCCGCGAAGCAGCAAGTTCCCCGCGTGGAGATAGTGTGATGCTGCGTCTCGATAAAGTCATCAAGCCCTGGAAAGATAGCGCGGCTCTCAACGACCACATCAATTTCTATGGCTTCTGGAGTGAGACGGCCTTCCTTACCAAGAGCGGTGATCTAGGCATGGTTCTCAGCGTTCCCGGCGTGGACTACGAAAGTCTTGACCGCTCGGAACAGGAGTATGCGGTGAAGCGGTTGGAGGCGGCGCTGAAAGCCTTTGGCCCAGGCTTCCACGTTTACCAATACCTCTTCAAATCGAACCGCCCCGACATACCGTTCGCAACCTACGATGACCCCATTGTCGAAGCGGCTATCGACCAGCGGCGGAAGTTCTTTGAGGCGAAGCGGGACCATCTCTATCAGGTCGAAATCTTCTACTGCATCCTGCTCGAAGGCGCCCGATCGAAGACCGGCGTCGGCACGGCACTAGCTCGCCTGTTCCGCGATCCCGAGGGCGCGATTGCCGAACTCAAATCGCAATTCACCAACGACAGCGTGAAGAAGTTGTTGCGGACGCATATCGAGCGCGATCTTCAACGGCTCGACCAGCACGTGCAGGCATTCGCTCGGCAGCTCGCAGATTTCATGCAAATCGAGGTCTTGAATCGGCAGGGGCAGTTCAGCTTCTTTCGCCGCTTGCTGAATTATGACGACTGGCGTGTTGCTGGCAGGCCGCAGTCAACACAGTTTCTCGACCATCAGGTCGTCAATTCCGACATCGAAGCAGAACGCAATCATCTGCGGGTAGGCGAGCACTTCGTCCGTGTCCTGACGATGAAAGAGGCCATCACCGAAACAAAGCCCCTGGTACTGGACGCATTGCTGAAGATTCCAGCCAACTTCTATGTCGTTACGGAGTGGACGCCACTTCCGGCGGACAAGGCCCGTAAAGAGGTGAACAAGCGCCGCCGCCACTTCAATATGTCCAAAACAGGATTTGTCTCGCAGATGGGCAACGACGCCACGAAGACGAACCCACGCGATGTGCTGGTGGATGAGTCCAAGCAGGCCGACATTGAGAATCTAGGCGATTGCCTGCGAGCTCTCGGTGACGGTCAATCACTTGGCGATTTCTCGCTCACGATTGTGCTGTATGAAAGGTCACGAGCGGATATCGATCATCTCGTGGCCGAGTTTACTGGCGTCTTCACCAACGCGGACGGCAATCTGTTTGTAGAAACCTACAACCAGCTGAATGCTTATTTCGCTACTGTACCGGGCAACTATGCGATGAACCTCCGCCAGCTGTACATGCTGAACACGAACTACGCCGACCTGTCTTTTCTGTTTACGATCCTTCCCGGCGAGAAGACGAACGAGCATCTTGGCACCGAGTACTGGGCGGTGCTCGAAACAGACAACAGCACGCCTTACTTCCTCAACCTGCATACCCGCGACGTTGCTCATACGCTGATTCTCGGGATGACAGGCAGTGGCAAGTCGTATTTCTGCAATTTTCTGCTCCAGAACGCGCAGAAGTACGAGCCGCTGACCTTCATCTTCGATATCGGCGGCAGCTTCCAGTCGCTTACGACGATATTCGAGGGCTCGTATCTCAATGTGGGTCAAGAAGCGCGGGACTTCACCATCAACCCCTTCTCGCTGCCTCAAACCAAAGAGAACCTGCAGTTTCTCTTCAGCTTCTTCCGCGTACTCATTGAGGGCAACGAGCAGCGTTACCAGCTTGACTTCAAGGAAGAGCGCCGCCTGTGGGACGCGATCGAGCGCATTTACGTCCTAGAGCCGAACCAGCGCACAGTCTCGAACTTTGGAAACATCATTGGTGAGTTGAAAGAACGCCTCCACCGTTGGACCCGAGGTGGACAGTACGGCTTCCTCTTCGACAACGCCGAGGACACGCTTTCGTTCAAAAGTTTTCAGACGTTCAATTTCCACGGCTGGAATGATGCGCCGGAAGTTCTTGAGCCTCTTCTGTTTTACGTTTTGCATCGCGCGTCGAATGAGATCACCAACCCGAAGAACCTCGACACCTTCAAGATCTTCCTGCTCGACGAAGCGTGGCTCTTCATCAAGAACGAGACGATTCGCAATTACGTGATACAGGCGCAGAAGACCTGGCGCAAGCACAAAGCGGCGATGATCCTTGCAACGCAATCCATCAAAGAACTTGAGGAATCGGGGATGCTGGCGACAGTGGCGGAGAGTTGCCCGACAAAGATCTTCCTCGCCAACCCGGACATGAACCGGGAAGTTTACCGCGAAGCGTTTCATCTGAACGACACCGAACTGGACCTTATCGACGGCCTTGTTCCACCGGGCCAAATGCTGATTCGCAAGGCGCAGACGTCCAAGAAAGTGCACTTGAACGTCGATTCAGTCTCGCACTGGATGGCGACCAACAACGCCCGCGACAACCTCAAGAAGCAGGAATATTTCGATCGTTTCGGTATTGCGGATGGACTTCGCCATCTGGCGGAAGATCATCCATTCCAGCCGCGTGCGCTGGTCGTATCAACCTCGAACAACAACCGCTAAGGAGAGCTCTATGCGGCATCTGAAATTCGTCGTCAATTGTGCTTTGGTTTTCTCTTCCATCGGTGCTTTCGCCCAAGACTCTGCGCGCACTGTTCAGTATCACTCGCAGGACATCGTTCCCATCCGCGCCAAGGTGAAATATACGACCCTTATCGAACTACCCACGACCGAGAAGATCATGGAAGCCGCCACGGGTGACAAGGAATTCTGGATTGTGGACGTGGTTGGCAACTTTTGCTTTGTACATCCGGCAAAACAAGGCATCAGCTCCAACTTGAATCTCATTACGGACAAGGGGAACATCTACAGTTTCACTCTCCAGGACATCTCCGCCTTATCAACGACCCCTGATCTGAAGGTGATCGTCGAGCCCGCCGACCGTTCTGCGATTGTGGCCGCCAGCGGCCCCCCGCAGTTCGTACCCGCCGCCCAACTCGAACAATCGAGGCAGCAGCTTGCCGTTCTGCAATCGCACGTCGAGCAGGCGGTTGATGAGTACAAAAGCGCCTATCCGACGCGGCTCAAGTTCGACTATGCCTACAAGGCAAACGAAGCTCCATTCGACATTCAGTCGATCTATCACGACGACAGATTCACCTACATTAAGACGAATGCACCTGAGAAGTTCAGTGTCTATGAGATGAAAGACGGCAAACCCAACCTCGTCACCTACGACCTCCGGGAAGGGACGTACATCATCCCGAAGATCATGGACAGCGGATACGTGGAGCTGGGCAAGAAGCGGATGGAATTCACGCGCAAGGGATCACCGTCATGACCGAGAACGTCTTCACTCCGCACACTGAACCGCAGGCGGAACCAACGTTGCACCGCAACCTGCAACTGCCCAAAGGCGTCTTGCAGAAGAACCTCAAGACCTTCGTTTATCTGGGTGCTGCCTTGCTCGTGATTGTGGCGGCACTCTTCAGTTCGTCTGGGAAAAAGACGCCTGGACAACAGGCGAGCGTGAAAGGGCTACCCCCGCAACCAGCCTTGCAGGACAACACCGACAGCAACGTGCAGGAGTTGAAGAACCAGCTTCAGGCCGAACGTCAGAAAGAACAGCAGGCGTCATTGGCCGCCGCTGCGATGGGAGACTCAGCGCTCGCATCTGCGACTCCCCAGCAGCGCGCTGCAGCCGCGGCCTATGGACCGACCGGCGTTGCCGTGCCCTGTATTCCGGGTCAGCTCTGCCCGCAAGCGCAGCAGGGCAACATGCAGATGCAACTCACGCCTGCGCAACAGCAGGCACAGTTGATCGCTGCGAAAGAACGCGAACGGGCCGACAACTCCCGTTTCGCGTCCAATCTTGTGTACTCCCGCTCTGCCGATCCGTCGCAACAACAACAGCAAGGGCAGATGGTGCCGGCCCAGTATGCCCCTAGCGAACGGCAGACAAACAGCAGTCTTGTCTCCCCACCACCCGAAGGGAAACAGGATGACACGCCCGGAGGATATAAGCGCCCACTAGAGGCCAATATCGATTCAGGCGTCGGTCAGCCCTATCTCGTGTACGAGGGCTCGGTTCTCGACGCTGTTCTCATGAATCGTCTGGATGGAGACGCCGTAGGGCCGGTTAAAGTGCTGGTCTCAAATCCACTGTATTCGCACGATCATCAACACGTCATCATTCCCGAGGGAACGGTTGCTTTAGGCGAGGCAAAGAAGATTGGAGCGGCAGGCTTTGGCCAACAACGCCGGATGGCCGTGGTTTTTCACCGCCTGATTATGCCCGATGGTTACTCCGTCGATCTCGATCAGTTCCAGGGTCTTGATCAGATCGGACAGGAAGGATTGAAAGATAAGGTCAACAACCACTACCTCCAAATCTTCGGTGCCTCGATAGCCTTGGGTGTAATTGCCGGGGCGGGTGAGATCACGCAGGGTGGCGGCACCATCACCACGAGCGGTTCCCAGGCATTCACCAACGGGGCTGCCGGCAGTGTTTCGCAATCTGCGACGACGATCCTTGATCGTTTCATACAGATACCGCCCACCATCACAATTCGAGAGGGCCATCGCGTGAAAGTGTATTTCACGCAGGACTTGCTTCTTCCTGCGTACTCGAACCACACTATTCCGCAAACCTTTTGAGGAGCCGATATGCGCAAAATCATCGTTCTCGTTGCATTGCTCTCCACTCTCACCCTCTTCGGTTGCAAGAAGCAGATTGCCTGCGACCCCGCCGATTCAGAAGCGGTGTGCAAAGCATTCCAGCAGTGTCTTCATTCGGATACCTCGGCTGAGGTCTGCCGGATGGGAGAGCAGGACGCTAACAAACTCGAAAAAAACAAGAAGCACTGATTACCCAACCAAGGAGGTCTCCCGATGAAACGCACCAGTCTTACCCTCGCCGCAGTGTTGTCCATCATGCCCGCCACCATCGCGCACGCGCAGTTCGGGTCGGGGATTGTGTTCGATCCCACGCAGTCGGCCCACGCCATCACCCAGATCGAGCACGAAGAGCAGTCCATCAGCAACCAGGTGCAACAGATCGAGAACGGCCAGCAAATTTTCTCCAACACCGTCAAGATCGCCAGCACGGCACTCCAAACCTACAACCAGGTGAAGCAGCAGTACAACCTCTACCACCAGATGATCCTTGCGCCGCGGATGCTTTATTCACGATTTCTCTCGCCGACGACGGACCTGCGAATGCTGCAACAGATCTCGAATACCTACGGCAATTCGGCAGGCTGGGTCAGCTCCGCCAACACTGGAAATGGGGCTTCAGCCGCCTTCCAACAAGTGAGCGTTCCCCACACCAACAGCATGATTCCGGGCTACGGCAGTTTCAGCACTTCCGGGCAGCAACAGATTGCCGCACAGGGTGCCACGGTCGATATCAATGATTCTGTACTGACGAACAATCTCGAAACCCTTGGAACGATCCGGGCCAATCAGACAGCAAGACAGACCGACATCGCCAATCTGGAGGCTGCGACACAAACCCAAGATCCAAGCCAGCAGACCATCATGGCGGAGCTTCAACGCATCAACCAGGCTTTGCTTCTGCAGTTGCGCACGATGCAGGATGCCAACCAGATCAATGCCAATCTTGCGCTTCAACAAATCGTTGCCCAGAAACAACAGCAGGACGCACTAAAGGCGGGATTCCAGGACACTGCGAACTACGCGAGCACCTATCAGACACACGTTGCGCCGGCCTACAACGGTGGCGCACAAGCCCTGACCTATTGATCGTCGATGTACCCGAGCGGGGTGACGTATGGGAGTGCTGAATTGGATCACGCAGGGATGTGACGCGCTGACCGCCACAGCGTCGCCCACAATCGATGCTTTGGGGGTTCGCATGTGCATCGCGCTCGCGACCATCATGCTCGTCTGGTTTGGGGTGCAGGAATCGCTGGCCTCCTCCCACGGAGGCCAGGGTTTCCATATGGGGAAGTTCCTCAGCTTCTTCATGCTGATCACCTTCGCCTATACCCTTGTGCGATTCTACGACAGCAGCATCCCAGGTGTTGGCCAATCCTTCCGTGGCTTTATCAACGGCGGTGCGCAGTACCTTGTCGCGGTCATCGGCAACGACAGCATCACGAGTATTCAGAACACGCTGAATCAGGCTCAGGCCACGAGTGGCCCCGGCATGGTGAAGGCCCTGATGAATCCTTACTACGCCATCGTGTACGTCATTATTCAAGTCCTGATCGCCACCTTCTCTGCCGTGGTCAGCGCCATTGTCGCCTATGGAGCAATCGCCAGCGCAGTCATTGGCCTCCTCGGTCCCGTATTCATCCCGTTTCTTGTCTTTGACAAGCTGGAGTTTCTGTTCTGGGGATGGCTCAGGGCATTCATTGGGTTCTGCTTCTATAAGGTGCTCGCCGCGGCTGTCCTGAGCATCCTGGCACACCTGCTCGCGCAGTATTACACGGAGGTGGTCAACTTCTCCGATCCCGGGAACATGGTGCAGGAGCTTCCGTTACTGATCTTGCTGGTACTGGTCAACATCTACATCCTCTTCAAGATTCCTGCCATGACCATGAGCATCTTCTCCGGATCGTCCGGCGGCCATGGCGGCGGAATGGGCGGCATGATCACGGCGGCAATTCTCAGGGCAATCTAAGCAGGAGGCATTCATTCATGAGCAGCAGCATCAAGCCATCCCCCGAAATCACCCGAGCTGCGGAACGCTATTTGGAACAGTACGGCGATCCGCTCGTGATGAACACCTATTTGAAAGTGACGATTCTCGTGCTCGCTGGCGTGTGTATCGCGCTGGCGGCGCTCACATTCAAAAGTCAGCAAGCCCTCGCCAACATGCACCCAATGATCGTGCGGATCAATGACGTAGGGCACGCGGAAGCGATCGACTACCGGAACTTCCAGTACCGCCCGCAGGAAGCCGAGAACAAGTATTACCTCACCCGCTGGGCGGAACTGTATTTCAGTCGCAATCGTTTCACGATCGAGCGTGATCAAACCCAGTCCCTTTATTTCCTTAATAGCGACGTGCAACGTGCCGTGATCGACCAGGAACGCAAGGACAACAGCATTCAGAATTACATCAAAGACAGCAGCTTGCCGTATGTCGATGTGGAGATCAAGAACGTCATCCTTGACGACCTGCGACAGTCGCCGTATTCGGCGCGCATCGAGTTCGAGAAGGTGTACAGCAACCCGGCGGATCATTCCGAACTCAAGCGGGAGCGATGGACAGCGAGCGTTACCTATGTCTTTCGCGAGAATGTGAAAAACAATGAGCTTGCCGTGAACCCCCTCGGTCTGACCATCGTGCGCTTCCGGGCTGACCAGGCTTTCGGCTAGGAATTCATCGACCTGCCCAGAGGCTTATTCATGTCCTTTCGTGCTGCTAATCCGGCTGGCTTTTCCCACCTGTCCTCGTGTCCGGTGGAGTCGGCGAACAAGAGCGTTTCGACGCGCAACTACGGTGGCCAATTGCGTCCTTCTTACGGTGGACATGCCCGCTCGAATCGAGCTGCGATTGTAGCGACATTCCGTAGCCAATGTGCAGATGAGAACGTTGTTCTGGCGCGTGTCTGCCGTTATGTATCCCGTCTTTTGCTCGGTCACAGCTTCGGGGCCTTTCCGGCGCCCGGCGGCGCTTGGTCTTCTGCTTCGCATTTAGCGCCCCTTCGGGGTCTCGGTTCCTCCCGAAACAAGTTTGGGAACCATGGCAAAGAACGCCCCTCAAACTTCTTTCGGGCCCCTCCCAGAAAGCAGACCTTCGGCACTTGGGAGCCGGGCCCACTCGCTAAGCTCCGCCCAGTGTGACCCGAGCAACAACGGGCGAATTCAACAAACGGAGACACTATCATGTACCAGAACAAAGTAACCCTCATCGGCTTTCTCGGCAGCAACCCCGAAGCTCGCACCAACAGCGCGGACTTCAGCGTCACTAATCTCTCCCTGGCAACCAAGTCCTCCTATAAGAAGGATGGGAAGTACATCTCGCACACCGAATGGCACCGTTGCGTTGTCTTCGGCAAGCTCTCGGAGTTCGCCAAGACGCTCACCAAGGGCGCACACATCCAGGTGGAAGGCGAGCTGCGCAGCCGGGAGTATGAGAGCAAGAAGACGGACAAGAAGCAGCGCGTCTGGGAAATTCGGGTCGCTTCCATCCTGAAGCTGGACCGAGCCGAAAAGGCCGCCCCGGAAGATCAGGATCACGATGAAGTGCCCCAGGAGGAAACGGCTGCATAAGCCATTGCAATTCAGTCTTGGAAGCCTGGCTCAACGCTGGGCTTCCATCGCTGTGAGGTTCCCGCTATGAGCTTCGAGTTGATCCTGCCATTCCTTAGGCCGATTGAGCCGTTGTTGCTGGACGAAAGCGTCAGCGAAATCATGGGCAACCCGGATGCCTCGTGGTGGTATGAACGCGACGGCATCATGTTACGAGAGCAGAACATTTCGTTCGACGCCGGCAAGCTACAAACCGGCCTCGAAGTCATTGCTAATCAACTCGGCAAGAAGCTCGACGAGGACAACCCACTCCTGCACGCACAACTTCCGGACGGGAGTCGGTTGGCGGCGGTCATCCCGCCGGTCGTGCGCTGCACACCTGCGCTGATCATCAGGAAATTCACCAGCCTCCATTACACCATTGATGATCTGATCACTCGCGGCACGCTGACGCGGGCGCTTGCAGAGTTCTTAGCCGAGCAGATTCGCAGCGGTAAGACGCTCCTGATCAGCGGCGGTACCGGTACCGGCAAAACCACGCTATTGCGCATACTCGCCGACTTTATTCCCGAACAGGATCGCCTTGTTGTCATCGAGGACACTTCCGAACTTCAGATCCAGAAGCCGAACATTCTGCCGACGGAATGCCAGACCGATACATTCAAGGCCAAGATAACTTTTGACGACCTTCTAAAGTCCGCTCTCCGCTGGCGACCGGACCGCATCATTCTTGGGGAAGTCCGCGGAATCGAGGCACGAACGCTGCTCGATTCCTTCAACACGGGCCATGCGGGTTCAATGGCTACGATCCACGCCAACTCGGCGGAGAAAGCCCTTCACCGTTTCGCCAATCTCGTGATGCGCAGTCACGCGCAAAGCACGTTCGCCGATACCGAAGCCGAGATCGCAGAAGCTGTTGATTTTGTCGTCCACGTTGAACGTCAGCCAGGCCGTCGCATTATCCGCGAAGTGCTTGCGCTTCGCGGCTATGACCGCGACGCTAAACGCTTCCTTGTTGACCCCGTCTTCGAAGTACAACCTGCCAGAGCATCGGCACGGAGTGCCGCGCCTATTACTGCTGGCTTGCTAAGCAATTCTGCGCAGGAAGATTCCCTGATTCCACTACCTATAAAGGAGAACCAACATGCCACTGCTTGAGATCAACCAGAGCCGCCACATCTGTGCTTCTGTCCGACTCGATGAGGTCACCGCCACGCAGGTCGATCAGTATGCCGCCTTCATCCACGCATCCGCAGATGATGTTGTTGACAAGGCGCTCAACTATGTCTTCTCAAAGGACCGCGACTTCCAGGACTTCCTCAAGACGCCACAAGCCAGGCAGGTGGCGTCCACCTTACGTGTCCGTAGAGTCCCGAGCAATGGCAAGCCGGAGGAGCCGGCGAAGAAGCTTGCTACCGGGGTGGAATCCACGCCTTCTACTCGCGTATTGAAGGCGTGAACCGGCATTTAATTCCGTGGTGGTGCCAAAACGGTGCTTCGCACCGGAAGAATTTTGACACTCCACCCCTGAAAGGGAGCTGTTTAGGTTCCTTCGGAACCTAAATGGGTTTCGTATGAGAATGAAGAACTTATTGGGACGCGGAAACCTGTTAGTTTCCCGCTCGCTATCGGGGAAATGAGCATTCTGATGCTGCTGAATCATTCCGAAACAGACAGGAAGAAGGGTGCAGTCCGCGGCCGGGAAAGCCGCAATCAGTCACTCAATACTAAGTTGACGCCGACCGAATTTGCCGCGGTCCAAGTGGCGGCTGCAGCGCACGGGTGCGCGTTAGGGGAGTGGGTTCGCGATGTAATTCTGCGCGAACTGCGCGGAGGATCTGCCAGCGACCCATCTCTGGCGGAAATCCTTGGGGTTCGCTTGCTCCTAGTGAATGTGCTGCGGCCTCTGGCCGCCGGCCAGAGACTAGCCCCGGAAGCGTTCGACAAACTCCTGGATGAAATCAGCGATGCGAAGCACCAGCTCGCAAGCAAGTTGGCTACTTCCGCGAGAGGGAAATAGGCGATGGCAACGACAAAGTGGGGACGCAGAGAAACAATTATCTGGCCACCGCACAGCCCGGTTTACACCTTTGGTGCGATATTCATGACGGTCGTTCTGACCGGGTTCTTTCTTTACTGCCGGTTCAGCTTCGGCAATAGCCCGCTACAACGGTTTTATACGCCGTTCTACATCCGGTCGAGCCTTGCGGGCGAGATCGGAACGACCCGTAGAGACAACTACCGGATGCTTATGGTGGGTGCCCGCGGAATTCCCCCGCGTCTGGCGACGAACGCTGACGTGATAGACGGCACGACGCCGCAACCGGGCGGCAAGCCCATCCCTCTTGCCCTTTCGCAACTCGCCTTGCAGCGTGGCTACATGCTCCTCTATCTCGGACCAGAGCAAACCTATATCGACGGCTCGTTGAGTGCCTATCTCAAGGGCGAGGTTTTCGGCGGTGACAGCCTTCTCGACCTTTACAGGCTCCCGCTGCTTTTCGGTCTGGTATCGCTCGTCATCCAGATCCCATTCTCCATTCGCAACGACGTTCGCCGGCGCAGGGCGCTCAGATACGGACGACGCTTGAAAGGTCCCGAGATGATGACGCCGCAGGAATTCAACAACCGGGTTCGAGGAGATGGCATCGGCATCAAGACCGACGGGATGAGGGCAATGATCCGTATACCGGAGCGGGCCGAAGCTCAGCATATGCAGATCATCGGAGATACCGGCGCCGGCAAAACCGCGATCATGCTGCAGATCCTTCGACAGATCAAAACTCGTGGTGATTCAGCGATTGTCTACGACCCCGCCCGCGAGTTCGTCCAGCGTTTTTACGACCCGAAGAACCGTGATGTGATCCTGAATCCACTCGATAAACGTTGCCCCTATTGGGGGCCTGCGGAAGAACTTCGCCGCCGCTCGGAGGCAAAGGCTCTGGCGGTATCCCTGTTCCAGCCGCCGCATGATAAAAAGGGCGAGTTTTTCATCGAGTCCCCGCAAAAGATCTTCGCGTTCCTGATGGCCTATGGTCCGACGCCCGAGGAGTTGGTGAAGTGGATGTCGGACCCGCAGGAGATCGACCGGAGGCTTAAGGGAACGGAACACGCTCACCTCATCGACCCAAAGGCAGAGCATCAGCGTGCCGGTGTTCTTGGCTCTCTTGGACTGGTCGCTGACAGCCTCCGTCTCCTCCCGAAAAAGGGCGACGGGAATGGCGAGTGGTCGGCCACAGAGTGGGCCGAGACGCGGCAGGGCTGGATCTTCATCACTTCACTCCCGGCGGAACGTGAGGCACTTCGGCCGCTCCAAAGTCTATGGATCGACTTGCTCGTCTTGCGTCTCCTGAACGAGCCGAAGGAAGGTCAGAAGCGAGCATGGTTCGTGATCGATGAATTGGCGAGCTTGCAGAAGCTCCCTCAACTCCATACCGCCATCACGGAAAATCGGAAAAGCAACAATCCTGTGATTCTCGGTTTCCAGGGTAAGGCTCAGCTGGAATACCTCTACGGCCACCTGGCTGAGGTCATGCTGTCCCAACCGGCAACCAGCATTTGGCTGAAGACGAAAGAGCCAACTGCTGGCGAGTGGGTCAGCAAGTTCATCGGAAGAGTCGAGATCGAACGGCTACGCGAGACCCACTTCGACGGCTCCCGCGCTGGACGAAACTTCGCGCTGGACCGACAGATTGAACCGCTGGTGATGGAATCCGAAATCTCCGGACTGCCCGACCTCCACGCCTATATGAAGTATGAGAATTTTGTCACGCGCTTCTCATTTCCGTACTTCGATATGCCGGTTGTCGCCAGTGACTTCGATCTCCGCGATACGCCCGACGACAAGCTCCCCTACGATCCGAAAAAGATCGGAGCCGCAAAGCCCGAGGCGTGCCCCCTAGAGCTTAAGCCGGAAGCAAATGTGCCCGCACCGGCAAAGCGAGAATCGCCACGGACAGCCACCGAGATACCACAGCGGGACAACGATCTTGAGACGAACATCAACTCCCAACAAAGCCTCAATCTTCGGGGATAGTAACTGCGATGCTGACCATTTCGAAGCCGCTCTCCGCTTGCCAGGCGCAGAGCTACCACCAGAAGGAGTTCACCGCAAAGGAGCAGAACTATTGGTCGCAACGTGGCGTTATTTCAGGCGAATGGCAAGGCCGATTGGCTGCGCAGTTCGGCCTTGCCGGAGAGGTCTCTGCCGAGTGCTTCGCAAAACTCAGCCAGGGCCAGGATCCCCAGACCGGCGAACAGCTTGTGCGGCAACGAGCGTCGTATGAATATCAGGATGCAGACGGCAAAACGGTCAAAACGATGGAGCACCGAGCCGGATGGGATGCGACCTTCTCCGCACCCAAGTCTGTCTCTCTCACCGCGCTCGTCGGCGGCGATGAACGCGTCCGAGAAGCTCATCGAGACAGTGTTCGCATCGCCCTCGACCAGCTCGAACGTTATACACAAGCTCGCATCGGCGGCAATCATCCGCCCGAGACCACGGGCAAATTTATCGCCGCCAAGTTCGAACACGATACGGCCCGCCCGGTCGATGGCTATGTCGCACCCCAGCTCCATACACACGTGGTGGTTTTCAACGTTACCGAGCGCGATAACGGCCAGCCTCGCGCAATTCAGCCGCAGAGCCTCTTCGCCTCTCAGCAATTTGCTACGGCCGTCTATCAGTCCGAGTTGACCTACCGCCTGCGCCAGCTCGGTTACGAAATTACGACAGGCCGGAGCGGCGCTCCGGAGATCAAGGGATACACGCAGGAATACCTCGATGCCTCCAGCCCCCGCAGCCAGCAGATTCGTGATTACCTCGAGCGGACAGGCCGCTCCGGGAAGGAAGCTGCGGAGATCGCGGCGCACTCAACGCGCGACCGCAAACAAATCCACTCGCCGCGGGAGGTAATGGCCGCGCACCGGAAGCTGGCGGCGGACTTTGGACATCAGGCCGACTTCGTCGTGCGCTCCGCACGCGAACGGTCTCAACATCAGGAGAAGCCCGTCAACTCGGTGGACCGGGTTCGAGAAAGTGTCACCTTTTCCCGCGATAAAAACTTCGAGCGCGAGGCGGTTGTGGACGAACGCGCGCTAATTCGCGACGGGCTCCGTCGCGGGATGGGTGAGATCACCCATGCGCAGGTCCGCACCAACCTTGAAACCCGCTTGGCTTCGGGGGAATTTCAGGTCGTCGAGCGAGCTCACGGAATTCCGGGCCGTCAGTTCACCACGGCCAAAACCATCGAGGCGGAACATGAAGTCATCCGCGGAGTGCGAGAGGGCCAAAACCATTTCGAGCCGATTCTTCCGCGACCGCAGGCCATCGCCGTTGCCGACCAGCACTCGCACCTCAACCGAGCTCAAAGGAGCGTGGTGGAGGACGTTCTCAGCACGCCGGATCGCATTCAAGGAATCCAAGGCTTCGCCGGGGCTGGTAAGACGACAGCGTTGACGGTCATCCGCCGCGCTGCTGAATCGCAGGACTATCAGGTCGAGGGTTTCGCCCCGACCTCCCGCGCCGCGCGCCAACTCAATGAGGCAGGTATCGAGGCCGGAACCCTGCAAAGCTTCCTGGTTCGTGGACAAGGCGACGAACGCAATTCACACCAGAAGCGCCTTTTCTTTATTGATGAATCAAGCCTCGCTAGCACCAACCAGATGCGCGAATTCCTCACGCGGCTTGGTCCCAATGACCGCGTGCTTCTCATCGGCGATACCCACCAACATCAGGGCGTCGAAGCAGGCCGGCCTTTCGAGCAACTCCAGGAGGCCGGAATGCACACGGCCAGACTCGATGAGATTGTTCGCCAGCGGGACCCAGCTCTCAAATCTACCGTCGAACTGCTGGCGACAGGTCAAGTCTCCGCCGCGCTCGACGCTCTCCAACAGCAAGGTCGCGTGAAGGAAATTCCCGACGGAGAAGAACGCATACGCGCGATCGCCAAGAGCTACGCCCAATCACCCGAGAACGCTCTCATCGTCTCACCAGACAATGCTTCGCGCCACGAGCTGAACACTGCGGTTCGCCATGAGTTGAAAGCCATTGGAGTCCTTGCGCCCGAAGAGCATACGTTCCGCGTCCTGGTTCCGCGTCAGGACATGACCGGAGCCGAACGATCCTGGGCAAACCATTACGACATCAACGACGTGGTTCGCTACACACGCGGCAGCAAGGCTGTTGGAATCAAAGCGGGCGAGTACGCCGTGGTCGTCGCGATCAACCCGGCAGCAAACCAGCTCACGGTCGAGAAAGCGAACCAAGAACTCGTAACCTACGATCCCCGCCGCCTGACCGGCGTCAGCGTCTACCGAGAGAACAACCGTGAGTTTTCCGTAGGCGACCGCATCCAGTTCACCGCACCCAACAAATCGCTCGGCGTCGCCAACCGCGACCTCGCCGTCGTAGAGGCAATCCATCCCAACGGCTGCCTTTCCGTCCGCTCCGACAACCACCGCCAGATCGAGTTCAACTCCGGCGAGCATCGTCATTTCGACCACGGCTATGCCGTCACAAGTCACAGCTCTCAGGGCCTCACCGCGGAACGCGTGCTCGTTCACGCTGATACCAGCGTCCACCCGGACCTGCTCAACTCCCGCTTCGGTTACGTTTCTATCTCCCGCGCCAGCCACGAGGCCACACTCTTTACCAACGACGTTGCAAAACTCGGTCCCCAACTCGGAGCCGACGTCTCCAAGACCTCCGCTTTGGAAATCAATCAAGTCTCATCCTGCGCCCAAGGGATTGGGATAGCGTTCTGACGCTTTCAATCATCAATTTGGAGGAATCCCGAGGACCAAGATGACAACCATTCCCGCGAATTGGAACTGCATTCGTACCGAATCATAAACCGCTCGAACTGCTCAATCGACCTTAACAAATCTCAAACTCTGGTCTAGCAGTTCCCATTCGGTTCGCAAAGTTCGCTCGTGGTTGACCTTCTCGATACTTAACTTAGAGTTTCTTGAATTTTCTGACGTTGACGGCCTTCCACTGCAGCATCGGTTGCAGCTTGATTCTCTCGATTTGCTGACCGTCTTTGGTAAGGAGGTCGGGCTTAATCTCCGCCTTTTCGAGCAGGGTCTCAAGAAAGTCGTGCTCCGCTTCACTTAAGGGCAGCAAACGTTGCAACCCGGCTTTTGTTTCAATGACGAGACGCTCAGCCCATTCTCCTCCTTTCTCGAATTCTTCGACGACCTCGTGTCGCAGTACAGGTATGAGGTTCTGTTTAAGTTCCTCTGCGTCGAATGCAACGTGGGCAATCGATGCCTTACGCCAGTCCTCAATATTCATTGCGCCGTAAACCACGAATGCCAGGCGCAGTCGGGCATCGTCAAGGACCTTTTTGGTGAACAGCTGGTGAGCATCGAAGAGGTCGCGAGCGACGTGACGCGCGAGAAGAGCCACGAGTTTTGCAGCAGCGAGTTCAGTGATGTCCAGCAGTGGAATTTGCCTAACCTGAAACTCGCCGACTCTTCGAGAGTCTTTGAGGACTACCGGCCAGAGTGGTACGCGCAGCATGAAGTTGATGTCGAGTTGCAGGTTTCCGCCACCTCCGAGCGCACTAGAGTAACGTAGTTGCCACTTGCCTCCAGCGTGTTCCGTCGCTCGGCGCTCGACGGTGATTTCGGCACGATTGCAAACGTCGGTAATCGCCTGCTCGATCTTCGGACGTTCGGCTTTCATGGTCTCTACATCTGCTGAACCGATGTAGTTGACGTCGATATCAACGGAGAGCCGAGGTAGGTCAAACTCAAACAGGTTGAGGGCAGTCCCGCCCTTCAAGACCAATCGATTCTTGAGATACGGATGGCCGCTGAGCAGTTCCAGCAGCCGCATAAGATACAGAACTTTTTCGAAGATTTCGGGACGATATCCGCCGGCCTGTCTGAGAAGGGTTTCACGGGAAACGATCATGTGGGTTCTTCCCAGGATTTCTTGATGACCGATTCAGGAACGATCAAGTTCCATTCGGGAACGAGGCGCCCGGATATCGCAGGATCGCTGGTTAGATACTTAGGACTGCTGGGTCGGTGCTCCCGTAAGCGTTTGAGGTGCTCCTCTTCAACCATGAGTGGCTCACGGTGCTGCATGAGATAAAAGCCGACTCTGGCAATAGTGGTGCTCTTCTTGAGGAGCAAGGCATATCGAATCACGCGATCGAGATCAAGATATGGAATCATTTCGAGGGAGCGCCAGATTTCCTCCCATCCGCCACTCAGCCGCGGCCGATCGAGAACATCGACTAATGTTCGTTCGAGTGTAGTGACACGAACTTGCTGTCCCGCGCGATCTACGTATTGAACTTCGGGCTCTTTTCCAGCCAGCTGCTTGGGTGGCGAAACCGCTCTATATATAGCTCCCCTTAAATCGAATGTGGCACCGGCGGGGGATTTAAGCGTGATATAGACCAGCCGTTGCTGAACCGAGTAGCTTCTGCCGTGAACATCGAGTGCAGTGTGGTATCCCAAAACAGCGTCTGGTGCTAGCTTTGAGGCGAGCAGATATGAATCGACTGGGCAGTCTTTGGCGGAGACGCCGGTAGGTACGGAACAATAGAGGCCTTTGCGTATTTGGAAAATCGCTCCGCGATCGCGATGATAACGGACGAGGGACTCACGATTCCGAGGGTGAGGCGAGCCGCGATCTTTGAGGAAATCCGCAAGTTCCTCGGAGGTAAATATTGGGTGAGATCGAAAGAACTCCGGTAAACCCTTACTTCCCTTATTCATAATTAACCCGCTACTATATTGCGGGTTTTAATAGAATTTGGCAAGTACAATTTCCAATGTGCTTGTTTTATTGAGCACCATATGATTGTGCTTGTTATCTCAAGCACGCAGGGATACAGTGGCGAAATGCTGGAGTCCCTAGGCGCCCTCTTAAAGAAGAGCCGTACCGATGCCGGATTCACGCTGCGCGCCGTGCAAACACAGACTTCGATCTCAAATGCCTATCTGTCACAGCTCGAGACGGGAAAAGCAGAGAACCCATCCCCCGCAATGTTGCGTAAGCTCGCCGAGTTGTACAAGGTCCGCTACGAGACACTGCTGACATCTGCAGGATACGCCCCCGAAGCCGGTCCGGCAATGCGCGACTTGTTTCTTTCTCACAGCTCGAAAGACAAGTCGGTAGTGCGCGAACTGGCGGGCGCGATCGAATCGGAACTATATGCAGGACGGCAGCTAACGGTCTGGGTGGACGAAGCGGAAATTCGAGCCGGCGAAAGCATCCCTGGCAAAGTAAACGAGGGTTTGGAAAAAAGCCGATTCATTGCGGTAGTGATGACGCCGGCCTATTTCCAGAGCACCAGTGGCTGGACGGATGCGGAGTGGCACGCCGTTTTACATACGGACCCGGACAATCGCAGAGCGCGTCTGATTCCACTCCTCGTCGCAGACTGTCCCTTCATTCCGTTCCTGCTACGACATCTCAAGGCAATTGACCTTCGAGGCGATCGGTTCACCGAAGGGCTACGCCAGTTGCTGGCGATCTTACGAAACGAGCCTTTGCCGCGCCCGGTGATGCATCGCGGTCAGCTGATCACGGCCGATGGCCGAATCGAACGCGCCACCTTGATCGCCGAGCGGGCGGTTCCGGATGCTGATCCGGATGTTGTGACAGAAACCTTGTACTGCAATTTGCTTCCGATCGAGCGCCTACCTCGGTACGTGTACACCGCGGAGATTGCCAGTGATCTGATCCGAGTCAATGCCCAAGGAGAAGAGCTTCCGCCTTCGAAGAGTCGGATTAAGCAGGTAATTCGGGCAGCGCAAGAGAATGAAGGAGTCGAGCCGGAACGACGCTTCATGCCGGCCTTTCGTATGTATGAAGAGCGAATCATCACCTTCCATGACTTGGAAGATCCCGACGGAGCATTAGCTTCGGTAATTGATGAAAACACGGTCGAGGTTGTTGATATGGCGACGTTCGTTCGGGATGAGGACTTGCGGAAACTGGTGGTATCGCTCTTCAACATGGCGATTGGGAGGCATCTGGGTCGAGCGGGACTTGTGATTGACGAAGAGAAGCAGGGTCGGTTCTTTTTTCCCGATAGGGACGGGCAAGCGAGAACGATTACTTGGACTCCCCGGAAGAAGAAGGCGTTGCGCACTGTGGCCAAACCCGTGGTGAAAGATGATCGCGTGTTGTTTTGGAGAAACTTAGGAGCATATGTGCAGGTGATCTTTCTCGCTAACAAGTTCTACATCCAAGTGGTTCCGACGTGGGTCATTTCCAACGATGGGCACACCGCTGCCACAGGGCCGGACATTGGGCGGAAGGTCATACGCTGGACAGGCCCGGAACGCAACATGCAGGTTCTGTTTCACATTCGCTTCTGGACAAGCATTCTCCGCGGGGGAAAAGGTGGACCGATCGCCATTCGCGCCGGGGATCAGTTTCTGGAGGTCGCTACTGCACCTGCTCATATCCAGCTTGCATTCGGCATTGGTAGTGATCAAAGGGACCTGATGCGGCTGCTAGACGAAGAGGCTCCGGTCATTGCTGCTGACGAAGAGGAACGTGCCGAGATTGTTCTCGACGCTTCTCTAGATGAGGACGTGGAGATTGAGGAGCTGGACGACGGGGAAATCGATGAAGCAGTGCCCGCCGATGAGGAGACCGAATGAATCGCGCTGAGTATAGTCGTCGTCGCTCGGCGCCCCGTCCGATGGTGCGGGTGCCGAATTTCGAGTCTGGTCTAATTTCAGAGCCGCTTCTAGCATTTGGGGGACAGCAACGTCACGTTGACCCCAAAACGGGGCTGGCCCTATATGGCCCGTATAGCCTCGTCGGTCAATCCGGGCCGGCATTAAAAAACATAATTGTCGGCATCGTCGGTCCTTCAGGAATGATCGCAGACGCCGAGGCTTGGCTGAATGCCTGTCGCGGAGTGTTGACAAACGAAGGCGTACAGCCTTTCCTTTATCCACACTTTCCCGGAATCAATTCCAGCGGACAGTTCCAGTGCGAGCTTAACTTCGGCGAGGCCTGGCGGGAGAGTATTCGGGACGTCGAAATTAGGAGCGCACTGTTGACGGACGAGTACGCGCAGCGTGTCAAGAATGTAGTGGGATTGTACGTCCGAGCCTTAGAGGTACTGGCGGCGCGCGACCAAAGACCGGATGTAGTGCTTTGCTGCATGCCACAAGACGTCATCGACCGCTGCACGGTAGAGGATCGCCGCGCGCGCGCCAAACGCGTGCGCGAACAGCGTGCGAAGCGCAAGAGGAAGTCGAAGGTAGATCCCTTGCAGGGTTCTTTGTTTTCGGCCCTCGATCCCGGGAGCTTGGAAGAAGAAGAGGCTGGGCATCAGAACTTGCGGCGAGGACTGAAAGCCGAGGCAATGCAATTCGGAATCCCCACCCAGTTGGTATGGCCGCGGACCTTGCGATTGACAGCTGCCCCGGCCAGCCCAGGCCAAAGAACACAGGATGTGGCGACGCGCGCTTGGAACTTTACGACAGCTCTCTACCACAAAGCTGGCGGCTCGCCATGGCGGCTAGCCGAGCTGGAGCCTGGAGTCTGTTTCGTTGGCGTGTCTTTCTATCGTGAACTGTTCGGAGAAACTCCACGGATTCAGACATCAATGGCGCAGGCATTTACGGCTGCTGGTGATGGATACGTCTTGCGGGGTGGCACTTTCGAATGGGACGAACAGCGTCAAGGGAAATCGCCTCATCTCGACAAGCAGCTGGCCGCTAGTCTATTGCGCGATGTCATCGAGCTGTATCAGAAGCAGAATCGTGGCAGCCTGCCGACCCGCATAGTCGTGCACAAGAGCTCCCGATTTTGGGAGGAAGAACTGGCAGGATTCGAAGAAGCCTGTGAGTTGGTTCCACGGCGGGACTTCGTGGCGCTTGGTTCACGTGGCCTGCAGTTCTATCGGAAAGGCGACTATCCTCCGTTGCGCGGGACATACGTGAAATTCAGCGAAGCAGACTTATTGCTGTATACGGTGGGGTACGTGCCGTTCTTACGAACATATCCAGGTGCGAGAGTGCCACAGCCATTGGAGATATTGGAGCACGTTGGGGACAGTCCTTGGGACGTTGTGCTGAAGGAAGTGTTGGCGCTCACGAAAATGAATTGGAACACCGCCGATTTTGCGTGCTGGGATCCGATTACAACAGCGTTTTCCCGCCGAGTGGGGCAGATCCTTGCCGAGGTTCCGGCCGGCATGAAGATCCGTCCTGAGTACCGGTTTTATATGTGAGAAACATAAATGTGGGACCCACCCAAAATCCGTGCGGTAGTGCTGGCGCTGGGTTGGCCCAAAGCGTCCTTTTGCGTCAGTCTACTTCTACTAGTCCGCGGTGTGGTGACATTTGATCAGTGCCTTCTCCTGATTCTCTGCGGTGCGCTGGTACATTTCTTGCCAGCTCGCAATGGACTGGTGCAGGCGAAGAAGCCAACGATCTCGCGCCGCGCGTCAAAGGTCACTAAGCGCGGGTGATCGGCTTGGTTTTAGGGCAAGATTGATTTGTTAGCGCTTCAACCCAACATGGACATGGAAATGAACGTCCAACAAAGAGCGTCACAGGTTAGAACGAAGAAACGAGTCTCGGATCATGGCGAGGTGTTGACCGGGCAACGCGAGGTCAATGCCATGCTGGATCTGGTGAAGCAGGAAACGGAACGAATAGACTCCCGATTCCTCGAACCCGCTTGCGGCGACGGGAACTTCCTGACAGCGATTCTGGAACGCAAGTTAGTAGTTGTGGGGAATCGCTACGGCAAGTCGCAATTGGACTTTGAGCGTTATGCCGTCCTGGCTGTCTCATCTATCTACGGAATTGATATCCTGCCCGACAATGTCCGCGACTGTCGACGAAGGCTCTTTGAGGTATTTGACGCAAGCTACATGCGCTTCTTCAAAGCATCTGGAAAGGACGAGTGCCGAGAGGCCGTACGATTCATCCTTGAACGGAACATTGTCTGGGGCGATGCCTTGACCCTCAGAACGGCGGATGCGAAGCAAAGCTACATAGTCTTTTCAGAATGGTCACCGGTCAACGGGAGCATGCTAAAACGGAGGGACTTCACGTTTCACGGTTTACTGGCGCACGAGGGCATAAAGGAACTGCCACTCTTCTCCGATCTGGGCGAGAACCCTTCTGGCGCGGCGCTGGGAAAGCGCTCTACTCGTAAACGTAGATAACGACACCTTGCGTCGCTTGATGGACAACAATAAGGCGATGGATGCCCTCATGAGCATCGAGGCTTTCCGAAATCTAAATCAGGAAATCGAGACCATCATTAACAAGTCGGAAGCCGTGAAGAAGGCCCGCAAAGAGGCTAACGACGAGGAGTTATCCGCGAAGCAAAAGAAAGAACTCACTGAAAAGGAGAAGGAATATAAGAGCTTGCGGAAGCAGATTCAGGAGAAGCTCATCAAGTTCGCCACACGGGTTCCGATCTTCATGTATCTGACCGACTACCGAGAGCGGTCGCTGAAGGATGTGATTACGCAGCTCGAACCGGGCCTTTTCAAGAAGGTCACGGGCCTCAACGTAACGGACTTTTCGTTGCTTGTAAGCCTGGGACTTTTCAACAGCCCCCTGATGAACGACGCCGTCTACAAATTCAAGCGCTATGAGGACGCCAGCCTGAGCTACACCGGGATCGATAAGCATGAAGGCGAGGACATCGGGCTGTACGACACGGTGATTACCCGCAAGGATGCCCAGAAAGTATTTGAAAATATCACCGCACCGAAGCCGTAAAGAACATGAGGGCAGCAACAGCGACACTGTGCACATGCCCGGCATAGGCCGGGCAGTCGACCCTGCTGCCCCACTGCGCCTGCTCATTTTCGTGCGTGCCGGCTGTGTGCTGACTTCCAATCCTTAACAAACTCCGGCGGTTCTCAGGCGGAAGGCTGCGCCGTCTTTTTCCCCACTTCGCCCTCCTCCAGGTGGACGCCGCTTGGCCGCGGCTCCGACGGACGTTTCGGCCTGCGCCGGTTCCGCGCCAAAGCATAAACCAAATGCAGTTTGTCACGAACCGCGCTTTCCCTCACGCCCTGCCACCCTCCCCCGGCCTCCGTTCTGCCCTTTGCCCCGTTCCGCCTTGTTTTTTCCCGCTGCCGCTCTAGTGAAGAAAAAAACAAGCCGGAAACGGCGCGAAAGGGAAAAACAATGAAGTTAGAAGACATCAAGACCAAAACCAAAGACGCAGTCGATTACCTCGTCCAGTCGCTGGAGTCCGGGCACAGCGAGGTACTCACCCAATACCTCGGAGCCATGGCCCGATTCCATACCTACTCCTTCGGCAATGTGATGTTGATTGCCCGACAAAAACCCGATGCCAGCAATGTGGCCGGGATTCGCGCGTGGAACTCGCTTGGCCGCTTCGTCAAACGCGGGGAAAAAGGCATTCTCATTCTTGCTCCCATGGTCGGCAAGAAGCGCACCCAAAACGAAGGCGCGGAGCCGACCGAGGATGCCAAGGGCACCGAGTCCACCTTGTTCGGATTCCGTGCGGTGTACGTGTTCGACATCACCCAGACCGAAGGCAAGGAACTGCCCACGCTCACCGAAGTGCAGGGCGACGTGAGTGGCTACCGCGAACGGCTGGTGCAGTTTGTCGCATCGCAAGGCATCCAGCTGAATTATTCCGAGCGGATTGGCCCCGCCAAAGGCTTATCCCACGGCGGAAAGATCACCCTGCTGCTGGGCATGCAGCCCGCCGAGGAATTTTCCACGCTCGTTCACGAGATCGGCCACGAGATGCTCCATCGCGGTGACCGCCGCACCCTCACCACCAAACAGGTCCGCGAGACCGAAGCCGAAGCCGTGGCTTTTGTGGTTTGCCAGTCCGTCGGCCTCCGGACGGGATCGGCATCCGCCGACTACATCCAGCTTTGGCACGGAGACGCCAATCTTCTCCGCGAAAGTCTGGAAGCCGTTCAACAGACCGCTGCCGTGATCCTCGGGGGCATCGCCCCCGAGCCGGCGGCGGCGACCGCAGCCGCCTAACCAGAAAACCACCGGGACGCTTGGCGTCCACGCCCGATGTGTGCGCCGATGTTCCCCCAAGCACAAGAATAAGGACAGGAGAAAAGACGATGCACAGCACAGCAAATGCAGTTGCCAATCACGAATATCGCAGCGTTCCCATCACCGCGCTAGCGGAATCAGCCACCAATCCCCGCAAGCGATTTGATCCGAAGAGCCTCGAAGAACTGGCCGCCAGCTTCAAGACCCAAGGCATTCTGGCCCCTCTTCTGGTACGCGAACTGGAGGAAAGCAAGTACGAAGTTGTCGCCGGGGCACGTCGCCTGAGAGCGGCGAAACTGGCGGAAATCGAAAAGCTTCCCGTTCGCGTGGTGAAGCTGACCGATGCCGAGGCCATCGAGGCCCAGTGCGTCGAAAATCTGCAACGCGAGGACATCCACCCGCTGGAGGAAGCTCTGGGTTTCAAGTCCCTTTTGGAACTCGGAGAGCCTGCCTACACCATCGCCACCATCGCCTCCCGTGCGGGCAAAAGCGAGGCTTACGTCTACGGTCGTATTCGCCTCGCGGACCTCATCCCGCCTGTGGCCGAAGCATTCCTGAAAGATCAGATCACCATCGGCCACGCTTTGCTGATCGCCAAGCTCCCGGCTTCGCAACAGCAGGAGGCTTTCTCGGCAGCTTTTCGGGGCTTGTGGACCAGCGAGGGCAACAACCAAGTCCTGATTCCTGTGCGGGAGTTGGCCGTGTGGATTGAATCAAACATCTTGCTCCAACTGGCGTCCGCGCCCTTTGACAAGCAGGATGAAACCCTCGTTCCCGAGGCAGGTTCGTGCGCCAACTGTCCGAAACGAACCGGATTCAACAAGCTGCTCTTCCCCGACGTGCGCAAGGATTCCTGCACTTCGCCCGACTGTTTTCGGGCCAAGATCGACGCTTCCGTGAAAAAGACTCTGGAAACCAAGCCGCAGCTGATCCAGATTTCGGCGGCGTGGAATTCCCGCGAAGGCGCTCCCTTGGGCCGGAATCAGTATGTCGAATTGGAGGTCAAGAGGCCGAAGGCAAACGGTGCAAGCACCAAGCTGTCGGCCAACCAGAAGCCATGCGACAAGATGGCTGAGGCCATCGTCATGGACGGCGGCAAGCGCGGCCAAGTCGTCAAGGTTTGTGCCGATCCCGCTTGCCGTACCCACCATCCCAACGCGCCGTCTCCGCAGCAAGTCGAGCGGGAGCGGGCAGAAGAACGGAAGCGTATCGAAAAAGAAAAACTGGCCATTACGACTCGCCATCGAGTCTTGGCCACCATCCTCCAACGTGTATCGGCTCCCTTAAAGAAGGCCGACTTGCTGGCGGTCGCCCACTACCTGATTGGCCACCTTTCCTATAGCCAGGTCCCGGCTCTGGCGAAGCGGCACAAGGTGGAGGCGAAGAAGGACTCCGCGTCCGCACACGAGCTTCTGGCCAAGCAAGTGAGCACCTACGACGAGGCCGAACTTTGTAAGCTTCTCCTCGAAATTAGCCTGCTGGATTCGGCCTATCAGCGATCTACCGCCAGCCGCGATGACATTCTCATGGACGCCGCCAAACGCTACCGGGTGGATACTGAGAAACTGCAAAGGGCCGTGGCAGAGGAACTTACAGCCAAACGAGAGAAAAAGACGAAGGCGGGAGCCAAGCCGAAGACCCGCAAGACAGCTTAGGCGAATCCCCCTAGATTCCCGGCGGAGTGCGAGTTCGCACTCCGCCATTTTTTATGGAATTGGACCCCGCGCAGCGGTATCAACGGTCCCCAACCCCGACCGTTGAAGCTTCCTTTGGCAGCGCAAAACCGGAAAAAATTGTGCTCCGTCAGAAGGCCCATTAGCCTCCCGTCTCGACCCAGCCTGTCGAACCCAATCCATCCGGAACCGCCGTCTGGAGCCGCTTTCAGATCGATGGCTTCTATATTTATTTTGTATTTCTCGAAACCTTTTCGAACCCGCCGGGTTCCAATCCCCTAACCACTCGTCGCTTCACACGCAAATGGCAGGACGAAACACCTGGTGTCACCCAATTCGTGAACGGGGCTTGGAGCAGTGTTTCCCAGGGTTGAAATACGTCACCTGCTTGCAGTCATTGCCTTGGCTGAAGAGCTGAACTTCCGGCGCGCCGCGGACCGACTGCATATAACCCAGCCTGCGCTCAGCAAACAGATTACGGACCTCGAAGCCGAGCATCAGTTTCACCTGTTCACTCGCAATAAGCGACGGGTTGTGGAACTCACCGATGCCGGGCGTCTCTTCGTCGAAGAGGCCCGCTCTGCGCTCTCGCACACGGAACGGGCTGTGCATCTCGCTCGCACCGCTCATAACGGGTCCGATACGATCCTGACAATAGGGCGCTCACCCTATGCCAATCACGACTGGGTTTCTGCGTTGCTTGCGATCCGTCTTCCTTTATACCCAAGGCTCGAAATTCGACTCAAGACGCAATTTGCAAGGGAGTCGGTCCATAGCGTTCTTGTCGGCGAAGTGAACCTCGCCCTGGTCACAGCGCCACCGCAGGATGCCCAGATTACGGCTGTGCCGTTTGCTCCTGCTCCGCTTTACGCGGTACTTCCAGAGGACCACCCCGCTGCTCAGAAAGAGAGTCTGCTGCTTCAGGACCTAGCCAAGGATGAGTGGATTCTGTTTCCGAAGCGTTTCGATCCTGTGGTATTTGATGCCATCATGGACGCGGCACAATCCGGGTCCATCGCTCCCAAGTATGCTCACGATGTCATTGCGCCACAGCAGGCAGTGGAGTTGGTATCGGAGCACTTAGGTGTCGCTATTCTAACGCAGCCTTCCACGACAGACTTTCATGCTGATGGTGTAGTCGTAAAGCCACTTTCCGATGCGTCGTTGTGCTTCAACACATGCGTGATCCTGAGAGCTGACAACACCTCCCGGCTCGTCGAGGAATATGTGCGCATGTTCCTCCGCCGATATTCCTCCCAGCGCCTGCCACCGAACCAGGTGAAATTGTCGATCTCCGCCTAAGTCTTTGGCTTTAAGACGCCAATCTCGCGGTCGCGGACTTGAAGCACAGCAGCGCCGGAATCGATAATTCGCCATGTTTAAGACACTACCGCAAGACGATTCCAGCCCTCTTCATTTGGGATACCAACAGATTTGGGATGCCAACAGCCTGCCGAACTGCTGATCCGCGATCTTGAAGCTTACGACGGTGGCAGAACAAATGATTCAGAATCAGTTGTTCGATTTCGATCATGGGGGGATTCATGAGAGCCGCCAGACAGCGATAAGCAAATCAGGCACTTGCTGGATCTAATCCGGACAGCGGCGTCATTCTCGTCGCGACGAGCACCTCCAACAAAGTGGCGGTATTACGAACGCTTCCCGAGATCGTGGTGAGTGCTTCTGAGACGAGAGGATGTTGCTCTGCCAGCGTGTCAAGACGGTCACTCACGTTGTAGAGTTGCTGAACTTCGTGCAGGATCTCATTGGAAGGCATGGGGTACGCGGCTTTCTTCGAAAGCCTAAGGAGAGAAAACTTCAGATGGGCTGACTTAGTTCAGGGAACCTGAAAGAGGAGAAGATGGTAACCACCCCAATTCGAGTATACACCGCGCACCTCGGAATGTTGCAATCCCCTGAGTCCGTTGGGACGCAGGCACAGTCGGCATTCAGCTAGGCCCCCCTTGCCGTTGTCGGAAGGTGGTCAATTTTGAACACGGCGCCCTTTGGCTGCTTATTTTGCGATCATGCCTTACTGCTAGCGGAAGGCTCTTTTCGATCGCAGCGTGATATATACGTCGTGGCGGATGTGTTCCGCATTGCGTGCTATCACGCCGGGCAACGGTGAGCCAAATACAGCTTGTGACTATCCAGAGGAGATGTGGCCATGGACTCCCCTACTGTGTTGTGCATAGACGACCGTCCACAAGTGCTGGAGCTTCGCAAGGCAACGCTGGAATCTCATGATTATCGCGTCGAGATAGCGTCGAGCGGCTACACGGCGATGAAGATGTTAGAGGAAACGTCGGTGGCTGCAGTTCTGCTGGAGTACAAACAGGAAGGTATGGACGCGGAAGGCGTCGCCTGCCATATCAAGCAACGGTTTCCCAACCTGCCGATCATCCTGCTTTCCGCGGACGACTTCACGTGTCTTGAGGTGAAAAGACGGCTAAGCGTACACGGAAAGCGTGCGCATCTAAGCAAAGGCGCTCCATCCACTTTGTCGTGGATGCGATGGATACAATCCAAGCGCAAAGAGCTGGGCATGAGATTGCGTACGGTGCAATACATGTTGCTGGGGAAGACCAAACCGTCGAGGGCGCGGGAAGCTCTGGCGCAACGTCGCGCAGAGTCAAGCGACAACCAACCGTAGACTGGCACTGATTCTGGAAAGGTTCACACCCGAATACGTTGTATCCAAACTTCGCGGCATAGCCCCTGCGGGTGCCGAAGCTACGCTGCCGCTGACTTGCGCATGGTTGTCATGTAGCTGTCCATCCGAGCAGGACAACTTCGTTGCTCGCTATGCTTGGCAGACAAATCCCTGATTCCTTTGGAGGGCACTATGTTGCCGCGTACACTTTTTCTTAGCAGGCTGATTGGCCTGTACTGTATTCTCGTCGCGCTATCCATGATCACCCACAAACAAGCGACTTTGGACTCGGTGACAGCAGTTCTTCGCGATCCATCAATGATGTTCGTCCTTGGCGCGATCATGTTGGTCGCTGGTCTGGCGATGGTTCTCGCGCACAATATTTGGTCGGGGGGTGCGCTGGCGGTGATCGTCACCCTCGTCGGTTGGATGACGCTGATCAAGAGCCTGTTCTTCTTGTTCCTGCCACCAGAGTTAGAAGCTGGTTTTTTTCTCAGGCAGCTCCACTACCAGGAGCTTTTCTACGTCTACGGGGCTATTTCGCTCGTCCTCGGCGTCTACCTGACCTACGGCGGATTCAAGTCAAGATCACATTAGCCAAGTTCTCAGCGAGGCTCGGAGGCGGGGATGTCTCGGCTGTTCGAGTACGCATTGCCTTGATTCACTGCGCGTACCAGTCCGAATGCGACGACCAGCAGCTACACGATACGCATTGTGTCGAAGTCCACTGATGGAGGCAGGCAGGGCAGATGCCTGCGCTATCGAACGTGTTCCATTCGTGTCCGCAGGTGCAGAACCATTTGTCTTCTTTGTGCGGCGACCAGCCGCACAGCGGGCACTGAATGCGAGGACCAGATGGCTCCCGGCTAGTCTCTGTCTCAACCTCGCGATCCGGCAGGAGAGTCGGAGTGTCGGTTTTGGGACTCATTCCTTTGCTTAGGGACGGCAATTCGATGGCCCGCCGTCTTCGTTAGCACGTTGGTACTTCCAAATCTTATTACCCAGACTGCTGCGGACGAGTGGATACTCTGCCCGCAGAACATTGCTTGCTAGGTCTAGCCTGATACTGATTGACTCCCTGACCCCGTTTGTGCTGGTTGGTCTTTGAGTTCTGCGAATGCCGCCAGCGCATCGTGCAGGCGGTCGAAAAACCGCGCCGCGCCGATGACCTCCGTCAAGAGGTGCCGGTCTAAGTCTGCCTTCAGAGAAGCGGACACGCGTGCGAGCACCAACACGACGCCGCCGTGAATTAGTTCCTGGTGAAGTTGTCGCACCATTCGGGCGGCGGTGTAATCCACATTCGTGATCGCTTCGGCATCGACGACCAGCCAACGCGCGCACGGAAGAGCTGGCTGAACCAAGCCGCGAACCTCCTCTGCGAACAGGCTGGCATTGGCATAGAAGAGCGCTGCTCCGAAGCGATAGATCACCAACCCCGGCTCCGTTACTGCGCCGGGAATAGCCGGGACCAACTGCCAGGCATCGCCTTCGCCTACGACGAAGACGCCGGTGTGAGGACGATAGCTGTGCCGCACAACCCGGAGCAGCGACAGCACCATGGCCAGCAGAATGCCCTGCTCAACCCCTACCAGCACCACGACGGCGGCAGTAAACACGGCCAGAGCGTATTCTCCGGGACTCTCGCGTCGAATCTCGCGCAACCCGCGCACGTCGATTAGACGGACTGCAATGAAAAATACGATGGCGCCCAGCACGCAACGCGGCAGGTATTGCAGAGGCTTGGTCAGAAAGAGCAGGACGAATACGACCGTCATCGCGGTGGCTACCTGGGCAAGCTGGCTCTGACCGCCGGAGCTTTCGACCATCGCGGTTTGAGTAGGGCTTCCGTCCACCACAAACGTCCCGCTCAACGCGGCTGCGGCGTTAGCCGCAGACAGACCGACCAGGTCTGCGCTTTCGTCCAAGTGCTGATGGTGGCGCCCCGCGTAGAAACGTGCGGTAGCCGCGCTCTGGGCAACGATCATGACAAAACAGGAGCCGGACACGCCGAGCAGCGAAACGGCGTCCTTCCAGTGCACATCGGGCAACCCTAAATGCGGAAGCCCGCCAACCACCGGCCCGACGACGGTGATGCCGTGCCCTGCGAAATTCCAAGCTGCGCTCGCGGCGATTGCGCCGGCGACAGCAATCAACGGGCCAGGCACCTTGGGAACAAACCGATTGAAGGCAAAGACGCCTGTCACGACCACTGCCGAGATAAGCACGGTCGGGAAGTGAACCTGGGGCAGGCCCCGGAAGACCCCGATGAGCTGTCCCACCGTCCGGTTGGAGTGTACTTCCAGGCCGACCATTTCGCCCAGCACGGCGATGCCTACCTGAAATCCCACTCCGGTGAGAAACCCGATCAGCACAGTCTGCGACAAGAAGTCGGCCAGGAAGCCGAGCTTGAGCACTCGGGCCAGCAGCAGAAATCCGGCGGTGAGCAGAGCGACGGTCGATGCCAACGCCAGATATCTGGCGCTTGCGATGGGCGCCATACCCTCAAGCTTCCCGGCAAGAATGGCAGCGGTCGCCGAATCGGCAGCGACCACCAGATAGCGCGACGAACCGAACACAGCAAATGCCAGCAGCGGAAGCAACAGCGTGTAAAACCCCGTGACTACTGGCATGCCGGCAATCTTAGTGTAGCCCAGCGCTTGCGGGATGTTCATCGCCGCCAGTTGGAATCCGGCCAAGGCATCGCGGACCGCTCCCGCGCGAGTAACCGGCCATATGCTTTGAAACAGACGGAGCCAGCCGCCACTCCGCGCTTGCGGTGTGCGTTGGCCCGATTGCAGGCGATCTGGTCCGGGCGGCGGCGTGGCTTGTATACTCATGGTCACTGCAAGATCGTCCTTTCCATACTGAAAAGTTCACACAGTAACGTCTTCCTACTTCTTTTCCTCGGAGTATTGCAAACCGACAAGCCGAGAATAAACACTAAATACGAGATCACTCTTGCCACGGTATATTGTGGCCCACCCTAAGGGGCATATGGGGTAAGAACTCTCTTCTGCAGCAAAAGCATCGTGAAATGAGACGCGAGGAACAGCACCACAATAATAAAGATAGCGGCTTTGAGAAAAACAAAGAGAACGTTATCGGCAGCCCGCCCAGACTGAATAGTGGTTGAAACAGGCAGCGCTGCAATCGCAGTCCAGCATCCCCAAAAGCTGCCATATACCAGCTTCCGAATACTACGACGGCAAAAAGCACCAACAGCGAAAGCGCGAGAAACGTGATCGGTAGACACGCGCCCGTCCCGGCCAAGGCTTCAGACGCAGCTGCGCCGGTGAGGCCAGTGTGGTGCTAATGTCGAGCCCCACATAGCGTACGTCTGCGGGTAGATATCCTTGCAATAGGCGAGAGGAAAGTCGCCGTTCCACACCCGAACTCGAATAACGAGTGCGCCGGGTCGATAAGCAGCGTGCCCGATCAGTTCGCTGATGGCGGGACTTTCGTAAAGGCGTTGCCAATCCTGACAGAGCCAAGGCGGTCACAGAAACGCTTCGCCTCTTCAGGCGTAAGACAGCGACTCCTTGGCTCTGGAACGCTCACAAGCGGATCCTAGCGCCCTCCGCTTTCAGCAGGCCCACTATTGCTCAGGCGCCAGGTCTGGCGAACTGATTGTAGAGCCAGGCAAAGACCGCGCCACCGATGAGTCCATCTACGGTTCCGTAGATCGTTCCGATGACAACTTCTGCAATGCTGCGAGTTGCATGGTAGCCGGGGTAGACCGACGACATTGTCTGAAGGAACTGCTGACCATAGTTACCCCAGATCAAATTGGCTACGCCCGTCACTAGCATCGCCAATCCCCACAGGATCGCCGAAGTCAAGGCTAGGGCTTTGGTATTGAATTTCATCGCTTTCCACCTCCAACCAGGTTGCGAGGCCGTCCACGGTGCCAGTACTATCCAACTGCTCTCCTGAAAACTGTACCCAGGACCTCCGCTTCAGCATGCAACCAGTCTTCTTCCGCATGGCCGTCCTCGCGCCCCCGTTTTTCGTACAGCTCGTAGGCACGCTGACGAATGATGTGCTCAGCGGGCCCCGGCGTCGAAGAATGGGGAATGGCTTCATGCGAGGTGCTCGGAACGGAGGGAACGTTGGAACGTGTTTCCTTCTGAGACGTGACAGCCGGAATATCTCCTTGTGACGCTTTCTTCTTGTCATGTCTAGACATGAGTAGCCTCACTTTCGTTTATCCAGTTTGATCGTGTTATCGTCCTTCGCTGGTAGCGTTGGAGGTCAATACCGCGATCTGTTCCTCCTATAATTTTATGTCTTCAATCCGTCACCAGTCCGCTCCCGATGCACGCCTGATTTCTCGTGTCGAGGTCCGCCCCGTATGACCAACACCGGACAGCGCGCATGAGAAACCACATCGTAGGCTGTGGGTCCAGGCAAATGAGCAGCTACTCGCGGAAAGCGGGTGCCGCGCACACCCAGCACGATCAGTTCGATCTGTAACTTAATGGCGGTCTCCAAGATGAATTCAGCGGGCACGCCAAACTCAACGTGGAACTCCGGTGCGACCCCTTCTTCCAATGCCCAGCGCTTTTCCGCCAGGCGCAGGCGGAAAAAGTCGGCAGCCTGCATCCTGGTTGAGAGCGGCTCTTGCCAGACATCCTCGGCGACGTGTAAGAAGAAGAGTTCGGCGTTATATTCCTTGGATAAAGCACACGCGTAATGCATCGCCGGCTCGGACTCCGGGGAGAAATCCGTCGCGTAAAGAATGCGCCTCAGCCGGGCCTCTGTTTCCGGGGCTACCGAACTCTCTGGCCCAACCATTAACATCGGACATTGCGCGCACCACAGGATTTCCTCGGCAATCGATCCCAGCAGCATCTTTTCGACCCCGCGCCGGCCGTGAGTACCGATCACAATCAAATTGATTTCGTGCTTTTCCGCCATCGCCGAGAGCATCGGCCAAACAAACCCGTGATCGACAAGCACTTCGTGCGAAAGTCCTTTGAGAAGAGGCCTTGCTCGCACCGCGGCCATCTGTCCCTCCGCGTGAGCGCGTATATTTTCGAGGACGGGATCTCGCTCGTCCACTGGAATCAAGTCATACGCATCGGGGGGAATCACGTACGCCAGATATATTTTTGCGCCAAAGTGTCGAGCGATGGCCGTGGCGTAGGGCAGCGCTACTATCGAGGCTGGTGAAAAATCGGTTGCAAAAAGGATACGGTCAAAGAGAATTCGAGTCACGGGTCGGCTGTCCGTTTTTATTGAGAACCGCTGTCATCCAGTTTTTACATGCACGTTGAACGTAAACTGTTTTCTGCTTTATGGGCTTGCCAAATTGTTGGGGTAAAGGTGATCCATGACGCTCAACCTGGAAGCACGCCTCGACGGTAGCACTCCAGGCAAGAGTCGTCTGAGCAAGAGTGCTCACCCCGGGAGGCGGAGACTTCGTTGAAGCCAGAGACAATTCCGGATACCACGCTTAACCTTTAGGCTTCCACCCGGCTATGCTACTTCTCTGTGGCTTCGCTCACCGTCTGCTGATGAGTACCGACGGAGCGCGACCGATGCCCCACCCCCCTCCTCAGAGCAAACGAATGTCAAGAGTGAGCGTGGATTTCGTGAAGCGTCAGGAATGCCTTTAGCAGGACACGTGGGTCGTGGCTCCCCTTGTAGACAGGCGGTGGTGTACGGTTCAGACCAAGCAGCGAATACACAGCCATTTGTGCGGAGCGGATGGAATATTCCACGGTGAACACCACGTCGTCCGGGATTTCGCAGAATTGCCCGATGAAAGCCAGGTTCGTCAAGCCCTCGGGTATGACCTTGGGTCGATCGCCCTCGGCTCGTCGCAGAAATTGGCTGGTGATAAAAGGCATCATGCAAGGGATACAAGTGCAAGTTTCGAGTATCTTCTTTGAATCGGTTTCAATCCGCAGGTGGCCCATGATCTCCGTCATGATCTCCTGCCCCGTACACGCGGACATTGGCTTTTTCACGAAGTTACCCGGCTTATCGACGGAAAGACCATAGCCCCAAAACACGTTGACATTCGAGGGTTGACCAATAAAGTGAGGCTGGTGGGGTAGTACGATCGACGCCAACCAACCGGACTCCGGGAAAGTAATAAGTCCGCCTTCTCCCGGCACGTTGCCCGTAAGGTCCCGAATGAGTCGAAAAAAGCCTGGGTCTCGGAGCGTCGTAGTGAAGGACGCCCACTTGGATTCTTGGATATGGTCAGTGAAGTTGGCGGGACGCCCGAACGGCAACTGCGGCTGGTCCGCCGCGATCTTTTCCCAAAGAACCCAGGAGCCGCCGTGGGACTTGCCATTCAGGACTGGTGCCGAATCCATCGAGCCGAAGCTCGCAGCCTCGGTCATGGAACCCAAGGTCACCATCACGACGTCTTTCTTGCCAATCTTTATTTCATCCGCACGGCCGTCGTGATTGTAGACAATGCGCTGCACGCTGTAGCCCGAAGAATCATGCAGGAAACGAAGATCGGTTACACGAGTATTCAGCTGAAACTTTACTTCATGTTCTTCCAGCCATTTCTGCAGCGGTCGAACCATGGAGTCGTACTGGTTGTAGACGGTTCGCATAATCCCGCGAAGTGTGTTGAAGCCGGAAACCATATGAGTGAAGCGCACCAGATAGCGCTTGAACTCGACGGCGCTGTGCCATGGTTGAAAAGCAAAGGTCGTGCACCACATGAACCAGAAGTCTGTTTCAAAGAACGAGGGATTGAACTGGTCCGAGATGCTGCTTCGTCCAAGAAGCGCCTCCGGTTCAATTTCCAGGCGTTCGATGTTGAGAATGTCCTTTTCGCTCAGACCGAACTTGGGGGCGTCGACCCTGTGTCCGTCCCGAAAGAGACGGGACTTGGATGAGGTTTTCATCGTCTCATTCCAATCGAAGATCTCCTGCGTAACTGTCTTGGTCGTCTCGAGGCTGGGGATCGAAGAAAACAGATCGAAGGTGCAGACATACTTGCTCTCAATCATCCGGCCGCCGCGCATCACGTAGCCATCTTTGGGAGTACCGGCCGCATCAAGGCTGCCGCCGATCTTGCTTGATTCTTCAAGAATCGTGATGTTCTGGCCCGGAATATCTGCATCTCGAATCAAGAAGGCGGCAGCCGCAAGCGAGGCGATGCCAGCTCCGACCAAGTAAATCGCGGCGTCATCGCTAGAGATCTTCTCAGTCATGAAATCACTCTTCTTTCTGTTTCAGGGAAACGTCTCGTGGCTCTACTGCTTCGATACAAGCGAGGCTGTAGATAAACAATTAAGATTGTTACGCGCGATGGACACCAACTACTGTATCGAATTGCACATCGCGTCAGCTTGCGGCGTGGACCGGATGGCTTTTTTGGACGAGTTCCACGGGCATGTGGCTCAGCTTGGCATAAATCCGGCTTCGCCGTAGCAGCGGCCACCAATCGTAAAGATAGATCTGCATTGGTCGCCACATCGCGACCCATCCGGCAATCGTAAGGCTCTCCCGCACGACGGCGGCCCAAGCGCTAATCTCACGAGCTAACAACATCCTGCTGATAACTAAGCATGCAGCCAAGAACAGCAGTCCTATAAAAAGACTGGTGCGGCCTTGCCTCAAGAGTCGCTTGAACTCCAAATCAGTAATTTTCGCGCGATGGGCAAAGTGGTTGTGGACGGCCGTCCTGATCAATTCTTTGGGGTCGTCGGCCGGCCACTGGTCCAAGTAGATGCGCAATTTGAGCGGAGCTTTAGGCGAGAATTCTTGGGCCCAGCTCACGATGAATTCCTCCGCGTCGTCGTCGAGATCCTTTTCAACGAAAGGAGAAGGATCCATCGAATTGAACAGCTGGTTCAGGTCATGCAGTTTGAGGCTTATGGTGTGCGGATGCTCCGGCTCTGTAGCAGTAACGTACGGTAATGAAAGATGCATACCAGAGGTTCAGCTATGGTCTGTCCGCCAATATCGACTTTGCGCGCCAAGGGATGCTGCTCGGTTCTCCCGAGGCGACGTTCTTAAGCAGGATGATCGGTAGGCGAGGCACCCACTGGTTGGCCGACACCCCGCCCGATTCCCGTTTTATGCTCTTTCAAGGAAGTCCGGTCAATGCCGGCTCGTTCTACGAACCATCGGGTTCCCGTCGGGGAACGATCTTACTTCTTGGGCTGCTCCCGGTTCGCTGGCTGCTGTCTTTGCTGCAACTGCTGCGTCTGCTGTTGGTGTTTCTGCTGCAATTGCTGTGTCTGTTGCTGGTGCTTCTGCTCCACCTGCTGCTTTTGCGCGTCATTCGCCTTCTGTTTATCCAGCTTAACGTGCTCTTGGTCCTGCTTCTGCTGGAGTTTGTCTCGTTCCTGTTGCTGCTTCGCGATTTGTTTGTCCTGCTGCTGCTGGTACTTCTTGTCCAGCTTCGGATTGCCCGTGTTTGGTGTACTACGTGCCAATGGCGGGAGGTCGTGAGGATGAACTGCCGTACTGGTTCGTGCGGTGTTGTTCTCTAAGCTTCCCTGACTTCCTCCCCGATTGGCTGGAGTATAAGGCGCCCCTGCCTCTTTGGCCGATACTGCGCCACGGTCATTAAAATCTCCGGGCCGGGGTGTAGCCGCGACGCCTGGCTTGCCCATGTTCGCTGACGCGCGTTGCTGCGGGTTGGCTCGGGCCGCCTGCGCATGTTCAGTTTGAACTGCCACAGGCGGGATATGTCTCTCACGCGCCGCAGATTCCTCTTCAGGTGTCGGACGCGCGCTGATTCCACCATTGCCGCCGTTGTAACTGACGTGGCTCTCGTTGTGGTTCGTCACCGGGGTGTTGTAAACGTTGTGAATTTCATTCATGTTCACATTGTTCACGGAACGGTTGTAGAAAAAGTGTCCGCCGTCCCAACGCCCGCCTTCAAAGCCCACGCCGAAATATCCGAAGCCATAATTGATGCCGCCGTAGAAGCCCACATGCGGACCCCAGTAGCCGTCATAGAAAACAAATCCGTCGCCGCCCCAGCCCCAATAGGCAGGAGTCCACAGGAAACCCACTTCCGGCGCCATCACCCATGTGCCCGGCACCCAGTAGTAATCGCTGACGTCGTAATCGTAGGCCCAGTAGCCAGGCGTCCAAAGATACCCGTCTCCCGGACAAAGAGGCTGCTCATAGACAGGCAGCGCGGGCGGGCCGATTCTAATGGCCACGCCAATTTGCGCAAACGACGCTGCCGAGATGCATAGCACGAGGATCGCGAACAGTAGAGTACGAATGAAGCGAATATGCATTGTGATTCCTCTGGCCCATCATCCCTCGTTTCCCCGGTGCTGCTCTGCTGCTACGGGTTACGTGGATTGACTACAACGCTTGAGCCAACTGTGAATTAAATTGCTACAAGCCGGATTTGGCACGCTGTTGCCCGACATGCATGAGACGCAAGAGGCGACAGTCCCGACACGACTGATGGCTGCGAATTGGGGACGATCTTCTTTGCTAGAGTGCAGCCACCTTCTAAAAGTTAGGAGCTCACGGAATCTCTGTCTGTTCACAATTGACCACTCCCGAGTTCACCAGACAGGTGAGGAGTCACTCCCGTTTTTTCTGTGAAGACACACTAGCGAGTATCTGGTGTGATGCGGAATCTGTGCAGTTTTGGCAAGGACTTAGGCGCGGCGTCGAGGGCTTGTCAGAGCTTCGAAGCCTGATATCACGTCGAACAGAGAACAGAACGAGATCGTCGACACGATCGCGGAACGAATCCAGCTTCTGGGCGGAGTCAGTATCGCCATGGCGGCCGACGTCGCCGAGTTGACCCGGATTCCACGCTCGCCCAAGGACCGCGAAGAGGTTCCCGCGCAACTCTCACGCTTGCTGGACGGGCACGAGCTCCTCATCACCTATTGCCGGGAACTGGGGGAGCTTGCCACCAAGCTGGGCGACCCGGCACCAACGATCTGGTGGTGAGTGATGTGCTTCGCCCCAACGAACTGCAGGCCTGGCTCCTGAGCGAACACCTGGTCAATGCGCCGCTAGTCGAAGCCGAGCCGCTGCGGAAATCGGCATAAGACAAAATCGATTTGCGATGGAATACACGCAGGTTTCACGGCCCGCGTTCTTGTTGCCGGCTGGCTTCGGCATACTGAAAACACCATTTCCATCCGTTCAGAGTCGATTTGCCATGAACCAAGCCGGCATGAAATGAAGACCCGCGCCACGCGGCAGCGTCTGCCAGATCCATGGTTGCCCAGCCATTTTCGAAAGCACCGCACTCCCACCGGCTTCACACAAGGTTCATTCGTCTCCATGGTAAACATTGTTCTCAGACACGCGAGAGCGGCTTGCCGAGTATCTGTTCCACATCTCTGACCTTGCCTTCAAGACGACCGGTTGCGCCTCTGCGATCGTCGATGGTGATGCTGGTGAGCACACGCGGCGCCAACTCCAGCATGCGGCGGTGACAGCGGAGAATTACGTCCATGACGCGATCTGAATCTCCTTCGATGGTGGTGTGCATGGCTCCTAGCTTGTAGGAAAGTCCAGAATCGTCGACAATTTTCAGGGCTTCAGCTACCAACGCTTTAACTCCACCGGTGACGCCCATGGGAACTACTGCGAAGTCCGCAAGCATAAGGCTTCCTCCGATCAACCGATTCTCAAATAAATTTTGACGGCATTTCCAAATGTTCTCGGTTTACGATAGCACCATCGATTAGCTGGCGGTCTTCCAGTTCGGGGGCACGCTACTCAAGCTAACGGAAGTGTAGCGCCGGATTCCCCGAAGTCTAGGGGAAAGTAGGCATGCACAAGCGACCATGCCCGAGATCTTACACTCTTGCTTTCGGTGAGTCAGCAACGCCTTCCGGCGGCAAGACATCCGGCAGGACAAGGCGTGCCACGCCGATCCGATAGTCGGCCATCCCGTAGTAAACGTCGAAGCGGTTCGGTAAGCCGAGATCGTCGCGACGGTCGATGCCGGTGGGGAACACGACATGCGGGACCGTGCCGTGGCATTCCTGCGGCAGCGCCGGCGTCAACACCGGTTCTGCCGAACGATAGCGAATCATCTGTGGATGCTCTTTCGAGAGCACCATCACCCCGGCCGAGTAGCACAGTTGGTGTGCGTCGTAGTTGGCTTTGTCGATTTCGCTGACGCCGTGATAGACGATCAGCCAGCCGTGCCGCGTCAGGATGGGCGGAGAGCCTCCGCCGATCTTGAGCCGCTCCCACCGCGATACCGGGGTGGCCAGCCGATGATGCGAATTAAACAAGCCTAGGTGACCAGGTTCGGGGCGGTCCAAGGCCATCGGGCAGTAGGAAATCCAGATGCTTTCATGATCGAGGTCCACCACCCGCGATTCAGCCTGGCACGCGGTTTCTTCGGGACGAGTGCCAGGGAAAAGGGGTCTGTGGAGGATGGCCATCTGCATTTTCCCGGCGTGATTGGGAATGGCGACGGGGAAGAGGCTGGCATCCTTGTTGTCCACGTGAACGAAATCGATGCCTTGAAACTCAGCAAAGGTCGCGAGCCCCAGTCGCTTCCAGTGAAACAAATCCTGCGATATCGCCAGGGCGATCCGTGGGCCACGGGACGAAAACGCCGTGTAAGTCATTATGTAACGCTGAAGCGGTTCCACAAACGTGATGCGGGGATCCTCGCAGCCGCCACGGCCGTCAAGGTGCAGCTCATAATCGGCTTCCGGCTCCAGTGCGATGCCGAGCCGCTCAACGGCTGCCGGATCGCCGGCTTCATTGAATCGTACTCGCGCAATGCCGATGCGCGAGTAATTCCCCCGAGCGACTAGGCGCGGGAACAGGTAAAGTTGACCGTCCGGGCCACGAGCGGCGGCCGGATTCAGGACGCCTTCGATCTCTTGCGGATTCCCCGGCTCCGGCTCCATCAACATTGACAGACGCCGCAGCTTAAATTCGCTCATCAACGCTTCAGCGATTCTCATCACGCCGCCTGATCGCGATCTGCTAAGCAAGCGATGATGGCTTCGATAACTCGCTTCGTCTCCTCGGGACCTTTAACAGGGATAGAATCCACGCCTGCTTTTTCCGCGGGATAGTCATTTCCTCCCACGAACAAGGCATCGCCGATGTAAATCATCTCCTTCAATGAAATGTGCAGGAGGTCTCGCAGCTTTCCGATTCCGTATGCCTTGTCAATGCCAGGTTTGGTGATATCAATCGACGTCGAGCCGCCGATTCGGACAGAAAACTGGGGAATAATTGTGTCAAGAATCGCTTTGATCTTCTTCCGCTTGGTGTAATCGGGGTCCCATTTGTTTTTTTCTTCTAACGGCGCCTCCTGACCTAATGCGGAAAATGTTATCTGGCTTCCCCGGTCTTCGATGACTTCTCCCCAGACATTTGCGACTTTGTAACCAGCTTCTCCCAGCGCTTTTTTGAGAGAACTGAGTATCTTCTCTCGTTCATCCCTGGTGAAATCTTCTTCATAGAGTTGTTTCCACTCTCCTGAGTACTGGTAGAACTTTGTTCCACAGGTAGGAAGCAGGGACAGCTCCCTCAGGCGTTCGTCATGAGGGAGTTTAGAGATAACTTGCTTTTCAAACTGCGGCCAACCGCCTCCGGAAATCACGGCTACTTTGACAATTCCGAGAAGGTCGTGCAGCAGTCCCGACATTTCAGGATCAACAGCCGATTTACTCTCGGCAAGCGTTCCGTCCAGATCAAACACGATTAGCTTCTTCACCATGTTCCCCCTCCGCCTCTGAATTCTCGATATTTCAATCGGGCAGCGCAATTTCCAACAGGTTCACTGCGCTGCAGGGCCGAAAAGTACACGCACCGATCATCGCCGGCAACAGAAATACATCGCCTTTTCGGACAGCATAAGTGGCCCCTCCGTGCTCGACCTGTCCACCGCCTGCGATGCATACCAGCAAGTGCGGCACACCTGCGGCGCCGACGGTGAACGGCGATTGTCCGCGCAGGCGCCACAACCAGAAATGCTCGCAGTGAAACAGTCTCTCGCGTTTCACCGGCGTCGTTGCCTCCATCACCGGGGCAACCCGGTCGACGGGTCCCTCCGCAAAATCAATGCAGGCAATCGCCTGATCGACTTGTAGTGCTCGGGGCTTTCCCGTCTTCGGATCAATGTGGTCCCAGTCGTACAGACGAAACGTAACGTCGCTATTCTGCTGAATCTCGAAGACCACAAGGTCGCCGCCCAGAGAGTGCACCGTTCCTGCGCGGAGGAAAACGGCGTCGCCGGGCTTCGGAGTCAAATATGCGAGGTAGTTCGCCACCGTCCCATTCGCGAGCGCCCGCCGCAGATCGGCTTCCGTTGTGTCTGGCTTGAGGCCCGCATAGATGCGGCTTTCTGTCCCGGCTTCCAGCACGACCCAGGCTTCGGTCTTCGCGGTCTCACCCGCGGGCAACAGGTCTTTGTTCGCTTTCGTCGGATGCACTTGAACCGAGAGCATTTCATGTACATCGAGGAACTTCAGCAGTAGTGGGAATCGGCGAAAGCGTCCAGCCAGCTTTCCCAATATTTGCTGCGGAAACTGTTGTAGCAATTGACCGATGGTCTGCCCTTTGAAAAGCCCTTCGGCCACTTGGCTCTGATGGTCATCGCGATCGCTGAGGATCCACGCTTCGCCGACCGGTCCACTAGGTAGAGGGGTGGTGAGCAGGTTGGCCAAATGCCGGCCGCCCCACAGCCGATACTGATAAATCGCTTCGAATCGCAGAGGATACAGAAGGGCCTGGTTCAAGGCTCCTTCCCGGTCGTCGACAGCCAGGCTTAAAGTGGTGTCGATCATGACTGGTTTGGGAATGTCGGCTCGCGAGGATGCGGATCAGTCCTGTGCGTTCGTTGATCGTGCAATTTGCCGAGGGTATGTTCAATCAATCGAGCTAATTTATCTGCGGCACCGTCGACGGCCAGATCCAGAGTCGCTGCTTCGTCGGTGACCGCGATGGGTTGGCGGCCTTCGAGGCGCGCCTCCATCATGCAACGTTTGTTACTCTTTCGGCTCTTAGGGCCGCTCTCGCCGATCAGGTGGACTTCCACTCGCGTGATGTGATCGCTCATTCGGCTCAGAGCATTCTCCACCACGCCCCTGATTCGATCGGCTAGCGCCTCGTGACCTTCGATTGTGTGGTCTGTATTGACTTGGATCTGCATGCTAATCTCCTGGCGGATTGTTTGATCAAGGATGTTTCTCATGCTCATAGATTGCCGCTGCGAAGTTCATGGAACCCGGCTGCCGGCCGGCATTTGCTTTTGGCGGCCAGAAGGCACCATCGACAAGTCGTTGGTTCCGACGTAAATACCGATTGCCACGAGCATGACGAGTAGTCCGAACCAGAATCGCCAATCATGATGTGCGCGCCGCCAGTACGGAGTTTGGCCATGGCCATGATGACTCTCGCCGTTTGGATGCAAATGTTCGGTATTGTGCATGGTCATGCTGGTCTCCAAATCAAATCGAGGAAGTTGGGCGGTGTGCCATTAGTCAAGGCGAAAATCACGGGCCGCCCTTTTGACGGAGGCGACTGTCCCGACCTAAACGCCGCTCAACGAAAGGGCGGCCTTATGCTCCGCATCCTGCAGCCAATAGGGCGGCCGGCCGTAGTGAGTGTAGAGGCGGTCTTCGTATTCACGAGTGATCGGCGCTGACTCGCTGAACTCCGGCGCGCTTTTGATAGCATCCCGCCAGAGACCAACGTACACTTTGGATTCTGTCCAACTCACCTTCTGAATCCACGCTGGCGAAACCAGTACCTTCTTACCCGGCCACCAATTCTTCGTGAGCACCTCAATGTAGCGGATGGCCCAGGTTTCGTCGTCTACCAAGAAGCCCGCCACATGGCCGATCTCGCCGTCCTCAGCCTCAATGTGATAGCCCGTGACAGCTCCAGTGCTGCGAAGATGCGAATCCATCGACTCTCTCCGAATCTTTTCCGCCAGCACATCCTTGGGAGTCGCGATTCGATTCGACAAGCTCGACGGATAGGCCCCTGGACCCCATAGGAAGGGTCCGCTCCAGTAATTGGGATAATTGTAATAACCGAGATATTCGCTCTCATACTGCCGCGAAACGGGCCGCTGTGTGTCTCTGTTGGGGCTATTCTCCACTTGCTTTTTCGTTAGCGCCACATCCAACCGCTTGCCTTGCCAATCCACGTTGGTCACAGAGAATGGTGAGATCAAAACTTCCCGGTCGCTGAGCCAGCCTCCGGTTGCCGCCGTCAGGTAGCGAATCGCCCATGTCTCGTCGTCGAAATACAATTGATCTACAGTTCCAATCTCGCCGTCCGTGGCTTGGATCGCAAGACCTCTTAAATTCTTTGCATTCTCCAACATTGTCTTTGCCCTCCGAATCCTCTTGTGATTCGACCTTAGCAGCGGTACAAGCGCGGTTCTGAGCAAGAGTGCTCACTCTCGCGTCAGCCAATCCCAAGGAGTTTGCGTAAAGAGTTTGCGCACCGCGGTTTCTGAGTTTATTGACTAAGTGCCACGCGCAGCCAAGGGCAAGTTGCGCCACGCCTGCGATGTTCTCTCCTTGAGCCAGCCCGAGGTGAATCGTGCAGACATAAAGGAACTTTGTCACGGTGCGCTACACGGAACGCACGCGCATCTTCCACCGACACTGGTCAATAGGGAACAGTTTTCCCGGTAGCGCGGTGTCAGAGTTCCAGTGGAGACTTAGCTGGATGGGCCGAGAAAAGCACGTCTCCGAGGAGAGTCAGAATAATGTCCACAAACAATTCAGTTGTCGCGGTGTATCGCACTCACACGGAAGCGGATAAAGCTGTGAAGGAGCTTCAACGCGGGGGAGTTGACCTGCACAAATTGTCGATCGTTGGGAAGGGCTACCACACAGATGAGCAGGTGGTGGGCTACTACAATACCGGCGACCGCATGAAGTATTGGGGCAAAGTTGGAGCGTTCTGGGGAGGTTTCTGGGGACTCTTGTTCGGCTCCGCTCTTTTCATCATTCCGGGGCTCGGACCAATCTTAGCGGCGGGACCGGTGGTGGCATGGATCGTGGCAGGGCTGGAAGGTGCGGTGGAGGTAGGCGCGTTGGGTGCTCTGGGAGCTGGCCTCTACAGCATAGGAATTCCCAAGGACAGTGTCGTGAAGTACGAAACAGCCCTCAAGACAGATCAGTTCCTGTTGATCGTCCATGGAACGGCGGCAGAGGTGGCACAGGCGAAGGACATCATCGAGACTACGAATCCTGTCCAATTCTCCCAGCACTCAGGCGGAGAGGTAGCGATAGCCGCTTAGAGTTGCTTTGAGTAGCGTGGGCAAGGCTATCTCAACGAGCGTTGCCCATTGTTACAACAAGTCGACTGACGGCCGAAGGCGACGGCTGCGCAGAATTCGCGGCGAATTGGCTAGGAGAAGTACATGACACGCAAGTCGCAACCCGGGAAAATACAATCCGTACTAGTCGTCGAGGCCGACATCCTCGACAGAATGAATGAAACTGATGCTTCGATCGCTCAACGTGCCTATGAAATCTATCAGTCCCGCGGCAGCGTGCATGGCGCTGACCAGGATGATTGGTTCACAGCAGAGCAAGAGATTCTCCGCCCGCTTTCGATCGAACGCTATATGACTGACGGCGCGTTGCGATTAACAGCGCAGCTGCCCGGCTTTGCTGCGAAAGACCTGGAAGTGTCCATTGGGCATCGACGGGCCGTTATTTGCGGTATCCATTCCGATTCAAATCAGGCGGCAGACACCAGTTGTAAGGACAGAAAGGTTATGCGGATTGTCGAGCTCCCCTTTGATGTCGATCCGGTGTTGGCGAGGGCAACGCTCCAAAGCGGAAAGTTGCAAGTCGTATTGCCGCGCTCACGGTAAGCGAGTCTTTTCAGACCGTAAGCGCGCGACAAGCCGTTCGACAAGTTGATGGAGACCTTGATGCAAAGGTCGCGACAGCATCTGACAAGACAGGAAACGCGGTTGCACCACCGATGCTTGGGAACGCGGTGAAATCATGAGCGACCAAACGCGCGTCAGCCACCCGATCTACAACCTTCTACCCAGCGAAATTGAGGGAGTTGATTCCCTGGCGGAACTCGCCTTGGATATGCATTGGTCGTGGAATCATGCCACCGACGAAGTGTGGCGCGAGCTCGATCCCGAACTTTGGGAGATCACGCATAACCCCTGGGTTGTCCTGCAGACGGTCTCGCGCGACCAGATCGAGCGCGTACTAGCCAATCCTGCCTTCCGTCAGAACGTTGATGAACTGCTGCGATCCAAGCGGCAGGCGGCGGAGCGGTCGGCATGGTTTCAGCAAAGGCATCCGCAAGCTCCATTGACCTGCGTCGCGTATTTCAGCATGGAGTTCATGTTAAGCGAAGCTCTGCCGATCTACTCGGGCGGCCTAGGCAATGTGGCCGGCGATCAACTCAAAGCCGCCAGCGACTTGGGTGTGCCAGTGGTCGGCGTGGGACTGTTATACCAGCAAGGCTATTTTCGTCAGGTGATCGACAAGAACGGAGAGCAACAGGCTCTTTATCCGTACAACGATCCCGGACAGTTGCCGATCACGCCGTTGCGCCACGCAAATGGCGAGTGGTTGCGATTGGAGATCGCGTTGCCTGGTTACTCGGTGTGGCTGCGCGCCTGGCAGGCCCAGGTAGGCCGAGTGAAACTGTACCTTCTGGACAGCAACGACGCGGCGAACTTTCCCGCTCATCGAGGGATCACCAGCGAACTGTATGGCGGCGGCCCGGAGTTGCGCCTCAAGCAAGAACTCCTTCTCGGAATTGGCGGATGGCGGTTACTCCGCGCGTTGGGCATCAAACCAGAAGTCTGTCACTTGAACGAAGGGCATGCGGCCTTCGCCGTTCTGGAGCGTGCCCGCAACTTCATGGAAGAAACCGGGCAGTCTTTCGAAGTGGCACTGGCCGCGACTCGAGTCGGCAATCTGTTCACCACTCACACGGCAGTGGCCGCCGGCTTTGACCGTTTCGATCCGGCGCTCATTGAGCAATACCTGGGTAATTATGCTAAGCAGAAGCTCGGCATAACACTCCATGATTTGCTGGCCTTAGGCCGCCAGAACCCGAGCGACTCCTCGGACAGTTTCAACATGGCGTATCTCGCCATCCGCGGTAGCGGGGCGGTGAATGGCGTGAGTCGCTTGCATGGGGAAGTCAGCCGACATCTCTTTGCGCCTCTCTTTCCGCACTGGCCGGAGGACGAAGTTCCGATCGGACATGTGACCAACGGAGTTCATGTGCCAACCTGGGATTCGGCGGCGGCCGACGAACTTTGGACGGCAGCCTGTGGCAAGGGTCGTTGGCTGGGGACGACGGAGAACCTGGAGCAAGACATTCGGCGAGTCTCCGACTCCGTGCTATGGAAATTCCGCAGCGCCGCCAGCGAGTCTCTTGTGAAATATGCTCGTGGACGGCTATCCCGGCAACTGACTGCTTCAGGCGCTTCGGCCAACGCGGTTGACCGGGCGAAGCATCTCTTCGATCCCAACGCGTTGACACTGGGCTTTGCGCGGCGCTTCGCAACCTATAAAAGACCGAACCTGCTACTGCACGACCCGCAGCGGCTGCTTCGTTTATTGAGTAATCCTGAGCGCCCCGTGCAACTCATCATCGCTGGCAAGGCCCATCCGGAGGACCGGGCAGGACAGGCGCTGATCCATGAATGGATAGATTTCATCCGCCAACCAGAGACCCGACCCCACATCGTCTTCCTGAGCGACTACGACATGCTGTTAACGGAGCACCTGGTGCAAGGGGTGGACGTCTGGGTCAACACGCCACGACGGCCCTGGGAGGCTTGCGGGACGAGCGGCATGAAAGTGCTCGTCAATGGGGGCATCAATCTCTCGGAGTTGGATGGCTGGTGGGCGGAAGCCTACGAGCCTGAAGTGGGGTGGGCGTTGGGAGACGGCCAGGAACATGGCGACGATCCCGCCTGGGACGCTGTCGAAGCCAACGCACTCTACGACTTGCTTGAACGCGAAGTGATTCCCGAGTTCTATACCCGCGACAAGAGCGGCATCCCCTTGGCATGGGTTGCGCGGATGCGGGAAAGCATGGCGCGTTTGACACCGCGCTTCTCCGCCGACCGCACAGTGCGCGAATATACCGAGCAACACTACCTCCCAGCTGCCGCCGCCTACCTCAACCGCGCGGCGAACCAAGGCGGAATTGGCAAGCAAGTGGTCGATTGGCAGGATGAAGTCGATAGGAAGTGGGGATCGTTGCGCTTCGGAAACCTGCGGGTCAAAACCGATGCGGACCACCATGTGTTTGAAATCGATATCTTCCTGAACGATCTCGGCAAGAACGCGGTGCGAGTTGAACTCTATGCGGACGCAATCAACGGCGGCGATCCCATACGGCACGAAATGGAGTGGGCGCGACTACTTCCTGGCGCGTTCGATGGCTGCGTCTACCACGCGAATGTACCAGCTATACGTCCACCGGGAGACTACACGGCGCGAGCGATGCCTCACGGCGACGGCCTTTCGGTCCCACTGGAAGACTCCCGGATTCTATGGCAACGGTGATGGAAACGCCGCAGCGCGCGTTGCACGATTACATTGCGGACATCTCCGAGCACGCCGGCGTTCGTGCGGGCTCTCCTCTGCCTTTGGGAATCCAGGAAAGGGGAGATGGAGTTAATTTCGCCATTTTTAGCCGCTACGCTAGCCGCGTTCGACTGGAGTTGTTCGACCATCCCGAAGACGCAGCGCCCGCCCGGGTAATCGATCTGGATTCAGCGCGCCACCGCACCGGCGACGTATGGCACGTGTGGGTGGAGGGGATCGGTCCCGGCCAACTCTATGCCTACCGCGTGGATGGTCCCTACGAACCCAGCGAAGGACATCGTTTCAATTTCAACAGGCTTCTGCTCGATCCCTTCGCTGCCGCGATTTCGCAACTACCGCCATGGGATTTTCCCTCCGCAATTGGATACGACCCGTCATCCCCGGAGAAAGACTTGGTTATCTCGAAGCTCGACAATTCACGGTCGATGCCGAAATGCGTATTTGTCAACGAGCCTTTCGAGTGGAATGGGGACCAGCCACCGCGGCATCACTGGTCGAGGACCGTGATTTATGAAATGCATGTCCGCGGCTTCACCATTCATCCCAAGTCGGGCGCGGACCATCCGGGAACCTATCGGGGCCTGATCGAAAAGATCCCCTATCTCAAAACCCTGGGAGTGACCGCTGTGGAACTGATGCCCGTGCAGGAGTTCAATGAAACTCCTGTTACGCGCAAGAATCCGCAAACAAATGAACCGCTCCGGAATTACTGGGGATACGATCCCGTGGCCTTCTTTGCACCCAAAGCTTCCTACAGCAGTGCGGGAGGTTTGGGCCAGCAGAAGCTGGAGTTTAAGGAAATGGTCCGGGCCTTTCACCATGCTGGCATCGAAGTGATTCTGGATGTGGTGTTCAATCACACGGCGGAGGGAGACGAACTGGGTCCGACGCTCTGTTTTCGTGGGGTGGATAACGCGATCTTCTACACCTTGGCCGACGACAAACGCTACTACAAGGACTACACGGGAACCGGCAATACCATCAACGCCAACCATCCAGTGGTACGGGACCATATCTTGGCCGCACTCCGGTATTGGATGGTCGAGATGCATGTAGATGGATTCCGGTTTGACTTGGCGTCGGTGCTCGGCCGGGGCCGCTCCGGAAACCTGCTGTCGAATCCTCCGCTTCTCGAGCGAATCGCCGAGGACCCGATCTTAAGGGACGTGAAGATCATCGCCGAGGCGTGGGATGCCGCCGGCGCATACGAGGTGGGTAGTTTCTCAGAGCGGCGTTGGGCGGAATGGAATGGCCACTACCGGGATGATGTCCGCCGTTTCTGGCGCGGCGATGAGGGGATGCTCGGTTTATTTGCCAGCCGCATCTGCGGCAGTGCCGACATCTACACCAAGTCGGGAAAGGGTCCCGAGAGCAGCATCAATTTCGTCACCTGCCACGATGGCTTCACTCTGAATGACCTGGTGAGCTATCGCTACAAGCACAATGAAGCGAACGGAGAAAACAACCACGACGGGACCGACGCCAACTTCAGCGAGAACTACGGCGCTGAAGGCGAGACGACCGATGCCGGGATCGAGACCTTGCGGAAACGCCAGATCAAGAACTTTCTTCTGACCCTGCTGATCTCGCGTGGAGTGCCGATGCTGCTCGGCGGAGATGAATTCCGCCGCACGCAACGCGGCAACAATAACGCCTACTGCCAGGACAACGAGACCGGTTGGTTTGACTGGAGCCAACTGGAGAAGCATCAGGAGATATACCGCTTCACCCGTGGCATGACTGCCTTTCGTCGAGCGCACCCTATCTTGAGTAAGGAGCACTTCTACACGGATGACGAGATCCATTGGTTTGGCCGGCAAGGAGGATTGCCCAACTGGACCGATTCGAAGGAAAAACAGTTTGCCTGTTTGATTCACGAAGATGAGCAGCAAGCACTTTGCCTGATGTTCAATGCCGGCGCCGATGCGGTCGATTTCGGTTTGCCATCTGTACTGCCGGGGATGCGCTGGCATCTGGCCGTCGACACCTCTCGCGAAGCGCCACACGATCTGTTTGCTGCGGGTGAGGAACCGCTTTGGGAAGATCCACGAACTTACCACCTGGGCCCCCGATCTAGCGCCATTCTTCTGGCTCGCGCAACGAACGGTCAAAGACGGCAGACGGCATTGACGGAGGCAAAATGAAACGGGCGATCCCGGTCACGACGCTGTTTCTGGATGTCGGCGGTGTGCTGCTTACCAACGGGTGGGATCATCTTGCCCGCAGACGGGCAGCGAAGAACTTCCAGTTGCCGTGGGCGGAGATGGAAGAGCGGCACCGCCTGGTCTTCGAAACTCATGAGGAGGGGAAGCTTACGTTCGAGGAATATTTGGGTTGGGTGGTCTTCTACCAAAAGCGACCTTTCACCCGGGATCAGTTTCGGCGCTTTATGTTCGCCCAATCGAGACCTTACCCCAGGATGATCGATCTGGTCGCCCAACTCAAGCTCCAGCACGGACTGAAGGTCGCCGTGGTCAGCAACGAATCTCGCGAGGTGAATGCGTATCGCATTCGCAAGTTCAAACTCGATCGGTTTGTCGATACTTTTATTTCCTCTTGTTTCGTCCACATCCGCAAGCCCGACGCAGACATCTTTCGGTTGGCGCTGGACATCGCCCAGACGCCGGCGCAGCACTCCGTCTATATCGAAAACACTCCGATGTTTGTTCAGATCGCGGAAGGTTTGGGGATTCGAAGCATCCTTCACACGGATTACAAGTCCACGTGCGCAAAACTGGCTTTGTTCGGATTGCAGAAATGACGAAGGAATCATCCATGAAATCAGCGAACCAGTGCATCCTGACGATCAATGGGGGATCGTCGAGCATCAAGTTTGCACTGTTCGAGGCAGGTGACTCTCTGCAACGGATTCTGGACGGCGGGATTGAGCGGATTGGACTACCGCAGGCCACCTTGCGGGTAAAAGGCTTAGATCAGGCGGACAACCTTACGCGGCTGGTGCCGGCACCGAATCACACGGTGGCGGTGGGCGCTCTGATGGATTGGATCGAGGGGCGCAGCGGGCGGGGCGCATTGACCGCGGTAGGGCACCGCGTCGTGCATGGCGGGCCGAAGTATTACAAGCCGCAGCGTATCACCGCGGAAATGGTTGTGGAGTTGAGACGCCTCAGTCCATTCGATCCTGACCATATGCCGGAGGAGATCTTGTTGACCGAGGCGTTTCATCGCCGATTCCCTGATCTGCCCCAAGTGGCATGTTTCGACACGGCTTTTCACCATGACCTGCCGCGCGTGGCGGAACTGCTCCCGATCCCGCGTCGCTACGAAGCGCTGGGGGTGCGGCGGTACGGGTTTCACGGATTGTCGTATGCGTTTCTGATGGAAGAACTCGCTCGCTGCGGCGATCAGGCGGCAACGAAAGGCCGCGTCATCCTCGCCCACCTCGGCAATGGCGCGAGCCTGGCGGCGGTGCGTGACGGCAAGTCCGTGGACACGAGCATGAGCTTCACACCGACCGCAGGGGTGCCGATGAGCACTCGCTCCGGCGATCTCGATCCCGGACTGGTTTGGTATCTGGCGCGCACTGAAAAAATGAACGACAAGCAATTCAACGAGATGGTCAATTTCCAGTCCGGGCTGCTCGGAATCTCCGAGACCAGTTCCGATATGCGCGACCTGCTGGAGCACGAGACGCAGGACGTGCGAGCGGCTGAAGCGGTCGCGCTGTTCTGCTACCAGGTCAAGAAATGGATTGGCGCATTCGCGGCGGCGTTGGGTGGACTGGACACGCTGGTCTTCGCGGGCGGCATCGGAGAGAATGCGGCCCCGGTCCGCGACCGGATTTGCGATGGGCTGGGGTTTCTTGGAATCAAACTCGACGAAAAGCGAAATGCGGTGAATGAGGACGTGATTTCCGACGCGGCGAGCCGGGTTGCAGTCCGCGTCATTCGGACGGACGAAGAACTCATGATTGCCAAAACAGTTTGCCAGGTTCTCGGACTTGGCTGCAAGAACAAGAAGGAGAATTGAACCGTGAAAACTGAGACACTCACTCCGGAATTGCTCGATAAAAAGCCCGAAGCATCGCACAAAAAAGAGTTAAGTCTGAGAACGACCAAGAAAACCAACACACTCACTCCCGAACTGCTCCACAAGATGAATGCCTATTGGCGGGCCGCCAACTATCTGTCGGTCGGCCAAATCTATCTCTACGACAATCCGCTGCTGAAAGCGCCGCTGAAATTGTCACACGTCAAGCCGCTGGTAGTCGGACACTGGGGCACAACGCCGGGCCAGAACTTCATCTACGTGCATCTCAACCGGGTTATCAAGAAGTATGACCTCGATATGTTCTACATTGCCGGCCCCGGGCACGGCGGCCCCGCGCTCGTGGGCAACGTCTACCTCGAAGGTACTTACAGCGAGATCTATCCGAACATCAGCCAGGACGAAGCTGGAATGAAGAAACTGTTCAAGCAATTCTCGTTTCCCGGCGGGATTTCCAGCCATGTCGCGCCGACGACCCCGGGGTCGATTCACGAAGGTGGCGAGCTCGGATACTCGCTCAGTCATGCCTTCGGAGCGGCGTTCGACAATCCCGATCTCATCGTTGCTTGCGTCATTGGCGACGGCGAAGCGGAAACGGGTCCCTTGGCGACCTCATGGCAGTCCAATAAGCTTCTCGACCCAATTAGCGACGGAGCCGTACTGCCGATCCTGCACCTCAATGGCTACAAGATCAGCAATCCAACCGTTCTGGCCCGCATCGAGCATGAAGAATTGGAGCAATTTCTCCGGGGCTGCGGCTGGACGCCCCACTTTGTCGAAGGCGATGAGCCGGAAAAGATGCATGAACTCATGGCCACCACTTTGGAAAAGGCCATCGAGGATATCCGGCAAATCCAAAAAAATGCGCGGGCCAAGAACGACACCACTCGGCCGCGCTGGCCCATGATTGTCCTGAAATCACCGAAGGGCTGGACGGGACCGAAATTCGTCGATGGTCTGGAAATTGAGGGAACCTTCAGAGCGCACCAGGTGCCGCTCCTCGTGGATTCCGAGCATCCCGATCATGTCAAGCAACTGGAAAGCTGGATGAAAAGCTACAAAGCCGAGGAACTGTTCGATGAAAATGGGCGACTCATCCCCGAATTGGCCGATCTGGCGCCGAAGGGCGACCGGCGAATGGGCGCCAATCCACACACCAACGGTGGAATTTTGCTGCGCGACCTGCGCATGCCGGACTTCCACGTCCACGCGGTGAATGTGCCTTCGCCTGGCGCCGTTGACGGCCAAGATACGCTCGTCCTGGGTAAGTTCCTGCGTGATGTGGCCAAACTGAATCAGGATCAGCACAATTTTCGTGTCTTCGGTCCCGACGAAACACTCTCGAATCTTCTGGGGGCCGTTTTTGAAGTCACCAACCGTCAGTGGGACGCCCGGGAAGTAAAAAATGACGAATTCCTCGCGCCCGCCGGCCGCGTGCTGGACTCGATGCTCAGCGAACACCAGTGCGAGGGTTGGTTGGAAGGATATCTTCTGACCGGGCGGCACGGGCTGTTTAACAGTTATGAGGCCTTCATTCGCATTGTCGACTCGATGTTCAGCCAGCACGCCAAGTGGCTGAAGGTAACCTTGGAACTCCCGTGGCGTCGGAAGATCGCGTCCCTGAATTATCTGCTCGCCTCCCACGTCTGGCAGCAGGATCACAACGGCTTTACGCATCAGGATCCCGGCTTCCTTGACCACGTCATCAACAAGAAGGCTGATATCGTGCGCGTTTACCTTCCGCCTGACGCCAACTGCCTGTTGTCGGTTTTTGACCACTGCTTACGCAGCCGGCACTATGTGAACGTGGTGGTTGCAGGCAAGCACGCTCTCCCGCAATGGCTAACCATGGACGCCGCGGTCGTGCATTGCACGGAAGGAATTGGCATCTGGCAATGGGCCAGCAACGACCAGGGCGCCGAGCCGGACGTCGTAATGGCCTGCTGCGGCGACACGCCCACGCTGGAGATTTTGGCGGCCGTTTCCATCCTTCGCCAGCATTTGCCCGATCTGAAAATCCGGGTGATTAATGTCGTTGATCTCATGAAGCTGCAGTCTTCGAGTGAGCACCCGCACGGGCTCAATGAAACAGATTACGATTCGCTTTTCACCAAAGATAAACACATCATCTTCGGCTTTCATGGATATCCCTGGCTCGTCCACCGGCTCACCTACCGCCGGACCAACCGAAACCTTCACGTGCGGGGTTACAAGGAAGAGGGCACCATCACGACTGCTTTTGACATCAGGGTGCAGAACGACTTGGACCGGTTTCATCTGGTACAAGACGTGGTGGATCGGCTACCGCACCTTGGCACTAAGGGCGCCTACCTGAAGCAGCAGATGCAGGACAAGCTCATCGAGCACAAGCACTACATCGACCAACACGGCCAGGACATGCCGGAAATTCGGAACTGGAAATGGAGTCAAGACGGAATGCAAAAGGGAAACCGCTAGGGGAGGATGAGCGAGCGCCTGAACCAAACTGACGGAGGATGAGCGGAGAGAGCATTCCCCAACTCGCGGGGCTGCTCATAGCAAAGACAGGAAGGAATATTCAGTATGAAAGCCATTGCCGAACCGACCGAAGCAAAACCGAAGAGTCCTGAATCTAAGTCGGGTTCCAAGCCCGATTCGAAGGACGATCTAAAATCCCTACCCATGCCGGAAGTCGAGAAGAGACTGGGTTCGTCGCCCAAAGGCCTAAGCCAGCCCGAGGCGCAGAAGCGGCTGGCGAAATACGGGCCGAACGAGATCACGGAAAAGAAAACCAACGTATTCCTCAAGTTCCTCAGCTATTTCTGGGGTCCCATCCCGTGGATGATCGAAGCGGCGGTGATTCTGTCGGGCGTGGTCCGGCACTGGCTGGATTTTTTCATCATTCTCTTTCTGCTTTTTTCCAACGCTATGATCGCATTTTGGGAGGAGCATCAGGCGGGCAACGAAATTGCCGCGCTGAAGGCCAAGCTGGCGAAAATTGCGCGCGTCCTCCGAGACGGAAAGTGGGCTACCCCGGGGGTGTCTGAACTGGTGCCCGGCGACGTCATCCGCCTGCGACTGGGGGACATCGTGCCGGCGGATGCGCGTGTGTTGGCGGGTGATCCGGTGCAGGTAGACCAGTCCGCGCTAACCGGTGAATCTTTGCCCGTGACGCGCAAGCCTGGCGAGGCAGTGTTTTCGGGTTCGATTATCAAGCGGGGCGAAACCGACGCGATGGTATACGCCACCGGCGCCAACACCTACTTCGGCAAGACTGCGGAATTGGTGGAGAGTGCGCATACCGTAAGCCATTTCCAGCGTGCCGTGCTGAAGATTGGCGATTACCTGATCATTCTCGCAGTGGCTCTGGTGGCGATGATTGTTACCTTCGCGCTCTTCCGTCACGATCCCCTCCTCGACACGCTGGAGTTTGCCTTGGTGCTTCTGGTGGCCGCGATCCCTGTTGCCATGCCCACAGTGCTGTCCGTGACCATGGCGGTCGGAGCGCGTCTGCTAGCGAAAAAAGAAGCGATTGTGACCAAACTGTCGGCAATCGAGGAACTGGCTGGCGTGGATGTGCTGTGCTCGGACAAGACCGGTACCTTGACTCAGAACAAGCTAACGCTGGGCGATCCCTTCTGCGTGAACAATATCCCTGCCGACCAGGTCATTCTCTGGGCTGCACTGTCTTCGCGTGCCGAAGATAAGGACACCATCGACCTGGCGGTGATCGGCGGCGTGAAGGACGATAAGGAACTGAAGAGCTATCAGATACTTCATTTTCAGCCGTTCGATCCGGTGCATAAGCGCACCGAAGCCACAGTAAAAGGATCGGACGGAAAACAGTTTTTTGTGGCCAAGGGAGCGCCACAGGTGATTCTGCAGATGGCGACCAATGTCGCGGAAGTAAAGCCAGCCGTTGAGAAAGCCGTCAACGAATTTGCGGGACGCGGCTTCCGTTCCATGGGCGTGGCCCGGGCGGATCAGGAAAACAAGTGGAAGTTTGTTGGCGTGTTGCCTTTGTTCGACCCGCCACGCGAGCAGGCCAAAGCAACCATCGCGAGCGCAGGGCAGATGGGCGTTAAAGTCAAAATGGTCACGGGTGACCAATTGGCCATTGCCCAGGAAACGTCCCGCCAATTGGGGCTGGGCACGAACATCATGGATGCCACTGTATTGCAAGATTCGAAAAATCTACAGTCGGCCCAGTTGGTGGGGTCCATCGAAAAAGCGGACGGCTTCGCTCAGGTATTCCCCGAAGACAAGTACAACATTGTCGACATCCTGCAGAAACACGGCCATGCTGTCGGTATGACCGGCGACGGGGTGAACGACGCCCCCGCGCTCAAGAAAGCGGACTGCGGCATCGCGGTTTCCGGGGCGACGGACGCAGCTCGTGCGGCGGCGTCCATCGTGCTGCTGGCGCCCGGCCTCCACGTGATCATCGATGCGATCAAGGAGAGCCGCCGCATTTTCCAGCGGATGAACAGCTATGCGATCTACCGCATCGCCGAAACGCTGCGCGTGCTGTTTTTCATGACGCTGGCGATCCTGGTATTTAACTTCTATCCGCTGACGGCGGTGATGATCGTTATGCTGGCGGTACTCAACGACGGAGCCATCCTGTCGATCGCCTATGACAATGTTCACTACAAGGACAAGCCCGAGTCGTGGAACATGCGCCTGGTATTGGGGATCTCCACGGTGCTGGGCGTCATCGGGGTCGTGGCTGCGTTTGGCCTGTTTTATCTTGGCGAGCGCGTATTTCACTTCGACCACGCGCACGTCCAAACGCTGATGTATTTGAAGCTGTCGGTGGCCGGACATTTGACGATCTTCCTGACGCGCACGCGGGGCCCATTCTGGTCCATTCGCCCGGCGCGGATTCTATGGATAGCCGTGCTCGGCACCCAAGCTGTGGCGACCCTGATTGCGGTTTATGGGCTGTTTATGGCACCGCTCGGCTGGGGCTGGGCAGCGTTCGTTTGGGGCTATGCTCTGGCGTGGTTCCTCCTCAATGACCGCGTGAAACTGCTGGCCTATCGGATTTTTGACCCGGTTAAAGCGCCGTCGTCAGCCGAGAATCCAGTCGATCTTACACCGCAGATTGCTACGCGGGCCTATGAACTCTATCAGCAGCGGGGCCGGGGCGACGGCAAAGCGAATCAAGACTGGCTGGAGGCGGAGCGAGAGACCCGGAAGGATCAACCGGCAAAGAAAGATGTCGCCTAACCGTCGTTCCCTCAACCATCGTTCCGAGCACTCGAACTCGCTATGCGCACCTCATGCAGTTGGTGCCCCTGAAGGAAGAAGATGAAAATTCATTCCAAAGATTTCCGTGTACCGCACCACAAAAAGATTGATATCAAACGCTTGCCGACGATGGTGAAGCCATTTTGCGAGTCAAAGAAGGAATACAAAGACCTCCTGGAAGAACATATTGCTGAGTTGACTTCCCTGCAACAACTTCACTATGCGTCCAACCGCTATGCGTTGCTGCTGATCTTTCAGGGGATGGACTCAGCCGGCAAGGATGGCGCCATCCGGCACGTCATGTCGGGAGTCAATCCTGAAGGCTGCGAGGTTTTTAGTTTCAAACAACCGAGCGCTGAAGAACTGGAACACGATTTTCTCTGGCGCACGACGTGCCGCCTCCCGGAACGCGGAAGGATCGGCATCTTCAATCGTTCCTACTATGAGGAAGTCCTGATCGTTCGCGTGCATCCGGAGATTCTCCGCACCCAGCGGCTTCCAGAAGAGTTGCTCGATGAGAAAAACATCTGGAAGGAGCGGTATCGGTCGATCGTTGATCTGGAGCGCCACCTCTATCGCAACGGAACGCGGATCGTCAAAATATTCTTAAACCTTTCGTACGAAGAACAGCGCAAGCGGTTTCTCGAGCGCATTGACGAGCCTGACAAGAACTGGAAAGTAAGCTCCTCGGACAATCAAGAGAGGAAGTACTGGAAGCATTATATGGAAGTGTACGAGGATTGCCTAAACGCGACTAGCACCCGTCACGCTCCCTGGTACGCCGTTCCCGCCGATGATAAAGACAACGCGCGGCTGATTGTGTCCCGCATCGTCCTCGACACGCTCCAGGATCTCAAGATGGCATATCCAAAGACCACGGAGAAGCGGCGGCTGGAATTGCAAGCGATCAGCAGGCAGCTGAAGAAAGAGAAGTAACGGCGGAATTGCGGTCTCTTATTTGACGAGCGCTGCCAATGCGGGCTCGAAATGCCGCCCAATATGGGCCTAGACTGTCTCAATGCAGTTGTTACAAGACTTCGGGATGTTGAGGAGTTGTTGTGGCTACAAGGAGGACGTGAAGTGTTCCGGCGAACACGTCAACATCTTAGGAGCGAGCACTGCGGTTCTTACGGGAAAGGAAACCACGCCGGATTTTGTCTGCAGGTAGCATTTTGCGAAAGCTAGAATTCCAGAATGAAATGTTAATGAACAAAATTCTTCTTCCTGTCGACTTCCTAACAGCGAGCTGAGGGTAGTTCGTCAAGCCGCGTTTTTGGCTCGCCATTTTCATTCCCAAATCATACTGCTGCATGTGGTTACACCACAAAGCTATCCAGTTGGCATACTGGAGCTTGGGTGCTTGGGTATGAACTCACCGGGAACTTGCATGCGGAAATCACCAAGCGGGCCCAGACGGAGCTGGATCAATCGCTGCGGTCGGAGCTCGACGGAATTGAGGTCAGACGCCTGTTGCTCGATGGTGATCCGGCCCGGGAAATCCTGCAGATAGCTCGCGATGAAAAAGTGAACCTGATCGTGATGTCCACGCAATGGTCATGGAGTGATCTACCGCTTTCTGTTGGGCTCGGTGGCGGCGAAAGTTCTACACGACAGCGATTGTCCGGTTTGGACCGATACTCAACTGGAAGAAGCGTCAGGCCGTGAGTTCACCATTCGCAGCGTTCTTTGCGCGGTTGACTTGAGGCCGCACAGCCGCAACACCGTCTTGCGCGCCGCGCAGATGGCCGCTGAGTTTGAAGCACGGCTTACGCTCGTTCATATCACCGGCAGCTTGGAGATTTACGGCCCTGGCGGATCCCACGTCGACCCTGTGTGGGAGGAGACGATCGTCGGCTTCGCCTCGAAGAAGATCGCCAAACTTCAGGAAGATGTGGGCACCAAGGCCCAAGGCCGAGGTAATCATTGATAGTGGCGATGTGCATAAGCTGCTGAACCGAGCAGCGGAGCGGGCCAGAAGTGACCTCCTCGTCATCGGGCACATGCCTTCCGGCGGTCATTTGGGGGAAAACGGCAGCGGCTACGCGATCATTCGCGAGTCGCACATCCCAGTGTTAAGCGTGTGAGGATCGGTCGCCAACTTGGGGCCCTACTTACCTGGTGTACGGCCAAGATCTGAGTCGCGGGGGCGCGCTAGGGAACATCGACTAAGCCCCTGAAAGTGCCGGTTGGCCCTGCCGCCGCGACCGCTATCGTCCGCCGCCCTCAGGCGGAATGTAATCCGACCGGGCACGATCCTCACTGGTGCGTACCGGCCTCTCAGGGTGGTCCTCAGCATCCTCGACACCGCTGACGGCCTCCGCCTCGTATGCTTGATCCGTATCGGCGAGTTCTTCGACGCTCTCATCCGCAGCATCTGCGATTTGCGAGAGGCCCTGAGTATCCCCTGATTGCCCAGCGCTATCTGAGCCTACTTGTCCGGGATCGCTTCCTAAGTCATCAAGCTGCGCTTCGTTATCATGCGATCTAAGTTTCATGGGCCTCCAGATTATCTTCCTTTCAGCTTAGCGCGCGACTGTTCTTCGTCTGTGGTCTCATCGGCATATCAGCTTCGTGTGCCCCGTCTATCGAGGCGGCGTAGCCAGCAGGCCTTTAAGGGAATTGATCGCTTTCTGTGCCTCAGCAAGTTGGGCCCGGGCTTGATCCAGCACCGCCTTCGGCAACGGACCTTGCGTTCCGCTCATTTGTCCCGCTTGCGACGGCTGTCCCGGTGATGTTCCAAACAAGGAACTCAGCGCTTCGTCGAGTGTGGGCTCCATTACGACTTTATCTCCTGTCGCCACGATCACGCGTTTCAGTTGAGGGAAATTTGTCCCTTCGGCCTTGAGATACAGTGGCACCACGTAAAGAAAAGAATTCTCAATCGGAATGACAACCAGCTTCCCGCGAATCACTCCAGAGCCCTTTTGATCCCACAGCGTCAGCTGTTGAGAAATAAGGGTGTTCTGATCAATCATGGCGCTGATCTGGTTCGGTCCGTAGATCAGCTTTTCTTTCGGGAGTTCATAAAACAGCATTCTTCCATAGTCGGGGAAATCGCAGCGGGCGGCCAGCCAAGCGATCATGTTATCCCTGTTCTGCGGGGTAAATGGAGTCATGATGAGGTACTCAAGTTGGTCGCTGCCAGGCAGCTTCATGAGAATGTAGTAAGGCTCCATGGGATTGACTGCGCCATCGTATTTCTCTTTCGGCGCAACCCAAAGATCTTCGCGATTGTAGAAAACCTGCGGATCGGTCATGTGGAAGGCCTCGTATTGATTCGCTTGAATGGCGAAGAGATCCTCCGGGTACCGCAGATGGCTCTTTAGATCCGCCGAGAGTCCAGCCAGATCCTTGAACACGCCCGGGAACGCGCGCCGATAGGCCGCAAGCACGGGATCGTTCGGATCCATCACGTAAAAGGAAACAGTTCCGTCATACATGTCGACGACGGCCTTGACAGAGTTGCGGATGTAATTGATGCCCACCGCCGAGCCACTGGTTTGTGGCTGCGAGTAAGGGAAGTGGTCCGACGTGGTATACGCGTCCTGAATCCAATATTGCTTCCCTTCGCTCACCACAGCGTACGGGTCCTTGTCCAGAAGCAGGAAGGGTGCCACTTGTGAAATACGCTCCTGCACGCTTCTCCAAATCTGGATTTTGCTTTGCGGCCTCAGATACGATGTGAGCAAAATATTGATATCGGTCTGCGTCCAGGAAAACAGAAGTCTTTTCCACACACTGTCCAGTGGAATCCCGCCTTTGCCCTGATAGCTGGTATAAACATTTTCGTTGCCCTTGGGATAATCGAATTCCTTAATTCCGGTAGAGACGATCTTGTAGCCCGGCGTCACCTCTCCATAGTAGATCGCCGGCTGAGAGATATTCAGTCGCGCATACTGAGATTCGGGTGGAATATTTTCGATCAGATATTGAGGAAACCCGCCGCCCTGGGTCTTCGATACAGAGTTCATGACCACGCCATAGCCGTGGGTGAATTGCAATTCTTCGTTCACCCAGGTTTGTGCCTGCGAGGGTAGTTCGGAGGCAAGTTCCCGCGAGGCAAGCATCACTTGGTGATAACCATCCGACAAATGGTAGCGATCGACATCCACGTTATAGAACTGGTAGTAGAGACGAATGGCCTGTGTTTGCTGATAGGTCTGAAGTAAAGGCCGGGAATCCCAGAGGCGCACATTCTGGATCGTATCTTGATTTCGAGAAAGAACTTCGGGAGTTAAATCGGTCAAAGCCGGATACGCCGTTTCTTGAATTCCGCCAAGGTTATAGGCTTTGCGGGTGAAGTCGATGTAATGATTAAGATAAGGGGTTTCCCGCGTTAGCTCGCTGGGGCGAACCACGAAGGCTTGCACTAACGGCGGCAAAGCCAGTACTCCTCCTAAGTACAGGACTGCATAGACGCCGACTCCGACGACCAGCATTTTGATTCGTGGTCGGCGATAGGCAAGAACCAAGAATGCACATGCCAGCACGGAGGCGCCGAACATCATCCAGAAAACGACCCGGGTTACGTGAGCCGCTGCATAGCCCGCTCCGTAGACAACCCCGAGGGTTGAATAGACGAGCTCGTAGTGATCCAGATAAAAACCCCACGCGAAAGTGCCAGCCAAAATGAAGAGTAGCAGGATCAGATGGCGGGCTGTATTGTCCACGATTGTGAACTTCTGACCTTGCTTAAACTGTCGAAGGCCGAAGAGGCCGAATAAACCAAGAATCGCGAGAGCGCCGATCGTTAGAAACGTCAGGTTACCCTGAAGCAGTTCATAGAAGGGAAGGCGGAACAAGTAAAAGCCAAGGTCCGCTCCATTGAGAGGGTCGGTGAGGCCGAACGATCCGCCATAACGGAAGCGGAGATACGTGTCCCACTGCGAGGAAACACCAACCGCGAATATGAGAGAAACGAACATCACGGCTACACCGCTCGCCCACATCAATAGCTTGGGACTCAAATCGACGTTGATTCCCCGGAGTACATCCGAGGCAGTGATGACTTTTCCGGCAGGAGACACGGTTGTGACCCTCGAAGGAGGGACGCTCGAGGGAAAAAGGTCGATGCGCTTGGCCGCAAAGCGAGTGTTGATCCACAAATAAAGAAATGCGAATACCAAGGCCACGCCAAACATTCCCCACTTGACCGACAGAAGGGTCCAGAAGATTCCTGCGTAGTCGAGTTCTCGCATCCAAAGCAACTTTTGTACGAATCCGAAGAGGACTGTCAAAGCGATGATGCATGCGATCGCTACAAACAGACCCCATCTCCACCTCGAAAAATGCCTTTTTGTAGTTGAAAGGTTCCGGCGGGTAGCGTCGCGCGGTTCATGTGCCTGGGGCGTAATTTTCTCAACGGCTGTTGCGCTCATTGTCCGGCCCTCCCCGTTCAGATCTCTAAAATCCTCCTCGAATATCAACAAAATATGATGGGAAATCTGGTCAATTGTGAACATGACAGGACAGAAAGAGCATTGTGGCGGGGCTTCTGATGGCTAAGGCATAGGGCAGTGCTGTTGTTAGAAGATGGCGAAGAATCGGTCGCAAAAAAGGACATTCCGGTAGCCATGAACCCTGCAACGAGCGCGCGTTCACGTTCGAACCACTTCAGAGAAGTGAGCAGTTTTGGGCAGACCTCACGCGGGGTGACCGCGTATCAATCATCTGTTGGGAATCCAAGGTGAAAGTCGTACGCCTAACGTCGACCACTCGGAGATGCGAAATGGAATCCCGACTGAAGGCCGTCTCTGCGGGGACGCCTTGTCGAGCAGAAATTATGAAAATCCTGATGGAAAGTGACGATTCTATTCCGACCAGCCTACCGCTCTGGATCTCAGAAAATCATATTTCTCGAAATCGAAACTTAAACGCAACACCGTTCGACAACCTAAAGGAGACTTCCAATGAGTACAGCGATTAAAGAACCAAAACCAAAGCAGGCATCCCCACGGGACTATGAAGGCCACTGGAACGCCGACGGCTCTCCTCACGCCCACGCGCCGAAATGGGCAAAATATCGCACCGAGATGACGAGCGAGTTTCCGCTGCCCTATCGCGGCGGGAAGAACGATGTTTTGGTCGAGCATATCGGCAAGTTCGTCAAGAAGCTGGACATGCTTCGTCCGGAAAAGGACGGCCCCGCATATCTCGGTGACAAACCCGCGCTCACGTGGACTTATCCGGAGGTTAAGGACGTCAAGATCGGTCAGAAGATGGGCGATTTGGACGGTGTCCTCGATGAAATCGTAAAGATGTTCAACGGTTTGGGCAACTGGGGCAGCCCGCTGACTATGTGCAACGTCCTGCCGCAGGGCAACACGGCAGCTATCCTGGCGTCGATGATGGCGCAGGTGTTCGCAGCCAGCCTTATAGAGGGTGAGTACTCCTGGAACGTGCAACGTGCGGAGCTTGAGACTGCCGGAATGTTAGGCAACCTCGTTGGATGGGACCCGTTGAAGGTGGGGGGCGTCTTCACGTGGGGCGGCAGCGGCTGCTGGACCTACGGCGTCAAATACGGCATCACGCGTGTCCTGCCGAACTCGCGCCACACAGGCGTGCGGACTGATGCCAAGCTGATCTGCTCGGAGCAAGCCCATTATTGTCAGCAAAACTGTTCCGATTGGACGGGCATGGGCATGGACAACGTGATCCGGGTCAAAACTGACGTAAAGACCAACGGAATGGACCTGGTTCATCTGGAGGAGATTCTGAAGGATCTGACGGCCAGGAAAATTCCTGTTGCAACCGTGGTCTGCACCATGGGCACGACCGACTCAAGCGCATTCGATCCGATTGGCAAAGTGCGCAAACTGATGGATCGCTACCCGAACCCGCCGGGCTACGGCAAGACGGTTCTTTATGCAGACGCCGTGGTCGGTTGGTCGTGGATCTATTTCAGGGACTACGACTTCGCGGGTAATCCACTCGGCTTTTCCGAAAGTGTGCTGCCCATACTTAAGCAGAACGGACAGGCAATGAAGGAGATCGAAGTGGCCGACTGCATCGGCATTGATTTCCACAAGGTTGGCTTTGCACCGTACGTAAGCAGTTGCTTCCTCTACAAAGATGCTGCCGAGTTCGAATCGCTCCATCGCCGTGGAACAGATTCCTACCTCCAGGTTCGTACTCCTTACAACCCGATGTACTACACGCTCGAAGTCTCGCGGACCGCGGGCGGAGCGCTCGAAGGTTGGGCGACGCTGAAATATTTCGGGATCGAGGGAATGCAGGCAATTCTGGGTGGAATTATGGAGACAAAGCATTATCTCCGTAACCTTATCGCAGCGGAGTCTGACATGGTGTGCGTCAATCCCGATGATACCGGTTTGATTACGTTATATCGGATCTACCCCAAGGGCACCAACGCCAAGGTGCAGTTCCAAAAAGAACTGACCAACCCGGCAGGCCGCGCCGATCTTGTGAAGCACAACCTTCTAACCGAGGCGATCGGCAACAAACTGTTCGAGTGGATTCGCGACGGCAAGAAGGTCGACGGCAAATTTACGCCGTGGATGAGCTTCAGCACCGGGTTCCGCGTTGCGGAATACAACCGGGACGAGAAGGATCCAGAAGAGGTTGTCTTCGCGCTCAAGTCCTTCCCGATGAATGTCTTCGTAACCCCGGAGAGCATGAAACACGTGCTTCGCTGCGTGCAGGCAGCGCGTGATGAAGTGCTGAAGGACGAAGTGAAAGTGGACGAGCATCAACTGATGAGTGCGTGATGAAGTTCTGAAAAGACGCACGAGTCATCCGATGCTTCCTTGTGGCGACCGGCGTCCTGCCGGTCGCCACCTTCCAAGACGAGGTGCCCCTATGTCCCAAGATCCGTCTACTGCGCGCGGTGACCAACCGAACCGCGTAACAAAGCCCGTGGTCATCGGGATGATGGCGTTCGCAGTTATGAACTTCATGACTGTAGTAAGTTTGCGCGGACTGCCCGCGCAAGCCGAATATGGCCTTGTTTCCATTTTTTACTATATTTTCGCCGCAGTAGTGTTCCTGATTCCCACCGCCCTGGTGGCGGCGGAACTGGCCTCCACTTTTCCCAAACAGGGCGGCGTGTTCCGCTGGGTCGGAGAGGCCTTCGGACCGCGTTGGGGCTTTGCCGCCGTTTATTGGCAATGGCAGGCCTGGGTCTTGTGGCTTCCAGCCGTACTGGTATTTGGCGCCGCGGCAGTGGCCTTCATCCTGTGGCCGCAGAGTTTCGACGCTGCGCTGGCCAAAAACAAGCTCTATTCCATGGTCGTGTTGCTTGTCGTGTTCTGGGCAGTCACCGTCTTTACGTTTCGCGGCATTCAAGCCTCGGTCAAGTTGAGCACCATTAGCGGCATACTCGGGACGATCGTTCCGGGAGCCATTCTGATTATCCTGGCGGGAGTCTATGTGGCGATGGGCAAACCCATCCGGATGTCCTTGCACACCGGATTCCTCCCGGATTTCGGCGACTGGCACAGCATGGTCCTGGCCGCCAGCATCTTTCTCTTCTACGCCGGCATGGAAACACAAGCGGTGCACGTGAAGAATCTCAAGAATCCTTCCCGCGATTATCCGCTCTCGATCCTGATCGCCACGATCATGACGGTCGTCATTTTCGTGTTCGGCACCCTGGCCGTCGGCGTCGTAATTCCGCACAAGTCGATCAATCTGGCTCTGAGTCTGTTGGTCGCCTATCGCGATTTGTGGAGTAGCTTAGGGGTGCCGTGGCTGGGCAACGTCATGGCCTTGATGGTAGCTATTGGCGTTCTTGGGCAAGTCACCGTGGTTGCGTCAGGGCCTTCCACCGGTCTCCTGGCCGTGGGCAAGGCCGGTTATCTTCCGAAAATTCTGCAAAAGACGAACGCACATGGCATTTCCATTCCCATTCTGCTGATGCAGGCCATCATTGTCACATTCCTTTGCGTGATTTTCCTTGTCATGCCTTCGGTTCAATCGGTTTTTCAAATCCTCAGCCAGATATCGAACATTATGTTCCTGACCATGTACACGGTAATGTTTGTGGCGGCGATTGCTCTGCGCTACACCCAGCCGAATATCGCCCGCCCGTTCCGTATCCCGGGCGGGAATGTCGGCATGTGGATTGTTGGGTTGGTCGGCCTGGCGGGCGCGTTGATTGCGGGTGCCCTCAGTTTCGCCCCGCCCAACCAGATCGGCACCGGCAGTGCGGTCATCTATGTCGGCATCCTGCTGGCAGGTACGGCTATTGAGGTCGCCATTCCTTTCATCATCTTTGCATTCCGCAAGAAAACGTGGAAAGCGTCTGACTCGGATTTTGAACCATTTGAAGCGCAGGCTAAGGACCCTGAGCCAGTGGAGCAAGCTGCGTGAGATACGCCTATTTACTCATCTTGCCGTTGCTGGCGGCCGGCGTTTCGGCTACTGCTTCCGCTCAAGTGCCCGGCGCTCCCGCCGTGCAGGCTCAATGGTTCACCGGTTCGTTGGAAGCGCCTTCGCCGGCGTTACCCAAGGCAGGAATGCTGGTGATCGAACCTTACGTTATCTATCAAGTCAACACCGGCGCGTATGGCAGTAGCGGCGGACACCAGTCGGTCCCACACGATATCAGTCAGATGAATTCGGTGACCATGTTTAAGTTCGGAATTACCGACCGTCTGAGTCTGGAGGCGTTGCCTTCTTTTGCACACGTCTGGAACGATCAGACCAGCGTCACGGCAACGGGAGATCTGCCGGTCGAGCTCGAATACCGATTTAACAATGAAAACAATGAAACCGGCTTTCCCTCTGTGACAGCCTCAGTCGGAATGTCCTTCCCCATCGGCGATTACGAACATCTGCATGCACCGCTCGACGGTCTGGGCAGCGGCGCCTACACGCTTAAGGAGGAGCTTCTTTTGCAGTCGCTCTTCGACACCCCCGGTCAACATCCCCTTCGATTGCGCCTTTACGGCGGCGGGTTCGAAAGTGTCACAAACGTGCCGGTGCACGATATGAGTGTTTACGGCACGGAGCAGGGATTCGTTGGGCATGCCGCACCAGGGGTGGCCGCAGTTGTCGGTCTCGGCGCCGGGTACGGCTTGGACCGAAGATGGGTTCTTGCTTTCGATGTCGTGCAGAACTTTGCCGGTGGCACACGAATACGTGGCATCGACGCCCTGGGCAATTCCGTGAACTCAACAGGGGCCGGCACCGCGCGAACCGCGCTGGCGCCGGCGGTTGAGTACAATTTTTCGAGCCATTTGGGCATCATTGCGGGCGTCGAATTTTCAGCGGCCGGCCGCAATACTTCTTCCTACATCGCGCCCCAGATCGCGCTGGCCGCATCCTTCTGACAAAATGAACCCAACGACGAGTGCGACACTTCAAAAAAGCCAGGCCCCGCCGAAAGTGTCCGGGACAAAGGCTGCCGATCACTCGATGAATGTTTGGTCTGTGGCGGCTATGGGTGTCGGCGCGATGGTGGGCGCGGGCATCTTCGCGCTCCTCGGCGTGGTCGGGTTGGTTGCGGGTAATGAGACTTATATCTCGTTTCTGCTCGGCGGGGTCGTGGCCGTCCTGTCCGGATATAGCTACGCGAAGCTCGAGGCCCGCTATCCGGATGCCGGTGGCCTCATTGCTTATTTTCATCAGGCTTTTGGTACTGGGAAACTCTCGGGCACGTTGTCGCTCACCTATCTGATCACGATTGCAGCGACCATTGCGATGGTCGCCAAGGCATTTGGCGCGTATGCCGCGGCCCTTGGGTTTGCCAATGCAAGTCCACTTTGGATCAATGCATTTGCGTCGGGCGTCGCCATCCTTCTTGTCTTGCTGAATGTTGCCGACGCGGCGATGGTTGGCAAAGCCGAAGTGGTCCTGGTTGGAATCAAGCTGGTCATCCTCGCCGTGCTCATGTTGGCGGGTACATACGGCATGGTGGGCCATGCCGGGGTCAAGCATGTTACCCCACATTTTTTGTCGCTTATCAGCAGCGTCGGGCTGACGTTCTTTGCCTACGCCGGTTTCGGTGTGATGACGAACGCGGCGGGTAGAGTATCCAATCCCAAACGGACAATACCGCGCGCGATCTACCTCGCGATAGCCGTTGTCATCCTGCTGTATGCCGCGCTGTCGGTGATCGTGCTGGGAAGTGTTTCCACTGCTGATCTCACACAGCACGCCGACACCGCGGTCGCGCTGGCGGCCAAGCCGGTACTTGGACGAATCGGTTATGTCATCGTATCCGTGGCGGCGCTGCTGGCCACCGCTTCGGGCATCAATGCGTGGGTCTTCACGGCAATGGAGATTTCCCGTGCAATGGTGAAGGTCGGCAATCTGCCGCGAATGTTCGCGTATTTTGTGTGGCGTAAGGGAACGCTGGGCTTATTGCTCGGCGTCGGCGCAATCCTGCTGGCGATCAACGTGTTTGACCTCACCGCCCTCGCTCGTATTGCCAGCGCCACTTTCTTGTTTTCGTACATGGCCGTACAGCTGGCACATTGGCGCTTGGTTGACGAGACAAAAGGCTCTCGATTGCTGGTTGGCATGGGTTCGCTATTCATGGCCGCGGTGCTAGCGTGCTTCCTCTGGTCCACTTTCCGCGTGCAGCCCTGGGCGCTTGTGTCAATCGTCGCTTTTGTTGCCGGCAGCTGGTTGATCGAGTTCTTTCTCGCTCGATCCAAGGTGGGACTACGCATTAAGCTTGCAGCTCATTAAATGCAATCCTTTGATGGAAGTGGTCTATCAACGGGCGTAACTCTTCTTTGTGACAAATTGCGACTCGAACTGCCCGAAGATTCTCGCGTGTGGTGGAGATTAAGGTTAGTTCGAAGCTCATTGCTCGAAGCTCACAGCTCCACGGAGTCTACACATGTCCCAGACAACGGTTCCAACACCAGTCTTCGTCTCTTTAGTCGTGCTGTTTGTGGTCGAGGCCTATCGCGAACTGTTCCCCTCTGAGGATGTGCTGTTAGCGGAGACCGCACCAAGGCGGCGATTGCAGAGTCTCGATCAAGACTCACCAGCATGCACCGCCTCTCTTCCGACTCTCTCGTAATTACACACCCACAAACTCAGGGCGGTAATCCTTCCAGATTCCAGTCGCTGGCGAGATTATTCGGACAGGGGCATCTTCAGCGTGTTTCGCAGTCCGCGCCCACTGCCACGCATGTTGGATTTCAGAGGATTCGAAGTAATGCGTCTCGGACTGCAGAACGGCGGCTCCCGCGGTTAGAATGTCCACAATCTCTTCCCATCGATGTGCCCCGACAACCGCCATCCGGGCGATATGGTCGGTGTGCTTTTGCAGAAACCGAAGGTCCTCCCAGCGAGCCTTCCATTCGGCTCCCTGCATTTCCGTAAGGTCCGCGAGGATGCCGATCGGGTGCTTCTTATGTTGTGCGATGAAGAATTCAAGCTGCGGCTCGAATGCTTTGAGGTCTTCCTCCGACAGCGCTCCGGCCACCTTAAAACCGAATGCCGCTCCCCCAGTTTCCTTGAGTCGTTCAATCACAGGCACACCTCCTAATTTTGAGCTAGAAATCGTTGACCGTATAGTTCCGGTAATCGATCGTCAGTGTCTCCTTGCCGAATATTCTGATGGCTGAAATCGCCTCTTCTCTCGAGAGAAGCCAGAACCCGTCAATCTTCTGATAGTTCCGCACAAAATCTACTTGCTTGATCCAAAACGACGGGCTCTTAGCGAGATGGCCGGTGATCTTCACTATCGCAAAGTCCTGGTTGTCGATCCACATATTTCCTTCGAAGAGATCCATCTCCTTGCGCTTCGGAACAGCGTGGACCACTGAGCAGTCAGAGTTGCCGATTCGATCCGTGCCAACTACCTCCAAGGCATAGTTCTCCGGAGTGATCAGGCTGTCCGGGTCTTTGTTAACCTTTACCCTCTCCTCTTCAGCCTTCATCAGTCGCTGGAATACATGGTGGAGCACGAATCCCGAGCCTTTTCCTGCGGTGGTTGTGAATTGTTCCGTTGTCGGCGCCCTGTATTCCACGACCACCGCTTCTTCGGCCACGATTTTATCCTTGTCATTCTCTAACTTGTAGGTGCGAACTCCAGAGAGCCGAATTAGACGAGCTTCTTGCCAGCGGTGACGGACGTTCAACTTACGAAAAAGGTCTTCTGTATTGTTTTGCTCTCGAACGGACGAGTTAAGCCGCACTGCAGCCACATGCAGCTTAGAAAGGTTCTCGCACGGACATGACGGAAGGGGCGCGATTGACATCGCTCCCAACAAGGACATACCAAGGAACTGTCCTATAAACCCAATTACAGATCCCATTCCTCCACCTGCTTCATGCGGAAGAACTGGTCCACATTCCGCTTCCCCTCATCACCACGCTCTTCGCGCGGTCTGGAAGGACATCCCGACAGGATGTCCCTGCTAAGCCGTGATATCGCTCCGGAGTTCGGTACTGGCAAAGCGCTTACACATTGATCCGTTGGCCTGTATCTTTCTCGGCAGCCTGGAGGTGCAAAGCCATGCGTGCCGGTTGCATGCGATTAGCGCAAGATCTTAGGAAGGTCCGCATATAAGACTGCGCTACCTGGTCCCACACCATATGGCGTGCATAGAGGTAAGCTCGTCTACGCATCGCGTGGCGGGCTGCATCGTTGTCCAAGAGTTCAATCGCCGTATCCGCGATGGCGGCGGGGTCCTCGAAGGGGACCAAAGCCCCGCGCCCATTGTCCAACAGTTCGGCGGCGTGCCAGTACGGAGTCGAGATGATTGCCTTGCCGGCGCCCAAGGCGTAGGCCAGTGTCCCGGACACTGCCTGTGCCTCGTAGCGATACGGAGTGACGTAAATGTCCGCCGAACCAATTAGCGCAGCCATTTCTTGCGGACTTACGAAGCGGTTGTAGAAGACCACCTTCTCCCCAACTCCCAGCTCTTTAGCTAAGGCCTGCAACTGGAGCCGATATCGATCACCCTCGCGACGTCTGACGTGCGGGTGAGTAGCCCCTGCGATTATGTAAACAACGTTGCTGTGCCGGGACAAAATGTTCGGCAAGGCTTGAATTACGTTTTCGAATCCCTTGTTTGGAGACAAGAGGCCGAACGTAAGTAAAACACTCTTTCCCGTCGAAAACGAATCCTTGTAAGAGGCCGGTTCTGCAAAAGGCAAATCGGGGATGCCGTGAGGAATCAGATCAATCTTCTCGCCGGGAACCCTAAAAACATCCTGCAGAAACTGAGAAGAGTGTTCGCTCATAACAATAAGCCGATTGGAGCGCGCGGCGATTTCTTGCATGACGACCAGTTGGTCGAGGTCTGGTTCACGAAGAACCGTATGCAGAGTTGTCACCACGGGCATTTTGAGGCGCTGCAGCAGCCGCAAGACATGGCTGCCGGCCTTCCCTCCAAAAATCCCGTACTCGTGCTGCAAACACACCAGATCGACATTGCTGGAATTAAGAAAGTCGGCGGCGGCTTTATAGGATGACAAATCGCTTTCGGTTATCTCGAATCGCACGCGCGCAGGATAGCGGTAGCGCGATTGCGGATCATTGACGGCTACCACGGATACTCCGGCGGCGCCGTACTCAGCCGCAATCGCGTCACACAAATCTGTCGTGAAGGTGGCAATTCCACACTGGCGAGGGAGGTGGTTCCCGATAACCGCTACCCGCGCTGGAAGCGAGTGGCGTGGGATCCCTTGTACAGATGATGCAGGCTTTTTTTCGAATGCGGAACAACTCGCTTTGCAGTGCATCAGGGTGTTGGCAGGCGCGGACATTGCAGGCTCCTTGAGCAGTGTGGTCTTACTGAAAAAGCATCGGAAATGAGTTGAGACGCGAGGAGGGCTACACCCGAGCCTCCTGGTGACGAGCTTCTACTGACTCTCTTCAAACCGCGGTTCGCCGTCCACTCAATAGATTAATGATCAGAACCGCCAACGCCACAACAAGCAGCAGGTGGATCAGAGCTCCGCCGAAATGCAGACTAAAACCCAAAAGCCACAAAATCAGAAGAACAACGAAAATGGTCCAAAGCATTTCAACCTCCTGTGTTCATTCGTGAGCACTGAATGTGAGTTCTATCCAAAACGTTCGCAAGAAAACCGCTTCGCGCGAACGGATTGAACAGCAAATGACGGACTTGTGCGTGCGCTCGAATACTCTGGTGCCAGCTGTTGACGAACAACAGCAGAGGTCGAACGCCGCTTCTCCGACTTCATGCTGCGTCCTCGGCACAAGTCCAGGAGGAAATTCGGGCCCACCAAGATCAACTTGACCGTAGCAAATCAGGATTAGAACCGTCTGAGCAAAAATGATCACACCTCGCATACGGAAATTCCCAACAAATTCACGCGAAGAAATCTACCTTTACTTTGTTGGGATGAAACCCAGCACCTCCAGAGTTGATCAATTCTGCTCAGACCTTGAAAAGGCGGGAGATTAAAAAAGTGGTAAGCACTGAAAGTAGCACCGAAGGGCCACCAATCGGCGCTTTACGAGGTCGAAGGAGAAATATGAAAAACAGCACGAGAGACAAGCTCAAAGGCAGCTTCCACGAGTTGAAGGGAACAATCAAGGAGGAGGTCGGGAAAGTTACGAGTAACCCCAATCTCAAAGCCGAAGGAAAAGCCGAGAAGAAGGCAGGTAAGGTGCAACAGCGGGTAGGCGATGCGAAAGAAGTCGTTGCAAAGTTGAAAGGACAGCTGGCAGATTTAAAGAAAGTTGGATAGGCCACCTGCCGCGTTAGCTCGTGTCCCTGAAGCATGGCCAACCACACAAGGCTGACATATCGATCAAGCCAGCGAAACGGAGCTCATCAAATGAACCTATTCAGATATCGCCACGTTCCCACAATTTTGCTGCTGGCTGCGCTCGCGGGCTGCACTCAACAACAAAATACGCAGGAATTGAAGGAGAAAACTGCGCAAGCAACGGCTGAGGTAAAACACGATGCGGAAGCTGTGGCGGCAGGCATACGGGAGGGCTGGAGCCGCGACAAGCCGCTCGATTTGAATACTGCCACAAAAGAGCAGTTGCTGAGCCTGCCGGGAGTAACCGAGGCAGAAGCGAACCGAGTGATTGCAGGGCGTCCCTATACCGAACCCGGTGAAGTGGTGACGCGGCGCATCATGCGGAAGACCGAGTATGACAAAATCGCGGACCGGGTCACAGCCAAGAAATGACGGAAATAGGCGTCCACAATCTCGCTTCTTTTTGTCGCGGATTTTTCCATCGTTCTGGCTGACGTGAGCGCTGTTGAACAGATGCGTTGGATCGGAACCTGATGATTGTTGCGTCACGTAATTCTCAGGGTAATCAACAGAAGAAGTCACATTGTCGTTCCGGATGGTGCCATGACATTCACACCCAAGACCCTATCGTGTTTCGTTGCAAGCGCGGCGATTTTTCTTGGCGCCACCACCTCGATCGCAGCCAACCGGCCCGCTCCGTCAGCCCGGTCAGCCGGGCCCACAGAGCTCGAAATGCAGGTCCTGCTTGATCGAGCCAACTTCTCGTCGGGTGAGATCGACGGGAAGGGTGGGAAGAACAGCCGCGAGGCCCTGGCAGCGTTTCAGGCCGCGCGCGGACTTGCTCCAGGTGCGCGGAGCCGGAAGGCGTTGCTCAAAGCGCTCGGCGCCGATGCTGTTAAGCCGATCGTGTCGTATACGATCACCGCGGAAGACGTTGCCGGGCCGTTCAATAAGACGATTCCGGAAGACGCGACGGAGCAGTCGAAACTTCCGGGCCTTTACTACACATCCGTACTGGAAGAGCTGGCCGGGAAATTCCACTCGGCCCAGGCCCTGCTCAGGCGCTTGAATCCCCGTGCCCGGTACATCGCGGGAGAGCACATCCGTGTCCCTAACGTGTTGGGCGCTGAACAAGCGACGCGGGCCCAGACGGGGGCGGTCAAGATCGTTGTCTCGAAGAAAGCATCGGTGCTGATGGTGTATGACCGGGAAGGTCAGGTCATCTTTTACGCTCCGGTGACGAGCGGCAGCGAGCACGACCCGCTCCCGTTCGGGAATTGGGTGATCACTGATGTGGTACGAAATCCAACCTACAACTACAACCCCGCTTTGTTCTGGGACGGCGATCAAGCAAACCCCAAAGTGAAGATCGCAGCGGGTCCAAACAATCCGGTGGGTGTGGTCTGGATGGGGATCAACGTGCCGCATTACGGCATACACGGCACGCCGGAAGCGGGGGAGATTGGCCATTCTGCGTCTCACGGGTGCGTGCGGATGACAAACTGGGACGCCACTAGGGTCGCCGACCTAGTCAAAGATGGGACGCCGGTGGTGTTCGAGGAATGAGGAATCGAAGCTCCGACCCCTCCCGGATCGTTGCGGCCGCATCGGGGAGGTCCCTCGCCGATGCGATTGCTATTCGGTCCGCTTCACCGCGTCTACCAGGCGAGGATATGGGTTTGAACTGCACCCTTGGGCTGAGACACGGAGTTAAGAGGGTTGTTGCCGTTCGCTGAAAAATCATTGTACGGCGAGGTTTGGTTTTAGAGAATCGTCCGCGGCCGGCGAAGCGGAGGCAGGCTCTGCT
>Ga0326728_10001694_pt1 | contig 76772 bp, 66 predicted proteins | sample MB3enrmetagenome_FD_207602 | JGI IMG/M metagenome (GOLD analysis project Ga0326728, IMG submission 207602) | Lab enriched peat soil microbial communities from McLean, Ithaca, NY, United States - MB31MN | ecosystem: Environmental > Terrestrial > Soil > Wetlands > Peat | place: USA: New York...
TGGGCGGACGACGGCACGATCGAAGCTATCGAAAGCCCGACAGGACCCTTCCTCGTCGGGGTGCAGTGGCACGCCGAAGCAGACGACGACATCGCCGTGCTCGAAGGCTTCGTCCGCGAAGCGGCCGTGGTGCTCGCGACCCGGGAGGAGGGCGTGAGCCGAGTGGCGCGGTGACGGACTGCCCGGCGGGGACCCGCGGCCGGATCTCAACATCGCTCGTGCAGCCGCCCCCGCAGCCAACCGGAGTATGAGGGCTGATCAACCGGCGCCGGGCGGCTGTACATCGCCGGGCAGGTGGGACCGCCCGAGCGCCCGAAGCGCCGCCTCCACGTCGTTGGTGATGACCGCGTCGACGCCCAAGTCGGCGAACGCGGCGATCCGCGCCGGATCGTCCACAGTCCAGGCCCTGATCGCCATGCCGCAGTCCTTGGCGGCCTTCATGAGAGCCGTGTCCACAGCGACGAAGAACGGATGCAGGCCACCATGGCGATGCTCACGCGCCGTCGCGAGCGCCGCCATGGGATCCCGATCTAGATCCACGAGCAACGCCGTCGCAAGACTCGGCTCCAAGGCGCGAACAGCGTCGATCGCTTCGAGAGAAAACGATGAGACTAGGATCCGAGGTGCCTCCTCGCGGGCCGCCAGCACCCTCGCCACCTCGCGGGGGAGCTGCTTGTCCCGCTCAGACCCCGCTTCAGTTTCGTCCTGTTTGATCTCGACGTTCACCTGGAGCGGCCAGCAGGCGTCCAGTGCCTCGCCGAGCGACGGGAGCCACGCAGGCAACTCCGCTGACGAGAGGCGGGCAAACGGACCAAGCCCTGGTACTTGGCCGTCATGGTGGACGACTACGTTGCCGTCAGCGGTGAGGTGAACGTCCAGCTCGATCCCATCCGCCCCCAGATCCCGCGCCGCAATGAATGCCTCGACGGTGTTCTCCCTGGCCAGATGGCAGGATCCCCGATGCGCGAAAATTTCGGTCACGGCTGCTCCTCCCAGCTAGTGGGTTAGAAGACGGCCACGCTGGCGGTAATCGATTCTCTTCCGATTGTGATCGTGATCACGGGCGTGTCGCGAAGTTGGCCAGCGCGTCCAGTTGCTCGGCCGTACCCACGCTGATGAGGACGTCGCCCGCCTCGATAGCCTCGCCGGGCGATGGATTGGTGAGGAAGCTGCCGTCGGGGCGCCGGATGGCAAGCACGAGTGCTCCCGTACGAGTGTGAATTTCCGCGGAGCGGAGCGTGCTTCCAGCCAGGGGCGAATCGCCTGAAACGGTCTGCTCTTCCAACCTGAACTTGAGCGTGCCGTCGTGCATGACCACATCGATGAAATCCACGACGTGTGGCTGGGTGACGAAAGCCGCCATGCGATCGCCACCGAGCTGCTGGGGGTTCACTACACGGTTGGCGCCTGCCCTGAACAGCTTGGCTTCTGAAGATTGGTTGCGGGCTCGGGCGATGATTTGGAGATCGGGTCGCATCGACTTGCTGGCCAATGTCACGTAGAGATTGTCGGCGTCGGTGTCGAGAGCAGCCACCAAGGTGGCCGCCCGGTCGATACCGGCCTGGTGGAGGACACTGTCATCTGTGACATCACCGTGCACCCATGGATAGGGGACCGCGCTCAGCCGCTCCGGATCGCGGTCGATCACGACGACTTCCCGTCCGGTGTTGTCAAGAAACCGAGCCACTTCACGCCCAACTCGCCCCAACCCGCAAACGATCACGTGCTGGTCCATGCGGGCGATGTCTCGCTCCATTCGTCGCCTCCTAACGAGCTCTCGCATGTGTCCCTCAATGAGCACCTCGAGTACGGCCGAGAACGTATACAACGCCGTACCCACGCCAACGAGGATCAAAGCGATGGTGAAACCCTTGCTGCCCGCACTGAGCGGACGCGGGGAGTTGAATCCCACGGTCGTGACGGTGATCACCGTTTGATAGAGGGCGTCGAGGAGATCGAACCCGAACAGTAGGTAGCCAATGGTGCCTCCTAGAAGCACTATCACTAGGGCTACCAGGCCAATTCTCACCCGCCGGAACGGATTCACTCGATCCATCATGCCTGCTCCACCGGACCAACGATCACCTCAATGTCGGTAGCGTCGTGTCGAGCGTCGTGACAAGACGCCAAAGCGGGGGCGACGACTCGGGTGGCTTTCTCGGTGTGCTGGAGCACAGGCAGTTGGTGCCTGACCTTGTGGTCGGGTGTCCGAACGCGGAAAGCATGGTCCGTGCTATCACGATCCCTCTGGTCCCCCGAGGACCCTCAGCGACTGTAGGAGTTGGCTGCGGATCGCCATGCCTGCTTCTGGCAGAGCCCGTGATCCGTCGACTGCCGTGGGTTGAACCTTCCGGAACACCTTGGCAGCGGTCGCAGGGCTAGAGCGAGGAACCTTCCACCGTCTTCCGGTATCGCCGCGCCCGGCCGACTTCGACCGTGAACCTTTCTCCTGGTAGTAAGCGGCCGCGCGCTCAGTCTGCTTCATATCAGGACCAACCGTTATCGACTGGCTCTGCCCGGTGCGCGTCCAATCCGGCGCGCTTGATGTAGCCATCTGCCAGCGCGTTAGCCGCTTCGGCGATACGGAGACCGACCACGTCGAGGCGGCGGACAAGCTCGCGCTGCTTGAGCACCTCGGAGTCGGCCGAATTGATGAAAACACCGGCAAGGACGATCTCGTACTCCTTTCTGATTGAGTTACTAGCCTTCCGGGCAGCGAGCGTCTGGAGACTGATCTCCGGTGAGAGCTTCACAAGGGCGGCCGAAGCCGTCCGCAAGCACGTGAGAGCTTCAAGGATCGGGGGTAAGACTCGTCGGAAGGGCTGAAGGTTCACAGGTTCGAACAGCTCCGCCTCGCGAAGGAAGTCCCGCAGGTTGTCCAGGACATCGTCTACGGACCGGGACAGGCGGAATATGTCCTCGCGGTCGATGGGCGTGGTGAGGCAGCGGGAGAGCTCGTATATGAGCTGGGCGCGTTTGCTGTCGCCTGCGTGCTCGACGCGAGTCATCGCCGCTCGGGCAGCTGGCACGCCTAAGTGGCCTCTCACGACCTCGTCGACAAGACGGCTGGCTTCGATGGTCGCGTCGAGCTGTTCGACGAGGAGCTCAGCGAAGAGGTGTTGCGTGCGGCCGGACAGGTCCCTCACGAGCTCCCGCACGAACTTCTTCATCGAAGGGCTCCCACGCTCACTGCGACCGCGGCTCCGACGAATGCAGATAGAGGCAGCGTGACAGCCCAGGCCGTCATGAGACGTGCTGCTTGCTCCCAGCGAACCCGCCGCAGCCCTGCCCTTGTCCTTGCCCCAGCAAGGCCTGCAGTCATCGTTTGGGTCATGCTGACAGGTGCACCGAACGCCCTGGCCGCGAACGCAGAGGCCGTCGATGCCAGCTCGGCGGCAATACCGTCAGCAGGACCGGTGAGTACGAGAGCACGTGTGAGGCTCCGTCCGACCCGGCCGAGACCGAGCACAGCCCCCGAGCAGAAGGCGACGGCCAGCACGGTGAGCTCCGGAAGGTGGGCTTCGACAGCGCTTGTGCCGCTAACCGCAACGGCGAACACTGCGAGCATGCTCTGGCCGTCGTTTGCGGAGTAGGCGAGGGCTTGAAGGCCGAAGCTCGAATAGTTGAGCCATCTCAGCCGGGACTGGGTGCTTCGCCCCCTCGGCAGGCGTCCGAGTCCCGAAAGCACGAGCGACGCGACTATGCCTGCGAGCAGCGGCGCGCCCAAGCCGACGGCGACAACTATCGCGACGGTTGACCACGCGACCGGCAAGCCGCTGCCGGCACCGGCTCCAGCCAGGCCGCCGACGATCGCCATTGTCAGACTGGTCGGCAGTCCCCTCGTCGCTAGGAACGCTGACACTGCCATGGCCGCGCTGATCCCGATCAGGAAGGAGAGCCGTCCGGAGGCGCCATGCGCAGGCACGAGTCCAATGGCGAAGGTCGTCGCGACGCGCGTTCCCACGAGCAATGGACCGACGACAAGCGCACCACCAAGAGTGAGCACTGCTGCCAGGGGCATCAGAGAAATTCCTGCCGACGTCACAGCTACTAGCGAGGCACCGTCGTTCAAACCCTTGACTACGGCGAACACGACCGCGACCGCGAGCAGGATGGTGGTCAGTGGGTTCGTCAACATCTCGCCCGCTCGAAGGTGGGCTGCGAAGGCTCGCTGCCGCTGTCAGGTTCCAGGTGCTTCACGTCTAGGACACTCGACATTCATCGGTTGTTCAGCTACCATTAACCCAAAGTTAAGCGTTCGTTCATCCTGTGTTCACCTTAGCTCAGCGTGACGACCATCGAGCGGCATCGCCCACGTGGCGTGCCGACGCTGTCGGGTCACGAAGCCCTAGGCGAGTGTCATGGAAGAACTCACGAAGCTTGCTTACATTCGGCCCAGGTCACGTGTACAGTCGTTCGTCGCGTAACCGTAACAACGAGAGGGGAAGACGGCATGGTTCAGCGAGATGAAGGTGAAGGTGTTGTCGGATCTGACCGGGGGGCCTACGACCGACGGCGATTTCTCCGTCAGGCGGGACTTGGTGCCGCCGCGGTAGCCGGCGGGGTTCTGCTCGACGCGGGTGCCAGCTGGGCGAGCCCGCTCGGCTTGAGACCTGCCGCCAGAGCGGCCACGACGCCGACCACGCTGCCACCGGGCCTCGAGGCTGCCGCGAAGGCAGAGGGCGCGATCAACCTCATCGCTCTTCCCGCCACGTGGGCGAACTACGGCACGTCGTCAATTAAGGGCACGGTCATCGGCGACTTCTACGCCGATTACAAGATCACTTGTAACTCGGTTGGGCCCAACGACAGCTCGGCGGAGGAGACCGCGGCCATAAAGACCGACAAGGGCACGAACAAGGGGCCTGACGTCGTCGACGTCTCCGCGGCCATCGCCGTGGACGCCGTTTCGGAGGGTCTGTTCGTCCCTTACAAGGTGCAGACCTGGGACGATATCCCGGCCAGCATGAAAGCCGCGAACGGCGACTGGTACGGCGACTACTACGGTGTCATTTCCTTCGGCACCAACACCAAGGTCGTGCCGAACCCCCCGAAGTCCTGGGCTGACCTAGAGAAGCCGGAGTACCAGGGCAAAGTCGCCATAGACGGCAACCCGGGCACCGCCGGCGATGCCTTTGCGGCCATCTTCAGCTGTGCCCTCGCCATGGGAGGATCGCTCGACAACATCATGCCGGGCCTCGAGTACTTCCAACACCTGAGGGAGATCGGGAACTGGCAACCGGTCGACTGCTGGCCGGCCAACATCGTGAGCGGCACGACGCCGATCGCGATCATCTGGGACTACCTCAATCTCTCCTATATAAAGGCATACCCCGACATCAAGTATCACGTGAGCATCCCGACGAGCGGCCGTTACGGCGGCTACTACTGCCAGGCGATCAGCGCCTACGCACCGCACCCGAAGGCAGCCGAGCTCTGGGAGGAGTTCATCTACTCCGACCAGGGTCAGCTTGACTACCTCAAGGGTTACGCTCACCCAGCGCGCTACGAGGCCCTGGCTGCCGCCGGCAAGATCCCGGCGTCACTCGCGAAGCTGCTGCCCCCGGCGAGCGAGTACGAGGGTGTCCAGTTCGCGACTGTGGAGCAAATCACCAAGGCGAGCGCCGTCGTCGTGAAGCACTGGGACTCGATGGTCGGAGGCATGTAGGCGCAAAGCCCCCCTGCCAGCCAGGAGGTGTGAGTGTCCGTCGCGGAGTTCGCGGAAACGGAACTACCACCTGACGTCGTCGTCGGGGATGTGCCGCGAAAGCGGTCACATACCCGACGATGGGCGTTTCTTGGGATGGTGCCCTTCGCCGCCTTCATCACCATTTTCTTGCTGATACCGACAGGCGAGATCATCGTCGGAGCCTTCCGGACCGTCAATGGCGCCTTCACGCTTTCCAACATCCGCGATATTTTCCAGGCGCCGTACCCGGCGGCGTTCGAGTTCTCGGTTGAGCTTTCGGCGCTCAGCGCGCTCATTGGAGGCATCTTCGGATTCCTGCTCGCTAACGCCATCTTGCACCACGGCGTGCCGCGCTGGATCAGGCCTGCATACATTTCCTTCTCGGGCATGGCCGCGAACTTCGCCGGCGTGCCGCTTGCCTTCGCCTACGGGGCGACACTCGGTTCGCTCGGAGTCGTCACCGTTCTGTTGAAGCACCTCGGCCTGAACCTATATCCCACTTTCAGCCTCCAAGGCCTTTGCGGCGCGGCCCTCGTGTATGCCTACTTTCAGTTCCCCCTCATGATCCTGCTCATGGTCCCAGTGATCGAGGGGTTGCGCACGGAGTGGCGCGAATCGGCGTCCAACCTCGGAGCAAGCGCTTTCACGTTCTGGCGGCACATCGGCTTGCCGATCATCACCCCGTCGCTCCTCGGGCTGATGGTGCTGCTGTTCGGCAATGCTCTCTCCGCCTACGCGACCGCAGAAGCCCTCGGCATCTCGAATCTCGTCACAATCGACATCGCCGAACTCGTCGACGGCAACATGGCCCTCGACCCGCAGGATGCCTACGCGCTCGCTTTGGGGATGATCGTGATCATCTTCGTCACGATCACGATCTACAGCCTTCTCCAACGCCGGACGAGCCGATGGCTCAGGTAACCGTCTCTGTGGATCGCCCGGGGTCTCACCGCTTGCGGAGAGCCCGGAGCCGTGTGCCGGTCTGGCACCTGCTGTGGGTGGTGCTGGGCGCGCTTTTCTTCCTCGTGCCGATCTACTCGGTCGTGCAGTTCAGCCTGCAGGGCATTCTGCCCCACCAGAACGAGTTCCATTGGTACCTGACCGTATTCGACGACCCCAACTTCAGGAGCGCGTTCTGGCTCTCTTTGCAGATCTCACTCGAGACTGTGGCGGCCAGTCTCGTCCTCATGGTGCCGACGGTGTTCTGGGTGCATCTGCGCCTTCCCGGGCTCCGTCCCGTGATGGACCTGGTATCGGTCCTGCCCTTCGTCGTTCCGCCGATAGTGCTCATCGTCGGGCTCGCGCCCTTCATCAAGAGCTTGAGCATTTGGCTGTTCGTGCGTCCCGAGGTGCTGTCGCTCATATACGTCGTGTTCGCACTGCCCTTCATGTACCGGGCGCTCGACGCGGGACTGCGGGCGATCGACCTGCGGACCTTGACAGAGGCTGCCGAGAGTCTCGGCGCGTCGCTTCCGCGAACGCTGTTCCGAGTGATCATCCCGAACCTGCGCGCAGCGATCATCGGAGGATCGCTCCTCGCGGTGGCGATCTCGATGGGCGAGTTCACCGTCGCCAGCCTCATGGGGTTCGGCACGTTCGCCGTATACACCTTCAATATTGGGATGAGCACGGCCTACGAGGGCGTAGCGCTGACGTTCATCAGTTTCCTCCTTGTCTGGGGCATCATGCTCGGACTGTATTTACTCGGCAGAGGTGGCGCCAGCGCAGCCGGAGTCGCCATCACAGATGAGAAGAAGTAGGTCTCAGTGACAACCGTCGCGCTCCGTGGGATCAGTCGCAGGTTCGGCAATGTCGACGCGCTCGACCACCTCGACCTCGAGGTTCGCGACGCCGAGTTCGTGTCCTTGCTCGGGCCTAGCGGTTGTGGCAAGACCACTGCGCTGCGGATCGTCGCCGGCTTCGAGTGGCCTGACTCGGGCGAGGTGCTCGTGGACGGTCAAGACGTGCTCGGCAAGCCTGCCAACAAGCGCAACATGGGCATGGTCTTCCAGGCATACAGCTTGTTCCCGAACATGACAGCGCAGCAGAACGTGGAATTCGGGCTTCGGGTCCGCAAACAGAGCCGCGAGGTGCGTGCGAAACGGGCCCAAGAGCTCCTCGAGCTCGTCGGGCTCGCGACTGCGATGAGCCGCTATCCCCGCCAGCTGTCCGGTGGCCAGCAACAGCGGGTGGCTCTAGCGAGGTCGCTCGCGATCGAGCCGAGCGTCCTGCTGCTCGACGAGCCTCTCTCCGCCTTGGACGCGAAGGTGCGGGTGCAGCTTCGCGAGGAGGTCCGCCGCATCCAGTCGGAGCTCGGCATCACGACCCTGTACGTGACCCACGATCAGGAGGAGGCGTTGTCGATCTCGGATCGGGTGGCCGTGATGTCCGCGGGTCGTGTCGAGCAGTTCGGGACTCCGGCTGAGATCTACAGCGGCCCGAGAACCGCCTTCGTGGCCAACTTCGTCGGAACGATGAACAAGCTAGAGGGCAAGGTCGTGTCCCGCGCTGACCGAGTCGTCCGCTGCGGACCTATCTTGCTGAACGTGCCCGACCCGACGTTCAACCACGCAGCTGGTGAGACCGTAGACCTTTTCCTTCGCCCCGAGGACATCACCCTCGAGCTGCTGTCAAACGGAGAGAAGCCTCCCTCGGGCATGTTCGAGGGACGAGTGACGAGCCTGACTTTTCTGGGGCCGGTCACCCGGGTCGGCCTGGCAACAGACCTCGGGCTCCTTCTGGCAGACGTCTCGAGCGCAGTGGCTCTCAACCTCGCGGCCGACACCGTCGTGGCGGTCAAGCTGGACTCGACCTCACTGCGGTCGATCATCGCCTAGCGCGCCGCGCCGCGGTGCTGATAGGTGCGGTGGTCGGTCTCGTGTGAGCGCGGCCGGACCACGGCCGCTCCAGTGGACTTTTGATCCGGCAGCGTCGGAGCATCGACAGAACTTGGCATCACTGTCGTCAACTGGGATCTGATGTCGCATGACGACATCAGAATTGTCCCCTGGCGTCCTATCCGTGGAGGGTGGCGATCCCTTGGCCGGTCGCGTCGATGACGGTTTTTGCCGCGTCACTTTCGCGGCTTCAAGTGACTTCCTAACGACGCCCGGATGAACACAAGATGAACAAGATGGTAATTCCAGGTGCCGCTTGGTTATCGTTCCTCCGTGACGGAAGTGTCGTTCGAGGGATCTCCGGTGGATCGGCGCGTCGCACAGCTTTTCGCTCTTGTGACCGAGGCCCTCGCGGGCGCTACACAGGCTCTCCTGCGTGGGGAGATCGCTCTCGGCAGAGCGGTGATCGAGGGGGACCGGTTGATCGACGAGCTCACGTCCGAGGTCGAATGGGCTGTCTGGGATCAAATCGACGCCGAGTCGCCGAGCGGTGACCAGCTCCGCAGGCTGATCGGCATCCTGCAGATCCTGCCCGAGTTAGAGCGCAGTGCCGATCTCGCTGAGCACATCGCCCAGCGTGCGGTGTTCAACCTCGGCGTGGAGATGAGCCCGCTCAGCCGTGGCATCGTCCAGCGAATGACCGAGGTCGCCCTCGAGATGTGGAAGGCGGCCGCAGACGCGTTCGGTGCACAGGTCCTCCCAGCGATCAGCCTGGACGAGGACGACGAGGAGATCGACATCCTTCACGAGAGATTGACTGGAGAAGTGGCCCGTGGGGCAATGCCGACCGCTGTGGCCGCGCAGGTCACGCTTCTCGCACGCTTCTACGAGCGTTTGGGCGACCATGCCGTGAACATTGCCAGCCGTATCGCCAGCCTTCCGCCGAAAGCCATCTCTTAGCGACGAGTGAGCCTGGACACCGACAGCGAAGACGGTTGCTGGTCTGCGACCTGTGCCGGTCTGTGCTGCCGACCCAGGGCCCGACATGCGGCCATCCAACCGCGGCTCCACCAGGGCGAGATTCACGCTGCGGCCTGCGACAGGGTTTGCCACCATTGAACATGGCCTGCCCTCGACATCAGGGCGTCGGAAGGAAGGGGACCACCTTGTTCATGTGCGCGTCCGCGAGGGCATCGTTTGGCTCTTGCTCGGCCGCGACCTCGGCTCCGACAGTCGCTCTGTAGGCCTCAACCTCGTCGGTGACGATCGCCTCCGTCCAGCCGAGCAGGGGCGCCATGATTGCCGCCACCTCTTCCGCGGCCACGGTCCCCCGGTCCCTAGTCTCGATGGCGAGCCGGGTCCGGCGCTCCAGGACGTCATCAAGGTGTCGGGCGCCCTCGTGGGTGACTGCGTAGGCAACCTCGGCCTGCAGGTAGCTCGACGCCCCGGCGAGCGGGACCAGTGCCAGGGGATCGCAGGCTGCTGCGGCGAGAAACTCGCCTACGAGGCTCCCGTAGCGGCGCAGCAGCCGCTCAATCTCGGCGACCGGGAGGCCATAGTGGGCGGCGAGGGTCAATCGGGACTCCCACGCCTCGGCAAAGCCGTCAGCGCCCACGATCGGCGTCCGTTCCGTCCGACAGGGAGCGGCGGAGAGGTGGGCGTGTTCCACTGCAGCGTCGACGGCGTCGCGGGCCATCACCCGGTAGGTCGTGTACTTGCCACCCGAGACGAGCACGAGGCCGGGGAGCGGACAGTTCACGGCGTGCTCGCGGGAGAGCTTGGTGGTCTCGTCGCCGGCGCCGGCGATCAGCGGCCGGAGGCCAACGTAGACGGACTCCACATCGGCACGGCTGAGTGGCGACTCGAGCGCTTCGTTCAACGTGGCGAGAAGGTAGTCGACGTCGACCGCAGTGGCCGTCGGGCGTGCTCGGTCGTGCGCCCAGTTCGTGTCGGTCGTTCCGACGAGCCAGTGCTCCCCCCAGGGCAGCGCGAAAAGCACGCTCTTCTCGGTCGGAAGGATGAGTGCGGTAGAGGAGTCGATGCATCGGCGCGCGACCACCAGGTGGACGCCCTTGGAGGGCTGTATCTTCATCTTCAAGTCGCGCTCGATGTCGGCGATGCCCTCGAAGTCTTCGGTCCACACCCCTGTGGCGGAGACGACCACCCTCGCGCGGACCTCGAGTTCCTGTCCGGTCTCAACCAGGCGGAGCCGGGCACCGGTCACCCGGTCGCGCTCGCGCAACAGAGCTACGGCCTGGAGCCGACTTGCCACGAACGCCCCGTGGCTTGCCGCGGTGCGCAGCACGCTCAGTGTATGGCGCGCGTCGTCGACCTGGCCGTCGTAATACTGCACGGCACCGATGAAGCGCCGCTCGCGAAGCGCCGGGGCCAGCTCGTGGGCACGACGTCTCGAGAGCTGGCGGTGGAAGGGCATGCCGGCCCCCGTGCGGGTTGTCCGGGCCAGCAGGTCGTACAGCAGGATCCCCAAGCCCACGTACGCGCGCTCGAAGAATCGATGACGCAGCGGGTAGACGAAGGGCACAGGGTGGACGAGGTGGGGCGAGATCTGGAGGAGCACGGACCGCTCGTGCAACGCCTCCCGCACGAGGGAGAAGTCGTGCATCTGGAGGTAGCGGAGACCTCCATGGATGAGTTTGGAGGAGCGGCTGGAGGTACCGGAGGCCCAGTCCTGAGCTTCCACCACGCCGACTCTGAGCCCCCGGGTAACGGCGTCGAGGGCGGTGCCGGCTCCTACAATGCCACCACCAATGACGAGGACGTCGAGCGGCTCGGCGGCGAGCGCTGCCAAATCCGCGGCGAGACGATCTGGCGAGAGGGCGACCGGGGCGACCGGCGAGGTACTGATCATCTGACCAACTATATATGAACGGATGTGCAGTCCACCAACCCACATCCGCCCGTCCGGGCCCTGCGTGCTGCTAAAACGGAGGAGGCATGCCGGTCGATGATGGGAAGTTCGGGGATGCGATCCGGGCAGCCCGCTGCTATTTCCTCCAGGACATGACGATGGCGGAGATCGCCCACGACATGGGGACCTCACGATCGACCGTCTCCCGACTCATCTCACTCGCGAAGAAGGAGGGACTGGTCGAGTTCCGGTTGCGTATCCCGGATGCTCGGGCACCGCTGCTCGAGCGCCGGCTCCGAGCGGAATATGGGATCGAGGCCCACGTCGTCCCGGTCGCCGAACGCGCGAAGGATCTCGAGGTGCTCGAACAGGTGGCCCGTTCGGCTGCCTGGGTCCTGGGTGGCCTCTGCAACTCCGACATGGTGCTGGGAGTCGCGTGGGGCACGACGATTAGTGCCATAAGCAGGTATCTCAGCCGGAAGCCGATCCGGGGTTCGGAGGTAGTCCAGCTGAACGGAGCCGGCAACACCTTCTCCACAGGGATCGACTACGCGAGCGAGATCCTCGAGCGCTTCGGCTCAGCGTTCGAGGCGCGGGTCCAACAGTTCCCCGTGCCTACCTTCTTCGACTTTGCCGCGACCCGTCAGGCGCTGTGGCACGAGCGCAGCATCATCCGGATCCTCGAGCTCCAGGCGAGGGCGGACGTGCTGCTGTTTAGCATTGGTGCGGTCCATGGCGGAGTGCCAAGCCACGTCTACTCCGGCGCCTACCTGGAGGAGGCGGACTATCTCGCATTACAGGCTGACGGCGCGGTGGGCGATGTCGCGACTTTCTTCCTGCGCGAGGACGGCTCTTCTGACAACATCTCTTTGAACGAGCGATCGAGCGGTCCTCCTCCCGAGGTCGTCCGAAGGGCACCGCGGCGGCTGTGCGTCGTATCAGGCGTGAACAAGGCGCGCGGATTGCGTGGAGCTCTCGCCGGGGGCCTGGTCACGGATCTGGTAGTCGACGAGCGAACGGCGGCCGCGCTGTCGCCCCTCCTGGACGCCCCGGAGAAAGAGTGAGCTCCGGCGGGGACCCCGTGGGAGTGATGCAGTCTCATGTGTGCTTCACAGTCGGTCAGTTTCTTCGTAGAGTCGAGGGAGGTGGCCGCCGTGGGGCATGGGGGCGTTCAGGTCTTGGTGACACGGAATGCCCTGGAAGGTGTCGTCGCAGGACTCCCGTGTGGTCCGAGACCTGAAGATCATGTGCGAGGCGACAACGGTGCGAGGTGGAGGGATGATTCTCAGGGCTGCCGTGGTTCGGTCATATCTGCGCTGACTTGTTTCCGAAACTGAATGGCGACGAGCGGATCATCTCCCGGCGCGATCGTCGAAGTCGGACCGCTGACGATCCTCCCCGGCGGGTGCGTGGCGAACACCGGTCGTGATCTGTACTCGCTCGGGGCACCCTGTGGGTGCCGAAAACTTCGTCCATGCGATTGGCCTGGGGATAATGTGCGGGCGGACTGGAGGACAGGCCCGGCAATCGCTAGCGGTCAGGACCATTCAATTTCGTCCGACGTAGACCCCAACCTGGATGCTATGGGTAACCGACCTGCGTTAGACAGAAGGCGTCCGGTACGTGTTGCCTCAGTTCAGGGCACCCGGACGAGACTTTCGGCCCTCAGAGGCTGGTCGGAGCTCTACCTGGCGATTTGATGCGGTCGCCGCTCGATGACGAGCACGGCGACGCCGTTCGGTGGTGGCGGTGAAAAGGCGGAGCGGGGGAGCGGTCGTCCGACCACGACGGTGAACTCGGATGACCAGCGGCCGTAACCGGGCGCGGCTCCGGACGTCCAGCGCTTCGCCACGTGCCAGGGGACGACGACGTCGGCACGCACGAGTCGGCTCCCCGGAGCGACGAGGCGTCGCAGGAGCGCAACGCCAATGGCGAACGGCGGGTTGGCTACGACGCGGAACGGGCGTCGCGGCAACCGGAGGTCGGCTGCGTCGGCGATTACCACGGTGACGTGGTCTTCCGCGAACCGCCGCCGCAGCTCGGCGGCGCGCCTCGGGTCGAACTCGATCGCGATGACATGAGCGCCACGGGCGACGAGGGGTTCGGTGAGCGCACCGGTGCCCGCCCCGATGTCGAGCACGAGATCGTCCGGGCAGATCCGAGCATCCGCGACAAGTACTGCAGCCCATCGACTACCGAGCTGATGCCACCCCCACCGTGTCCGTCCCGCGGACACGACGCACCATCGTGACGCACGTCATGCCGTGAGCCTAGAGCAGCCGTCGGCCTGACTTCGCCCTCACCTTGGAAGGTGAGGGCGAAGTCAGGCGTAGGGGGTCCGACGTCCGCGAAACTGCTGGTTGAGACTGTGACACGGAAGGACATGAGAGAACAGCCGGTAGAGCGCTATGAACTTCGCAAGAGGCGCCCGTTCAACCGACCCATGAGGCGCTCGAGCACACCGTCACACGAGATGGATAGAATGACAGGCAATGGCACACACGATCGGGTAGACGGCAGCCGCGGGGCTGTTCGAGAGCGGGCGACGAGACCTGACCTCGCGGGTAGCGCCGGATGCCGAAGAGCCCACCAGAAGCGCAGGCAGAGACCCAGAAATCCCGCCTCGCTGTGGTGCACGTGGTACAGGATCGTCGCGGTACGTGCACCATGGAAATATCACAAGCCATTGACAAACACGGTCAGTTACGGTCACCTATTGACAATAGAAAACGGCCAATATGCTGCGCTCATTTGTATTTAACCAGGTAGGAAGATCGGGCCTCTATTTATTGCCAAGGTGAGGGTCGCGGGTTCGAATCCCGTCGTCCGCTCCAAAGAAAGTCCAGCTAGACGGGTTACAGGGGACCGATTGCGCTCCCTCCATCGATCTCCGAGAGCCGATTGCACCACATTTGCACCACGGGAGGTCCCGGTTTTGCCGCCGAGGCCCTCGTGACCCTCACATTTCGCGGGTGAGGGTCGTCCCCTCGGCTTGGGTGAGAAGGGCTGTGGCCGGACCCTCACGACGTGGTCGCTAACTGAGGGAACGTGGAGGGAAGCTGCATGGGATCGCCCCGCAAAGGAGAACCCCGCCATGTGCCCCATCGCTACCGAATTGGTTGAACCAGCGAACTTCGTACGCGCCATCCGCGACACTGGATACAAGAGCACGGCCTTCGCGATCGCTGAGCTGGTGGATAACTCGATTCAAGCTGGAGCTTCAAACATCGCGGTCAAGATCGGTCGGAGTGCGCATCCCAAATGGCCGCTCGAGGTGATTGTCGCGGACGACGGGGTCGGTATGGCTCCGGACGCGCTCGCCAGTTCGCTGTCATTCGGAGGTACGAACCGGTTTGACGATCGATCGTCGCTTGGGCGGTACGGCATGGGTCTTCCAAACGGATCACTCAGCCAAGCCCGGCGAGTGACCGTCGTGACGTGGAGCGACGACCAAGCTTGGTCCGCACACCTTGACGTGGACGAAGTGATGTCCGGGAGTTGCCTCGGGATAGCGCCCCCGGTCAAAACAAAGCGGCCCGAAGCGATGTCTGCGTCGAAGAGCGGCTTCGCGGTCGTTCTCGCGCGATGCGATCGAATCGAGAACAAGAGAGTCGGGACTGTTGCAGCGAAGCTTCGCCGGGAACTCGGGACGATCTACCGGCAGTTCCTCGCCGGAGGTCTCAAGATCAGCGTGAACTCTGAACTGATCGATCTAATTGATCCGTTGTTCTTGAACCCAGCTTCAAAGGTATCCGGAGCCACTCAATTCGGCGACGAACTTCGATACGAGCTAGTCGGCCAGGACGGTCGGCTGGGTCAGATTCTCGTCCGATTCACCGAGTTGCCGGTGTTGCGGTGGCATGGTCTCTCGAACAGTGAGAAGCGATCACTGGGACTTACGGGTGGTGCATCCGTCTCGATCCTTCGTGCAGGGCGAGAGATCGATCGTGGATGGCTGCTCATGGGTGAAAAGCGGCGCGAGAATTACGACGACTGGTGGCGTTGCGAAATCTCCTTCGAGCCGGTTCTTGACGAATGGTTTGGCATCACAAATTCGAAGCAGCAGATAAGGCCTAGTGAGGAACTGGCTCGAATCATTGCTCCAGATCTCGAGGCGATCGCCCGAGCGCTCAATGCCCGCGTTCGAAAGTCGTTCGAGGTCGCGAAAACGACATTTCCGCTTTCGCTTGCTGAAACTCGGGCCACCAGAGCCGATCACCTTCTGCCTCGACTCGGTCGTGGATCCGAGGCTCCCTCAAACGCGATCGATTGTCCGGGCCCATACAGTCTCCGCGCAGCCGAAATAGGTAGCACCGACCTCTACGAGATCGAACTTGCGCGCGGCCAACTGGTTGTGACCGTCAATACGCGCCACCCGTTTTATCGAGACGCCTACGAGTCGCTCGCTTCGAGTGAATCAGAGCGCGACCAACAGTTCGCTTCTCAAATTGGCCTCTTGATACTTGCGGCCGCCCGAGCGGAGGCCGGCTCCTCATCGAGGCAGGACCGCGACTCGTCGGCGCGTTTCAGGCATGCTTGGAGCGACGTGCTCACGACCTTTCTCAGCGCCTGAAAATGACATCTGCCCAGTGGGTCTACCTGCCCTGTCCGCCGAGCCTGGGCAGGTCAGCACGTTCGACGTTCGCCCACGTAGCGGCCGACTTGGCCGGCAAGCGAGTGCCTCGGTCAAAGATGCGGGCTGTCGCGGCCAACACTGGCGTGCGGGACGCAGCCACTGACCCGACGCTTCGGGCCGCTCTAAGCATCCTGCTAGATCTCGTCGCGCAGGGTTGGGATCTGCGCCTACTCGACGGCGGCGACGTTGCCCTTCAGATGCCGCGGGGAGTCTTCGACCCTGCTGTCGAGAAGGCGCGGGTGAGATATCAAGAACTGTTGAAGCGCGACGAGCAGCTGTCCAAAGACCCAGTGCGACGCTTCATCGAGCGGATGGAGTCGCCCAAGGAATACAGAGGGAGCTTCGTTTCCATCCTGAACCTCATGAGGGACGGCGAGGACCTCGCAGCCAAGCTGCGCGATCTTCAGGATCAGGCACAAGTCGGCCCGACAGTGTTGCGCTCGGTAATCGATCCCTATGTGGCAGTCGTCGCGCCGGGGCTCCGGTGCCCAGAGACGGGTCTTCAGCTGACGGACATCTGGCGGTACTTTCGGCATACCTGGTCCAACCAGTACACGACGACGCCGGGACGAACACTGGCATTGCTCGTTCGTGATCGGGCTGCCCCCTACCACCCGATCATTGGAATTGCCGCGCTGGCCAGTTCAATAGTTCAGCTGTCCGAACGCGACATCTGGATCGGCTGGCAATCACAGACGCTTATCGAGAGCTTGCGAGCTCGTCCCACGCTGCGAGTCGCAAGATGGCTAGTTCGCAGACTGGACGAGTGCCTCGCCGAGATCTACGTAGATGACCTGATCGAAGACGGTCTCTATTCGCCCAGGCTGTGGAGTCGACCGACTGAGTTAGCGATCGAGCGCCTCGAGAAGGAGGCAAATTCGCGCCGTCGTGATCACTACCGCTTCGTTTCGTCAGGAAACCTCAAGAAGACGCCCTCCACGGTGGAGGAGTGGAAGCAGCGCGCCGAGTCCGACCTCTTTCGAAGCAAGCGATGTCTAGTACTCGCTGAACTCCTCAGGGCTCGCATGGCGCTCGATGACTACCTGTGGCCGAAGCCGACGAAGGGTGGACTCGAGTTGGCCCTCGCTGACAAACAGGCTCGGCAAGCTATCTCGCGAATCGTCAGGAAGGCGAAGAGCGATTCGGTGGGGACAGAGATCGCGGACCTCAGCGTGTGCGGCTCGATCCCTCCATACAGCGATGTTCTTGGCGGAAAGCTTGTCTCCATGCTCGCGGTGAGCCCGACCGTGGTTGAGGCTTATCGGCTCAAGTACTCGAATCAGGCGAGTGAAATCGCATCGGCGGTGGCTGGCCGTCCGATCTCCCGTCGGTCGAGGCTTGCGTTCGTCGGCACCACATCGTTGTACGGCTCAGGCTCGAGCCAATACAACCGCCTGCGGATGCCAGCGGATCTCCTCGGTGGCCAGGAAACTGATGCAATCCAGTATCGGCGGCTCGGGATCTCCCGGGCCTACGGAACCTCGCAGTTCTCGAGTGCAACTGTCGCGGCCCTTGTAACTCTCGCTGAAACGTCGCGGATGGGTCAGCGCGTGAACAGCATCTTTGGCGAAGGTGTGAATCCGAAGCTTCGCAAGGTCCGAGACGGCATCGACTTGCTCGGTTGGCCGTCGGAGGTCCTGCTGCAGCACGGGCGACACCGGATCGTCTACGGAGTATCACTCACTCGGAACTTGCTGGCCTATCTCCTTGGAATGGACGAGCGGCCGGACTACCTTTACGACGTTACGAGCAATGGCGACGTCGAAACGATCACAGATTGGTGGTTCTCCCGGTGGGCAAGTAGGCGCATCCAGTCAGACGAGGTCCTGGAGCGGGTGAGCTGTCATCGGGCGAAGAGACCCACTACGCACGGGGCGAAAGTCAGACTCCCCATCGTCGAAGATGGCGGAGACTAGCTTCTGAGGGTGTAAATCTCCGAGGCCTCTCCCACGGTCACCGTCGCCGTTTGCTCCTCGGGATCAGGGTGGAACCGGCCATTGAGCAAGCGAATCTTGGCGCCCGGTTCAAGACCGAGTTGTTGATCCGGAGCAAAGACCAGAATCTGCTCGGCGTCGTGTTCGGAGACCTGCCCGGTTGAGCGGCACAGCCAGCTGCGCGGCCCGTTGCGCTCACTGACGATCAGCTCGAAATCGCCGAAGCCGTCGACGGGCGCGATGGAGGTGGGAGGTGAGGTTTCAGCGAGAAGGCTCCAGTAGCTTTCGCAAAGATGTCGAACGGGACAGAGTGGGCAGGTCTCGAGGCGAGGTGTCGCATGAGGAGGTCGTTGCGCTAGCTCCCCTCGTGCGGCAACCGTTCGAGTCTCGACGTTTGCCCTGATTGCGTCAAGCCCTACTTCGTCCGGCGCTTCGACGTGTACGTCACGGTCTGGATACGCCACTACGAGTTCAGTAGCAAGGCGACCATTTGGATTCCGCGTTTCATCGAGTGACCAGAGGAGCGCGTAGACGCGAACCTGCTCACGATGAGTCTCGTGCTCGGCACCCGTCTTGTAATCCACAATTTGACAAACGTCATCCTTGAGTGTCAGAAGATCAGCGCGTCCAACCCATCCAATTTCGTTTGCGCGAAGCAAGACTTCGGCATGAGACCCGTTGCCCAGCAGTCGGGAATTGACCTTCGTCGCCGCATCCGAAGACCGCTCTGCCCTACGCGACGCCAGCCGAGTTCGCGCGAGCATCGCCTGTGCACGTCGGCGTAGCTCTGGAATCCGAGCGCCCAAACTCTGGACGAATCCGGCGGCTCGACGCGAGACGCGCGGATTGCCTTCAAGGGCTGAGCCGACCACCGTGATCGTGGACGCGATGATCGCAGTGAATCCGCCGAGATTTCGTAGCACGTCGACCGCTTCCGGCGAGGATGAATCGTCACACCCGCGTTCCACCAGGGCTGCGATGACGGTCTCGAGCGTCGAATGGAGGACCTGGCCCAACAGCGCCGGCAGGTTCGGCAGATCTGGGTATCCGCGCTCACTCCAGATGTCTGGGAACAGCGCGCGACGCAGCATCCACTGGTTCGGGCACTGCTCGATCTCACGGAGCATGGAGTAGCTGAAGACGTCCGGTGGCTCCGGCCAGTAGCCGTCACTGCCGATGATCCGACTCTGGAATCCGCCGTCGGCAAGTGTCATCCGAGCAGCGACCTCACCTGTCTCGTCGCTTCCGGCAGGTTGCGGGCGACGACTATCTCGTCAAGCAGGATCACGGGAATCGATCCCCCGAACTCCTTCGCATCGCGCAACAAGGGATCAGGCACATGATCGGGAGTAAGCGGACCGTGGACGCCGATGATGTACCGGGCTGACTCAGTCTCAGCAAGCACTGGGGCTTCGATGGTGCCGATACCTGGGAGATCGACGTCTCTCCGCTGACTGAATCGGACGCCGTCAATCCCGGACCGAGACAGGTCTACGAATATCCGCTCGCACGCGATGTCGAGCCGGCGCTGATCAAGGGCCGGCTCCTCACCGAGTAGCACGTAGCGAAGAAGGCTGGCGCCAAGATGTCGATCGAGATGGTCGTGTTCGAACCTGTTACGGAAGCTGCGCAAACACCGATAGCAAGAGCGGTCGCAATTAGCCGGACAAGACTCAAGGGTCCGTAGTGCTCTCTCGAAGACTTGCTGCAAACGATCGCCGACGCGTCGTGCAAACCCAGCACCGCCCGACAGGGTGTCGTACACGTAGATCTCGGACTCGAGTCCTTCGCGTCCGAGTTCAGTGAGGGCGGGTCGATACTCGGCCTGAAGCTCTCCAGCTTCGATACCGAGAATCGCCGTTGCCGCAATTGTGATTGCCTCAGCGACAGTCCGCAACGCAACGTGTGTGGCTAAAAGACCTGGTCGAAGTGAGATCGGGGGCGCAACTTGGAGCGAGATGAGCAGGACATCGGAGATGAAATCGGTGCCCAAGACAAGAGCGCGTGTTGCTCGGTCGCCGGGACAATGCGGGTCGCGCAAGTCGGGATAGGGCTTCGGATGTGGCTGATTCGTTTGATGGTGTGATGCAGCGGTTGGTTCGATGAGTCCGCATTTAACGCAATAGCTGTAGCCCTCGCTACGCGGCCCAGTATTCGAGACTAGAAGGTAGCTGCGCTCGTAGTAGGAGCGGATGCGCTCGTTGACCTTTACCCAGCTCGTTTGATCCGCAGGCTCGCCTGCCACCAGCTTTGCGCGTGTTGCATAACTACGAGCTGGCTGGTCGTCGGGTGATGTTTCCTCATCAACTGAATATGGATGTGCGAAGCCTGGAGGGCGAAGCCAGTTGAGGGCGGGACCAAACTTACCGGTGCTTCCGCAAGCCGGGCAATCCCGCGTTTCACCTCGCTCCGCTTCCCCGTGCGACTCGGTTTTGGCGTGGTGGCAGACGTCGCACTCGAAGTACAGGCGGCGACTGTCCCACGCTCGGTGAAGGTCGCCGACCATAGGCGAGTACAACGCCCCGGAGGTCCACTCCTTCCCGTCGATCCAGACCTTCTTGCCCGGCGCGTACTGGCTGAGTGCCGCGGGAAGTCCCTGGGACGGTGCATAGCGAAATACAGGGCGGAACCTCGTCGAGCGATCGATGTCAAAGACGTGGAAGCCGACGACATCGGTCGGAAACGCATACCTCGGGAGCACGCCGCGGTAGAGCAGCCGGTCGAGTAGCCGGGTTGTCGACCGTGACGGATTGTTTCGCTCCTCATCAACCTCCGGGGCCGCTTCGACGCCTCCGTCAAAGTCGTCTAGATCCACCGCGACCTCGCTTTCCGCCTCGGTGTCACTCGCGTCGGCGATCGCGAAGTCGATGTCGTGGAGTGTCCTCGAGACGAACTCTGCCAGCAGCCTCTCGCGCTCGGTTCCGAAGAGTTCGTTGGGAAGCCAGTCGTCGATCTCCGCTCGCAGCTGTTCCTCATTATCCGATAGCCATGCCTCGAAATCACCTCGGTTAAGAGGGGCTTGCCTAGTCTTGAAGCCTTCGACCGTTCCGAGCACTTCGAACAGTTGCGGTTGCGGATCCTCCGGATCGAACGCGGGGAGCCGCACCTGGTGGTATCGCTGCAACAGAAAAGCGGTGACGTGTCGACGAGCGATCTCGACATTGTCGAGGGAGAGGATAGGGTCGTCGACTGCTCCCCGCACCATTTGGTCAGGTTCTTGGAAGTAGTGCTCGTCGTGGCTGTCGGCACTTCCGAAGGCAGTGACAGTCGCGACGGCGTTCCCACGTCTTCCCGCCCGACCAGAACGTTGTTGGTAGTTGGCTCGCGTGGGCGGCATGTTACGAAGAGCGACGCCGGACAGCGACCCGATGTCGATACCAACCTCCATTGTCGTTGTGCACGACAAGACGTCGATCGCCGTCCGTTCAAGCCCCATCGGATCCGGTCCCAGGTCGACGTCTTGAAAGAGAAGCTCATGTTCCTCAGCGGTCGAGAACACTTCGTCGGCCTGCGCGGCATTGAGCTGAGCAGTGTGTTCGGCGGCGACGAGTGCGACGGGCTCTCGCGGCGGTTGCTCTAGCGCGCGGAGCGCGCTGTTCCGGTAGTAGCCCTTGCGGGCCTTGAAGACTCGATCGTTGTCGGGATCGATGATCTCGACGAGGTCGCGACGACAACTCACGCACCGGGACGAGCCAGGAAATGGGCGCTGCGTCGTTCGGCACGCCTGGCAGTAGGCCCATCCCGGTTCTCGGTCGAGCGCCAGAGTGACTGCGCGAACTCGATACTTCCCAGACATTTGCTCGCAGAACGTCTCGAGCAGGATCGGAAGCCACGTCCTCTCGAAGTCACGATTCACCGAAGGGGAGCCGATCCATCGGGCGAGTGGTTGGAACTTGCCGGTGTGAGGCCGAACTCCGTCCCGCTGCAGCCACCAGGTAGTTGGTGTGTTGGAGAACCAGATCCCGTACGAAGTCCACTCATTCAGCCAGAGCCGGACTAGTGCAAGTCGTTGCTCGTCCGTGACTGCAATATCTCCCAGTGTCGGCAGGCGCTCAAGCAGCGACGGCCGCTGCGTCGGTCGCTCGCCGAGGGAAGCCAGCGCAAGCGACTGTAGACCGAAGTAGGAATTGCTGATGGTGTAAGCGAGGTTCTTCAGGAGCGACTGCGGCGGGACGCTCGACCGCACCGACATGAATAGGTCCAGCATCGTGTCGGGGTCATCGAGCTGACCGCGTCGAATCACCGTGTCCACGTCGCGTTGCGCCTGCATCGACTCGCCAGCGCGAAGCTGGGGTCGAAGCCGCACATGCAACGTGCGTGCCCCGATCAGTACGGCGAGATAGAGGTCATCCAACGTAAGCCGATTGCTTAGCCCTGGGACGCCGTCAAGTGTGTTCATGCCCGCTAGTAGGAGCGGTCTGAGGACGTCTCGCATCGAGTACATCTGGAGATTGGGCGCGAGACGGGCAGCTACCTGGCGAGAGTCCGAGAAAGCCAGCACCTTCCTGCCGCGGAGCGGAGCGAAGTCTGAGCGCGCTTGCTGACCAGGCGACTGTACGGCGACCTGACGTGTGATTAGTGCCTGAAAGGGCTCGTCGCCCTTGGTCTGGTGATCCTGGACGTAGGACCGATTGAATCCGGCGCGCTTGCCGCAGACACCGCACGGCTTGAATTCGCCGCTTCGGATCTCGGGCGGCTCTTCGTCGTCACCCGGGGGCTCTGCCGTGCCCCGGTCGCGAATGAGAAATACCTGCCGAAAACGACCTTCGAGGCGGTCCGGATTCAGCCGCCCCGTGACCAGGTCGAGGTCCGCGGGCTCGACCGCATCGCGCATCGCGTTTTCCAAACAGAGGTCGATCGGCTGGAGTTCGCCCACGACGCCCGCTGAGGCGAGGAAGCGCTCGCCAGGTTCCGACCATAGGTAGTCAGGCTGTACGACGTCGTCGGTGTAAGCGCGTAGGTACGCGGAGCCGCAATTCCGGCAGGTGAAAAGCTCGAAGACGCGAGCGCCGCACTCGCATACTTCCTGCGGCTGACCGAAGAGCTTTCCGACTGGACCAGTCCCGGAAAGATCACTCGCTCGACAATTCGGATCGACACATGCCCACAATCCCGGGAGGCCACGAAAAAAGGAGTGGATCCGACACGGCAGGAGGCCGGGTTCGTCGGGGCTTCGGTGGGCCATGCTCCCTAGGGTGATCAGAGCGCTAACGGCTCGATTCGCGAGATCGGGATCGCTGACGTCGAATACCTTTGGTCCGAGGTCCACAAGCCGTTCCGCGCGCTGCATAGTCAGATTCACGAGCTTGTTCATGGGAGGGAACGCCTCGAGCGCGTCATACAGCGTGCGCCCGACACTGTTCGCGACCAGAGCCCCGAGATGGCCAAGCAGCGGCTCGAGAACCGGGATTCTCTCCCTGTCGCTCTCGGCAGCGAGAAGCTGATCGACGCGCAGATTCGCCAGCACATTCGCGTCCTCTACGGTTCCAAATCCTTCTGGCTCGCGATGGGCAAGGTGACCCGGTATTGCCTGGAAGCCAGATTCGGCCTTGCCAGTCAGCTGTGCGCCGAAGGACCGTGCAGTATTCGGATCGGTAAAGCTCGCGCTGGTGCAGATCACCTGGAGTCGGTCCTCCGGGATCCCGAGGCGCGCTCTGAGACGTCGAAGAAGCAGTCCAACCTCGGCCCCACCCGCTCCGCGGTAGAGATGAGCTTCATCGACGACCAGGAGAAGGCGTTCGTCGGGGAACTCGGCGAGCCACTCGTGCGTTGCGTCAAAGACTGGGCGCTCGAGGGGCCGCATGAGCATGTACTCGAGCATCGAGTAGTTCGTGACGATCACGTCGGGAGGTGCCGCGAGGACCTCATGGCGAGTAAGTAGCTCGGGGTCGTTCGGAAGGGTGACCGCTCGCACGTACTCACCCTTGCGTTGCCATCGGCTGTTCGGCTCGCCGTACCAGGCAATCAAGTCGGGCTTCGCTGGCCACTTCCCTCGCGACTGAAGCTTCTCGATGAGATCGCGAGAGCGTGTCTGCTCTGCCTCAGAACCGCTTGATGCCTTTCGAAGCAAGTCTGCGTAGAACTGGCCGATCGGTCGCAGTCGGTCTTGGTCCTTCTTTGCCGTTCGAACTCCTGGGTAAAGGGTCCGACTCGTGTACCGCGCGAAGCGGGCCGGTCGTCCGGCCCAGGCCTGGAACATCGAGACGACTGCGGGGTCGCCGAGCATGAGGCGCAAGCGACCCAGCTGGTCGTTTACGAGCGCGTTCATCGGATACAGCACGATTGCTCGAAGCGAAGACCGTGCAAATGATGCTGGGCTCTCGGCAGCCTCGACCGCGAGCTTGCCGAGAATTGGCATCAAGAAGGACTCGGTCTTCCCCGATCCGGTGCCTGTCGTCACGACAAGGCTTCGACCTTCGTTCAACGTCGCAGTTAAGGCGCGAGCCTGGTGCTCATAGGGCGGGTCGTAAAGCAACTGTCGGTTGCCGGAGTCCGGGTGAGCCATAGCGGTCAGCAATTGCAATGCCGGTTTTGGCAGACCTAGCTCCGAGAAGGCCTGACCCTGGACGTACCTTGGTGTCGATTCGATGTAGGGAACTTGGTAGATGACGCCAGGCTCGAGGAGAAGCTGACGCCGTTGATCTACGAGGCGTTCGTTGCTGATGTGATAAGTCGCCTCGATGTAGTCGGTAAGAGCGGCTCGAATGTCGTCGACGGTCTCGCCGATCGTCTCCGGCCTGACTTCTAACGCATCAGTCATTGGAGGTCTCTTCTAGCCAGAGCATGCGACGAAGGAACTCAGCTTCACCCGGTGTCTCGGCAGCGGTGAGCACGTACGAGACCAAGGCACCGCGATTGGAGATCGGGAGCCCCCTGCCGTCCCACCGACGCTGAAGCCAACTCGGTGGTGGGGAGAAGAGGGACAGAACATCCTGGCCAGCGCCATTATGTTCGATTCGGAAGCGTTGGGGATGACCGGCACAAGCATCGATCGCAGCCTGAATTCGCCACGCTTCGTCGCATCCCCTCGTCATGTCCGGGTGAGTCGGGAGGTCGACTACGCGTGTGGTAACGCCCTTGGCAACCTGGACGTAGCTCCAGAGATCGGACCCGTACGCCTGTTCCCGTCGAGCGACGTACGTTCCCGAGTCGCTCGTTTTCGCGGGTCGCCATCGTCCTCGGTAGTAGCCCACCGGTGTGGAAGGGTCGAGGAGTTGGAGCCCCGTCGCGTCTCCAGATGGCGAGGAAGCCAGGAGCAGGCGATCCATCTCAGCGACGACTGACTCGGGGCATGTCTCGGCTGGCGCGCGCAGCCAACGAGCCGGATTGATCTCTTGCAAGCCCGACGCCTTGAGCGCCGCCACAACGGCCTCTGGGTCTTCGCCCGAGATGGTGCGCGTGTGGCGCTCGTAGAGGATCGAGGGAAGGAGCGCGTCGTCGACGAGGGGCGCTCCCTCGGGTCGAATGCCCAGGAGCACGAAGGTTCCTGCAACTGTCTGAACGAAGGTGGGTGGGGCGAGATAGAGAAGGCGGACGCTTCCGGTCTGGTCGGCCGGCGTTGTCAGTTCGACCAGGTCGCCGTAAGCGACCATTGCTCGCAGGAGTTCGGAGAGTTCGCTCCTCAGGTCATCGCGTGTTGCGAGGCCGTCCAGCACCGCGACTGTCGCGTCTAGTAGCGCGCGAGTCCCGATCGGGCAGCGAAGGGACGCAGTTCGCCGCAGCGCGGCCGCGAGCGACTCCGGCGCGTCCAGGTCAAGTGTGCCGGCATTGAAGCCGAGCGATTCGACCGACGCTTGAATCACCGCGTCCCGCGACAGTTGCTCTACTCCCACGGCCATCCTCCGTAGGGAACGGTGGGTTCCAGGTTCTGGCCGGTTCGTGCGAGGTAAAGGACCGCGTAGCGCGCGGCTCGAAGGACGACGGGCGCATCGACGAGAAGTTGGATTGCGTGCATTGCGTCCTCTCCGGCCCACTGCAGCACCGTCGCGGGAGCACTGGCGACGCGGAGTGCGAACTCGGCGAACCAAGTCTGATCAAGCAGGCCACTGCCAGCGAGCACACCTCCCGTCGAGAGTCTCGCGCCGGGTGTGCCGTAGATGACGAGTTGACCACGCCCCTCTCGGCGGAGACGAATGCCCTGTGCCGGTCGCCCGATACCGCGAAGCGACTCAATCGCCAAGAGAGCGGCGAATGCGGCCGCGCGCTCTGCCATCGACCTTCCTGCCAGTTCGTGGCAGAGGTCCGAGAGTGCAGCACAGAGGCGACGGGAGTCCCGGCTCGATGTCGCGACAAGGTCGAACGACGGAAGCGGCGCGCCGCGCTCGAGGGCGTATTCGGTTTCGCTCCATTTCTGCCCGCCCACCACTGCTGCAATCGAAATCGAGAGGGCGCGAACAACGTCATTGCGCGTCTTTTCCACGATCGGATCTCCACGCGTCTCGGCACTCATCCAAAGTCTTGCCTGCTCGCACCAGTGCACGAGGCTCTCGGGTGACTTCGGCCGATGGGTGATTCTCGGAAGTCGCTGTCCAAGTCTCTGGAAGTCCTCGAACGTTCGAATGTTGGCTGGGAGGATCGTCGCTGCCACCTCATCGGCGTTGCGTGCAACGAAGAGGCCACCGGCGTCGTTCGTACAGATACTTTCCGGCGAGAGCGCCACATTCGTTGACGTGTCGGGGTCGTCGAACGAGAAGAATTCGACCACGGTCGCGTCATTGCCGGTGTTGTCGTGCAGGCGGAGAAACGTTTGATCGTGCTTGCGTCCCATGCCCCAACGGAGCGGCACGAAACTTCGATCGAACCGCATTTCAGCCATACCGATCTCGGGATCGCTAACTCGGATTAGGCAACTCGAAGCCAGGTCGTACTTGCTCTGGACGTCAGGAAGTTGCCGGAACGAACTGCTGAACGTCGACTGCCACGCATCGTTCTCGATCGGCAGGCGCCGGACACCTACTCGCTTCGAGACGAGCGCCTCCCGCCGGTGACCTTCCAGAGTGGCCGTCACCGCGACTGGAACCTCGCGCGGACCGAGCACGTCAAGGGCGGCTCGACCTTCCCAAAGGTCTTCGAGCGTCGGCGCGGCAGGTGCCGACAAGAGCATGAGGGCTTCTCGGTAGGACCCAGACGACGTTCGGACACGCGGCTCTCGGATCGAGAACCGAAGCTGACCAGACACAGGCCTCGAATCTCTGCCTGGCGGGATAAGGGCAACCTGCAGCTCATGTTCGCCGAGTGAGAGATTGGTAAGACGTGCGTATAGGGGCTCCTTGCTTGGCGGCGGCCATGGAAGCTGCGTCGAGTCTGATTCGTCGACGATGAGGAGGCATCGGACTGCTTCCCTCGTGGATTCGATTGCGATGATCGGGTCTTCTCCGACGAGCCACTCGGCTGTTCCGGCACCATCCCACTCAACTGGTTCGATGCCCGTCGGACGAAGCGAGAGTTCGCTGACTACTCCGAGCCCCAGGTGCGCCGCAGACTCAAGATCATCGGGCTGCAAGCGGCCTGGGATATCGAGTTCGAAGCCAAGGACTCCGTTACAGGCGATCGACACTTCTCGAGCCCAGAGGGGCAGGTCGGGAGGGTGCTCGCGCATGACGAGCACGTAGTGCTGGCCAGCACGGATTTGTCGTCCTCGGACTTGAGTCGCCACTGGGTCATCGGTGAGGCGGAACAAGCAGTGAGTGTCAAAGGGAGATCGGCACTCGTCAGCAAGGATCGCGTTGAACTTCTCATCCGTGCCTTCGAGTTGGATAGGAGTCGTTCCTGGCTCCGGCCACGTCTCGATTGACACGGTCAAGCCGAGGTAGAGGAGCTTGCCGCGCGCCAACGGCGGCCGGATCGGCGCACCGGCGATTCGTGGCCGCGAAAGCGCGACGGCTTCTTGTAGGTCGGAGTACCGATCAAAGAGGGGCGAGAGATCTGGCGGCTCGAATTGAATTGCCCAGCCCTCAGGTGTGCGAACGAGCACGAGCGTCGGCAACTCCACGCGCGCAGCAGTGACCGAACGGCGGCCTCCACCGAGTCCGACCGACCGCGAAGTTGGAGAGGAAGTCGTCAACCCGCGAAGTTGCAGACGGAGCGCTGTATCGCGCGCTGCCTTTAGCCAACGTCGAGACTCCTCTTCGGCTGACAGGTCTATGACAATGCGGTCGAGGGTTTTCCGTTCGAGCAGTGGCGACTCGCTCTCGTCGCCGAGAAGCAACGACGCCGCGACGAGTCCAAGCAGGCTCGTGTTTTGTGCGAACACGCGAAATCGCGCCGAGGTAGTGGCAGCGTTCCCGGCTAGGCGCAGGCCGAGCTCATCGGGGTTAGTGATGAGATCCGGACTGAGGCGGTACCGGTAGTCAGCGAGTAGTCGGGCTAGGTGGCGCTGCAGGTCTGTCGGGAGGATGGCATTTGTGATCGGCCAGCTGATGATCGAGAACTGACGTCCCCAGGCTCCGGTGGGACGAGCGCCGCCGTACTTGTCGGCGAACTCGGTGAAAACGCGTCGGATCCAGTTCCGATCACCGTGCTGAAGCCATCGCGGCGTCGACGCTTCGAAAGATGGCCAGTACTCGTCCTCGTACCGGTAACCAACCTCTGCTGCATAGACGATGTAGGGGAGTGGCCATCGCCCTGATGGCGGACCGGATTGAATCGCCTCGCGAACCCGCCCTTTCAGGAACTCGAGGAATTCGTCGTCGAGGTTGTGCTCAAGAGCGAAGAGCGGTGCCCCGGCGCTGACGACGTCACGGCGCGCCCGGAGGGCGGCAAAGTGTGAGCGGAGTTCACGATCGAGTTCCTCGAGGTCGTCCACCGTCTCCATGTGCTCCCAACTCGGGGCAGGGGCGTCGTCGTTTCCTTAGAGTGCTGGCCTGCCGCCGCAATGCACAGTCTGGTCCGCCGGTGTATCACCTGCTTCGAGAATCAGTTTGACACCTGTCGCGGACGCGGCGTGGCGGATGGAGACGCGAGCTGAGGTAGGTCTAGTTCCGCAGCTGGACGACGGTGCCGCTATCCGGATCGCACCGGTAAACACCGTCCTGTGAGCCCCAGATGGCGACCGCTAGGTTTCGTCCGGATCGGTGCGATGGCGACGTTGGACGGTCTACCCGGGTGCCGAGGAAAGCCTGGGCACAGCGGCAAAGAGCACTCCGGGCGGCGGTGAGGACATGGGGTCCCAATCGGGGCCGAGGGGTCGGAGAGGGCTTGCTCCGAAGGCGCCTGGGGCGAAGGTCAGGGTCGGCCCCTCCATCCAGACCGTGTCGCGGGTTGCGACCGGGGGCAGGGCGTCGAAATTGATTAACGCCCCGCAACTCGGCCACAGGCGCACTGCCCGCCCCTCAACCTCCAGCGGATGTGCGATCTCCCAGCCGGGGTGGTATGCGAGGGTCACATCCAAGAATCGGACGCCGCAGCGAAAGACCTGGAATGCGACCGTGCGTCCGTCCACGACCACCGTGGGAAGGGGGATACGTCGCGAAGGAAACCTCTCAACTGACTCTCGATCCTCGCGCGCCACCCAAACCGAGAACCCGAAGGTCGTCGAAGGTCCAAATGCGCACGCCGCGACGCACCCGGCCGCGATCGCCGACGCGACCATCACCAGCTACCACCTGCTGTTCTGGGCCGGTGTTCACAGACCTAAGTGGATGAGACCCCTAATCCAGTCGGGATCGGCACTACTGCACCTTTTAGCTGCACTTGTTAGCTGACTGACTGATCGCCTAGCTCAGTTCGTGCGAGTAGGAGCCGAGATCATCCGGTTGAGGGCAGCCGACTCCAACGCCCCAAGGACTCCGAGCAGATGTTGCCGACGACCCAGGGCGTTACCGAGCCGGTTGAGATTCTCTACGACTCGTCGCTGCACATGCATCGAAGGGATCCATACCTTCAGCTCAAGTACCGCTTCGGGATGGACACGCTGGCGCCGCGACCCTAACCCATGGCTTGAACGAGCAAGCTCTTCCCACACGTCTTGTGAGCGAAAATATGCCGCCAGAAACTCAGCATCGAGAACGGCGTCGTCCACGTTGAACGTCGGAAATTCATTGGATACGAAGTAGTTGTCGAACTGCTTGGCAACCGCCGCGTACGCTCCCTCGAAGGCGAAGAGCCTGCTGTAGATGAACTGGCGAGAGCGAATCTGGTAAAGGGTCGTTGCCGCTGTCGAGGACCCATCGATCGGTGGCTTCTCGAACAGTCCGCGACCGAAGCTCAGTATGCCGACGTTTGGGTACTTGCGGTCAGTGGCCACTCGGCACTCGATCCTGGAGACACTCATGACGTCGGAAAGACGGACCTGCTTCCACCCCAAGGCTTGCTTTTCGGACTCTGAAAGGTCATGCCTCTGAGCCAGCGAGGCTGGAGCTGCAGCACCGAGCTTCTCGGCCTGCTCGCACAGCGTGCGAACAGCTGCAGCACATGAGTTGACGTGGTCAAGTCGTTTTGCCACCTCGCGTTGTTCTTCGACGGGAGGAAGCTCGACCTTCAGAGATTGGAAGGCTTCTATCCCGAGCGTTCGGTTCCGGCCAGCCGATCCTGGTGACGCTCGCCGAATCTGCTCGAGCCCGCGGTCGCTGAGGAAGTAGTGGCGAAGGTAGTTGGCGTCGGCGACCTCCGGATCGACGACGTACGTCATGAAGCGATGCGATCCGATCATCCCGGACTCGGCATCGCCTGCAAGTCCGACGGCGCCCTCCCATGCAAAGATGTTGCTCAGAACAAGATCACCAGGGTGAATCTCGAAGACTCGCTTCGTGCCGAGCGATGCGCCAGTCACAGGTTCCTTGTGGAAGATGCCACGACCAAAGGACCGGATTCCTATCTCCCGGTACGTCTCGCCTGGTTCGACATTCACTGGAATCCGCCTCAACACGGCCACGTCTGCGATGCGGAGCGTGACCCCCATCAGTCGAGTGCTCTTTCAATCTCGCGGACAAGATCGATGATCGCCTGCTCGGTTGAGAGCAACTCGCCAAGTAGTTCTTTGGGTGGACGCTGCGAAAGGTCAGCAGCGCGGTTCGGATTCCTGAGATCAAGGTTCCAGCCGTTCTCGCGCACGACTGACGCGGGAACCAGCCAAGCCCGATCGGTCTCTCTCCTCTCTCCCCACCAGCTGAACAGTGGATCGAACTCCTCGAACTGCAGTGGCTTTGTCTTTGTGTATCCCCTGCGCTCGTCTGGCAGAGGATGCTCGTAGAACCAGATGTCCGTTGTCGGTCCGGTCCGGTCGAAGAAAAGGACGTTCGTCGGGATGGGAGTGTACGGAGAAAACACTCCGTCAGGAAGCCGCACGATCGTGTGCAGGTTGAAGCCATCCAGGAGATCCTGCTTGATCCTGGCTGCGACTCCGTCGCCTGAGAGGGTGCCGTTGGGAACTACGACTCCCGCCCTTCCTCCTCGAGTTCCAGCACCTGGTCGTCGCAGCTTCCGCATGATCAGCTGGAGAAACAACAGCGCCGTCTCTGCAGTCTGTCTGTCCGCCGGAAAGTTCCGTTGAATCCCCTTCTCTTCCTCGCCGCCGAACGGCGGGTTGGTCATGATGAGGTCAACCCGGTCGCGGTCCCCGATCTCGCTCATCCGGAACCGAAGTGCATTGAGCGGATCGATCTCTGGTGCCTCCACCCCGTGGAGGAGAAGGTTCATCTCACAGAGCAAATAGGGGAGTGGCTTCGCCTCTATGCCAAGGAGCGTGCCCCGTTGCAGACGCTCCAAGTCCTGAACGGTCTTGCACTCCGGCACGAGATGCTCATGCGCCTCGACGAGGAACCCTCCGGTTCCAGCGGCAGGGTCGAGTACAACTTCACCTGGAAGTGGATCGACTGCCTTCACGATCATCCGGACAAGTGGCCTTGGCGTGTAGAACTCCCCTGAGTCCCCAGCTGCGTCTCGCATCTCCTTGAGCATCGATTCGTAGAGGTGGCTCAGGGTGTGAATCTCCTCCGACGAGGAGAAGTGGATTTCGCTGACCTTGTCGAGGACGTCACGAAGGATGTATCCGGACTGCAGCCTGTTGACCGTGCCTCGGAAGACGGACGCGACCACATCGCGCCGCTCGACTCCTTCCCCAGAGCCCTCCAGTCCCCGAAGATGCGCAAATAGCCCAGCGCCTCGCTTGCCGTCGGGTCGCACCGCCTCGTCCTGGTTGATGAAGGCAATCAAGGCATCGCCGGTCATTGGATTGTGCAGGCCGTCTCGTGTCGGCCCTTGAGAGTTTGGAGAGTTCCAGTCTCTCCAGCGATACGGCGAGTCGATGAGGCGGCGGAACTGCTTTCCCTCAAGCTCCGCCTCGTCCTCGCGCACTCGCTCCATGTCATCCAGGAACTTGAGGAACATGATCCACGTCAGCATCGGAAGGCGATCAACGTCGCCATTGAGTCCCTTGTCCTTCCGCATGATGTCGCGACACGACTTGATCACTGCCCGGAGTCGCAAAGCGGTGGTAGCTGGTTGCTGTTGCTTGGGCGATTTGGTTGAACTACGCGGCATAGAGGAGCCTCTGCAATTCTTCGACTGCCTGGCGAAGCTCCGTTGGCCCACCGAAGACGACGGCTATCTCGCTTGGATTGCCGTACGACGACAGAGGGGGCAACTTCAGGACATCAGGCAGCTTCAACTGATCCAGGCCATGCTCCGTGTACTTGTCGAGCAAGTCATTGAGAATGGTTCGTGCCTCCGGTCCATACTTCTCGAAGAAGTCCTGGCGAGTCTTTGACAGTCGAAGTGCTCGTTCCCGCCTCGTCTGCAGTGGCCCGTTGAAGGCAAGGTGGCACAACAGATCAAGCGGATCGGCGTCTGGCACTCCCGCAACCTCCCCAAGGCGCCGCAGATCGATCCCTCGCTCGGCAAGGGCGTCAAGGATGACCCGTCGTTGGGTGCTGACCTGCCAATCGCTCTCCAGAGCTTCTGGCGAACGGTAGAGCGCTTGGACCTTGTCTCTGGCGTAGTCGGAATAGCTGACTACCCTCAACTGCTTGCCGTCGGCATCAAGCTCGTACACAACCTGCGCAGCGATCTGCACGCTGCCGCCGTCGAAGTAGAACTTTCGTGGGGCCGACGGTTCCTGTTCAGTGAACTCCAGAAGGACGATCTCAACAGCCCCGTCCTGGTCCCCCTGGCTCTCGTTCTCGACAACGGTCTGACTGACAACCTCCCCCTCTTCGTCGATGACCTCTTCGTCGATGAGCGCAGGCTCGCCGTCGAAGTCGGGGTCTGCGAACAGACGGGTTGCACTGCCGGTGTAGTCAATGATGTTGAAGAAGAGCTTTCCGTAGTCCTCTCGAACGCGCGTGCCCCTCCCAATGATCTGTTTGAAGTCAGTCATCGACCCGATGACCCGTGCGATCACGATGTTCTTGCACGTCGGTGCATCCACCCCGGTGGTGAGGAGCTGGGAGGTGGTCAAGATGACCGGCGCTACCGTCTCAAGTTCCTGAAACCGGCTGAGGTGCCCGCCGCCGATCGAACCCTCGTCAGCCGTCACTCTGCAGACGTAGTCCGGGTACTGCCGGACCCGTTCTGCATTGCAGTTGTTCAGGGCACGCCTCATCTCCTCAGCGTGCTCCTGGTCCACGCAGAAGACGATGGTCTTGGCGAAGGGGTCCGTCTTCACCATGAACTCAGTCAGATGCCGTGCCATCGCCTCCGTACGAGCCTTCAGTGCAACAGATCGCTCGAAGTCCTTCGTACCGTACTCGTGATCTGGTATCTCTCGGCCAAGGCGGTCCAGGTCTCCCTTCGAGGGACGCCAGCCCGCAGCGTCCACCGTCGTGACGACACGATGAACCCGGTAGGGAGCGAGGAAGCCGTCATCAATCCCTGACCGCAGGCTGTAGGTGTAGATGGGATTGCCAAAGTATCGGTAGGTGTCACGGTTGTCGGCACGGAGGGGAGTTGCGGTCATTCCGAGCTGGGCCGCAGGGCTGAAGTATTCAAGAATCTCGCGCCAGTTGCCCTCCTCCCTGGCGCTCCCACGGTGACATTCGTCGATGATGACAAGGTCGAAGAAGTCTTTCGGGAACTCGCGATAGAGGCCGGGGCGCATCTCATCGTGGGCAATCGCCTGGTACGTGGAGAAGTAAATCTCCCGACTCTTCCGAGCGTCGCCCCCGACGATCTTGTGACGGGCTTCCCCGAAGGGAGCAAAGGTCTTGTCCTTCGGGTCATCGACGAGCACGTTCCGGTCGGCGAGATACAGGATGCGTGGCTTCCGGTACTCTCCGGTGCGGTTCCAACCCGTGGTCCAGAGACGCCAACAGATTTGGAATGCGACAACGGTCTTGCCGGTGCCGGTGGCGAGCGTCAGCAGAACGCGTCGCTTCCCCTTGATGATCTCCTCGGTTGCGCGATGGATCGAAATGTCCTGGTAGTAGCGGGGCACCTGTCCCGGATCGTGGAAGTAAGGAGCACGGACGAGGGGACTGTCCGGATCCACCCCGCGTGCAGCACAGTCACGCCGCCACAACTCGTCCGGGGACGGATATTCGCTGATTTCGGTGTCCAGCCCGGTGACGTAGTCGTGTTCGACGATGCCGGGACCGTTGGTGCTGTACGCGAACTTCAGATCGAGAATCTCTGCGTAATCCTTCGCCTGCTGTAAGCCGTCACCCGGCAGTCGGTACTCGGCCTTGGCCTCGACGACCGCGAGAGGGCGGTCGCGTAGGTAGGAGAGCAGGTAGTCAACCCTCTTCCGCTTGCCCCGACGGACCGTGCCGCCACTCACGATGATGCGGCCAGGGGTGAAGCTCAGCTGCTCGCGAATCTGCTCGTCGCTCCAGCCTGCCTTGTACAGGCCGGGGAGCACGTAGGTGCGGCACGTGTCTGCTTCGGTCGCCACTACAAGGGTGCTCCGCCGGGCGCACCCCGCGCCGGACCCGCACCGAGTCCGTAGTCAAACAGCCAGGTAGACATGGTCTGATGATACGAGAAAGGTCCGTGGGCAGGCAGGACTCCAGGCCAAGGCCCCTTCTCAGGCTCCGACGCCCACCCGCCAGTGGCGACGGTGGTTCAGCCCGTCACACGTCCCTGCCAAGCTCGGACAACTTCACGACTACGCCTCCGCGAGGCGAGGCAGCTGCGTCGCAGCGATCACGATCGCCTCGTTCACCTCGGCATCCCACAGCGGTCCCTCTGCTTTCTGGGTCACCCGGCCGAGAGTGGAAGCCACCGTCTTCCACGACACGCCAAGCGAACCGGCAGCGGCAGCGATGAGCGCTGCAATTGTTGACGCACCTCGTGGAGCGAAGGCAATGATCACAGCGGCGAGGCCGCCAGTAACCACAAGGAAGAGCAAGATGACCCACTTCCAGCTCCACGCATAGGTGCGGGCAAGGCCAAGAAACCGTCTAGTTACCTGATCGCCAGCCTTCTTGTAGTCGTTGGCAGCCAAGAGGTCGAGAGCCAGCTTCTCGCCGCACAACAGTCGTCGCCACAGCTCGCCTTGATGATGCAGAGCCCGAGTGAATCTTCCGTGAACCACGCTGGCTTCCTCAGCACCCACTGGTACAACCCCACCGTTCGCACTGACCCAGACTTCCCACTATTTCAGTGATCCGCTCACGGCGTCGGCTGCGTGATCGGGCAGCAGGCTGTGAAGGTCGTCCAGCCAGCCGTAGGCATTCCCGAGTCGCTCGTGTTTGAACTCCTCAGTAAGGGTCTTGGGCATTTTCGGATCAGGCAGCAGAACGGTGTCTGCAAGCATGCGCCCGAGGTCGAGACCTGTCGCAACGTGGACGTCTTCGGTGGCAACGGCTCGTCGGAGTTCCCGATGGACAGTGAGCAACGTGGCTCTCGTCGAGTCGGCTTCAACCCCCGGCCTGATGAATCCCGCCAACTCAGATTGGGACTCCAGAGTGAAGGAGAACGTCTTCTCCAGTGCAGCGACGTCATGCTGGATTTCCGCGATGAGCGTCTTGCCCAACTCGTACTTGCCGAGCTTGCTCTCCCCAGGAAGCCGATCTGGGAGCGGCTCATCTGGCTTCACTCCAGGCGGGTTGAGCGGCGGAGGCTCGTGGTACGCCTCCGCCAACCGCCAGCCGAGCCGAATCGCAATCTCGACGTTGGGGTCTGCCTGAGAGGTCCAATCAGTGCTCATCGGCCCGTCCAACCTGTCAGGTCGGATGACGCCAGGCAGATGGAGACCGCAATGGATCCTCGTGTAAGAGGCCTGGTTGTCATGGGTCTGATGGTACGACAGGGGTGTGTCCGGAGGCCTTGCGCAGCGACCCTGATCAGGGCCGATACGCCGCCTTCGAGGTGTACTCGCCAGAGGCAACCACCACCAGGTGATCGACCAGGGAGAGCCCGTACCGGCTGCACACTGCAGCAAGGATATCGAAGGACCGATCTTCGCCTTCCGAGGCGCTACGGGCTCCGCAGGGCCGGTAACGGATAAGGATGCAGGTGCCTGCCTGGCATGCTTCGGTCGGACCGTTCATGGGATTCCCAGGGAATGACCTCCCGTTGGCATTGAGTGCGCGGTCTGAAGGCCAACGAGTTTGTGGGTTATCTTCCCATCGAGGTTGGTGCAGGCCAGCCGGAAGCTGGAGCACCCGCTTCAACGGCTCAGAGGAAGGTTGCAAGTTTCTTGCGATCCACAGGCCTTACGGGAATCTGGACGACCAGGGTGAGTGACGGATGCGCGCTGACACGTAGCTCGATGACGTCGAGCTTGATGATCCCTGCGGTCGGGTGGCGGACGGAGATGGGGCCAGTGATGGACTGTTTCACCAAGTAGCGAGGCCACAACGTTCGGAACTCTGGACTGGCTGCACGGAGCGCGTCGATGAGTTCGTTGAAGCGGACATCTCCGGCGTGCCGCCCGGCGGCGGCTCGGAACTGTGCGAGCAGGATGCGACTTCGGTCGTCCCAGTCGACCCACCTCCGTCGATGAACGGGGTCGGCGAAGGTCAGCCACATGAGGTTGCGGCGACCCTCGGGAAGGCCACCTGGGTCCCACAGCGCCGCGAAGGTCTCGTTCCATGCCACGAAGTCGAACCTCGGGCCGAGGAGGCAGGCCGGTGCAGGCACCAACGCGGCGAGCAACCGGTTGAGCTCGGGTGTGACGCCTTCGGGCATCTGGTCGGGCTCGGGAGTGGGAAGACCGGCGAGGTGGCGAAGATGGCAGTGGTTCTCTCGGTCGAGGCGGAACGTACGGGCTAACGCATCTATGACCTGGGCGCTGGCGGTGATCGACCTGCCCTGTTCGAGCCACGTGTACCAGGTCACCCCTACGCCCGAGATCTGGGCGACCTCTTCCCGGCGCAGTCCCGGCGTGTTGCGCCGCCCCGGCGGGACCCGCAGCCCAACGTCCTCGGGCTTGAGTTCGGCACGGCGGATCCGAAGAAACGTCGCCAGCTCGGCTCGCCTGGAGGTCACGGCATCGGACACTGTCGTCCGCACGTTCTCGGTCATATGGCTGGACCTGGTATTGACACTACCACTGGCATCAATATTACTAGTAGTAACGACACCTGTTTACTGATGGACGCGACCGCGTCGCAGGCCTACCCTCACGGCTTCGAGGTGTCTCTCGGGGGGGAGTCGACGATGCGGGGCGTCGCGAGGTTCGGGACGAGTCAAGGATCACCGGAACACGCTGCCGCAGTGGTGCGCGTCTCCTGCAAGCTTCCGAGCACGAGCGTTCTATCAGGGGAGATCCCGCAAGGGCGTAGGAGAGCTGCACTGCCCGGGCCGCCGCCGGCCCCGGCAGTGCAGGGGGGAGCGCAATGAAACCAGCACCGGACAGAGCCGCCGGGCGGCAGCTGGACCGTCGAAAGCGAGCTCGCCAGGAGCCGTCGTGGCGACGGCGCGCGGCGTTGGTCGCATGCGGGGTCGCAGCCGGAGTGGTGATGGCGTCTTGCGGCGGAAGCGGTGCCTCCGATACATCGCACCCAACGACGACACGCGCCAAGTCCACAACGACGACGAGCATCCCGGTAACCTCCACGACCCTCAACCCAACGTCTGCCGCCGTGCTGAGCGCCTACCGCGCCTCATGGGCGGCCTTCGAGCAGGCGCTCACGACCGCGAACCCGAGCGACCCGGAGCTGGCGGCGACGATGGTCGACCCCCAGCTCCAGAGCGTCAAGGCCAACCTCTTCGCCGACAAGAGAGCGGGGATGGTTGGCCGAGGCACGACCACGTTGCACCCGAAGATCACGGCCTTGTCGGCCACGACGGCGACTGTGGTCGACTGCGCCTATAGCAGGGCCGAGCTTCTCTACGCGACGACCGGCAAGCCGGTGCCGCCGGTTACGCCCCCGGAGAACGACGGGGTGCGCGCCACCTTGGTGCTGTCGGGCTCGACGTGGAGGGTGTCTAAGCAGACAGTGACGGAGGGGACATGCGCGCCCGGTTCGTGATCCCCGCCGCGGTCGTGGTGGCCTCGGTGTGCGTGCTGATCGGCGCGGGCCGGGCGTGGGCGGGCGATCCCGACGGGCAGAACAGCTGGGCTGGGGCGACGGCGAACGGGGGACAGCTCACGGTGCAGGCCGGAGGGACCTACTGGACGCCGCCGGCGGGCTCGAGTTGGGCCAAGCAGACCGCGAGCGATCCGCCGCCGGGCAAGCCGGACCCGAACCAGCCCTACGGCTGTACCTACAAAGACGGCGGCCCGTCTGCGACAGAGGCAATCGGGGTGGGGGGTCCACAGCCCGGCCAGTGGGTGTTCGTGACCTGCGCCGGTCCCGGGGTGCTCAACCCGATGCCGCCGATCTGGGTCACCAATGCGCAGCCCGTTGCGGGCGCGGTCCAAGTCGATCCCGTGGTGTTGGCCGACCAAACCATTCAACAGCTCCCGCTCGGGTCAGCGACGATCGAGATGGCCCCCCCTGCCGGCTCAGAGCAGCTGGTCGGGGTGGCCACCTGGCTGTGGATCGAGCCGAGCGCCTGGCAGACACTCACCGCGACGGCGAGCGCCGGGACGGTCACCACGACGGCGACCGCGGCGCCGACCAAGGTCGTGTGGGACATGGGCGACGGCAGCACAGTCACCTGTGACGGCCCGGGCACCCCCTACGAACCATCGCGCCCGACCGCGACGACCGGCTGCTCCTACACCTGGACCCAGGCGGGGAGCTACCAGGTGACCGCCACCATCTACTGGTCCGTCTCCTGGACGTCGGTGGGCGCCCCGGGCGGCGGGAACCTTGGTCTCAAGCCCGGCCCGCCATCCCAGATGGCGGTGCAGGTGACCGAGTCTCAGGCGATCAACACGCCGAGCCCTGGCGGGAACTGACAAAGGCCGACCGATGCCGAGCATGACCGCGCCAACCCGGACCAATGGCAGTCAGGCACCAAGCGGTGCCCGGCCCGCCGCTGCGCGCGCTCGGCCGGCCGCTCGCCGTCGCCAGCTCCCGCTCGTGGTGGTCGGGGTGCTGCTGGTGATCGGCGGTGCCCTGGCGTTCGCCGACGCCTCGCTGCACCTCGGGAGCCGGGAGGAGGTGCTGGTTGTCTCCGAGCCCCTCGCGGCGGGCCAGGTCATCACGTCGAGCGACCTGGAGACGGTGCGCGTCTCGACCGGGAACGACCTACAGGTGATCCCTGTCGGCGACGAAGCGAGCGTGGTCGGGAGCCCTGTGGCGGTGCCGCTCGTAGCCGGGGCGCTCTTGACCCGCACCGAGCTGGGTTCGACCGCTCCGGTGGCGTCCGGCTCGGACGTGGTGGCGGTGGGGTTGAAGGCTGGCCAGTACCCCCCGGACCTCGCCCCCGGAGACCGGGTCCGGGTCGTCCCGGTCACCTCGCCTTCGTCCTCCTCGCTCACCGTTACCGGGAGCCCGGTGTCGGCCACGGTGCTGGCCGTCGACGTGGCGTCGGTTGAATCAGACAGCCCGACTGTGTTCTCCCTTGAGGTGTCGAGGGGTGACGCGGACGAGGTGGCGGCGCTCGCAGCTGCCAACGAGGCGAGCCTTATCCAGCTCGGCTCTGGTGCCGGGTGAGGTGAGGCTCCAGTGAGCGTCGTGGCGCTTGGAGCGGTCCGTTCGTGTGGGGTGACGACCCTGGCGTTGGCGTTGGCCGCTACGTGGCCGTCGAACCGGCGGGTGCTGCTGGCGGAGCTGGACCCTGCGGGCGGGACGCTCGCTGCCGCGTCGGGCTGGCCACCCGAGCCAGGACTCGTGAGCCTGGCTGCCGCGGCGCGGCGGGGCAGTGATCCCGAGTTCGTGTGGGAGCACTGCCACGAGCTGGCGGACGGGACGGCGGTGCTGGCCGGGCCGGGCTCGGCTGACCAGGCCCGTAGCGCCCTCGGGATGCTCACCGGTCTTCTGGGCCGCCTCGGTGAGCTGGCCGCCGACGTGCTCGTTGACTGCGGCCGGCTCGCCGGTACATCTCCGAACCCTGTGCTTTCGGGCGCGGATCAGGTGGTGTTGGCGGCCCGACCGCGCCTCGCCGACCTGCACGCGCTGGCGAGCTATCTCGAGACCAACCCAATCCTCCGACAAGACCCGCGCCTGGTGCTCGTGGGCGACGGCCCCTATCCCGACCAAGAGGTGGCCGAGGCGCTCGGCGTCGAGGTGGCGGCCCGGCTGCCTTGGGACCCCGACGCGGCGGCTTCGCTGGTATCAGTCCGGGCCTCGGCTCGGGAGCTGCGAGTCGCGCCGCTCGTGCGAGTCGCGAGGACCTTGGCCGAGCACCTGAGCAGCGACCAGTCGACGACCGACACGCTCGAGCGCGCCGAAACCGCGTCTGTCGCGCCGGTGCGGCTCAGGGTGATGCGGGCCTGGCGAGCCGAGCCGGCTGCCCGGTCGACCAACGGCTCGGCACCCGAGGAGGTGTCCCGGTGACGAGCGATGTCGCGCTCGTAGCCGACCTGCGGTCCGAGGTGCTGGCTGCCCTGTCAGAGAAGGAGCGCGCCTTGCACGATGGCGGCCGGCCGGGACTCGGGACCGGTGACGAACAGGCGCTCGGACGGCAGTTGATCGCCGAAGCGTTGGAGCGCCGCGTCCGGGAGGCGCTCACCGTCGGGACCCCGGTCATGTCGCCCGAGGAGGAGGACGACCTGGCCCGGGCGACCTTCGACGCGCTGTTCCGCCTGGACCGGCTGCAGCGGCTCTTGGACGACCCCGAGATCGAGAACATCAACGCCAACGGCTGTGACGTCGTGTGGGTTCGTTACGCCGACGGCCGGCGGGAACGAGTCGGCCCGATCGCGGACTCGAACGAGGAACTGGTCGAGATGCTGCGCACCGCGGCGGCCCGCATGGGGATCGGCGAGCGCCGCTTCGACCTCGGCTCGCCCAGCCTGTCGTTGCAGATGCCCGACGGCTCGCGCCTGTTCGCCCTCATGGCCCTCGCCGCCCAGCCATGCGTGTCGATCCGCCGGCATCGCTACCTACGTGTCACGCCCGACGACCTCATCAAAAAGGGCACACTCGACGTGGCGCTTCGCGAGTTCCTCCGCGCGGCGATGCGGGCCCGCAAGTCGTGCATCATCTGCGGCGGCATCGGGGCCGGCAAGACGACCCTGCTTCGGGCGATGGCCGCCGACATCCCGCCGACCGAACGGCTCATAACCATCGAGGACTCCCTGGAGCTGGGCCTCGAGCGTTTTCCCGAGCTGCACCCCGACGTCGTCGCGCTCGAGGCTCGCGAGCCCAACCTGGAGGGCGAGGGCGGCGTGACCCTGGCCGAGCTCGTCCGCTTCGCGCTGCGCATGTCGCCCGACCGGGTGATCGTCGGTGAGACCCGCGGCGAGGAAGTCCTAGCTCTCTTGAACGCCATGAGCCAGGGCACCGACGGGTCCATGGCCACCCTTCATGCCTCGTCCTCCAAGGGGGCGTTCTCCAAGCTGGCGACCTATGCGGTGCAGGCCCCCGAACGCCTTCCGCTCGAGGCGACCAACCTTTTAGTGGCCAACGCCGTCCACTTCGTCATCCACCTGGCCCAGGACGGCGACCGGCGCTTTGTCTCCTCTGTCCGCGAGGTCATCGATGCCGAGGGACAGATGGTGGTCTCCAACGAGGTCTTCCATCCCGGCCCCGACGGACGGGCCGTCCCCGGAGTGCCGCTCCGTAGTGTCACCCTCGACCAGCTCGCCGCGGTCGGCTTCGACCCCGGCCTGCTGGAGCGGCCCCAGGGCTGGTGGGAGCAGTGACCGCCCTCGCCGGCCTTTGCGGAACGATCGTCGGCCTCGGCTTGGTGATCATCGTGGCGGGCCTGCGCGGTGTCGAGCTGCCTCGCCCAGTCCGATCCACGGGGCGCCCGCGGGCAGAGCGGGCCACGCTCCGCCTCGGACTGGCGGTCGGTGCCGCCGTGGTGGTCGGGGCGGCCACGCGTTGGCCTGTGGGCGCTCTGTGGGCGGGCCTGGCCGGGTGGGGCGCACCGGGGCTGCTCGCCGGCTCCAAGGGACGCGGCGAAGCGGTCGGGCGGATCGAGGCGGTGGCCGGGTGGTCAGAGATGCTCCGTGACACCATGGCTGGCGCCGCCGGCCTGGAACAGGCCATCGTCGCCACCGCCGTCGTGGCGCCGTTGCCGATCCGGGCCGAGGTCGCCACCTTGGCGGTACGCCTCGAAACTGAACGCCTCGCCCCGGCACTACGCGCCTTTGCCGACGAGGTGGCCGACCCGACCTGCGACCTCGTCGTCGCCGCTTTGGTGCTCGCCGCCGAGCACCAGGCCCAGCGCCTTGGCGAGCTATTGGGCTCACTTGCCCAAGCCGCCCGCGACCAGGCCACCATGCGACTGCGGGTGGAGGCCGGCCGGGCACGGACGCGGACCTCGATCAAGGTCATCGTCGGTGCCACCGGCGGCCTCGCCTTGGGCCTCGCCGTGTTAAACCGCGGCTACCTCGCCCCGTATGGCTCCGCCCTCGGCCAGTTCGTGTTGTTGTTGGTGGGCGGCCTGTTCGCGGCGAGCTTCGTGTGGCTGTCGAAGATGACCCGCGCGGCGGAGCCCGAACGGTTCCTCACCAAAGCTCCGGCGATCACGGCTCGTGAGGGACTCTTTGAGGCGCGATCGTGATACTCGCCCTCTGCTGCGGCGCCGGGGTCGGCGGCGGCCTCTGGCTCGTCTTCCGTGGCCTGTACCCGCCCAGGCCCTCGCTCGCCCAGGCCCTCGCGCAGCTACGCCTGATGCCCGAGCCTGCCCCGGTCCTCGCCCCCGAAGCCGACAGCGGTTTCGCCGCCCGGCTCGGCCGTCCCGCGGCCCGTGTCCTTCATCGATCCGGCGCCGGGTGGCTGATTCCCCAACGAGTGCGCCGCGACCTCGCTGTCTTGGACCGCGTCCCCGAACGCCACCTCGCCGAGAAGCTCACCTTGGCCCTCGTCGGTCTCCTGTTCGCGCCCGCCATCACGGCTCTTCTGTTGTTGGGCGGGGCACACCTTTCCCTCGCCGTGCCGGTGTGGGCGTCGCTCATCTTTATGGTCGGCGGGTTCGTCCTGCCCGACCTCGGCATCCGCGCCGACGCGGGACGCCGTCGGAGGGACTTCCGCCACGCCCTCGGCTCGTTCCTAGACCTGGTCGTCGTCGCGTTGGCCGGGGGTGGCGGGGTCGAGACAGCACTCGGCGACGCGGCGAGCATCGGTAACAGCTGGGCGTTCTCATACCTGCGCCGGGCACTCGACGGCGCCCGTCTCGCCCGAGAGACCCCGTGGGCGGCACTCGGGAGGCTGGGCACCGAGCTCGGGATCGGTGAGCTGTCCGAGCTGGCCGCGTCGGTCAGCCTGGCCGGCACCGAAGGAGCGAAGGTCCGGGCGTCACTCGCGGCCAAGGCCGCCTCGTTGCGTACCCACGAGCTGGCCGAGGCCGAGACCGCAGATCAGGCCGCCACGGAGCGGATGAGCCTCCCCATCGTCATGTTGTTCGCCGGGTTTCTGTTCTTCATCGGCTTCCCGGCCGTCGAACGCGTCCTGACCGGGCTCTGACCACCAAGAAAAGAAAGAAGGCGACCTGCCATGTTTCCTGAACTGACCATCCTCAGCCACCTGTTTCAAATCCTGCACACCCGATGGGAACTGCTCCGAGCCGACCCCGAGGCCGGCTATTCGACCGAGACGGTCGTCATCACCGCTTTGTTGGTAGCACTCGCCATCGGAGCGGTCGCGGTCATCGCCTCCAAGGTGCTGACCACCGCGAACAACATCAACACCGGGAACTGACCGACGCGATGGCGCTGCGGAGGCTGCGCACGCCAGCGCGCCGGCGACGGCGTCGGTGGTGTCGCGCCCCTAAAGGTGACGAGCGCGGCTCGGTCTCGGCCGAGCTGGTACTCGCCACGCCGCTGTTGTTGGTCTTGATCATGGGCGTCGTCCAGTTCGCCCTCTGGGAGCACGCCACCCACGTCGCTGACGCCGTCGCCCAACAGGGCCTCGCCGTCGGCCGTCTCCAAGGCGAGACCGCAGCCGCCGGTCAAGCCGAAGCCCAAAGCGTCCTCGACCAGCTCGGCAGCGGCGTGCTCGTCGCTCCCGACATCACTGCCACTCGCACCGCCACGACCACCACCGTCGTAGTCACCGGTCAGGCCGAGAGCGTCTTCGGCCTGTTCTCACTGCCGGTCAAGGCCGTCGCGTCCGGCCCGACCGAGGACTACGTTGCCCCGGCTCAAGCGCCATGACATTTCCCGCCCGTCTGAAGCGGGACGAGACCGGAGGCGTCGCCGCGGAGCTGGTGCTATTGACTCCGCTCCTCATCCTTGTCCTGCTCTTCGTCGTCGCCCTCGGACGCCTGGCCGGGGCGCGTATCGACGTCGATGGCGCCGCTGCTCAGGCAGCCCGGGCCGCGTCCATCGCCCGCGACCCCGCTACCGCGACAGCGATGGCCACCCAGATCGCGACCGCCGCGCTCGGATCCGACAACGTCACCTGCGCCCAGCTCAGCGTCAGCACCGACACCGCCCAGTTCCAGCCCGGCGGCTTCGTAGTTGTCACCGTCACCTGCACCGTGAGCCTCTCCGACCTCACCGGGCTGCGCCTTCCGGCTTCGGAGTCCATCTCGAGTCGTTTCGTCGAGGTCGTCGACACCTACCGGAGCGCCACATGACCGGCGCACTCGGGCGACTGCGTGCCCGTGCGGGCGAAGAGGACGGCATGGTCACCGCCTTCGTCGTCGTGTTCACCATGGCGCTGTTGCTCATGGCCGGCCTCGTCCTCGACGGCGGGCTGACGCTCGCCGCCAAGGTTCAGGCCATCGACGAGGCCCAAGCCGCCGCACGTGCCGGAGCGCAAGCCATCGACATCCCCACCTACCGGGCCACCGGCCAGATCACCCTCGACCCCGCCCAAGCCACCACTGACGCCGAGGACTACCTCGCCGCGGCCGGACACAACGGCACCGTCACCGTGAACGCCAACCAGGTCACCGTCACCGTCTCGATCACCCAACCCATGCAGATATTGAGCATCGGCGGCATTGATCACCTCACTGTCACCGGGACCGGCACGGCCACCGCCGAGCAGAACGGCGGGCCGTAATGACCCGTGTCGGCCACATCCTCAAGGGCCTCTGTGCTCTCGGTCTCCTCGCCGCCCTCGCCGCCGGCATCCCCTGGGCGCTCTGGCACTTCATCGGTTGGCCCCTCCCGCACCATGTCCCTTCATTGGCCCAGCTCGGCTACGCCCTCGATCAGCGAGGCATTCCCGACCAGGCCCTCATCGACGCCCTCGCCGCCGGTGTCTGGGTCACCTGGGCCGTGCTCGTCGCCTCCATCGCCGTTGAGGTCCCAGCCGCCCTCGCCGGGCGCCGCGCCCGCCGGCTCCCGCTCGCCGGGATCTTCCAACCGGTCACCGGCCGTCTCGTCGCCGCTGTCATCGTCGCCGCCCTCTCCCTCGTACCTCGCCCGACCCACAGCGCTGCACTTGGATCGCTCGGCGGCGGCCTGTCGACGGCCAGCGGACGCCAACCAGTCGCCACGCTGGTTCTCACCGGTGCCACCGGGCCGCTATTGGCCACTTCCAAACCGGCCGCAGCAGACCTCAGCACGCCCGACGTCGCGAGAACTTCCACCAACTCGTCGCGCACATATGTCGTCCAGCGCGGCGACACCCTCTGGGGCATCGCCGAGCGACAGCTCGGCGACCCGTTGCGCTGGTCGGAGATCTACCGGCTCAACGAGGGCCGACCCCAGCCCGACGGGCGCGCACTGACCGACCCTCACTGGATCGACCCCGGCTGGACCCTCGTAATGCCCGAAGGACCAACGCCGGCACAACGAAGCTCAACGCCGACCACGCTCCCGGTCACGACCACGCCGACGAGACCGACTACCTCACCCGCCCCACCGGCCGTTACGCCAACGACTGCTCAGAGCCCATCGACCGCGCCCCGACCCGTGACGTCCGTACCGGCACGGCGCGCACCGGTCCCGACGAGTCGCGCGGCCCAAAAGACTGGTACGAACGGGACGCCGGTTCGGTTGCCGTCGGGCTCGGTCGTCGCCGGCTCGTTCGCGGCGGGCGTGCTCTCGGCCGTAGCCCTCGGGCGCTTGCGGCAGCGCCACGCCTACCGCTACCGGCCGCCCGAGCCCGGCCGGGACCTCACCCCCGAGCCGTCGCGGCCGACGCTGCACCACCTCGCCCACCCCTTCGGTGCCGAGGCGGACCACGAGGACACGAGTGACCCCCGAGCGTTCCCGATCGCCCCGTTCGACGACGCCGAGCGCTGCTTGGACCCCGGACACCTCGAGGTCGGTACCCGCGACGGTGCGACCGTCACCGTCGAGATCACCGACTTGTCGGGCATCGCTGTCTGCGGACAGGCGACCGACGGCATCGCCCGGGCGCTTGTTGCCGGCCTGCTGGTCCGGGCCGGTCCGGGCGCCTTTGAGGTCCTCCTCAGCGTCAGGCTCGCCGAGCGGCTGCTCCCCGGTCTCGGCCCAGATGCGGCGATACGGCAAGCTAAGGCTTCCGACGATCTGGTGCGGGCCGTCGAGGCCGAGATGATCGCCCGGACCCGACGCCTCGACGCGGCCGAGGCCCCAGATGCCGTGAGCTACCGGGAGGCGAACCCCGAGAACCCGCTGCCGTTGCTCGTCGTGCTCCTCGACGGCGTGCCCGACGACTCGATCGGAAGATGGGCCGCGCTGCTGGGCGCATCGGCTCGCCTCGGGATCGCCGTCGTGTTTCTCGGCTACAGCCCGGCCGCCATCGGCCGAGTGTCCGTCGACGCCAGTCGCACCGTAACGAGCGCGGGCCCGCCCGCGCTCGCTGAGCACTTGGCCGGCGTCCAGCTGTTCGGCCTGCGAGCCGACGAAGCAGTCGAGCTGCTCACCGCGGTCGCCGACAGCCTCGACGAGAAGGACCCCTATGACGAAGAGGTCGAGGCCTTGGTCGACGAGCCGATCACCGTCCTGCACCCGGTCGAACGGTCCGGCGAACCACGCAGTGCCGTGGAGCCCTGGCCCGAACCTTGCGTCGTGGAGGAAGGACAGGACCGCCCGATCTTCGTCCAGATGCTCGGTCCTTTTCGCATCACTGCCCACGGAGAGCCTGTCGTGACCGGGCTGCGGAGCCGTGCCAAGGCCCTGTTCGCGTGGTACCTGGTCCGCCCCGAAGGCGCCACCAGCGACGAGGCCGTCGACGCGCTGTGGCCGGACACCACTCCCGAGCGTGTCCAAAAACAATTCTGGCGTGCCTTCGGCGATCTGCGCGCGCGGTTGCGCGGTCCCGGCGACGAAGCTCTCGACGTGCTCACCAAGACCGGCGAGCATTACCAGCCGTGCGCGGCCGAGATCACCTGCGACCTGTGGGAGTTCCAGGCGGCCCTCGCAGATGCCGCCTGGGGCACCGACGACCAGGCCCGAGCCAAGCTGCGCCAGGCCGTCGACACCTACCGCGGCGACCTCCTCCAAGGAAGCGACTACCCCTGGGTCGAACCGGTCCGCCAGGACCTCCACCGCCGGGCCCTCGACGCCCATCTCCGCCTGGCCCAGCTCGAGGATCACGCCGGACACCCCGACGCCGCGGCTGACACCTTGGAGCGGGCCATCGACATCGACCGCTACGCCGAGGAGCCCTACCGCCGGCTCATGGCGCTGCATGCCGCCCACGGGCGCATCGACGCGGTCACCGCTGCCTGGAAGCTCCTCCACCAACGCCTTGGTGATCTCGACCTCGAAGTCGAGCCCGCCACCACCCGCCTCTACCGCTCGCTCACCACCAGCGCCCCCGACACGTCAGAAGGTGCCCACCCAGTCCGGCTCTCGTCGTGAACATAGGGCCGGTCCTCTCCGGCATCGACACGCCCACGGTTTCATGGACGCGGCTCTCTTTGTGATCGGGCGACGCGTCGTAAGCTCACCCTGCCATCGGATGCTTCTATCGTTCTCGCCCGTTCATGACCGGGGCGCCCTCGTTGCGATCCTCACCATCCGATGAGGCGACACGAAATGGGCGAGTCAGTGCACAGCCTCGCCGATGAGGTCGGCTAGCGCGAGGTTCGCAACCATCTTGGCGAATCGTCGTCCAGCCGATGGGCGCAGGACAACCGTCCTCACGCCGGCCGAGCTCAGGAGGCCGAGGATCGCGCCGAGTTCGTGTCGGCTGGGCGAGATCCGGCCGTAACCGTCGACGACCACGACATCGAAGTAGGCGGGTGCGTCGGCTAGCAGTCGGCCCAGTCCCGGCCGGTCCCCTCGGACACCCACACACTGGTCGGAGTAGGTCGCGACATGCTGCCAGCCCGGCTGTCGAGCGACTTGGGCAACGAGACGGCCTACCTGTCGGTTCAGCCGGCCCTGGCCGGCACGACCGGGGGCTTCTCGGGCGTAGATGGCAACTCGTCCCATGACGTCTCCTCTCTCGCGCGGTGTCATTGGTGAGGAGACCTCTGCACCAAGGAGAAAGCAAGGCGAAACGGGTCGTCAGCTGAGGCGTGAGAACCGTTACCCGTTCCCCGCCCTCCAAGCGTCGTGCGTTCGGCGCCCTGGCATTCGGTGTTCTTGGGTGCCCACCAATGGCAGATCGATGCTGCCTGCCCCACCCCTCCAGCCCGGACATGGAACCTCAGGCTCACCCATCGTCGGAGAGGAGTCAGGCTAGAGGGTCACGGTCCTTTCCCTAGAGGAGTGAAGAGCAACTCATGCGCGAAGTCCGGAGCGCGAGACTGGGTGTGTGTTCAACCGGAACCGAATCGGTTAGAGGTGGCCTCCTCCTTCGAAGCTTGGCGTGCGGCTGACAGAGCGTGGTTTGACGCCAATCGGGACTTGTTAGGAGAGGTCTTCCAGTGGTTTCTGCGTCTCGAGGAATGGCCCGAGACCGGACCACTCCAGCACGCGATGTACCAACGCACGCCTCGAATTACGAATGTGCAGCAGGTGGCAAATAGTCGTCCGACAATCCCTGGGCTGTTTGCGCCAGGCATACAGCAGCGCATCTGGCTCGGCGCCCGCCACCTGGTGAAGATCTCCGGGGCCGAGTATCTCCTCTCGGCGACGGTGAAGGCTGCACAAGTAGCCGTGGAGATCTTTCTGGCCACCACGCCGGGGGAACAAGCACAGATCTGTGGCTCAGATCTCGGTCCGGGCCTTCCGGGGATGCTTAGTATCCGCCGACTCGTTCCCGCTTTCGTCGACTCGGATCATCCAACGCCCTTCGCAGGGGGTAGCCGTGGCGAAGACTGGATAATGGGGATACACCCGAATCTCGTAATGGAATTCGAAGGGGTCAAGGACCCAGAGGACTACGTAGCTCGCCAACTGAAAATCATCGAGGGCTGGTGTTCAGAACACGACGCTCGGCTTGGTGCGGTGCAACGAGGTGGACCGTATCGAGCGTTCATCGTTATGCCCTTCGAGGAAAAGTGGTCAGAGACCGCGCGCAACCTCATCGATCACGCGCTCGAACTTGTTGACGAAAATATCGAGGCGGTCAGAGCCGACGACATAGACGATCCCGGCAAGATCACCGTTCAGATTGCGGATCAACTTGAGGGAGTCGACCTCGTGATCTCGGACATCACGGGGAACAACGCCAATGTCGGCTGGGAGCTTGGGTTTGCCTACGCCCGGTCGAAGCCCTGCGTGATTATTCGCCGGAAGGAAACGTCCGGCGCACCGTTCGATATCTACGACCAACGGCGGGTCGACTATTCGGCCGAACCCACCCTCGCTGAGGCGGAGAAGCTGAAGCGCATGATCATCGCAGCGATCGAACAGGTGAAAAGTGCCGCGCGAACGGCACACTCCTGAGCGCCTGCGGCGCGACTCTGTAAGCGTGGACTCACTTCCGAGCAAGCGTGAGGCGCTGACACGACGCGCCGAGTTTTTGTATCTCGCCAGCCGCGATTTCTGGGACGTTGGCATATGCGTTGACTTTTTGTTAGACGGCGCGAACCTCGTCGCCCAACTGTCTCCTCGGGTGCGTCAAACGCTTGAGGCCGGCATGCTCGTGACTTACGCCCGCCCGTTCAGTGGTCGGAGCGGACGGACCATTACCCCGGCACGCGACCTCGGCCAGGACTTGCAAGACTTCCACGGAGACATCATCCGCCGCCGGAACCAGGTTTATGCACACACCGATCACACGGACATCCGCCAGATCATCGACTTTCGCGCCGACGATGGCTTAGACGCTGTGCTCCGCGATGCCGACGGTTCCACCATCATTCGAGAGCAGTGGGATTCGCTCACCGAAAACGGATTGACCTGTCTGCGCGAGTTGGCCCGCATCCATTACGGCCAGTGTCGTTCTGAGCTTGGAGGCCTTCGCGATCGGCTCGGACCGACTGGACAGGCTGACTAGTCAGCGTCGGGTGGTCGCGCCTCGCCTCCAGCTTTAGGGTCCCCTATGTCAGTGCAGGTGTCATCTACCGCCGGTCAGGTAATGCGGAATGCTCACCTACTTGAGTCGGGCCACCGCGCCAAAGCCGATCTGCGTGCTATCCGGCCTGCCATCAAAGGCCATCAAACAACGCAAACGTCACTGGTCGCCGCACGAGCTATCGGCAAGCATTCCTGCGGCGACCAGCGTTAGCCATCGCCGCTGGCCAACACCGCCCGGGACATTTCCGACGGCGCCGATGATCGGGACCACGCGACCGTCGGGAGCCAGAACGACGAGTCTCTTCACACCTCCCAAGCTGGCCACGAGATCAGACAGCTCGACCGAGGCCGAGCTGACGACCCCGTGCTCCTGAAGCGTTAGAAGTATCTCCTCCCCTCGCGGCTCGAAGCCGGCGATTGCTCGCTCCATCCTCGGCGGGTAACTCGTCGATGGCTTGGCCCACTTAAGGGCGAGACCAACCGGTTCGTCGTGCGGCGCGCGGTCGCGTAGCTCGTCGACGAGCTCCGTCGCCGCTCTCGCGCAGTAGGCGGCCGCGAAGTCTTCGATACATTTGGCACCCTTGGTCACCTTGACTGCCCGGGGCCAAGCCGCTCCAGACTGGTCACTGGAACCTGTGGCTTCGGATTTACGACCTCGACGGTCACAGCTCGCCCCTTGATTGCCCCGGCCAACATGCCCGACATGACGAGATCGGCTTGGGGGAGTGAGTATCCGAGCAGAGCGATCCGATCGGCACTCCTCAAGGCAGCGGCTGCGCGCCGCCAAAGTCGCCGAGTTAGTGGGTTCCGGTAGTACTCGGACTTTGTCGCGGTGGGGGGCACGATAAACGGGTCGAGACCCGGGGCCTCTCGGTCTCTTAAAGCAGGATCGTCGACCGGGTGGCCGAATCGACTGCCGACCGTCGTCCGCCGCAAGGTTGCGCCGGTCCAGTCCCCGCTGGACCAGTGCCAGTCGAGCGATCCGTGAAGCTTCAGCAGACGAAGTGTCGGGGCTACGTCCGTTTGCCCGTCATAGGAGACGTGCCAGTCGGAGGTGACATGCCCGCCCAGAGGACTAGGCGGGGGTGGAAGGCGCTCGAGGACATCATCGATCGCTACCTGGCGCGCTACCTCCGTAGACCACATTTCGAAGCTAGCGACGCAGACTTCGACGATCGTGTCGTAGTCCAGCGAGACGATCGTCAACTCTCGGTGATGGGCGAGGCTTATGAGCTCGTACAGCCACGGTCGAGGCTGCTGATCGAAGGCCGCCAGCTCTCGGGTTCTCAGAATGTCGACGATGGCTTCGGTGACCTTGGCGAATATGAAGCGATTTTCACGGTTCTCGGCTTCCGAGAGGTACGGCTGGTCCTCTGCTAGACGAGAGAGCCACGTCTCGAAGTTGCCATCCTTGAAACCACCTGCCGGCAGTCTGCGTCTGGCCACGTGCGCGATGCGCGTCGCCTCCGTTCCGAGCTTGTCGGTCGTCGGGAAGCTCGGCGAGACGGCAATCGAGAATCCGGCTCCGAGGATCAGGACTTCGCGCTCGACCAACTTGGGGAGGCGGTAGACGCTCGGTTCAGCCGCCTGGTCTTCGGCGTCACTGGTCAATGACATGGCGAGGGTACTCCGTCGCTGCGGCCTCGACGGCCATGGCGGGGTCCGCTTCGGTCAGCAAGGCGGGGTGGCTCGTCATCTCGAACGAGCGGTGTCCGGTGAACTCGACGCACTGGTCGCTGGTGAGAAGGGTGCCGCCTCATGACTCCTTCGCTGTTATCAGACACTTCTCTGCCTCCCTGCAGGTGCCGCTGGTCCCCGTTTCGGACGGTACTCCCTGGGTGCGCGTCCGATAATGGGATTTAGCGGACGCGCAGATGGGCCGGCCACCCCGACCTCAGCTCAGCGGCGTGATCTCGCAGATAGCTTCTAGACGCTCGGCAATGTCATCGAGGCGCGCGTTCACTTGCTCCTGTTTCGCGTCGTAGTACCGGACCCACTGCTTGACGCTCTCGGCGAAACTGAACAGCGCCATTCGCACGGCTTTCTCTATCTCCTGACGCTCGTAGCGGAAGGTGATTCGCAAGCCTGCGTCGATGTCGCGGTGCTCTCGGCTGAACACCACGTTCGGATGCGAGAAGCCGCTTAGGGCCGCATAGGTTCCCTTTGCCGCCATCTCTCCGATCCCTCCCGGCTTAAGGGCATACGTCGCCGACGCACCTAGATCGGGGAAGCTTTCGCCGCCGACTACCCACCGCCTCACGTCGCCGGTGGGAGGCGAGTTCTCGTCACACTTGTTGTCCGGAGGACGATCGATGCAGAACCATTGCTCAAGCTGTTGCTGTTGCGCCTTGGCCTCGCCCCTGAGCTCGGATCGCACCTCCGTATCGGCCTCGAGCCGATGGAGGCTCTCTCGGTACATGAAAAAGCAGGCTGCGAACTCAAGGCCGGCCCTCGCCGCTCGCTGCTCGCTCGTTATCCCGTCATTGAGAATCCAGTTCACGTGGCCGACGCGCTCGATTACCGCCCGGACGATCAGGTCCATGGTCGCAAAGATCCGCCGGGAGCGGAGCAGCGTCGCGAACGCTCGCAGAAGATGTGCCGTCTCCGCTAGATAGATGCCCGCGGTCTCTACCACCCAGCCCACTACGTCATCGGTCTCGTAAGCCTCCGCCCACGCCTGTCGATCATGTGCCCAGGTGGACGTGGCCGACGCCTCCCCTGTTTCCCGGATGCCAGCAAGAAAAACGCCCGCGCCCTCGTCGAGCAGCGCTGCGAGCGCGTCTGAGAACACCTCGATCGGCGTCGGATGCTCCGGAGCATGTTGGGTGCCGGCCATTAGCGAACAGTCTGCAGCATCGTCGGGGACTGGAGTGTCATTTCCGCGACGGCGCCGAATCGGCGCTCCTGCCGAGCCAGAGGGGCCTCGTTCGATGTGGATGGAGAGTTCGATTGATTCGATGCTCGGTGCGCACATTATGTGCGCCGGCGCCCACCTGCGCAGTCGAGTAGGAAATGGTTGTGGCGAACTGGATGCGGAGCGGATGGGGATACCGGGTGCGCTCGCAGGAGCACCTTCTGCGCACAATCGACCGGATCGGCACTTATAAGGCGGGCCGTCGTTTCATCTGGCGGGGACTGCCTGATGCCAAGTACGACTTGCAGTCTTCGCTCGGTCTTGCACTTGAACGGGAAGGAATTGCGGCGGGCGAAGCCGCGGTCAGATCGCGAGAACTCCAGATTCTTCAAGCGGCTCTCGATCATGGCCGCTCGGCGCTGAACTTGGTGACGTGGCGAACGACCTTCACATGCTCACCATGCTTCGGCACCATGGAGCGCCAGCCCGACTTCTCGACGTGACAAGCAATCCCACGACAGCGCTCTGGTTCGCCTGCCAGAAGCCTCGAGACGCCGCTGCTGACGCGCCGGGGGCGCTGTTCGCGTTCGATGTCACCGACATACCGGAGTATGCAACCGCGTATCTCGCTCCGACCTGGGGTGACCTGTCAGATCCGCTCGGGTGGTGTCTAACCGGGGCTCTCGCCGAGTCTGCTCAGCGAAATGGGCCCTCTTGCTTCGTCCGAGCATTCCGGATGCTCGAATGCGAATGCAAGAAGGTGCGTTTCTCGCTGGGGCTGTCCCGACGGTTCCTTCAATCCCAGGTCTGCTTGCATTTGGGTTGGCACACGGCGGCGCACCAGGTCAACAGACATTGGCCAACCTCTTCGATCCTCGAGTTCGACCGCGAGGCAGGCCGCGACAGCTGCCTCTCGTCGTTGTCGTAATACCGACGCGGGTAAAACGGCAGGTGCAGCGGCATCTGAGAGCCACCTACAACAGGAGCCGCAGTGTGCTCTTTCCAGATGTCGGGGGATTCGTCGATGCCCTCCGCGAGGGTGAGGTCTAACCAGCAGTTCCTCGCCAGGTGAGGAGCGCACCAGTGGCAGGGAGCCTGAAGCTTGTCAGCAAGCGCCGCGTCGGCGATCCGCGCTTAGCGTGAGACGTCCGTAGTGACGAGCAGCAGGCGGCTAACCGGTCGCCATCGACCCCTTCGGTCGATGCCTTGCCTGAGGGTTCGTCGCGCAGCCCGGCATCAGGCAACCGTCGTGGCACCCAGGTAGGTGTCGGTTCCCCAAGAGGCACCGACCGTCGTGGGAAATGACTCGACGCGGACATCGGCACCGGTGTACGGGGCGTCGACCATCACGGCCTGGCCGCCCTCCATGCCGACGTAGATCCCGACATGCTCGACATTGGATGGTTCGCCTCCGAAGAAGACCAGGTCGCCAGGTTCGAGTGGGTCGTCAGGCGCGAGCTTGGTGGTCGCGTCGTACTGCGCTTGTGCAGTCCGGGGCAAGGTAATGCCGGCCGCCTCATAGGCGGCCTGGACCAAGCCGCTGCAGTCGAAGCCGACACCGGGCGTCTCACCGCCCCAGAGATACGGAGTGCCGACCTGAGCGAGCGCCCAGTCGACGGCGATCCCGCCCGCGGTGCCGGCGGCGACGGTCTGGGCTTCGGTCTGGCCGTAGGAGCTGGCGAGGTCGAGGACCTCGGACACGTAGGTCTCGGAGTGGTTGTAGTCGAAGACGGCGGCTGAGAGGTTGGCCCCGTTCTCGGCCCCGTTGGCGCACAGGTCCCGCGCTGCCGCGTAGACGGCGTCTACCGCGTCATACGGGCTCGGTGGGTTCGCTCCGCCGGACGGGACCGGCTCGTCGTAGGCGGCGAAGGTGGCGGGCTCGAACTGCATGGGTCCTTCGGCACCGGCCGAGTTCGCCCCGGAGTGCACGCCGGGAAGGGTGGATTGGCCGTTGTCGGACTCGACGGTGCCGATGGCGGCGAGCACCGTCCACGGCAGGCCGGGGCAGGTCGTGGCGGCCTCTTGGTACAAGGTGAGCATGGCGGCCGGGATGTCGTCGGTGGCCGTGACCGACGGGGTGGCATCGCCCCCGCCGAGGAGAGATGTGATGCCGGCGCCGGCTCCCGCGGCGAGGACGGCGACGAGGAGGACGAGTCCGGCGGCCCCGGCCGCGACCTTGTCGGCGAGGCTGGCGGGTGCGTCGTCGAGGCCGATGCTCACGCCACCTCGAGCGCGACGTTGGCGAGCTGGGCGAGACGGAGCCGAGCGCCGTGGCGTCGGACCGGGAGCCAGATGGCGGCGTCGGGGGCAGTGCCGGGCTCGCGCGACGCGGTGGCGACCGGGACGCCACGCTGCGCGAGGACGCGGCGAGCGTCGCGCTCGCGCCGTGGGCTGGGAAAGCTGAAGAGGACCCAGTTAGGGTGCCCGGCCGCGGCGGCCAGGTCGGCGTAGCCGGGAAGCTTGCCGGCGAGGCGTTCGAGACGCTCGGTGCCGTTGTCGTACTCGAGGAGGAACGGCAGGCTGGTGTCAGCTTCGCTCCAGATGCCGTAGCCGTCGGGGCGGACGACCTCACCCCACTCTCGGGCACAGCGCCGTTCCGACCACCACTCGTCGAGCCGGCAACCGGGTCGGGTGCGAGCGGAGCCGAGCAAGGAGCAGAAGAACCCATTCAGGCCGACGAGATGAGCGAGGCGTTGGCTGGCAGCGAGGTCGTGGACGAGGCTGCGACGCCAAGAGAGATCGCCGAGGTCGAGCCCGGCCTCAGCCGCTACGAGGGCGGCACCGAGCGGCCCGAGGACCCAGTGGAACGGGGACGGGTTCCCCCACGCTTTGGGTCGGAAGCGGTCGAGGATGTCGAGGGCGTACAGCTCCGACAGGCGCATCCGGGCTCGGCGTTCGCCGCTGAAGCCGACCTCGGTTACCTGTGCGGTAGTGAGAACCCGATGGTCATCGAGGAGACGACAGAGAAGACGGTCTCGTTCGGTGAGACGACCGACCACGCCCAGCAGCCGAGCATCGAGGTCCCGCCAGCCACGACGACCAGTCACCGATCCGAGCGAGCCTGACGGCACTGTGCTTGATGTGGATCGGACTGTCGTTGCTGCGCCTGACGGCGCCGCGCCCGCCGACGCTGTCTGCCCTGACGCAGTGCGGACCGGCCCTTGGGCGGACATCTTCGAGCGACTCACGACCACCTACCCCCTTGAGTCCGCCGACGCGGCGGAGCCCTCTGCGGGCGCCTGACGTGGCGGTTCGGGCGGGGGTGAGGGCTCCATCCGAGGACGGAGCCCTTCACGGAGCCCTTCGTGGAGCCCTTGACGGAGCCCACTGCGGACATCGCGGGGGACATCACCCGCGGCGCGCCGAGCGTTGGCCGAAGACGGGGCAGGCAGGGTCCGCCCGGCCAGCACGGGCCGTGCCGGCTTGGTCTCGGGGCGGCTGTGCGCGGCCCGGTTGGCGTCTCGGACCGCCTGGGCACGACCGGGGACGGCGGACGGTGCTGGCCGGGTCCGGAGCGTGAAGGCGGGGGTCTCCTCGCCGTCGACCACGAGGCGGGCCGCGGCGGTGTACGCGCCGAGGTGGGACAGGTCGTGCTCGGAGACCTCAGGGGCGACATGGCGGGAGAGAACATGCGCGTCCTCGGGGCTCATCGAGAACCACACCTTGGTCCGGGCGTTGGACGAGACCGCCTCGCGTAGCTCTTTGGGGAGCTGACCGAGGTGCTGATGGGCGAGCACCATGGAGAGCCGGTAGCCGCGGGCCTCGGCCAGCATCTCGTCGAAGCTGCGGGGCAGGTGCAAGAAGTTCTGGCACTCGTCGACCACGAGCGACGCGTCGACCCGGGCGGCCTGTCCGAGTCGGGCTCGGTGGGTGGCGGTCTGCCACACCTTGGCCACGACGAACGAACCGAGCAGCCGCGCGGTCTCCTCGCCCAGGATGCCCTTGGGCACACGGACCAGGCAGATGCCGCCGTCGAGGACCTGGCCCATGTCGAAGCTGGAGTCCGGCCGGCCGACGACGGAGCGGACGAAGTCCCGGAGCAAGAAGGCCCGGAGCTTGTTCATCACCGGTCCGATGACCTGGGCGCGATTGGCCTCGGTCATGGCCTCGTAGGAGTCCCAGAACCCGCCGAGGCCGACGGTGTCGTCCGCGACAGCTGCCACTCTGGGGGCTCTGAAGGCGTTGTCGGCGAGCAGGCGCGGGACGTCCGCGAGGCTCGTCGAGGTACCCGAACTGGCCGCGTAACGGAGGAGGGTCAGGCAGGCCGAGCGGAGCACGTCGTCGGTGCGTGGTCCCCAAAAGGCGGCGAAGATGGACCGGAAGATCCCGACCAGGTTGTCGACGGCGAGGTCGGGGTCGGGGCCGGCGAGCACGTTGAGGACCGGTGCCGCGTCGGGGTCCTCGGGGTCGATGAGCACCGTGCGGAACTCCGCGCCGTCGGGGAGCCGGTCGCACAGGTCGGTGATCAGATCGCCCTTCGGGTCGATCACCACTACACCGCGTCCGGCCGCTAAGTCACCGAGGACGAGGTTGGTGAGCAGCGTCGACTTGCCCGAGCCGGTCGCTCCCATGACATGGAGGTGGTAGCGGGCATCGGGGACCGCCAAGGTGACCGGACGGCACCCGCCGGCCTGGGCGTCGCCCAGCAGCTTCGGGGTGTCCAGCGCTCGTGAGTGGTCGGGAACCGATCCCACTCGACTGGCGGGGCGGGCGACCGCGGGCGGCGGGGCGACCGCGTTGGCCCCCGCCCGGGCGAGCCCGGGGACGCTGACATCGGTGGGCAGATGGGCGAGTGCGGCCAGCTCGGCCACCGATACGAGGTCGCCGCGGCCAAACCGCCGCTCGGCGAGGACACGGGCGGGATGGGCGAGCCGGTGGCGCTCGAAGCGGTTCCGCCCGGCAAAGAGCGCGAACGCCGAGGCGACGGCGTGAGCTCGACCGCGCAGCCGTGCGCCGGCCTGGCGGTCGGTGGCGGTGCTGGACAGCGCGTAGCGGACGCTGATCGCCCAACAGGGCTGGGCGGCTTTGTCCAAGATGTCGGCCACGTCCGCACTGCGGCTCGGGTCACTGGCGGTCGCCTGCGCGCTCGGCCCGGGCGTGACCAGGTCGACGAGCCGGCCGATGCGGGTGACGGGCCGCCCGGCGCGCCGGGCCGTGGCAGCCCGCTGCAGCCGGGTGAGGCGTCGCCCGGTGACCGGTCGGGCGAGGATCTGGACACAGGCGGACTCGCCCTCGGCGAGCCCGGCCAGGGCGCCCAACAACGGGCGGAGCGGGTCGACCTTGTGCTCGGTGCGCAGCGGGTAATGCTCGGGAAGCGCCAGAGCTAGCGCGCCGCCGGTCGCTACACCAGGCCCGGACAGCGGCGGGACGGCCGGGACGGTCTCGGTGCGCGCCCCGGGCCAGGCCGCCTCGACGGCCCGCTCGACCAGTCCCGGCGGGATCTGGCCGGGCACCCAGACGGCGATGGTGAGGCCGCCGTCAGATGCCGTGAGCTCGAAGCCGAGATGCGGCTGGCCGCCGAGGAATCGCCGCCAGGCCGGGCGGAGCAGGGCGACGAGATTGGTCCACAAGGTGGCCGCCCCTTGCGGATCGACCTCGGGCGGGGTGAGGACCCGCACGAGCCGGGCGCCCTCGCCCATACGGCGCGCCTGGCTCCGGCGAGCCAGCGTCATCGCCACGACGCCGATCAGCGTCACAGCGAGGGCCCCCGCCCCTACGGCCTTCGGCAGGTGGGCGAGCACCTGCGCGAGGTGGTGGAAGATCCGGGCGGTCGTCGCGCCGGGGTGGGCGAGGTACTGCGCGAGCGGCCCGGACGGCGTCATCGCCGCCGGGACCGGCTGGGGTGTCGGCAGTGCCAGGCCCAGCGCTCCTGTGAAGAGGGCTCCCATGTCTTTTGCTCCTTGCGTGCGGATGTCAGAGGTCGAAGGTGTCGTCGAGGGTCTGCTCGATCCCCGTCCGGCAGACGTCGTCCTCCTCGGCGCTCGCGAGGGCGGTGAAGGCGACACGGTCGACGCCGGCGGCGAGGAGCCCCTGACCTCGTGCGGCGCCGAGGAGGTAGGCGCGCTCACCGGCCGACAGGCCGAAGGCCTCGGCCAGGGTTTCGATGGCCTGCGGTGCTTGGCGTAACAGGATCTGGGTTGCGGCGTTGGCGACGACGGCTTGGCCGAGCGGGCTGTCGAGGAGGTCGGCGGCGTCCTGGGTGACCACGGTGAGCCCGGTCCAGTGCTTGCGGGCGGACTTGGCCATGCGGAAGAGGAACTCGGCGCCGGACGGCTCGGACATCAAGAGCCAGGCCTCGTCGACGATCACCAGTCGTCGCCGACGTTTTGCGGGGTCCGAGACCCGCCGCCAGATCGTGTCGAGCGTCAGCAGCGTCCCGGCGGCCTTCAGCTCACCGGGCAGGTCGCGGAGGGAGAACACCACGAGGTGCCCGTCGGGACGGGTGGTGGTCGGCCCGTCGAACAGCCCCCGGTGCGTGCCCGTGGTGAACGGCGCGAGGCGCGAGGCGAGCGTGCGGGCGACGGGATCGCCGTCGGCGTCGAGGGCGGCGGCGAGGTCACCCAGCAATGGCGCGGGCCGCGCGTGACTGCGAGGATCCGCGGTGATCCCGACCGACTCGTAGGCGGCCACGATCCCCCTGTCCAGGGCCGCGGTCGAAGCCGGGTCGGGCTTTCCCCTGAGCAGCACCGCGATCATGGTGTGGACGAACAGCGCCCGGCGGGTCAGGGCGTCTGGTCCCGAGGACAGGTCGAACGGGTTGACCCGGACGCCGGGGGCGCCGAGATGGACATAGGCGCCGCCGGCGGTCTCGGCCAGGCGGCGGTACTCGTCCTCGGGGTCGACCACCGCGATCTCGACACCCGCATAGAGGGACCGGAGTGCTTCGAGCTTCGCGAGGTACGACTTGCCGGCTCCGGAGCGGGCGAGGATGACCGAGTTGTGGTTGTCCTGGGCGAAGCGGTCCCACAGCACCAGCCCCGAGCCGTTCGTAGCCGTGCCGTACAAGACACCGGTGGTGGCCGACAGCTCGGCCGAGGCGAACGGGAACGACGCCGCGAGGGCGTCGGTGTCGAACGAGCGCCGCTGTAAGAGGGCGTCGACGCCGACCGGCAGGGTCGACACCCAGCCCTGCAGGGCGCGCCAGGTGGCCGGCTGGGAGTCGAGGAGCATCGACGAGCAAACCGCCCGGACCCGGGCGCACTCGGCGTCGAGCGCCTGCTCGCTTGGGGCATGCACGGTGAGGTAGAGGCCGACTCGGAACAGCCTCTGCTCCCCGCGGGCGAGCCCGGCGGCAAGCTGCATCGCGTCGGCGGCGGCGACCTCGATGTCGGGATCGACAAGCCGGCCCTTGGCGGCATCGGCGCGACGCCCCGACTCGAGGCGGGCGAGCTGGCGGCGTAACCGCTCCGCGGCCAGGTTGGCAGGGACCGGCTCGACCTGCACGGCGACGTCTAGGCGTCCCGGGTGGGCGGTGAGTGGCTCGAGCCAGCCGTGGCCGACCTCTCTCGGGTAGCCGACGATGTAAAAGCTGCGACACCAGCCGTCACCGACCCGCAGCGCCCGCGGGCCGACCTCGATGGCGTCGGGGCCGAACGGCGAGGCCGGGCGGGTGGTGGGGTGCACGATGCGGGCGGGGAGGCGGCTCACCGAAAGCCTGCGTTCGTGGCCGGGGTACTCGGCGTGAGGCGCGCGAGGGTGACGGGCGCGTCGGTCCCGGCCAGTCCTTCAGGGCGAGGCGGTGCTGAAGGGTCGAGACAGCGGCCCAGGCACTCGGCCGCGGCAGGGCCGTCGAGGACGACGAGGGTCACTCCCGCCGCGCCGAGGGCCGCGGCGGCCTCAGCGGCCCGCCGGTGCAGGCGCCCGACCGCGTCCTGGGTGCTCGTCTGGCGCAGTACGACCAGCACCTCGCGCGCCAATAGGTCGCGGCGCTCGGCCAGCTCGGCGAGGAACCTGGCATGGGCGCGTGCGGCGGCCTCCAGGGCGGGGTGCGGCAGTCCCGGCGCGTCCTCGAGGAGCCGGTCGATGGTGGGAATGAGGTCGACCGGCTCGGCTCGTACGAGGATCTGGATGGGCTCGGCGAGCGAGTTCAAAAAGCGCGCGAACCCGGCGACCAATGCTTCCTGCTCGGTCGGGGTCCGCAGGGCGAAGGTGACGGCGCTGGCCCGGCAAACAAGCGCCAGGCCGTCGGTGCCGAGGTCGACCACTCCGTCGGCGGCGACCCGGACAAGCGGGAGGCGCAGCGGGGCGGGCAGCGGGCCGGCCAGGCCAGCAGCGAAGGCGGGTTCGGGCGGAACGCCGTCGGGAGCGGGCACGAGCCGGTGGGGGGCGCGGTGATGCCGCCAGGCGGCCGTCACCCACCGGTCCGCGGCGATGCCTTCGAAGCGCCCGAGAGCCAGCATCGCCGCCACGGAGCCCAACGGCAGCGCGAACGCGCCGTAGACGGCGATCGGGACCAGATGGCGGGTGGCGGTGTAGCCGGCCCAGAGCACCACCGCGGCAACGGACAGGATGGCGAGCTGTCGGGCGGTGAGGTTGGCGAGGATGCGGTCCTCGCGCTCGACGTCGGCTGGGATGCGCACACGGCTCCGGTCGCGGTCTCGTGTCTGATCGGCGGGGCTCACAGCCCGACTCCCGCGGCGAGGGCCTTGGCGCCCTTGTAGATGATCACGTCGCGCACGACCCGGCCGACACCGCCGTGGCTGCGCGAGCCGGAGAAGACCACGCGGCTCACCCAGGACGGGATCTTGACCAGCACCCAGCACAGGCAGGCCGAGACCAGCAGGTCGACCAGCCCGCCGGTCGAGGCGATCCCGAGATTGGCCGGGCCCCCCGAGGCGAGGAACACCCGTAGCGCGGTCACCAATACCAGCGACTGGGCGACCTGGACGGCGAGGGTGCCGGAAAAGGCCCGCCACCACAGCCTGGCGAGGCCCTCGGTCTGGGGAAGCGCATGGCAGACGAGGCAGATCGGCGCCGCGACGATGAGCAGCACCACTAGGGCGAGGCGAACGACGTAGGTGGCGAGCAGCACAATCGCCAACACGGCGACGACCCCGCCGAGGAGCACCACGAAGATCCCACCACCGGCCAGCGACCCGAGGACGAGCTGGAGGAGCACCACCGCGGCCCCCGACGGGTCGACACCCTGGCCGAGGACGGCTTGGGAGAGCGAGTCGGCCGTCGAGATAGCGAGGCCCGCCAGGCTGAGGCTGGCGTTGACGGCCACCGCGGCGACGACGATGCGGGGCAGGACGTCTTTGATAGCGGTGCGGGTCTGGATGGTCTCGTATCCCATGACGATCGCTCCGCCGACGAGCACGAACAGGACCAGGAACGAGTCGGCGATGCCTTCGGTCATCTGCCACAGCTCCGCGACGCGGCTCTGGGCGGTGAGGTTCGGGGTGGCGAGCAGGGTGTGGCCGAGCAGGGTGAGGATCGGGTCGAGCGCCGCGGTGACGAGGTCTCTGAACCAGTCGTCGATGGCGGCCTCGATGTGCCCGGTGATGTCGAACAGCCCCGGCGAGGGTTGGCTGCCGCCGCTCACCGTGCCGCCGCTGCCGGACACCGGGCTGCTTGGTGTGGTGGTGCCACCCGGGCCGACCTGGATGCCCGGTGGGCCCTCACCCGAAGAGCTCGACGACGAGTCGGAGCTGCCTGAGGGTGTCGTGGTCGCCGTGGCGCTCGACTGGGAGGCCGTCGAATTGGGGGTCTCTGCAGCGGTGAGGACGATGGCTGGGGAGTAGACCGCGGTTCGGCGGGCGACCTGCGCGTCCGCGCTGTGACTGCCGGCGCCTAGGGCGAGCACGGCGATCAGGCCGCCGATCGCTATGAGCAGCCCCCGGTGCCATCCTCGCCAGGCGCGCAGCCGCGTCATGAGCCGCCGATCACCGAGGCGAGGATGGAGACGATCAACGGGGCCAAGATGGCGAGCGCGTAGCCGATGGCGGCGGACTTGAGGGCGGTCTTGGCCCTCTCCACCTGGCCGGGATCGCCGCCGGCTGTCAAGTAACGCAGCCCGCCGATGGTGAGGAACAAGGTTGCGACCCCGGCCAGGATCCCGACGATCCAATTGGTCAGGCTGCTGATCACCCCATCGAGTGTCGGGGCACCACCACTGGCCGCGAAGGCCGGGGACGCGAGCAGCACGACGAGCCCGCCAGTGAGGAGGGCGGCAAGCGCCAGGCGGCACAGCACGGCCGGGGATCGCCCATCTTCCAGCCGGGTCAGCCGTTGGCTGACCATCAGGTGGCGGGGCGGCCGGGCGGCCTCGGTGTGTCTCGTGTGGGTGGGATGTGTCGTGGCGGCCTCCTTCGATCGATCCCGGTGCGCCATCCGGGGTGGCGGGGGTCGGCCCAGCAGGTCCGCTCGGGCCGGGTTGGGCACTCTCACCTCCTGGGCATTGGTGTCGAGCGACGCTTGTCCGGTCGCCGGTCCATTGACCGGCCCTGCCGGGGACGACCCCCGTTAGAAGAACAAGGGTTTTCGGACCCTTTTTCGACAAACTCGAACGGGGAATACCTGTCCGAGGTCAGCCATTCGACGAGGGCCGATTCAGCCCGACGGCGTCTTTGGTGGCACGCCTTGTAGCTGATCCCGAGGGCATCCGCGACCTCCGCCAGCTCGACGTCACCGATCCGGGTGGCCCCGATCAGCTCGGCGTCGGTTGCGCCGATGACCCCGGCCCGCACGGCCCGCTCCAGCACGAGGTCGGGGTGTCCCCACGGTCGGGGTGGGGCGGCGGAGACCAGATCTGTGCCCGGCCGGGCGCGCTCGGTCACCTCGTCGCGCAGCAGCCGATCGGCGCCGATGCGGGCCAGCCAACACAATCGAGAGGCGAGACGCGCTCGGCCCGGCTCGCAGCGGACCACGGCGGCCAAGAACGCGACGAGTGTCTCGGCCTCGATGTCGGCGGCCTTGCCCGGACACGCTTGCACGAGCGGCCAGACGGCCCTACGCAGCCCGGGCAGGAGCACCCCGGCGAGACCGACGGTCCAGGCGCCGCCACGGGAACGGGAGCGGGCGACGAGCTCGTCGACCACGGCGTCGCGCACGTCGAAGGACATGGAGGGGTGCAGGAGCATCGCCTTCAGCTCGTCGAGCGGGATCGCCCGGTCCGGCAGGCCGTCGAGCGAGGAACCGTCGAGGGCGAGCGGGTTGGGGCCGGTGACGAGAAGATCGAAGGTCTTCTCCAAGGTGTCGAAGGGTGAGTCGGTGAGGACACGGCGGGAGGCCATGGGCAGCTCCTTTCACTTCGGAGCCGCCATCAGGCCATGGGGACTACCCCGCTTTTCCCCCGAGTTGACCCCACCCGCTGGCACCCCGCGACTACCCCGGATGTGGGGTAGTCGCCGCCACGACGGACCGACCCGAAGCGTTCGTGCAGGTCAGCGCCGCGGGGTACTCGACCCCCGTAGGTGGGGTGGTCCGCTGGGAGACCCGGCCAGGCCGCCGAAAGAAATTTCTCGGAAGCCCTTGGCACGGGCGCGGGGTCGGTGCGCGGTGCCACTACCCCACTTGTGGGGTAGTCCGTACTCAGCGGGGTTCGGGGCCGCGGGGTAGCCGCGGGGTACGGGTCAGGCCGCCTGAGCTAACCGGTGATCCGGTAGCGACGAGGCGAGGCGCTCACGAGCTGCGCATCGCCGGCGACCTCTAGTCGGGCGAGGGCGTTGGACACCGCTCCTTGGGAACGGCCGAGTGCCTTGCCGATCTGGGTGGGTCCGAGGTCCTCGCCCGGCCGGGCGAGGAGGTACGCCCGCACGAGCGTGCTCAGCTCACCACGGGCGAGCCGGTCGGTCGAGCGGACGGGACTGTCGGATGCGGCGTGGTCGGTATCGTCGTGTGCCGCGTCATCGGCCGCGGGCGTCGTGGCGCTCCATCGGTCCGCCACCCGCCGGCCACCCTCGCGCCCGCCCGGTTCCCGGAGGGCCGTGCCCGCGACTTCGAGGGTGGCGAGGTGCTTGGCGGCGGTCGACTGGCCGATCCCGAGCACCTCGGCCAGCTCCGCCGCGGTTAGCCGAGGATGGGCGGCGAGAGCTTCGAGGATCGTCTCTGGCGAGACCTTCTGTGTGGTTGCCATGGTGGCTCCTTCGGGTCGAGTTGAGTTCGGTCTCGGAGGTGCTACCTCCGTCTCGGGCTCGATCTCAAGGGCATTTGTGAACCTTTGTCGACCGTTGCCTGAGCACCAATGGACGAAGGTTGATCGCGGGGGTTTGTCGAAAAAGAGTCTCGGGACCCTTGTTCTATAGATGACGCTTCTCCGGTCGTGGGCCGCCCATGACCACACCCACCGTTCACCGCTGTCCCGTCGGCCCCGCCGTGCCACTCGCCGTCTGGCCGGTAGCACAGACCTCAGCTCAGTACCAACGGGCAGGTCGCTACCTGCCGGCCTGCTCGCAGCACCCGGCGAAGATGTTCCCCGAGCTCGCCCGGCGCATCGTCACCGAGTACTCGACACCCGGCCAGGTTGTCGTCGACCCGCTCGCCGGCATCGGCACGACGCTCGTCGAGGCCGCGCTTGTCGACCGGCGCGCCATCGGCATCGAGGTCGAGTCCCGCTGGACAGCGATTGCCCGGGCAAACCTCGACCACGTCCTCGATGACGACCATCGCGACCTCGCCGAGATACGCGTCGGTGACGCCCGGGCGCTAGGCAACGTGCTCGGCGACCTCGCCGGCAAGGTCGACCTGATCGTGACCTCCCCGCCTTATGGCTGCGACGTAGGCAACATGGACAAGACCCGGTGGGGCACCGGCGGCGGGCTGTGCCCGACCCGGGAGCGGAACTACTCGCCTGACCGAGCGAACCTCGGCCACGCCCGAGGTGCCGCATACCTCGCCGCCATGGACGAGGTCTACCGGGCCTGCTTCGAGGTGCTGCGCCCTGGCGGCCTGCTCGTCACCGTCACGAAGAACGCCCGGCGCTCAGGCCGCTTGGTCGACCTCGCCGGGACTACCGTCGCCCTCGCCCGAGAGGCCGGGTTCTCCTATGTCCAGCACGTCGTCGCCCTGCATGCTGCGGTCCGCGACAGCACGCTCGTCGCTCGGCCGTCGTTCTGGCAGACCACCCAGCTCCGCCGCGCCCACGACCGGGGCGACCCTGCTCATCTCGTTGTCCACGAGGACGTCTGCGTCCTCGCTAAGGAGCGCCCATGACGGCGAACCCAGCACCGCCCACCCTGCCCTTGTCGGTGTGGCCCGTCGCCCAGCGCACCGCCAGGGGACAACGCGCCGGGCGATACCTGGAGATCTCGGGAAATCATCCCGCCAAGATGCTCCCCGCCATCGCGCAGCGCGCGATCACTACCTACACCCAGCCCGGTGACATCACCCTTGACCCGATGTGCGGCATCGGCACGACGCTCGTCGAAGCGATCCACCTCGGCCGCGACGCCGTCGGCGTCGAGTACGAGCAGCCTTGGGCGGACCTCTCTCGAGCAAACGTGGAACTCGCTCGCAGCATGGGGGCGACCGGGCACGCCGAGGTGCTCACCGGCGACGCCCGCTACCTGGAGACCACGGTCGATCCCGCCTTGCAGGGTCTCGTGGCACTCGTGGTCACCTCGCCGCCGTACGGAGCGTCACTCCACGGCCAAGTACGCGCCCGGCCCGGACAGGGAGTCGCGAAGAGCCATGAACGCTACTCACGCGACCCGGAAAATTTGGCCCACCAGAGCTTCGACAATCTCCTCGGCGGGTTCACAACCATCCTGCGCGGGTGCAAGATCATGCTCCGTCCTGGCGGCTTCGTCGTCGTCACCGCCCGGCCCTGGCGCCGCGCTGGCGCGCTTGTCGACCTGCCGGCCGCGGTGCTCGCCTGCGCCGAGGACGCCGGGCTCATCCCCTACGAACGAAACGTCGCCCTCCTCACCGGGCTACGCGGCGACTCCCTCGTGCCCCGCGTGTCGTTCTTCCAGCTCGAACACGTTCGCAAGGCCCGGGCTGCTGGCACTCCGCACCTCGCGATCGCCCATGAGGACATCCTCGTCCTGAGGAACCCGATATGACCGGGGCCAGGAACAGACGGGGTCAAAAACCGCAGATGGACTTGATGCGCGCCCAACTTGGAGGTGAGGTGTGCACGCCGGGCGGAGACCCCCGCCCCGAGAAGGCGAAGACCCCATGCCACATCGACAATCCACGACCAGAAGATGGCCGATTCGGCGACCAGCGACCCCTCAGCCTGCCCGAGGCGGCCCGTTACCTCAACGTCACCGACCGCTACATCCGCCGCCTTGTCGCCGAACAACGGATTCCCTACTTCAAAGTCGGCCGATTGCTCCGCTTCGCCGCCGTCGACCTCGACGCCTACCTCGCAGCCTGCCGTGTCGAACCTGCGGCGTCTCACCCGCTTCTAGGTCAGCGGGCATCTCGATCGTGAGGGGACGATCATGGGCTCGGTAAGGAAGGACATCCGGTCACCGGGCTGGCAGGCGCGCTACCGGGATCGCTCCGGACACCAACGCACGAGGACCTTCCTGACCAAAGGTGAGGCCCGCACCTTCCTCGGCACCGTCGAGACCGACCTCGCCAAAGGTACCTGGACCGACCCGGCCCTGGCCAAGGTCCGCTTGTCCACCTACACGACGCGATGGCGCCAGTCCCTGGCCCATCTACGACCCGGCACGCTCAACAACGTCGACTCGTTCCTCCACTGCCACATCCTTCCCGGCTTCGGGACCTGGCAGATCGGTCGGATCGAGCCGGCCGATATCCGGATCTTCGTCGCAGACCTCGTCGAGAAGGGCTTGGCCCCGTCGACTGTGGCGGCCGTTTACCGGGTCCTCGCCCGCATCCTGGCCACTGCGGAGATCGACGGTGTCATTGCCCGTACTCCGTGTCGAGGCATCAAGCTGCCCCGCCAGACGACCTCGATTGAGCCGTGCTTCCTCTCCCCAGCCGAGGTCCGCCGTCTCGCCGAGGCCATCGAGGACCGCTACCGGGTGCTCGTCTACACCGCCGCCTACACCGGCATGCGTTGGGGCGAGCTCGCCGGACTGGGTGTCCAGCGGCTCGATCTACTCCGGGGCACCATCGAGGTGACCGACGCCCTCACCGAGGTCAACGGCCACGTCCGAATCGGGCCGACCAAGACCGGCAAGAGCCGAACTCTCTCGATACCCCGCTTCCTTGTCGACCTCCTCGGCGAGCACCTGGCGACGTTCCCCTCGGCTGGCGGGTACGTGTTCAGCTCCGCCGAAGGAACACCGCTTCGCCGGAACTTCTACCGCCGGCACTACAAGCCTGCCGTGAAGCGCGCCGGGCTCCCCGATACCCTCCGTTTCCACGACCTCCGCCACACTTGCGCAGCCCTCCTCATCGCCCAGGGCGCCCACCCGAAGGAAATCCAGGAGCGGCTCGGGCACTCCACCATCCAGCTCACCTTCGATCGCTACGGGCACCTGCTCCCGAGCCTTGATGAGCGACTGCGGGACGGACTCGACACCACCTGGCGGACCGTCGAGGATGCTCAAGTCCAAGGCGGCCAGCTGGTGGAACTGCGGCGGTAGGGAGCCGCGCGCAAGCTCACCAAGAGCCGCCGATAGCGTTGTCGACGAGCTTCCACGTGCTCGCTTACGAGCAGATCGCCCGCGGCACGGCCTGCCACTTGACGGCAAAACGACCTCATACGCGCAGGCGCTCAGCCAGGCCGTACAACCGATTGTGGTAGGCGACGAGCCGCCGGTACCCCTGGACTGTTCGTCGCCCATGAAGGTACTTTCCAATTCCCGTCAGTCTCAGCGTCGCCTGGCCTCCTTTGCGTAGTGAACCCTCTTTCACTGACAACGCATCCAAGCAAGCGTTCATCGTGCGTACTGACGCGCTGCTGCGGTGAGCGAGACAATCGCGAATCGCCTTTACGGCGTCGATGACTCGCAGATCACGAAGTTGAAGAGCGGCAACCACGCCAAAGTAGGGAGGGCCGAGGTCCGACGCGGCGCGTTGCTTCAGGTCGGCAGCATCTCGGAAGGTCACATTTCGACCCCTTGCATCTAGGGCATTCACGACCTGTTCGACAGTCGGGTGTTCACCGAAGCCGAACGTCACAACTGGCGCCCACGTGCTGGGAGCTCGGTCCTCGAGTTGCTTGCGGATGGCAGCGACGAACGGTCCGGGCGCCCGGTTGATCGCTGCGACGTACCAGTCAGAGAGGAATGTCTCCCATCCCACAGCTGCGCGGAGAAAGGCATCGGTCGAGGCCTGCTTCCGCAACCGTTCCGTCGGCAACGCCGCCACGGTCTCGTTCCAGACCTGCAGCGAATCGTCGAGGAGCGCAAGGTAGTCATCCACGACAGCGTTCGGATCCTTCTTGCGCATCAGCCTCGCCTCGGCAAACGACCGGACTGTGGCATCTTCAGATCGCCTCGCCAGCACAACGAGATCGAGCTGTCTTCGAGCACCTGCGTAGCTCCTTCAAATCGGGCGTGCGGCGGTGGCGAGTCTGCACTCCGGTCCCTATAGCGCTCCAGACATCTCAGCGCGATCTAGGAAGCTCTTACAGATGTAGGCGCCAAGGCTGTCCAAATCCCTGTAGAGACTCGGGCGGGTAAGGCCCATGCTTCGGCACGAGGCGAGCATTTCAGGTTTCCACCCCTCCCGAAGCCGAACGCGGGTTGCGAGCTTCTCTCGTATCCACCAACTACCCGGCCGGGCGACACCAATAGTTGGGCTGACGGTGAGAACGCTCTGCTGGGCGACAGCGCGCGAAAACTGACGCGGCATGACTAGTATCAAGGCGGGATTCTTGTCCTCCAAAGCCAGCATGACGAGACGGTTCTGAAGCTGCCGATCATCGAGCAGCACATAGTCCTCGGAATTCCTGAGCATTGTTCTGGCCTCTAAGTGGTTCATCTCCGCTGTGCGACGGTCATAGATCCATAGGGCCATGTCGCCCGTGCCGTCCTTGTGCCCTTCTAGCGCGAACCAGACAGCGATAAAGGGAGACAGAGTCCAATCCATGAGACGAGTTGGCGCCCCGTGATGTTGCATCACTTCCCACCATCCGAGAACGTCCCAAGCCTCGGGAAGATTGGGAACGTCGAAGCGTGTTGCATTCTGCCGGAAGTACAGGGTTAGTTCCTTCTCAATGCTGAGCGTCCACTGTTCGGTCTCCCGGTCAGCAGCCATGGACAACATCATCTCGTACCGCTCCGGATCCCACTTTTTCGCACGCTCCTGCAGAGCGCGCTCAAGCCTGGACTCAAGTTTCCAGTCGAAGCACCCGTGACCGCGGTAGAGCACAGTGTCGTCGCCTGAGGACAGGAACAAGTTTGCGCACTCATCCCAAGAGTCCAGTGCGACCTCTTCCCCTACGCGATGAGCCCAGTCCATTAGCACGGCAGACAATAACGCGCCGCGTCTCTTCGAGGCGGAGCGGTGCTGTTTACCGCCGCCAGTCGGGTGCAGTCCCTTTGGCCCGGTACAGGTCCGGGTCGGCCGGAATCTCCATTCGAACGTCGCACGTCCCGCAGCGGACGGCGCCGAGCGTGCAGTCGCTCCGACACTCACTCCCGTCCCAGCACCTGAGGCAGTAGTCGTGCCGGTGCTCCTCGGCAGCCTGCCTCCAACAGGCGTTGCATCTCCAGCTGAGGCCGTCGCCGTCCCACGGAGCTACGTAAGGGTCGAACCAGATGTGGAAGTCACCGCGTCGCTCGTAGTAGCCAGAGTCCGTCCAGATGCGCTCGCCCTCGCGACCGTGCAGGACGTGCCTCGCGTAGTCCGCCCCGGCCTTGACGCTGCGCTCCTGCTCCTCCCTTTCGGCCTTCAGACCTCGTTCCACGTTGGCGCGCCGCACCACCCAGCGACCGCGGCCGTCCTTGTATGCCGGCACCTCGAGAAGCAAGCGCTAGTTGATGACATAGTCCGCCCCTCCGGTCCGCAGCTCGCGCCTGCGCAACTACACCCGTGGGTCTGGAACGCTGCCGTCGACCTATGGGATCACGGACACTTCTCAGAGGCGGTGAGAGCAGCATCGTCGGCGATCTTCGACAGACATCTACCAGCGAAGGTCGGCTATGAGTCGCCACAGGGAGCCGCTGATCTGATCACGAAGGCCTTCTCGCTGAATCCACCGTCCTCGAGCGAGGCTCGTCTTCGATTCACCGACCTTGCAGAGGGAACGCAAGATTGGAAGAGCGCCCACGAGGGTGCGATGAACTTCGGCAGGGGCTGCGCCAAGGGTATCCGCAACGTGACGACCCACGGGGCGACGCCGAGCGAGCAAGAAGCACTTGAGGCACTGGCTTCGCTGAGTCTCCTGGCACGCTGGATCGACGAGGCTGATGTCGTGACGCTTTAGACGTTCGCCTCTCAGGGTCTTGCAAGCCATAGCTCATGTGGCCGTGCAAGCGCTTGAGCTGGGGCTACGCGCGTGATCCTTCACGCCACAGCAAGGAGCACTTCCGGTGCCGGCTCCTTCGGGACCGTGACCGCTCTTTGGCAGAGCCGAGAAAATCGACCACCTGGAGGGAAGTTCCTCTCGGCACGGCTCGTCCCCGTCTGAAGTAAGATTAAAAACCTAGTATATTCATCCTATCTCTAAGCCCCTGAAGAGCCCGCTCGACCGGAGGCGGGGAGAAGTTATCGGCGCAAGAATCAAGGCATGGCGTATTGCGACGTTGGAAGACGGCCGACGGCTTCCGCAGACGAAGCTGGCCGCCAGAGCGAACGTCGATGCGACGACGATTCCCTACCTCGAGCAGGGGAAGTCCGCGGATCCCGGCTTCTACCTTGTCGCCAGGATCGCCAAGGCACTTGGACAGTCCCTGGACGCGCTGGCAGACGAAGTGCTGGAGACCCAGTGAATCCCTTCGGTTTTGCTGGGCAACGGGTCAGCTGCGTCGAGTACGTCGACCGAGTCTTCGACGCCTTCGTTGACCTCAACTGGTACGAAATCGATCGGCGGTCTCGGTTCGGAACTCCGATCGTGGTGGACCGTTGCGTCCTTGAGTATCTTTCGGGACTGCCACTTGACCATGCCGTTGGGCTCGATGCGCTCGGCCTCGATGTGATCGCCACCCTTCGGTCCCTGCCACCGGGCGTCGTGGACTTCGTTTCTGATGCTGTTGTGCGCCAGTGGAGTCCCGCGGTCTCGCTCAACGGCGTAGTCGCGGAAGCCCCATCTCTGAAAGCCGGCATCACCCAAGTTGGAATGCTTTCCGCGTTCGCCCCCAGAGGAGTCGTCGTGCAGTCGGCCGGCCATCCCCGCTCCGCGTCGCTCCTTTACGCCGAGGAGCTTGGTATCGGCGTCGCTTACCAGAGCCCGAACGACGTGGAGGCTGCAGTTCTGAGCGCACCAGCGAAGAGAGCGGTAAGCGTCGGGACCGTTTATTGGAGGCTGTTAGAAGCGATCTTCGAACAAGCAGTTCATTCGGGGATCGTGTTCGGGAGCCCAACGTCGGTCTAAAGGGCGTCGAACCAGTGTTGAGTGCTCCTCGGGGTGTCGAAGTCGACGCCCGTAGTGCGACGCAGCAATCGGAGTTCGTCGAGCTCCATTCGGCAAATGTTCTTCCACGCGTCTGACCGCGAAGACCGGCTCTGGATCATCGTTTGAGCGATGCCGTACCACCCACAGACACTGTGCTCTCGAGATTCGGCTTGCCATGGAGCGTCGACGAAACGACCGAGATCGCGACCATCGCAGACGGGGCATGAGCACCTGAGCATGCCTTGGTGGTTGCGAGCGTGCTCGAACTTCGATCCTCGGAAGAATGCGCCACCGGGCGTCCAGAGCGTCGATGGAGATTGGTCTCGGGAAGTCGGACCTCGCTTCGCCATGAAGGACGGCACACAGTGTCTGGTGGCAGTTCCGACGCCGATAGCCGCGCAGAGCGCACCGAGGGACATCGCACCGATGCCGCTCAGGTCGACCCGCAGCATGAAGATGTCAGGGACAGACGTCACTACGTCCATGAGCCCTTCGACAGCATTACGCGAATTCAGCACGTCGTATCGGCCGCAGAGGACGAGTGCGATGGGGAAGCCAGCACCCCGTGCCTGATCGATCAATTGCTTACGGTCCGCGAGCGAAGTCAGCCACGACGAACCGATCGGCAGCACGACAAAGGCGGGAGCCTGATGATTTGCGGCAGCCGCATCCAGGCAGAACTCGACACCTTCGGCGATGACGGCCGCCAGAACTTGATGGTCGCCAGTCGAGACGAAGCCAGAATCGCTGAGATAAGCGTGGACCCTCACCTGTTCCTGGATGGTTACCGAGTCTCGCTGTCCATCCAAGGTCTGAACGACGACGTTCGACGGACCCTCCCGCTTCTCGTACGCAGCAGGGTCAAGAAGCATTGGCCCGGAGTAACCCTTCTCCCGTGCTTGTGCGAGCAACGCTCGATCTCGCTGAGTGAAGATGATGCCGTCCGCGCGCCCAGCCAGGTCCACGCAGTCCAACCCCTCGCAGTTTCGGCTCGCGTAGACGAACAACTGGTCGGTGAGGGTGCCAAGACCTGTTGATAGGGACGTGTCAAGAGACATTCAACATTAAGAATACTGAGCACGAAACCAAGGCTGGTGGATCCTCAGCCGCGAATCTCGTACGAGCGCGGTAGCCAGCGCGGCAAGTGGAACGGCTATTGTCCCGAACGCTACCGAAGTCCCTTTGGCCGTTCCGTGTTATCACCACATGGCTGACTGCTTCGCGAAGCTCCTCAGTTGACCGCGGCGGAGGAGATCCATTGCTGGGTCGGTGCCCGGCCTTCGCAGAGGTCTCGGATTGGCTTCAGGAGCAGCTGCGCCCTCGCGTCCAGGAACCGCTCGTAATCCTCACGGATCGCTGCACGGAGGGTCTCGGCATCCTCGATGTCGTCCCAGCCCGCCCGGGCGAGCTCCTCAAACGGCACGACGTGTGACGCCAGCCGGTCACGTAATGCCTGCTCACCGAGCGCCGCGGCGTCGACTCTCTCACGGAGGTAACGCAGTGGCGACTTCGCGGCGATCTTCCTATTCGTTCGCCACGTAATGAGAACGCAGTTCAGGGCGCGGAAGCTGTCCGCTTGGGGAACTAAGCCGTCCGTGGTCAGAACTGAATGTGGGAAGAGGTGGTGGTACTCGCGCGTGCGGACGGTCGCCCGGTTGACGGTGCCGTCGTCGGCCAGGTCGCGAGCCCCTGCCCGAAGCGAGAGTGCAAGGATGCCACGAGCGAGGATCTCTCGGTTACGTGGCCACCCCGCTGCTCGAAGTTCCGCGGCGTCGGGTAGGGGATAGGCGCTCTCGTCGAAGATCGGGATCTTCTTTGTGCTTCCGGCAGCGAGTCCTTCGCGCAAGCCTCGAAAGTCCTGAAGTGAACGGGTGCCCACGGTTTGTTCGTACCGTTGTGTGAGAAACGCTCGCCACAAGTACGCGCGTGCGAGAGTCCTCGCATTTCCCTGTGCGTCCGGGTCCTGGGGCATCTCACCGTGCAGGGCGGCGAGGATCGGCAGAACCGCTACCGTCGGCAGGCGTTCTGCGTCGAAGACCCGCTCCTCTTCGAGCATCCCTACCGCCCAGGTGATGCCGTCCACGACACGGTCCCAGTCCTGTTCCAACTTCGCTAGGTCAAGACGCTGGTAGCTCGCTTGCGTCGGTGTGCGGTCCTCGTGAAGTGCCCCCACGTCAAGCACCCAGGTACCGAGGTCTCGGTATCGCTCGGCGTGAGGTACTCGTAGCTGCAGCATGGAGACAAGGTCGTGGAGCGACTGCCCGGTCGCCTCCTCCAGTTGGGCGACGACGATGTCAAAGGCGCTCAGGCGTACCGAGGACGTGTTCATCTTGATGAACACGTCCAGCGCGACATCTCTTCGAGTCGCGACCGGCAGCGAGAGGTAGGGGATGTTGTAGGCGGCCACCACCTCCCGAAGTTCGCGGATCGCTCGCTCGAGCTGTCGGCTCTGTTCGACGTCGGCCGCGGCACTGTCGCACCAGTGCTCAATCTCCGTACCGAGGTCTCCGGGGCGCAGGAGGCGGAGCGGGATGAGATCATGCGCGTGAACTCCGCTTGGGGTATCTGCCCAGACTGGATAGCGCACGCCTTTGCGCATCCAGCGCGACTGTGCGATTACGCGGGGGACAGTGTGACCTTCGTTGTCCTCGTCCTCCGCGATCCGGACGAAGTAGGTCCGGTCGGGATAGTCGTCGTTGAGGCTCCGCCAGAGACCGGTGAGCCGCTGCTGGCCGTCGAGCAGGTGCTCCGTGCAGCGTTCAACAGCCGTCGGAGCTCCGACCATCGTGCGGCTGACGAAAGGCTCGGACTCGCCGACCTCGAGGATGAGCGTGGCACCAGCAGGAAGCCCTCGGAGGACGGTCTCGAGCAGGCTGGACACCTCGCCATGCGTCCAGGCTTCGAAGCGCTGGAAACGTGGCAGCTTGATCTGGCCGGTCCGAATACGAGTGAACCAGTCCGGCAGCATCCGATTTCGTGCGTCCACCTCTGCGACTCCCTTCGTAGCTCCATCGCGGCGTTCGCGTGGGGCGGCTGCGGGCGACATACACGCTAGATGGTCAGACCTATCGGGAGTGGCTGGTCGTCGGGGTCCCTCTGCCGATCAACCAGGGTGCGTGTGCTGCCGAGCGGATATGGTCGTTCAGGTTGGGTGACACGTGGCGAGGCGGTGCGGACCCATCCCCGCGAGGCGCAGCTGCCCGACGTAAAGTTCGCCAGTGGCGCTAGAGGCTCTCGCGGGCAGTGCGATCGATGGCGCCCCGACGGCGTAGGGAATACCTCCAGCTTCTTGATGCGGCGAAGGCCGCCGTTGAGCTAGCTGTCGACTGTTTCAACCGAGTGCGGAATCCCTACCGAGACGAGAGCACCCTCATTCTCCTTACCAACGCTTGGGAACTTCTGGCAAAGGCTGCCCTGGTGCAGAAGCACCAGTCGATTCAGCGAGGTAAGCGCGGTGAGACCATTGGTCCCGAGACCGCGGTCGCTCGTCTGAAGGATCAAAGGCTGATTGTCGCCAATCAAGCGGACACGATCCAACAGATCATCTCCTTACGCCACGCTGCGGTGCACCATGTCTTGCCCCCAGTTCCGGAAGAAATCATGCATCATCTCTTGTTCTACGGCTGCAAGTTCTTCCGGGAGACTGTAGAAAAGTTGTTTCCTGCCCATGCTAAGGACCTTCCCGGAAACTTCCTGTCCTTGTCCTTTGCCGACTTGACGACCTACCCTCGATTATTCGCGCGATATCGGCATGAGACTGCCAGTATCAGCGTAAAAGGCCTCCTCAGCTGGGAGAATGGCTGTGTTCTAAGACAGTCAACCAACCCAGGAGGAGGCCTCCTTGAAGGTGCAT
>Ga0326728_10001695_pt1 | contig 76686 bp, 58 predicted proteins | sample MB3enrmetagenome_FD_207602 | JGI IMG/M metagenome (GOLD analysis project Ga0326728, IMG submission 207602) | Lab enriched peat soil microbial communities from McLean, Ithaca, NY, United States - MB31MN | ecosystem: Environmental > Terrestrial > Soil > Wetlands > Peat | place: USA: New York...
CAGGCTTGCCTGCCCCGCTCAAATCTCAAATTTCAAATTTGAAATCTCAGCGGGACAGGCGTTGCCCTTCGACTGCTTGTAGGCATACGGTTTCAGGTACTTTTCACTCCCCTCGCCGGGGTTCTTTTCACCTTTCCCTCACGGTACTGGTTCACTATCGGTCGCTAGAACGTATTTAGCCTTACGGGATGGTCCCCGTGGATTCCCGCGGGGTTTCTCGTGCCCCGCGGTACTCAGGAACGCGCGTGAGAGTCCAGTCAGCTTTCGCCTACGTGGTTATCACACTCTATGACCGGCTTTTCCAAGCCGCTCGACTAGCCGCTGGATTGGTAACCCTCTGGTTCTACACCGACGCACGCCCTACAACCCCCAGCCCTCCTGAGAACAGTGAAGAGTGGCGAGTGACGAGTGACGAGCAGGCTGTTCCTTTTGCTCATCACTCATCACTCTTCACTTGTCACTGCTCTAAGGAAGACTGGGTTTGGGCTCTTCCGCGTTCGCTCGCCGCTACTAGCGGAATCACGGTTGTTTTCTCTTCCTCCAGGTACTGAGATGGTTCACTTCCCTGGGTTGGCTCGCACCCGCCTATGGATTCAGCGGGCCGTTTCCGGGTTTTTCCCGGAAGGGTTTCCCCATTCGGAGATCCCCGGATCAAAGGGTACTTCCCCCTCCCCGAGGCTTTTCGCAGGTAGCCACGTCCTTCATCGCCGTCTAGCGCCAAGGCATCCACCGTACGCCCTTAGTAGCTTGACCATATAATCTGCTCAACACATCACGAACAGTCGACAGTTTACAGTTTACAGTCAATAGCAAAAACCTCGTAAAAGGTCCTTAACTCTCGACTTTCAACTCTCGACCCTCAACTGTCGTTTGTCTTGCAGATTCGCCTTTCTTCCCTGCCCGGATCCAATCCCGGACAGGTGCAGCCATCCGTCTTCAGCTCCAGCCCCCAGAAAGGGCCTTTGCGGGCTCTCTCAGAGAACTGGCGACTGAGAACTGATAACTGCTACTACTAGGTAGACGCCACACTATTCAGTTTTCAAAGAGCTTCGAGTACCCAGAACCGACTCGCGTCTCCCTGGGCCCCTTCCTGCAACCTTGTTGCCCGTCGTTCGACGGGACCGCCAGGATGCTGGGCTTGATTCCTCCCGGTTCACCGGGCGAGACCAAGCTCAACAACCCTGCGAGAATCCTCCACGTTCCGCTCCAGAGCGCACAACGCAACTTGCGCGCCTTTGCGGCCGCCGGGTTCGACTGCTTTGAGCTTCGGGGATTGAAACAGGCGGGAGCGTTCCTTGCTAGGGACCCACTTGCCTCAAGCCCTTATCCGAAAGCCTTTCGCGTATTGACCTCCGAGGAATTCCAACCGAGACGATGTGGAGCCTCAAATTAAGCTCGGCTGAAAACAAAAGTCAACCGTGCCCCCATTACTAAGTCCACCTTCGTTCTGGCGATCAAAAATATTACCGTAACATTTCCTTAATTGCAAGGACTTTTTTTGCCGCCCCTAAGAGGTTCCCGCACCGCCCTCGGGCGCCCCTTTTTTCGCGCGGGGGCGCAATTTTCGGTGGGATAAGCCTGAGCAACGGTGTTATACAATCAAGGGAGAGTTTCTTTGCTGAAAACGGATAAACGTAGGAGCGCCTAATTCGCTGCGGCGTTTTAGAGTAGTCATGACCAGCGAGCTACGGCTGAATATATCAGGCTGTGAAGGCAAAAGCATAGTGAGGATGCAGTGCTCAAAAGACCTTTCGCGATCATCGCTTTGGCAACAATTTTGGTCATTACAATTTCCGACGTTTCGCTTGGTGCCCAGGCTCAGGTCACTGTGACGAAGGCGGCGAACGGGCCGATCGTCTGTAGCGTTGTGGAAGCCTTCGAAGAGGGAAGGCTCGGCGTGCGCGCCGTCGTCTTCCATCAACGCGACAAGGCCGATGGGCCCCGGCTGGGATCGCTCCTTTTAGCGCACTCAGGCAAAGAGATCGAGTTGGAAACGACCGACGGCCGGCGGTATCGAGCCACCGTCTTCCGCATAAAAAGCTGTTTTGGCCGTGGGTTGGTGCTGGTTCCGGCGAGCAAGCTAAAACTTGGCGAACACGATGAATTCACCTTGCGCCTGCCGGGAGAGAATTGACCGAGGACATCGGGCCGACCCTTCCGAGCGGAGCGCTCCGCATCAGGGCGCGGCGAGACCGGCTCGACGCAGTAAAAGCTTCTTGCACGCTTTTGATCATTGGATTAAGAATCGAGAAGAGGTGATTCGGTCGACGTTCCAAGGCGGCGGAGGAAATTGCTCATCATAAAGTGGCAACTCGTCATCAAATAGAGGGGGGATCTAATGATCGTCGGTGTTCCCAAGGAAGCCTTTCCCGGCGAGCGGCGCATCGCGCTGGTTCCGGTAGTTGTACCCACTCTGATGAAGGCCGGTTTCCAGGTCCTGGTGGAAGCCGATGCGGGAGTAAGCGCCGGCTATACCGACGCCGAGTACGTGGAGAAGGGCGCTAAGCTCGCTGCCACGCGCGCCGAAGTTTTCCAGGCTGCCGATGTCATCGTCCGAGTTCTCAGCTATGGGTCGAACGACGTCACGGGCAAAGACGACCTCCCGCTTTTTCGCCGCGGCCAGACCGTCATCGGCTTCCATCGCCCTTTTGGCTCGATTGAATCTACGCAGCAACTCGCCGCCACCGGAGTCACCTCCTTTTCCGTTGAATTGATGCCGCGCATCACGCGCGCGCAAAGCATGGACGCCCTCTCCTCGATGGCCACCATCGCCGGTTACAAGGCCGTGTTGCTCGCGGCGGACCGGTTGCCGCGCATGTTTCCGATGCTCACCACGGCGGCGGGAACCATAACGCCCGCGCGCGTCTTCATCATTGGCGCGGGTGTAGCAGGCCTGCAAGCCATCTCCACGGCGCGGCGGCTGGGCGCGGTGACCTCCGCTTACGATCTGCGTCCGGTCGCAAAGGAACAGGTCCAGAGCCTTGGCGGGCGCTTCATCGAGCTGCCTATCGAAGCGAAGGACGCCGAAGACCAGCGCGGCTACGCGCGGCAGCAGGATGAAACCTTCTTCCAACGGCAGCGTGAATTGCTGGGGCGTGTCGTGGCCGAGAGCGACGTGGTGATCGCCGCGGCGGTGGTTCCCGGCAAGAAGCCCCCCACGCTCGTCACGCGCGAGATGGTCGAGCGTATGGCGCCCGGGTCGGTGATTGTGGACTTGGCCGCCGAGCGTGGCGGCAACTGCGAGTTGACGAAACCCGGCCAGCGCATCATCGAACATGGCGTGACCATCATCGGTTACATCAACCTGGCCAGCACGGTGCCTTACCACGCCAGCCAGATGTACGCGCGCAACCTTACGGCCTTTCTGCTCCACTTGGGGAAGGACGGCAAGATCCAAGTGAATCTTGAAGACGAGATCACTCGCGATACTTTACTGACGCAAGGCGGTGAAGTAGTGAACGTCCGGGTGCGAGAATTTTTTTCGCTGCCGGCGCTGGCCGCACAAAAAAGTTAAGTGCCGAATTTTTTGCGATGGGAAAAATGTGAAGAGGGGCGGAAAGCACTCTGGATAATCCACAAATGCCCACAATGCTCCGTAATTGCCAAGAGCATCCATCCGCCCTTGGCCCCAGCGCCCGGCGCCCGGAAACTGACACTTTGTCCCTGATATCAAGGAGGTAGCTGTGACTTCCGACCTCATCAATTGCCTGTATGTTTTTGTTCTGGCGGGATTTATCGGATTTGAGGTGATCCGCCGAGTCTCGCCGCTGCTGCACACGCCCCTGATGTCGCTCACCAACGCTCTGGACGCGATCGTGGTGGTGGCCGCCATCATCATTACCGGCCGGAGCGAAAGCACGCTTTCCAACGTTCTGGGAGCGGTGGCGGTGGCCGCGGCTTTCAGCAATATGGTGGGCGGATTCCTGATCACCGACCGCATGTTGCGCATGTTCAAGCTCAGCAGGTCCAAAAAACCATGAACCACCTCCTCCAGCAGCAGCTTATTGACCTAGTTTATCTCGTAGCGGTGACGCTATTTATCCTGGCGCTCAAGTGGCTCAGTTCGCCGGCCACCGCCAAGCGTGGTGTACTGGCGGGTGAGATCGGCGCGGTCCTGGCCGTCACCGCCACGCTCTGCAATTACGAAATCATCGAATACAAATGGATCATCGTCGCGCTGGTGGTAGGAGCGATTGTGGGCATTCCCCTCGGCCTGGTGCCCATGACCGCAGTGCCCCAGCGGACCGCTCTCAGCCACGCTTTTGGCGCGCTGGCGGCGGCGATGATCGGCACCGCGGAGTATTACGTGCGTATTCCGCACCTCACGAAATTTGAGATGACGGAGATCGCGCTGGAAGTGATTATCGGCTCGCTGACCTTCACGGGAAGCTTGATTGCCGCGGGGAAGTTGCAGGAAGTGCTGCCGCAGCGGCCCATTACCTACCGCGGGCAGAACTTCGTCAGCCTGTCGGTGCTGGGGGCAGCCATCCTTATTGCTCTCTGGCTGATGTTCCATCCCGAGTCCTCACACCTCTTTCCGGTGATGGTGCTGGTCTCGCTGATTTTCGGCGTCATGCTGGTCACGCCCATCGGCGGCGCCGACATGCCCACGGTTATTTCGCTTTTGAACTCCTACGCCGGACTTTCCGCGGCGCTTCTGGGCTTTGTGCTCAACAACAAGGTGTTGGTGGTGGCCGGCGCGCTGGATGGCTCCTCCGGATTCATTCTTTCCGTGATTATGTGCAAGGCCATGAACCGGTCGTTCACCAACGTGATGTTCGGAGCGTTTGGCCAGGTGCAGGCGTCCACGGGGGCGGCCAAGGAAGAGCGCACGGTGCGCAGCGCCACGGCGGAGGAGGCGGCCGCCATCCTCGCCGCGGCCAACACCGTGGTAATCGTTCCCGGCTACGGCATGGCGGTGGCGCAGGCCCAGCACAAGGTGCGCGAGCTTTTCGACGCGCTCACCAAAAAGGGTATTGACGTTAAATTCGGCATTCACCCCGTGGCCGGCCGCATGCCCGGCCACATGAACGTGCTGCTGGCCGAAGCCGATATTCCTTACGACCGCTTGTTCGACATGGATGCCATCAATCCGGACTTCCCGCAGACCGACGTGGCGCTGATCATCGGCGCGAACGACGTCACCAACCCTGCCGCCAAGACCGATCAGTCGAGCCCCATCTACGGCATGCCCATCCTGGAGGTCGATAAGGCGCGAACCGTGATGGTGATCAAACGCAGCATGAGCCCCGGCTTCGCCGGTATCGATAACCCGCTTTACTATGAAGATAAAACCCTGATGCTCTTCGGCGACGCCAGAGGCTTTGTGGGAGACATCGTGCGCGAACTCACCGGCGGCGGAGGGCACTGAGGCATTGGCGATTGGTGATAGGTGATTTGGGATTTTCGATTGAAGAGACCTCCGCGACGGAGAACGGCTGATGCGTCAGTTATTGACTACGGCCTTCAAGAATACAATTGCCCAGATCGAGGCGGAAATGGCGGTGATGCCACTTACACGCCGGAACGAGTCAGTGTTCCGATTCATTTTCTCCCGAGCTGTCACCGAGCTCGATTCAACCATTAATCAGTTCTTTGAGTGTGACAGGATCGATCTGGTCCTTCGCCGCCCGGGGGAGTGCGCCTTCGTGGAGTTCAAGTTCTACATTCATTCCCCCAGGTACGACCCGACGACTGAAAAAACGATTGGTTTTAAGGGCGGCCCGAGCAAGAAGAATCGTGACGAATTCGAACACTCCATAGAACACCTTAGAGACCAACCCGCGCCACGCAAGAGCCTGAAATTAGTGGCCCTCTTCTATTCCGATCCTGACGCCAGTAGAGGGTATGACCGGTATTACGGTGATAACTCCGGCGTTGAATGCGAATTGAGTATCCGTCGGCTGGTTTCGATTCGCCCATTCTCAGTTCGGGGTTCGGAGGGCAATTGCAAAGCAAGGCTTTATGAAGTACCCGCCCGATCCTGGACCGCTGGGTACGGCAAACAGCGGCTGGCCGATTAGCATTCAGGCTTGCAGGGGTTTCGCAGAAGCGCAAGAATATAAAGCGATGCGCGCCCGACCGATTCACTTGCACTTTAGCTCAGCGATTTTGTGCTCCAATAAGTGCCTCGTATAATCACGACCAGAGCGGCTCATGTCGCCGCGTGTGAGGATAATTTTCGACAGATCATTGAATCCAAATCCGAACATTCGGTCTGGTTTTCCGCCAACCGTCTTGCAATCTGCCAGCAATGCCCGCATTTCCTCTTTCGCGAAGAGTAAGGAGCAGTCCTTGTACCAATTTTCCGTCACTCGCGTTGTCTTGCCGAGATCGGGCGCAAACATGCCGAAGAGAATCACGAAATCTGCCCTATCTGGAACATCGAACCTGTTGAACCAAGTGTTGAAGCGAAATCTAATTGTCCCCTTCCGTTTGGGTGGCTGGTGGAGGTACGTCCGAGAAGCCTTTACTTGAATCGTAGCTGTTTCCGTTCTGTCGTTGCCGCGGCGATGCAACACCGCAAGGTCAATTCCTTCCTCTTGTCGGGATAACGGAATCAGAATGGAATAACCTTCTTTTCGTGGAAGCAATTCCTGCAATCTCTGGGCGACCACGAATTCCGGCCACTGCAAGGTGAATACAGGTTCCATATGTGATCCTTCGGCGCAGGTGGGGCATATATTGATCTTCACGTATGCGCTTATTACCCCGATGGGAGTGATGCGCGAGCCTGTCTCTTGGGCGTGGGGCCTCTTTGGCACATGAACCGCGGACCTAAGGAGCAGATCGGCGATGCCTCGATTGGTGGAGGCCAACTGCTAAACGCAGTCGTCAAATCCCAACTGCCTTACTTCCTCGTCCTTGGCACCACCCTCAAGCCACTCAATAATGTGATCTTCTTCCTTCGTCGGGTTCGCCCAAAGCACTGGTCTCAAAGGCCCCACTCTTGGTGCCACTTTCCGAAAAACAGCGCGCGCCGTTTCATCCAAGGAGACAACTCTGAGGTCACTCTCTAGCGCGGCTTCAACCAGATGAGCGTCCTTCAAAGCTGCTGCACACGCTTTCTTTGAAAGACCGGAGTTTTGGATGTTCGTGCGGAGAATCTCATTCGGAGCAACTTCGGGCCGCGCAACTTTGTTCTTCGCAAACATTGACGAGCGCCATGATAAGGCGAAATTTGATTGATGTCTGTGCCATTCATCGGAGATTTCGCGCGTCATTACCACGCGATGGCAGATCTTTCGGACACCTTCTAGGAAATCTCTACATGCCTTAGAGACGGGATGATCCGTGCGACCTGCCGCCCCCGCAACTGAAGCATCAATGACCAAAAGCTTTGAGTCTCCCGATTTCATTGCGCTTGGCTCCGGGCCTCCGCAGCATCCAAGTATTCCCTCTCGGTCGTAATTGCCGTCTCATCAAAATCCTCAGGCCAGTCGCCGAATGCGCCCTGTTTATCGAGGTCGGCACTTTTGACCTCCGTGGATCCGTCTTCTAGGCGAGTGAACCAATGCAGCTTTATCAAATCAGGGGAGATTGAGCCCTTTGCCACCAGGGTCTGGATTGCACGCAAGAGCAGCGAGCTGTGAGTCTCCACGATGACTCTCACACCCCTCTGGGCAGCCTCAGAGAGCAATTCCGCCATACGGGTCTGCGCTCGGGGATGCAAATGAATTTCCGGTTCCTCTAAATAAACAGCTTGTCCAGGCTGAGCAACCACGAGCGCCACGATGACGGGCAAGGATTGCGAAACGCCGAATCCAACATCGGCAATACTAACCAGGTCGTGTGCGCCACCGCTTTTGCCATGAGGTAGACGCCCGACTTTGAGCTGGACTTGTGTATGCGTCACCGGCTGCGCGGTCACCTTCCAAGTTAGTCCTAGCCTTTCCAAGGCGCGATTCACCGCCTCAAATGCCTTCGTGTCCTTATCGGCCTGCCACTGGGCAATGACGCTTGCAACATATTTCTCGAACGTTCCCGGGAAAGTTGGGCCCACGGCCGTAACGGGATATGTCCTTTCTGGATGTCCTCTGTAACCAGTAACATGAATCAATTGGCGAAGTTGCTCTACGGCTACCCCCGCGGGCCCTAGCCTGATATCGCTTACCCCTACGCCATCTCCAAGTTTTTGATGCAATGTTAAGTTGAGAAAGCAACGATCGCGGGTAACGGCCCAATGCGGAGCTTCCTTTTCACCCTTAGCGAGGCGTTTAAGCAACTCCTCCATGTCGGGGTTCGCGGAAAGGATTTCAGGCTCCATCATATCGGGACGGAGAGTATTGTGTCGCTCATTGCTCCAATAAACCATTTCTTGAATATTTAATCCGTGGTTGGGATTCCATTTGTAAAGGACTCTGAGATTGTCATTCGCCCCGCTGCTCATCTCTATATCCAAGACATCCTGACACTCCCCCTTTCCGAGGCGCGATAGAAATTGATCGCCTGAGGTAAACCTCACATTTGGACCATCGAGCAAGAGCGCACCTGGGTCATAGCTTGCCTCGAGCGTCTGCTTTAGTAATAGAAGTGGCTGGACAATACTCGATTTTCCCGAACTGTTTGCGCCACCCAAGACGGTTAGCGGCCTTATGTCGATTGACTGCCTGTGAGCTAGGGACTTGTACCCACAGACGCTCACGTGGGTAAAACCCTTTGGTTTTCGCAACTCCCCAGCCGTGCCTGATGCGGATATGTGATTCATTTGGGTCACCCTTTCGAGAACCCTACCAAAAAGACTCCTCGCAAGTCGCAAGTGTACAACGCAGCATCAATCTATAACAGGAAAAAGAGCACTAGACTGAAACTGGGTTGATTTTAATCCTCATAAATCGTGCTTCGATGCCCAACGGCCACCACCAGCACGACCAGCCGCTTTTCTTGAAGCTCACAGATGATGCGGTAATCGCGCACCCGGTACCGCCACAATCCAAATTTGCTGGCACGAAGAGGTTTGCCGAAATCCCGCGGGTCTTGAGCTGTCGCGACGCGCTGATCCATATAATCAAGGATCTCGCGCTGAATTGCCCGGTCGAGCTTCTTGAGATCTTTCAAGGCGCGGGGATCGTACTCAATGCCCTAGGCCAAGTTTCTTCCTCACTTGGTGGCTGGTGAGCGGTGGGCGGCGCTTCTCCAGGCGCGCCTCGGCGAGGTAACGATCTTCCAGGTCTTCGAGGTTGCCCTCGATAAGCTCGCGAGCGTAATAAGACTTCGTGCGCCCCGTGCGTTGGGCCAATTCGGCGAGTCGCCTCTCTATCTCAGGGTCGAGGCGGATTGACAGCATGGGACTCACCCGTGTATTACGTTGCGGCGGCCCGTGCCGCCGCTCAGCCGCGCCCGGCTTTTGAGCGTTCGACTAGGGAATGCAGAGCCTTATTGACAGCCGCGGAATTTGGAAAGACAGCCCTAACTTCCGGATCAAGCACCACGACGTTCGAGCTTGCCTTAATCCGCTCGTAGTACTTGCCGCGCTCAAGTTTCTTGAAGTCAGAGCGTTTGTACTCCCGCCGAAGTTCATCGGGTCTGGGCTTAACCCTCTTCATAAATTCGTCTCTCAGTCCGAGTTGCACTGCGTGCACTGATGATCCGGATCGCTTCTCCACGCTCCGTATGGGATACAACCAAAAGTTGGCCGGCCGGAGACATGCCAAACGTGATCAATCTTTCCTCGCCTTCCGAATGATCGGGGTCGGCGCCCGTCACTGCCAGCGGGTCGTAGAAAACACTCGAAGCTTCCTCAAATGAAACCCCATGCTTGCGGAGGTTGCTCGCGGCCTTGGCAGAGTCCCATTCAATATCCATGCCCTGACTCTATAGATCGCCATCCTCCACGGTCTGACTTTTGTTCAGGACGACCCGTCCAACCGCCGGTGAGGCCTGATAGCAGGCACCCCAACGATTGCTGCACGCATGACTCGGATTATAACATCTCGTGCGACCCCCGTCTTTGGGGTCCGCGGCTCTTTTCTGGCAAAAACCTGGATTCTCCAAGAAGCACGCTGCCCTCAGGTCCCCGATTGACATCTCGAAGTGATCGAACAGCGCACACAGGAGGGCCAGGCCGGTTCTCATAAGGGCAGATCCTGGGACGATTTCCGGGAAGAACTCCGAACCAAACAACGCCACCGCCGATCTACCCCGTGACGCGCCGCATCACGATCCTGCCCCAGCCTGAATTTGACTAGAGAAACCATGGAGCTTATCGCCGTTCTCCACCAGCGCCGCGACCCACGGACTTGGGAAAAACGAATAATCGCCGAATAAGAGCAGGGGTAGGGCTTGCCCTACCGTTTTGGTCCCCGTGCCCTTGCTGCGGGTCGCCACAACCCGCCGGGGACAGCAAGTGGTCCCCCTACAGCAACAGTAACGTCCTCTAGGTGGCGAATACGTGGGTGTTTATGCATGCGCCTTTTAGCGGCGCCGGCCGGCGCGAAGACTTACACCTGGCTGCCAGATGGCGCGCCTGCGTAATGAGGGCGAGATTGCGGTGGCAAGGGAGTCGTTGAGATTCATACTGCCGTCGCCACGATGCCAAAACGGAAATCCGTGCTTAGACGGCTTTTTCAAAATGATCCTGGCGAGAAGCCCTGGATTTAAAGGTATAGTTGTGCAGATTTGGATTCTTGAAATTCTTTCTTTGCGGTGAACCGATGATTGTCATGAAATTTGGAGGCAGTTCAATCAAAGATGCAGTATCCATCGACCGGGTGATCAAAATCATCCAGGAGCACTTGCCACTGAATCCGGTAATCGTTGTTTCCGCCATGGGCAAGACCACACGGAACCTGCTCGGCGCGGGGGCATTGGCTTCGGAAGGGAAAACCGGCGAGGCTCTTGACCGGCTCGCGGCCATCGAAGCGTATCATCATGCCGAACTCTCGCAGTTGGTGGATGATCACGGAAACTCGTTTTCCCTCCTGGCGGGATATTTCAGCGAAATGCATGACTTGATAAAAGGCCTTTCCATTTTAAAGGACTTTTCGCCGCGCAGCCAGGATGCCCTGGCTGCCTACGGGGAGCTGCTTTCATCGGCCATACTGGCCGCGGGGCTCGAGTCCCGCGGAGTGAAGGCGCAGCTCTTGGATTCCCGCACGCTCATGATTACCGATGATCACTTCACCGCCGCGGAGCCGATCGAGGAAACCGCTCAAGCGCGAATGTGTGCCGCGCTGCTCCCCGAGCTGGAGCGGGGCCGCACGCCGGTGATGCAAGGGTATATCGGGGCGACCCTGGCGGGGGCGACGACCACCCTGGGTTTTGAAGGGTCTGATTTCACCGCTACCTTCGTGGGAGCGGCTTTGGATGTGAAGGCCATTCAGATTTGGAAAGATGTGCCGGGCTTGATGAGCGCCGATCCCGCCGTTATTCCCGAGGCGCAGACGATTCCAGCGGCCACCTGCGATGAAATGGCCGAATTGACCTACTTCGGCGCCAAATTGCTGCATCCGCGAGCGGTTTGGCCGGCAGCTCAGAAGCGCATCCCTGTCCAAATCGTCAACTCCTGGCACCCGCAAGACCGAGGGACCATCATTCAAGAAAGCGCGGTGACAGCTCCACAAGGAGTGCGCTCCATTGCCTTCAAGCGAGGTTTGGCATTGCTTCACGTCGTCTCGAACCGCCGGCAGCCGATTTCAGAATTCATGAAAGGAGTGCTGGATGTTTTGGACCGGCACCGCGTTACGCCCGATTTGACCGCCATCTCATCGGTGCACTGCCGACTGGCGCTGGACGCCAAGCTTCCCTTCGAGCGGTTTCTTCCGGAATTACAACGTTGGGGTGCGGTGGAAATTGAGCGCGGGAAAGCCTCCATTTGCCTGGTGGGGCAGGGACTGATCCAGCAGCCGGGCATTGCGGCTTTGGCCTTGGCAGCTATTTCCGATTTGCGGCTGGATCTCATTTCCCAGGGCTCTTCGCCGAATAGCTTGATGATGGTTTTTGATGAAACTCATCTCGAAACGGGGCTCAAGCGGATCCATCGCCATTTTTTTCAGCGAGACACTTAAAATGGAATCCGCAGGCTGTTCCGCCGCATCCAGACCGCCGGGGCCAGCAGTCACAGCAGCCAGAGCCTTAGGATTCATTTATAAATGATCAAGGGAGCGAGGGCTCGAAATGGTGTCGCCGATGCGCACAGAGTAGGGATCCGCCTGTTATACCCCGATTGATTACAACCTACCACATCTGTCCGCCACCCGCCGGGAAAAATGTTAGCCCAACCCCCTCACCACAGAGACACAGAGGCACTGAGAACTGGGGAGCGTGGGTCTCGGCGAAGAACCGCCCCGATGCATCGGGGCGCTAAACTTACTCGTCCGCGCCCCGGGCTTCGAGGTCGGCCTTGTCTTTTGCCCGCCCGGTCATCCTTTTATTTAAAATCAGCGCTTCGCGACCGGTGAAGGTTACCGTGGGAGTTGAGCGATTCGATAAACGCACGCCAGTCTTCCGGAAGCGGCATCGCTCTCCTTGTGCGCCGTAGCCCGAAGTTGGAACAAAATCTCCAAGCGTTCCTGCGGCGATAGTCGGCGGTAATACTCTCGCGTGGCCGCATAATCAAGGATCTCGCGCTGGATTGTTCGGTCGAGTTTTCTGAGATCACTCAGGGCGCGGGGGTCGACCTCAATCGTCCAGGCCAAGTTTTTTCCTCACTTGCCGGCTGGTGAGCGGCGGGCGGCGCTTCTCCAGGCGCGCCTCGGCGAGATAACGATCTTCGAGGTCTTCGAGGTTGCCCTCGATAAGCTCGCGAGCGTAATAAGACTTCGTGCGCCCCGTGCGTTGGGCCAGTTCGGACAGTCGCCTCTCAATTTCAGGGTCGAGCCGGATCGAAAGCATGGAAATCTCCCCCTTGTATTACATGTCATATACATCATACACCAACGGAACCGCGAAAATGAGAGGTTAAGTCGTGAAATCCGGTTGACAGGGAAAAACGGCGTTGCTTAGAATAATTCTTGCAACCCACTACAATTCACTTACGAGAGGCTCTCGGGAGTCGAAGAGAAAAACTGTAGTCGAGAGAAAAGGAGAACTCAATGTATCGAGAGAGGAAAGTGTCTTTGTTCCTGGGCATAACCGCGCTGGTCCTGCTTTATGGGGCTCCGCAAATGGCGGCGCAAACTTCCGCCAATCCACCCACTGCTTCCGCCGCCACGTCGTCGAAATCAAAGTCCAAGAAGGATGAGCATGGCGCGGACAGAGTCGGCGTGGCCTTCCGGATGTCATCGCTCGGATTCGGCGGCGAAGTCGCCTATGAGGTGACCCACTCGTCCAACATCCGCGGGGGAATCAACTTTGTCGGCTACAGCCGCGGCGTCAATTACGATGGAATCCATTTCAACGGCGACTTGCGGTGGTTATCCGCGGAGGCCCATTATGACTGGTTCCCCCTCGCGCACTTCGCCCATGCGTTTCACCTGAGCCCGGGCCTCATGATTTACAACGACAATCACGTGAGCGCCTCAGCCGCGATCCCCGGCGGAAGTGGCTTCACGTTGAACGGGGTGTCTTACCAAAGCTCCGTGACGAACCCGGTGACGGGCACCGGGAGCCTTTCGTTCAACAAGGCTGCGCCGACGCTTATGTTCGGGTTTGGCAATCTGGTGCCACGCCGCAAGGGGAAGCATTTCAGCTTTAATATCGAGACGGGCATTGCTTTCCAGGGTTCCCCGAAGGTCGGGCTTAATCTGACCGGCAGCGCCTGCGTGGCCGGTGTATGCAGCAATATCCCCACCACCTCGTCGATCCAGACAAACGTCCTGGGCGAGCAGACGGTAATCAGCAACGATTTGAGCCCCTTCAAATACTACCCACTTGTCGCCATGTCTTTCGGCTACCGCTTCTGAGGGAAGCGTCGTGCGGACCTGTTTTGCCGGCCGGCGGGCTTTTGACGTAGGGCAGCTCTGCCGCAGTCCAAGGCGCTTTGCGCATGATCATTGAGGGTGGAACGAGGGTTATGAACGGAAGGCGCTATCCCGTATAGCGTTTTAGCAGCAGCGCGGCGTTGGTGCCGCCGAAGCCGAAGGAGTTGGAGAGTGCGAACTCCACCTCCACTTTGCGCGCCTGGTTGGGCACATAGTCGAGATCGCAATCCGGGTCGGGGTTTTCCAGATTGATGGTGGGAGGAACGATCTGATCCTGCAAGGCGAGAGTGGTGATGCCCGCCTCGACTCCACCTGCGCCGCCCAGCAAGTGGCCGGTCATCGACTTGGTGGAACTGACGGGAATCTTATAAGCGTGGTCGCCGAAAACCTTCTTAATGGCCACGGTTTCGATACGGTCGTTGTAAGGCGTCGAGGTGCCATGCGCATTGATGTAGCTGACCTGTTCGGGAAGAATCCCGGCGTCGGCGAGGGTGGCCTGCATGGCACGCATGGCGCCATCGGCGGTCTCATCCGGCGCGGTGATGTGGTAGGCGTCACCCGACATGCCGTAGCCGACGATTTCAGCCAGGATCGGCGCGCCCCGCTGAAGCGCAAAATCCAATCCTTCCAGGATCAGAATGCCCGCGCCTTCGCCGATCAGGAAGCCGTCGCGCTCCTTATCGAACGGGCGGCTGGCCTTTTCGGGTTGGTCATTGCGGGTGGAGAGCGCGCGCATGGCCGCAAATCCACCCACGCCCATGGGGGTGATGGCGGCTTCCGCGCCGCCGCAGATCATCACGTCGGCGGCGCAGCGCTGGAGGAGTTTGAAGGAGTCGCCCACGGCATGGGCGCTGGAGGAGCAGGCAGTGCAAGTAGCGGAGTTGGGTCCTTTGGCGCCATAACGAATGGAGACGTGGCCGGAAGCCAGGTTGACGATGGCGGCGGGAATGAAGAAGGGTGAGATCCGCCGCGGGCCGCCTTGCATGAGCGCCGTGTGCTCGCGCTCGATCACATCGAATCCGCCGATGCCCGAGCCGATGTAGACGCCCACGCGCTCGGCGATGTCGGGGGTGATCGGGAGTTGTGACTGCTTCACAGCTTGGTGCGCGGCGGCGAGGGCAAACTGGATGAACAAACCCATCTTCTTCAGGTCTTTCTTCTCGATGAACTGAAGCGGGTCGAACCCCTTGACTTCCGCCGCAATGCTTACGGCAAAGCCCGTGGTATCAAAATGGGTGATGGGCGCCCCGCCGCTCTTGCCCGCCAATAGATTCTGCCACGACTCCGCCGTGTCGAGGCCGACGGCGGTGAGCAGTCCCACACCGGTCACGACGACTCTCCGGTTCAAGCTGTACTCCTCCTGTGGAGACCTGCCCTGCGCTGGTTAGTTCTTCTTTGTGTGGGCTTGTATGTAGTCAACTGCGTCTTTAACAGTGGTGATTTTCTCCGCGTCTTCGTCAGGAATCTCGATCTCGAAGGCCTCTTCAAAGGCCATCACTAATTCCACGATGTCCAGGGAATCGGCGCCGAGGTCGTCGACAAAGTGCGCGGTGGGCGTCACTTCCGACTCGTCCACTCCAAGCTGCTCCACGATTATTTGTTTCACCTTCTCTTCGGGCGAAGCCATCAGTCTATCCTCCTCAAGGTTACATGGGGGCCGTCATTCTAACTTTTGCTTACCGCAGGCGTCAAGGAATTGAATCATGAGAATTGAATCATTGGGTCATTGAGTCATTGTTTCATTGAACCGAAGAGCCTTTGTCCTTCCAATGATTCAATGAACCGATGACCCAATGATTCAATTCAATGACTCAATCCGTTCAGGCCATGAACATGCCACCATTAATATTCAGTACGTGACCGGTAATATAACTTGATTCCGGCGAGGCCAGGAATAACACGCCGTGCGCCACTTCCGCATCCGTACCCATGCGTCCCATGGGGATCACGCTGAGCATCTTCTCCTTAATTTCCGGAGGAAGAACCTCGGTCATAGGAGTGGCGATAAAGCCCGGGGCAATGGCGTTCACGGTGATGTTGCGCCGGGCCACCTCCACGGCCACCGCCTTGGTGAGGCCGATGATGCCCGCCTTGGAAGCGATATAGTTCGCTTGGCCCACGTTTCCGGTCTGCGCCACCACGGAAGCAATGTTGATGATGCGCCCCCAGCGCTGCCGGACCATGTGGGGCAACACTGCGCGCGTGCAGTAAAAAGTGCCATCCAGGTTAGTTTTGAGCACCGCCTCCCAATCGTCGGTCTTCATGCGCATCACCAGATTGTCCTTGGTAATGCCGGCATTGTTCACCAGGATGTCGATCTTGCCCCAGGTAGCAATCGTCTGATCGACCATTTCCTGGACGGCCGCGACGTCGGTCACATCGACGCAAAATTTCAGCGCCTCGCGGCCCATGTCCTTCAGTTCCTGGATGGTCTGGTCGAGCTTGGCGCAGCGGATGTTGGTCAAACCGATCTTGGCGCCGGCTTCGGCCAGAGCCATCACCGTGGCCCGGCCAATTCCCTGCGCGCCACCCGTCACAATCGCTACGCGTCCTTCCAAACTTAGCATACTCTTACCAGCTCCCATCGGATGGGGTTACCAAAAACGTGTTTTGATGCAACGATGGTATTGGCACGCCATGGCGTGCCCCTACTGCGGCCTCCGTCCCGTTCCTACGCTCCAACCTTCGGGGCCATACGCGCCAGGATCTCACTCAGCGTGGCGGAATCCTCGACGCGCAGGCACGCGGCGGCGCGATCGATTTGCCGCACCAACCCGGAAAGAACTTTGCCGGGTCCGACCTCGACAAATAACTCTACGCCTTCTGCTCGCAGGCGGCGTATGGATTCTTCCCAGCGCACGGGAGAGGTGACCTGGTGTTTTAGCGCTTCGCGAATGGCCGAGGCGGAAGTAACCACCTGTGCGTTCACATTGTCCACCAGCGGCACTTGCGGGTCTTCCAGGTGGGTGGCATCCAGATCAACACTCAGACGGTCCTGGGCGGGCTTCATCAGGGCACAGTGAAAAGGGGCGCTGACGTTGAGCATGAGGGCGCGCTTGGCACCACGCCCTCTGGCCATTTCGGCGGCTCTGGCCACCGCTGCGGCGCTTCCGGCGATGACGACTTGCCCGGGACAATTCAAGTTCGCCGGGGAAACTACCTCCCCTTGCGCAGCTTCGCGGCAGATTTCCTCCAGCGGCGCACCGTCCAATCCCAGAATCACCGCCATGGCGCCCTGGCCCACGGGCACTGCTTCCTGCATGTACTGGCCGCGCTTGTGAACCAGTTGCACGGCGTCAGCCAGACTTAAGGCGCCCGCCGCCACGAGTGCTGAGTATTCGCCCAGACTGTGGCCGGCAACAAAATCAGGATGCACGCCCTCTTCGCGCAGCACCGCCGCCGCCGCTACGGAAACCGTCAGGATTGCGGGCTGCGTATTGGCGGTAAGCTGCAACTCCGCGGCCGGGCCTTCGAAACAGAGCTTCGAAATTGCGAAACCCAGCGCCGCGTCGGCGGCATCGAAGACCTTGCGGGCCACGGCAAAGTTCTGCGCCAGCTCCCGGCCCATGCCGGGATACTGAGAACCTTGACCGGGAAAGATAAATGCAGTTTTCACTAAGTTTACCTTTACGGCTGTCCGTGGTCCGTTGAAAGAGTAAAGGCCAAAGGGTAAAACCTCGCCCTCAAACTTTATCCTTTAACCTTTACCCTTTCTACTCACCACCGCATTAAAACTGCCCCCCAGGTCACGCCGGCGCCGAATGCGGACATCAGCACCAAGTCACCCTTCTTCAAACGGCCGGCCTGCACGCATTCGTCCAGGCAGATGGGAATCGAGGCCGAGGAGGTATTCCCGATGCGGCATATATTGGAATAGACCTTTTCCGATTTTATCCCCAGCCGTTCACGAACCGCCTCCGTAATGCGCTGGTTGGCCTGGTGCGGGATGAAGAGGTCGACGTCCTCCGCCGTAAGCCCAGCCTTCACCAGCACCTGTCGCGACACATCTTCCAGGCTGCGGACGGCCACCTTAAAGAGTTCGTTGCCGCGCATCTTGATGAAGTGCGCGCCCTGTTCGACGGTCTGGCAGGAAGCGGGCATGGCCGTGCCGCCGGCGGGAATGAAAAGGTGATCGGCATACTGGCCTTCGGTGTGCAACTCGTGGGCCAGGATTCCCGAGGGCGGTTCGACGGGCCCGAATACCGCCGCCGCCACGCCGTCGCCAAAGATGACGCAGGTAGCCCGGTCCTTGTAATCGAGGTAACGCGACAGCAGTTCGGCCCCGATCACCAGCACGTACCGCGCCGCGCCGGTGCGGATGAATTGCTCGGCCACGGTCATGCCGAAAAGGAAGCCCGAGCACGCGGCCGCCAAGTCAAACGCACAGCAACCGTGCGCGCCGAGCTCGCGCTGGATAAGCGAGGCCGTGGAGGGCAAAGGCATGTCGGGTGAAATCGTCGAGCAAATGATCAGGTCGAGATCCGTGGCCTGGATCCCGGCTTTTTCCAGAGCGTGGCGTGAGGCTTGCACCGAAAGCGTGGAAGTCGTTTCGTGGGGAGCGGCTTGGCGGCGCTCGCGGATGCCTGTGCGGTCCGTGATCCATTCGTCGGAGGTGTCCACCATCTTCTCAAGATCCGCATTGGTGATCACCTTCTCCGGCAAGGCCGAACCCGTTCCGAGCACCCCCGCAATACGCATAGAGACTCCTGAGAATTGGGTCATTGAATCATTGATTCGTCGAGTCATTGAGTCATCGAGACATTTTTCTTCAATAATTCGCTGAATCCTTGGTCCGATTCCTTAGTTTTCCGATTCAATGACTCAATGACCAAATGACTCAATGGCTCAATGATTCAATGACCCGATGACTCAGTTCCCCAGGGAAGCAGCCGCTAATTCGCGTTCGATTTTTTCGTTCACTTTTCCGGCGGAAAACTCCGCCGCGACCCGGATGGCATTTTTTATAGCATTGGGGTTCGATCCCCCGTGGCAAATGATGCACACGCCTTTTACGCCCAACAGGGGCGCGCCACCGTATTCAGAATAATCCACCCGCTTCTTGAAATTCCGGATGGCTTTTCGCGCCAGCACGTAACCGACCTTGGAGGAGAGCGTGCTGGAAAGCGCTTCTTTCAGCATACTGGAGATCGCTTCGATAAGTCCTTCGCTGATCTTCAAGGCCACGTTGCCAATAAAGCCGTCACACACGATAACTTCCACGCGGCCGTTGTAAAGATCGCGGCCTTCCACGTTGCCGATGAAATTCGCGGGGAGTTGCTTGAGCAGCACCAGCGCTTCGCGCGTCAATTCATTCCCCTTGTGTTCCTCTTTGCCGATGGAGAGCAGCCCGATGCGGGGCCGTTCCACCCCGAAGATGACGCGATAGTAAGTTTCGCCCATCACCGCGAATTCCACCAGGTGATGCGGCTTGCAATCCACGTTCGCGCCCACGTCGAGCAGCACGGCGGCCGTCCCTTGGGTGGTGGGGAAAACCTGAGCGATGGCCGGCCGGTCCACGCCTTCGAGCGCTCCCAGAACGATTTTGGCGGTGGTCATCACCGCGCCGGTGTTGCCGGCGCTGATCATGCCGTCCGCCTTGCCCTCATGCACCAAGCGCGCCGAAACGCGGATCGAAGAATCGCGCCGCTGCCGGAAGGCTTTGGTGGCTTTGTCCCCCATGGTGACCGCCTCACTGGCGTGGACGATCTCGATGGGGAGACCCTGGACCTTCCGCTGGCTGAGCTCGCGGCTGAGACGATCTTGCGGCCCGACCAGCAAAACTTCCGCATAACCCGCGCGTGCGGCCTCAATCGCTCCCTCAAGTTCCGCCTCGGGTGCCGAGTCGGTGCCCATGGCGTCAACAGCAATCCGTCGCATGGTGATCAGTTCAAACCGTGGAATCCGGCCGGCGCGGGAAGAAATGATCGCGCTGGGGCAATGCTCCGGGGGTCAAAACCTGACAATTTAAGCTGATTCCTTCACCAGAATTACCTCCTGCCCGTTATAGTAACCGCAATGCGGGCAGACTTGGTGAGGCATCTTCGTTTCGTGGCAATGCGGGCACTCGGCGATCGCGGGGGTCGTGAGATGATCGTGGGACCGCCGGCGATTCCTCCGCGCTTTAGAATGTCGTCTTTTGGGATTCGGCATGGTTTATCTTCTTTGTTCCTTATCTTGTAGCGCCGCCCTTTAGGGCGGCACCTGCGGGGCCAAAGCCCGGCGCTACGTTTGATACTCCCGGCTTATCCCTGTCGGACCGGAAGGGCGCCCGCGAACGCGTTCCTTCGCGCCTTCCCGCCATCACTCTTCCTTGAGCGAGGCAAAAGGAGAATCGTGTTGCTGGGGTGAGCAGCCGCAATGCGTCAAATTTCTATTGGCCCCGCAAACCGGGCACAAGCCTCGGCACTCACTATTGCAAATCACCTTCATGGGCACAGAGAGTATCACCTGTTCCGTGGCCACATCCGCCAGTTCGATTCCGTCCCCGGAGTAGAAGCCAACCTCCATTTCGTCCTCCGGGATTTCGATTTCCTCTTCCTTGGCAATGGTCTCGATCGGCCGGTAATAAAGATCGAAATCGCTCGCCACGGGAACCTCGACCGGTGTCAGGCAGCGGTCGCAACTGGCTTCGAGCCGGGTCGCCAAGTGGCCCCGGATGCGGATTTCCATCCCCCGGAGCTCCGCCGTGGCGTTGAGTTTGAGCGGCGCCGTCTGCCGGAACTCGGCCCCGTGATAGTCAAGCGCCCCCGGGGCATAGCTCTCAGACGCAGTGACCGGGTGAAGTTCTAATTCTGCAAGGGTTATGCGCACCCCAGCCTCATCAACACAAAACCCTAATTATAACCCGCATGGCGAGCTTGTCAAGAAAACCGCAGGCAATTTTGCCCGACATCCTGAGTTGTTCTGCCCAATGGAAATGACTCAGGATAAAAGGGATATTGGGGGATCTGACCATCGGATCATCGGGCCATCGGGTCATCGAGCCATCACGCCATTGGATCATCGGGCCATCACGCCCTTGGGTTATCGAGCCATCACGCCATCGGTCATCGGGCCATTGGATCATCGGGCCATCTAGCGATTTTATGATTTAGCGATTTATTGATGGGGAGATTTACGATTTTGGTCTTTTGCGGGCTAATCGGCTTTGGAATCTTGAAAGTTGAATTTGGCTGATTGGCTTTGGAATCTTGAATCCGGAATCCCGCCTTGGGCGGTGCCCCCGGGCCATACAATCTAATCCAAATCGAAATCCCGGAGGGGCGGCCCGGTGGGCTGGTCCTTGGTTTTCTCGAAGGCTTCTTTGAACTTGCGGTCGAGCAATTCCGATTTAATCTTCTCTTCGTCCGCGCTTTGACGAAACAGCGCTTCGCGGCGATCTGCTTCCTTCTTCAACAGTCGCGCGGCGTCATCCAGATCGGGACCTTTGTCTTGCTTGGGTGGCGCCTGGTGGAACAGCACTTTGCCAAATTCGGCGTCCACGGTCAGCGTGGCGCCGCAGCATGGGCAGACCACTTCCAGCTTTCTCACCTCATTTTGCCGTCGGAACATCGTGATTCGATGCTAACGCCGGGCGGGCACGCGTGTCAAATCGGCGCCAACAAAAGTCATCAGTCATCAGTTGTCAGCAAAAGCGGCCGGTCCTCAGGATGTTACTGGGAACTGATGACTGACAACTGACGGCCGTCTGCAGAAAAGGTTCAATGCTGTCATCCCAAGCCCGTTCGCTGGGGATGGAGCCGTTTCCAGCGGACGGCGAAAAGAAAGAACACTCCAGGGCCGAACGAAAACAGCATCACGCTCACGCCGAAAGCTATCCCCAGGAAGGTCGAGAAACCTGCGCAGCAATAATCCCGCCCTCTGGCCACGATGTGGGTTGGAACCGCGACCAGCAGTTCCAAAATGCTCCCTTTCAGGAGATAGCGGCACTGCCGCGTGACGACGTCCATCGGCGCGCTGTCACGGCTGGTCCGGGCGAAGACGACGGTCCACACCGCCCACACCACGGGCAATGCCACCCAGGGAAGCGCTTTATCAATTACCGCTTCCTTCCTGATAAACTCGTCAATCGACATCGCCGCCCCTACACCGAGTAATCCCATCATCAGCCCGGAAGCGAGGATCGGCCACAGTACTGACCGGCGCGTCGTCGGCCGTCCCAGCGAAAGCTCAACCGGAACAAGCAACATCGCCGCCTGCGCCACGACCATCACTCCCACCCCGGCCCAATAAATCCACTCGAGATAAACTGACAGCGCGTCAGACGCTCTCATCTGCGGATAAAAGGCAACCAGAATTAGGGGTGCAGTCAAAGCAACGAGGATGAGGAAATAGAGAAGAACAACCAAGACAGCCCAGCGCTTCATATCAATCCTCTCGGGAGGGAAGTCAGGCTAAAGGGTACAGGCATTGTGCCACGCATGCAATCAGATCGCTATGCCGCGGAATACCTGGGGCTTTATTCCTTGACATCAGACCTCCTCCGGAGGAAGCTGCTAACGTCTATGGTGGCAGATCTTTGTGGGGTGGTGAGAATGCGGCAATCTTTTAAACCGTTAAGAGCTTGCGTCGGTAGGGCGGGCTTGATGCCATCCACGCTGGCCCTGCTGATCTTCATTTTTTTCGACTTCCTGATTTTAGCTTATTCCCAGTTGCCGCCTTCCACCGGCGCTCCCCACGTGGGGCAGAAGGCGCCCAGTTTTACCCTTCCCGACCAGCAGGGCAAGCCGGAATCACTCGCTGACCTGTTGAAGCCGGCCGCTGGGGCCATGGGGAAGTCAGGTGGGCTGGTGTTGATTTTCTACCGGGGTTACTGGTGACCGTATTGTGTCTCCGAGTTACGGAGCTTCGAAAGCCAGTTGAGCGAGTTCGACAAGCGTGGCATCCGAGTGGTGGGGATAAGCGTTGATCCCGTCGACGTCAGCCGGACGCTCAGTGAGAAAGCGGGCTTGACCTTCCCACTCCTTGCGGATCCCGAGATGAAAGTCATCCGCGCCTACGATCTCCTGCATAAGGGAGGCCACAAAGGGGCTGACATTGCGCGGCCCGCCGAATTTCTGATCGACCCCACCGGCACGGTGCGCTGGGTGAACCTGACGGACGACATCCGCGTGCGCGCTACCGGCGAGCAGGTCCTGAGGGAAGCGGACAGTCTGGGATTGGGCGTGCGGCCGTAGTCGTTACGCAGAAGGATCTCACCAAACTATTTCCTGATTCCCGCCTCAAGCGGCGCGTGCTCGAGATGGAGTTCGCACCGCATAGATGGCGGCGGCGCCCAGGACTCCTGCCGTGGTGATGATGCTCCACGCAAGGTCGTAACTATGCGTAGCTTCGAAGATTCTTCCTGCCAGCACAGGTCCAAGAAACTGCCCCAGGGAATCGGCCATGATGATGAGACTGAGAAGCTTTCCCAGGGCCGCCAAACCAAAGCACTCGGCGGTGACTAAGGGAATCAGCAGATAATCCGCTCCCATGGCAAATCCAAAGATCAGCGCAAACGCCCAAAGCGCGGCAGGCTGCCGCGCCGCAAAGAGCAGCGGGATCGCCAAAGCGAGAACCAGATAGAATAATGCCATGACATTCTTCTTATCGAGGCAATCCACCAGATAGCCCACTGCCACTCGTCCCGCCAATCCCGCAAAGAGTAATCCACTGGAGACGTGGGAGGCCTGAACCGTGGTGTACCCGGCGTCGCGAAGGAACAAGACGAATTGTTGAATGACGGTTCCAATGGCGCCGATGGTAAGTGTGCTGCCCGCCAGGATGAGCCAGAAATTTGCGGTTCGGACCGCCGCCCCCAGAGAAAGTGAGGGTACCTGGCCGGCTCCCCCCGGCGCCGGTGGGGGTTCAACTCCGTCCGCTACCAGCCCCATTTCTCCCGGAGTGGAACGCGTCAGCCACTGAGCAATGGGAAAAAGTACCACTCCGATCAAGCCGCCAGTGATGAAGAAAGCGCGCCGCCACCCCACCGCTTCGATCAGGTACACAGCCAATCTCGGCGCGACCGCGCCGCCCATTCCCAGTCCCAAATAGGCGTAACCCATGGCGCGTCCGCGCTTCACGCGGAACCAATTGGAAATCAAGACTTGGTTGGAGATGGGGCCTGCCAGGACATAACCCACGACATACACAATACACAGGAAATAGTACTCCCACAGGCTCGTCATCCCGCCCATCAGGGCAAACGACACGGCAACCAGCAGGACGCCGGCGCCCAGCACTCGCCGGGGACCAACGCGGTCGAGGAGCGCGCCTATGAATCCGAAAGCAGGCGCAACGATCAGGAATCCAAGAAGCAGTCCTTGCACCACTTGGCTGCGGGTGAAATGCAGGGAATCGACCAGAGAAGCGTAATAAACGGGCAGCCCGTAATAGACCAGTCCCACGGCGAAGAACAGATTGAGGAATGCCGCCAGGACAATCCACCAGCCATAAAAAACCCGTGAGGAGGCCCTTTGATTCATCAGATGATTTACGCAACGGAGGCCCTGTCGGCACATTCCCGGGGAACCTGAATAGTTTCGTTGTACATGACCTCAACGGGGCCAAATGGTTTCACAGTATAAACGGGACCGGGAAATGACTCAATGACCCGATAGCTCAATGACTCAATGGAAAGGTTTCATCCTCCTGATTGCTGCAACAACTTCGCCACCAGCGCCGTCCATCCGGTTTGGTGGCTGGCGCCCAAGCCCGCGCCGTTGTCACCATGAAAGTATTCGTGGAACGGGATCAAGTCGCGCCAGTGGGGGTCGGTCTGGAAAAGCTCATTCCCGCCGAAAACAGGTCGCCGTCCGTCGTTGCCGCGCAGAAACACCGAAGTCAACCGCCGGGAGATTTCTTCCGCGACTTCCCACAAGGTCATCATATGGCCGGAGCCCGTCGGGCATTCTACCTTTAGTTGGTCGCCATAATAATAATGAAACCTCTGCAACGATTCGATGAGCAGAAAATTGAGAGGAAACCACACCGGGCCGCGCCAGTTGGAGTTGCCGCCGAATAAACCCGATGTGGACTCGGCAGGTTCGTAGCTAACCCCATACTCCTGATTGTTGATCTTCAGCACATAAGGGTTCCGCGCATGGAATTTCGAGATTCCACGAATCCCGTGCGGCGACAGAAACTCCTGTTCATCCAGCATATAGCGGAGCATTCTCAACAGTTTTCTGTGGCTGACAATAGAGAGCTGCCGGCGAATTCCGTGCGCCGACGTTTGCGTCATTTCGATGTGATGCGGAAGGTTAGGAACATTGTCAAGGAACCATTGCATGCGCCGCTTGAAACCGGGCAATCCCTCTACCGCCTCGGGCTCCAACACTTCCACCGCATAGAGTGGAATCAGCCCCACCATCGACCGCACTTTCAGGAAATCGTGCTGATCATTGGGGAGATGCAGAACGTCGTAATAGAATCCGTCCTCCTCGTCCCACAGGGAAATTCCATGGCCCCCCCGGTTATTCATGGCCTGGGTGATGTAAACGAAATGTTCGAAAAATTTGCTGGCCACGTCTTCATAGGCGGGGTCCTCGCGCGCCAGCTCCATGGCGATGGCGAGCATGTCGAGGCAGTACATCCCCATCCAACTGGTGCCGTCGGATTGTTCAATGTGGCCGCCGGTGGGAAGAGGTTTCGAGCGGTCAAACACCCCGATGTTGTCGAGTCCCAGGAACCCTCCTTCAAAAACGTTTCTGCCATCGGGATCCTTGCGATTCACCCACCAAGTGAAATTGAGCAGGAGCTTGTGAAAGACCTTCTCGAGAAACTGCCGGTCCGCGCAGCCTCGCCGCCGCGCTTCGATTTTGTAAACACGCCAAGCCGCCCAGGCATGTACGGGAGGATTGACGTCGCTGAAGGCCCACTCGTAAGCCGGGAGCTGGCCATTGGGGTGCTGGTACCACTCGCGCAAAAGCAGAATGAGCTGCTCTTTTGCGTAGTCGGGGTCGGCCAGGGCCAAAGCCACGCAGTGGAAGGCCAGGTCCCAAGCGGCGTACCAGGGGTATTCCCACTTATCCGGCATGGAGATGACGTCCGCATTGTAGAGGTGAGACCAGCTATGGTTTCGTTCCCTCCACCGCTGGGGAGGAGGGGGCGGGCCGGCGGGATCGCCCTCCAGCCAAGCCCGCACATCATAATGGTAGAACTGCTTTGACCAGAAAAGTCCTCCCATCGCCTGGCGGAAGACGTTTTGGGCATCCGCAGAAAGCGTGGGAGGAATGATCTTGGAATAGAACTCATTCGCTTCGGCGATGCGCTCTTCCAACACCTCGTCAAATCCGTCGCTGAGCGCGTCCTCGCTGGGCTGTTCGCCGGTAAACCGCAGGCGAAAGACCTGGCTTTGTCCCGGCGGGATTTCCACACGATAGGAGGCAGCCACCTTCGTGCCCTCGGGAAGAGGATTGACGGCATGGCGCACACCATGGACGACGTAGTCGTTGATCGCGTCCTTGACGTACGGCGCGCGGTTGCTTACGCCAAAGAGCCGCTGGAAGTTTGTATCGTTCTCGGTAAAGAGCAATTCGGGGTGTTCCTGGCAAACCAGCCAACGCGAACCGTAGTAAGGGTGCTCCGCCAGGATCACCGCCGCCCCGGAAAGGTCCTCGGCTCTTGCCAGCCCCGGCCGCCAGTCGTCCCTGCCCCACGACCAGGTGTTGCGGAACCAAAGCGTGGGAAGCAGGTGCAGAGTGGCGGTCTCCGGGCCGCGGTTATGGGCGGTAATGCGGACCAGGATATCATCCGGGGAAGCCTTAGCATATTCCACAAACACGTCAAAATAGCGATTCCCGCTGAAGATGCCGGTGTCCACCAGCTCAAACTCAAAATCCTTCCTGCTCCTTCGTCGATTCTCCTCCAGCAGCCAGGCGTACGGGAATTCCTGCTGCGGATACCGGTAGAGATACTTCATGTAGGAATGCGTGGGGGTCGAATCAAGGTAGAAGTAATATTCCTTGACGTCCTCGCTGTGATTCCCCTCTTCTCCGGTGAGTCCGAAGAGGCGTTCTTTCAGGATAGGGTCGCGGCCATTCCACAACGCCAGCGCCAAGCAGATGTATTGATGACGGTCACAGATTCCGGCAATCCCGTCCTCACCCCAGCGGTAAGCGCGCGAGCGGGCATGGTTGTGAGGGAAGTAGTCCCAGGCCGTGCCCCACTCGCTGTAGTCCTCGCGAACGGTTCCCCACTGGCGTTCGCTCAGGTACGGTCCCCAACGCTTCCAGTGGAGCTGACGCAGGCGCGATTCCTCCAGCCTCTGCACCTCACGAGTCATCGGCAACCTCTCCGCGGCAGCGTAATCCCGGCTGCGCCATCGGGCGGCGGGACCAGGGATTATTCGAAACTGCCCTGAAGAAAGTCATCTTCTCTGTTCTGCGCGGCGTTGTCAAACTCGGGCGGCTTAGCTAAAGGGATGATTAAATCGGAAATTTGGGAAGTATCCTCATTTGACTGAGTGATCTCGAAATAGAGCTTCGTACTTCTTAGCCCCAAAGTGGTCGTGTAATCTCTGACCGCCTCGACTCGGAAATAACCTGGAATTACTTCGTCGGCGCTGCCACGGGAGTTGATGGCTCACTTCAATCAGCTTGTTGAACGGCACACGGGCGGATACTATACACGCGACAATGCCGTGCCGGAGGGGAGCCGCTTCAGGCGACCCCAGACGCAAAAAACTAACGGTCTGCCCCGGCCATGTAGGGAAGGCGTATCTGCATGCATTCAACCGTTTTGGGGTTTGTACTGGTTTTCATCGCGGCGATAGCGGGCGGAGCGCTTGCTGTCCCTCTCAAGAAGCGCCGGAAATTCGAGCTGGAAAACATCTACGTACCCTCGACGCTGGTCATGATGCTTATCCTTCCGTTCCTCATGGCCGCGTTCGTGGCGCCGCGCTGGCAGGAAGCCGTGCAGGCAGCGGGGCCAAGGACGGTGTGGGCCGGCGCGGCTTACGGCTTTGGCTGGGGCGTTGGCGCCATCTTGTTCGGCTACGGCGTTACGCTGGCAGGCATGTCGGTGGGCTATGCGACCATCATGGGGATCAACACCGCGGTCGGGTCCATTCTTCCCTTCCTGGTGAAGTCGCCCGCCGACTTGTTCACGGCCGGAGGTCTGGTGGTTCTGCTCGGCATCGCCGGGTGCGTCATTGGGGTCGCGGTCTGCGGCAGGGCCGGCTTTCTGCGGGAACGGCAGGCGAACGAAGTAGGGCAACGGCGCGGGTTCGGCGGGGCGATGCTGGTGTGCGTGGCGTCGGGCGTGCTGAGCTCCTGCGCAAACCTGGGATTTGCCTTCACCAGCCGAGTGGGCGATGAGGCTCAGAAACTGGGCACAAGTCCGGTCTTCTCCACGCTGACCAGTTGGCTGCCCGTCTTTTGGGGGGCTACGGCGTCGCTTCTGCTCTGGTTCGTCGGTTTGCAGATCAAGAGGGGAACGTGGCGGAGGAATTTCGGTCCGGGGGCCGGTTTCGACTGGTGGAATGGAGCGCTGATGGGTGCCATCTGGTTTGTCGCGACCATCCCGTACGGGATGGGGGCGTACTATCTGGGCCGCCTCGGCACGTCGGTGGGATGGGCCGTGAACATCGCCTCGTCCCTGATCGTTGCCAACGTGTTCGGGTTTCTCACGCGTGAGTGGACCGGCGCGCCAGCAAGGGCCGTCCGAACGCTTTACGCCGGCCTTGCTATTCTCCTCGCGGCGATCGTGCTCCTGGCCACCGGCAGTTCCATGACAGGTTCGTAGACTCTCCAGAAAGGTGGTACTTCGCGATGCAGTACAATTTGCTTGGCAAGACGGGGCTGAAGGTTTCCCGGCTCAGCTTCGGAGCATCGTCCTTGGGGGCAGTCTTCCGTCCGGTGGACGAATCGGAAGCCATCAAGTCGGTGCATGTCGCCCTGGACTGCGGCATCAACTACTTCGACGTGGCGCCCGCTTACGGAGGCACGCTGTCGGAGACGGTTCTGGGCAAAGCGCTGCGCGGCATCCCCCGCGGCCGCTACTTCCTGTCCACCAAGGTGGGCAAGTATACTAAGCCCGGCAGTTACGGTGATGACACCCTGGACTACTCGCGCGCCCGCATACGGGCTTCGTTGGATGAGAGCGCCGGGCGCCTGGGCGTGAACTATTTCGATATCATCCACATCCATGACATCGAGTACCAGCGAAGAAAGTACGCTGAGTGGGCCTTGACCGAAGGCTACGAGGCCGTTCAGGAACTGAAGGGTGAAGGCCGGATTGGAGGCGTCAGCTTCGGCATCTACCCGATGGATTTGTGGAAGCGGATCTTCACCTCCCTGGATATCGACGCTGCTCTGGTGCACAATCACTATTGCCTGAACGACACGCAGTTGCTCGATCTGCTGCCCATGGCGCGGCAGAAGGGCATCGGGATTGTGAATGGTTCCCCGTTTGCGTCCGGCCTGCTGACGGACCGTGGGGCGCCTGCCTGGCATCCCGCGAACGCCGAGGATCAAAACCGGTTCCGCGCGGCCGCCGAATTCTGCCGGAGCAACGGAACTTCGATCAGCCAGCTCGCCTTGCAATTCTCGAGTCAAAATCCGGAAATACCTACCACGCTGTTCAGTTCGGCCAGTCCCGATTCCGTGCGCCGCAACGTCGAGTGTCACGAGGAACCCTGTGATATGGCCCTGGTGGCGGAAGTCCGCAAGATCCTGGAACCGGTTCTGAATAAGGAATGGAGTTATTAGAGTTTATGATTGACGCGCACCATCACCTCTGGAAGTACAACGACCGGGACTACGATTGGATGACCGGCGAGATGACGGCGCTGCGCCGCAATTTCCTCGTGCCGGAGCTCCAAGAGGTCATGCGAGAATCCGGCGTCGAAGGGACCGTAGCCGTACAGGCGCGGCAGTTGACGGAAGAGACGGAATGGCTGCTGGACCTCGCCAAGCAAAACGCCTTTATCCGCGGCGTGGTCGGATGGGTTCCGCTGGCCGATCCCGATGCCGGCAAGTATCTGGAGCGGTTTGCGCAAGACCACAAGTTGAAAGCCGTTCGGCACGTCCTTCACGACGAGCCTGACGATTCCTATATGCTCCGCGATGATTTCAACCATGGCATCAACCTGCTCCGGAGCTTCGGTCTGGCGTACGACATCCTGATCTTCGAGCGCCATTTGCCCCAGACTCTAGAGTTTGTGGACCGTCATCCCGGCCAGGTGTTCGTTGTCGATCACATCGCGAAACCCCGGATCAAGGCCCGGTTGCTTTCACCTTGGCGGGAGCGCATGCAAGAGCTGGCAAAACGGGAGAACATGTACTGCAAGGTTTCCGGTATGGTGACCGAGGCGGACTGGAACGCTTGGACCGCGGAGGACCTGCGGCCCTATTTCGACACCATTCTCACCGCCTTCGGGCCGAAACGGCTCATGTTCGGATCCGACTGGCCGGTGTCGACGCTCGCTGGCGGGTACAAATCCTGGATGCACACCTTCCGGTCGTTCATCGCGGACCTGTCCGCGGATGAGCAAGAGAGCATCCGCCAGGGCGCGGCGATTGCTGCCTACCGACTCTGAATCGATCAGGGGTCACATTGGAACCCACCGACCTGGGACATAACGGGGGGCGGCCGGGATCTTCTCAGGAGGCTGAAAAATGAGATTGAGAATTTCTCTGGCAATAATTCTGTTCTCTTTGCTGACCTTGACGTTTTTCCCCGGTGGGGCGTTCGCACAGGACCAGGGGTTGGTGGCCAGGTGGTCCTTCGATGAGGCTGCCACGCCCGTAACGCGTGACACCACGAGTAGTGTCGAGGACAAGGTGGAGGGTTTCTACAAATATGTTCCAGGGGTTACCGGGACGGGCCTGCGGTTTGACGGCTATACCACCCAGGTCATTCGCACAGGTAAGAAGGCTCCCCATCTCGCTGACGCGTTCTCGGTGGAGGCTTGGGTGGCGCTGAACACGCTTCCTTGGAACTGGGTGCCGATCGTTGACCAGGAGCAATTTCAGCAGACCGGCTACTCTTTCGGGATCGACGCGTTCGGCCACGTGGGGTTGCAGGTTTCAGTTAACGGAGTGTGGCAGTCGCTATACTCGACGGCTCAGTTGCCAGTCAAGAAGTGGGCGCACGTGGTCGGCACTTTCGACTCGACGCGCGGCTTGGCGGTGTACATCGACGGGAAGGAAATGGGAAGGTTGCCGGTGGAGGGCAGCATGAAGCTGGCCGAACGTGCGGACTTGTTGATTGGCAGGACGCGGGAGGCCGTGCTTCCGGTTCCCGCAGAGGCCATTCATCCCTTCTACCCGGTTTGGTACTCGCTCGACGGCATCCTGGATGAAGTCAAGATCTACTCGCGCAGCCTGAGTCCGGAAGAAGTGCAAAAGAGCTTTGTGGAGGTCCATGCGCCGACCGGGGAGGTTCTCCCCTGGCCGGTGCTCCCTTCCGGGCCAGCAGGGGCGGGGCGCTTCGGGGCGTATTACGCTACCCTGAAATTCGAGGATGTCTGGGACCGGCCGAGGCGGATGGGGCCGGAGTCGGACGTGGTGGTACGCTTCGACCAATCACCCATACGACTGGTTTTCTGGCAAGGTACGAACTACATCCCGGCATGGGTCACAGAGAACGGCAAGTGGTATACGGATGAGTTCCTGGAAACGTGGGGCCCCGGTTGCCCTGACGGCGAGGACTGCGAACCGATGTCGGACAAGCAGAGCGTCTACTCGCACGCCAGCATTCTGGAAAGCAGCGATGCCCGCGTGGTGATCCACTGGCGGTATGCCCTGGCGGAAGTAGAGCACCATAAAGGAGCGCACCCCGATCCGCTCACGGGTTGGTTCGATTGGGCCGACGAATATTGGACGGTCTATCCGGATGGGGTGGCGGTGCGCAAGCAGGTTCTCCACAGTACGGATCTTTCGAAGCCGCACGAATGGCAGGAAACGATTGTTATCAATGGGCCGGGCCAGAAGCCAGAAGACAACATCAACCTGGACGCCTTGACACTGACCAATATGAAGGGAGAATCCGCCACCTATACTTGGAAATCCAAGCCTGCCATGAGCTTCACGCGACCGGACGGTCCGGAAACCGTCAATGGGCCGCAGGATGCCAACATCCAGCTTGTGAATCTCAAATCGACTTGGAAGCCGTTTCAAATCGTTCCGCCCGCAAACGTAAAGTGGAACATCTATAACGGGGAGAAAACCTACTTCACATTTGAATGCTGGAACCACTGGCCCGTAGCGCAAATCCCTTCCAGCGGCCGACCTTGCGTGGCGCCAGACCGTCCTTCCCACTCCTCGCTATCGCATATTTATTGGGACGCCTACCAGACCTCTGAGAACTCCATGAGCAAGTTACTGCTCAATGGCCTGACGACGAAGCCGCCACGTGAGTTGTTGCCTCTCGCGAAGTCGTGGCTGTCCCCTCCCGGGATCGATGTGAGCGGCGAGGGCTTACGGAGCGAAGGATATGATGCGGCAGAGCGGGCTTTCGTTCTGGTGCATGAGGGTTCTTCTAAACTGGTGCCGACGGATTTTACGATTCAGGCAAGCGAAGGATCGCCGGCAGTCAACCCCGCCATTGTGATCAAAAATTGGGGTGACCGCGAAGCACACATGACTCTTGATGGAAAACCCATGACGGCGGGGAAAGACCTGCGATTCGGCCATGTGCAGAGGTTAGAAGGGACTGACCTGGTTGTCTGGATCCAGACTCAAGCCATAAAGCCGCTGCGCCTCAAGCTGACTCCTGGAGGAGAAAGATAGGCGAGCATAATTCGGGCGTAGTCGGGTTCTCTGCTTTGGGGTAATCGCAACTTGCCGCTGACTCTGGTTCTCAGGTGTCTGTGGGTTCCCGGAGGGACTTATGGGAGCTGACGGCTAACCGCCGCTCGCTGGCAGAATTGCCCGCTGCCGGAGAATATGCCCGCGCCAGATCCTTGCCGGAAGGGAGTTCCTTCGGGAGATCGCACAGATTCAGCGGGGCGCCCGGCGCCCTCTCCTCTCACGCGTAGGAAAAGTCCTGGTGAGTGCCGGCGGCGGCTCGCTCGGTGTCGATCTTCCAATCTTCCAGCCGTGGTCCTTTCAACCTCGCTCCCTTTTCGCGGATTTGCGCAAGCTGGTCTTCCGACAGAGGTTTGAATTGCTGAGCGATTCGAACGTCGTCCTCGATCTGGCCTATGGTCGTGCAGCCGAGCGCGAGACAGTGAATGGGCAAACTAAGGACGTAAGACAAGCAATCCTTCACGGAAATTGCCTGAAGCAACTTGGCGTTTGCGGTGCTCTTCATTCCCTGGATACCCATGCCTCGTTCGACAGCAATGGGTAGGACATTCTTCTCGAAGCTCAGGTACGAAGGGTCGGCGGGGTTGAGTGGCATCAAAATTGTATCGTACTTGTCGTACTTATTCAGCATCGCCAAATGAACCTGCGGGTCATGGTGGCCCGTAAAGCCTATAAAGCGGCATTTGCCGGCCTGCTTGGCCGCTTCGAAAGCTTCAATGGCTCCGCCGGGCGCGAAGATTTTCTCCACCTCGTCCAGGGTGGAGACCTGGTGTATCTGCCACAGGTCCAAATAGTCAGTCTTCAGGGCCCGCAGGGATTTCTCCAAATCTTCCTCGGCTCCCTGACGAGAGCGTTGAGGGGATTTCGTCGTGAGAAAGATATGCTTTCGGAATGGCGGCAACACGTCTCCGTAAACCTGTTCCGATTTCCCGCCCCAGTAAAGCCGGGCGCAGTCGAAGTAATTGACGCCGAGTTCGTAGGCGCGAAGCGTAACGGCTTTTGCGTCTTCGTAACTGCACAACGGGAATCGGCCGCCGGCCTGGCCGATGATCGTCAGCCGCTCGCCAGTCTTCCCGAAGACCCTTTTGGGAATGTCGCCGGACTCCAACGAGCCCTTATCTCCACCGCGCGCATAAATCGAGAGTCCGGCCGCAGCAGATGCTGCAAAGAAAGTTCTACGCCGCATAAACATTCTCCTCTTACGGAGTTTACGTTCCAAGGCACTCCGGTTTCAGAATTCCGTCAATTCGCCTTGCGTCGTTCAGCCCGGGACGCAATTGTAACTCCGCATAAGCGGTCCTGTCCACAGGCATGCGGCCTGACGGATTTCTGTCTGACCTTGGGCAGAGCAAAGAGAGAGGTGGCATGGACGTCCCGCCCCGATTCATGGGGATCGCGCCCGGTGAGCAGGCGCGGCAAGGCGGGGCACGCCGCGGGAGGTGGCGCGTTGACGTTGGAGCCCTGCGGTGCTACAAATAATGGCGTGCTCGAGGTGAGGGAGCGGGCGGCGCTTCCGTGCGGAGACGGCCCCCCTTTCCTTTTTGAGAAGTCCGATATCAGCACGGCAGGAGATTCTGAAAGTTGTAGATCTTCCATTGCGAGGAGGTAACCTATGCAACGACGAGGTTTTCTAGGAACCGTAGCGGCAGCCGGATTAGTGGCGTCAAAGGAGCTTCTTGATCCCCTTGCAAAGGCGAGCGCGACCTCGAAGTTGACCCCCATCCCCAAACGGCGTTTGGGGAAGACTGGCGCTGAACTTTCCATCATCGCCTTAGGCGGAATGCTGGTGAAGGACACCGAACAATCTTTCGCCAATAACATTGTCGCGGAGGCCTTCGACCGCGGCATCAATTACTTCGACGTGGCGCCTCAATACGGCAACGCGCAAGAAAAGCTGGGTCCGGCACTGGAGCCCTATCGCAGGCGTTCGTTCCTGGCCTGCAAGACGCTGATGCGCGATAAAGACGGCGCAGCCACGCAGCTCGAGGACTCGCTGCGCAAGCTGCGCACTGACCATGTTGACCTCTACCAGTTTCACGCCGTAACCACGAAAGAGGACGTCGAAAAAATCTTTGGACCCAGCGGCGCTATGGAAACCTTCCAGACGGCGCGCAAAGCAGGCAAGGTCCGCTTCATCGGCTTTTCGGCGCACTCCATCGAAAATGCGCTTGCCATGCTCGATCACTACGATTTCGACACGGTTCTCTACCCCGTCAACTTCGTCCTCTTCTCGCAGGCCAACTTCGGACCTCAGTTGCTGGCGAGGGCACGCGAAAGGGGCATGGGCATCCTGGCGTTGAAATCGATGGCGAAGACCACCTGGCCTGCCGCCCAGAAAAACAATCATCCCTATCCCAAGTGCTGGTATCAGCCCGCCGCCCTCCCGGATGAGGCCTCACTGGGCTTGCGCTGGACGCTGTCGCGGCCCATCACCGCCGCCGTACCGCCCGGCGATGAGAACTACTTCCGGCTCGCCATGGATGTGGCGCAGAAGTTTGAGCCCCTGAAACCGGAGGAAGAGAAAACTCTGCTGGCGCGCGCCCAAGGCGTCGAGCCGATTTTCCATTTGGCTAAGGCATGATGAAGCGAAATCGCTTTCCAGTCGGCTGGAATGGAGATCGGGTTCGCAGCGTTTTGGAGCATTACGAGCAGCAAGCCGAGGATGAAGCAGTCGCTGAAGACGAGGCCGTATTACGGCTGCGCGGCCAGACCGTGGTCGCCGTACCCAAGTGCCTCGCTCGCAATAAGTCGTTGGTCAACGATGGAAAGGAGCGGTGATATACTCACAAAACGGAGGCATCTAATGACCAAGGTGAAGGACCAAACTCGACGCCCTAGACGAACGTTCACTACGCGAGGACAACGCCGGGCACATTAGAAAGCTGTGAACCACCACGCCTTGTTTCCCTGCTGAGAGTGCTATTGACTTTAATCCAAAAGCCAAAATCTAAAAATCTAAATTCAACAACGAGGCAACAATGAATCCTCCACCCCCGGACAAATCTCCGAAACTCCGCAGCCGCGACTGGTTCGGCAAACGCGATCGCTGGGGCCTGGCGCACCGCGCCTGGCTTCGCGCCGAAGGCTTCAGCGAAGGTGTTTTCGACGGCAAGCCGGTAATCGGAGTGTGCAATTCCTGGAGCGAACTTAACAATTGCAACGCACATCTGCGCACCGTGGCGGAAGCCGTGAAGCGCGGCGTGTGGGAAGCGGGTGGTTTCCCGCTGGAATTCAACACCATCTCCCTGGGCGAGATGCTGATGAAGCCTACCGCCATGCTCTATCGGAATCTGATGGCGATGGAAGTGGAAGAATGCATCCGCGCAAATCCGCTGGATGGGGTGGTGCTGCTGTGCGGATGTGACAAGACCACGCCCGCGCAGTTGATGGGCGCCGCCAGCGTTGATGTGCCTGCGATCATGGTGCCGGGCGGACCGATGCTGCGCGGCATGTGGCACGACCGCGAACTCGGGTTCGGTACGGACGTGCGCAAAATGTGGGAAGAGGTGCGCGCCGGCCGCCTGGGACAAGAGGAGTGGTGCGAAATTGAGAGCTGCGTGGCGCGCAGCACAGGCCACTGCGCGGTGATGGGCACGGCCTCAACCATGGCCAGCCTCGCCGAGGGACTGGGCATGACCCTTCCCGGCGCGGCGGATATCCCCGCGGCCGACTCGCGCCGCATGATGATTGCGGAAGAGAGCGGAAAGCGCATCGTCGCTATGGCCAGGGAAGGCCTGCGGCCTTCCCACATCATGACCTCCGCGGCGCTGGAGAACGCCACACGGCTCCTCATGGCGCTGGGCGGGTCGACGAACGCCATCGTCCACCTGGTGGCTATTGCCGGGCGGCTGGGCATTAACTTGCCCCTGTCCTCGTTCGATGAAGTCGCCAGTACCACGCCCTTCATCGCCAACGTAAAGCCCTCGGGGAAATTCCTGATGGAAGAATTTAGTTACGCCGGCGGTGTTCCCGCCGTGCTTAAAGAAATCAGCCCTCTGCTGCATTTGGATGCGCTGACCGCCAATGGCAAGACCCTGGGTGAAAACCTGAAGCCCGCGGCGTGCTTTAACCGTGAGCTCATCAGGCCTCTTAGCGATCCTCTGTTTCCTCAAGGTGGCGTCGTCGTCCTGTACGGGAATCTGGCCCCGCTGGGCGCGGTCATCAAGCAGTCCGCAGTTTCCCCGCACCTGATGAAACACCGCGGGCGCGCCGTGGTTTTCCAGAACAACCAGGATTTGCTGGCGCGGCTCGACGACCCGAGTCTTCCTGTGGACGAGAACTCCGTGATGGTGCTGAAAAACGCCGGGCCCAAGGGCGCTCCGGGAATGCCGGAATGGGGCCATCTGCCCATCCCGGCGAAACTGTCCAAAGCCGGCGTGAAAGACATGGTTCGCCTCAGCGACGCGCGCATCAGCGGCACCAGCTTCGGGACGATCGTCGTGCACATCGCGCCGGAAGCCGCCGTGGGCGGGCCCTTGGCGATTGTTCAAGATGGGGATGAAATTGAGTTGGACGTGCCGGCGCGGCGGCTCGAGTTGCGGGTGCCCGACTGGGAAATTAAATCCAGGCTTAGCCAATGGCAAGCGCCTGCCCCGCACTACACGCGCGGCTACGGCAGGCTCTTCCTGGACCACGTCCTGCAAGCCAACGAAGGGTGCGATTTCGATTTCCTGCGCGGCGCTGACCGCGAGGATGACGGGACGCCGCTCGAGCGCTATCCGAATCCCGCCCTGTGAGCGCACCCGGCCCATAATGCTGCGATAGAATTGACCGATATGGCGTCACCCAACTCCGAATCCGTCAAGCGTGTCGCTCGCGCCTTGGTAGACGCTATAAATCACCAAAGCGTTGAAGAGATTGCGGACCTGATGACAGAGGATCATATTTTCATCGATTCACTCGGAACGAGAGTCCAAGGCAAGGAGCGGATGAAGGCAGGCTGGGAGAGCTACTTTCGCATGGTCCCTGACTACACGATTGCTATCGACGAAACCTTCGTGGATGGCGGGGTGGTGGTCATGCTGGGGACTGCACAAGGTACCTATTCTACGGACGGCGTCCTGCGGCCAGAGAACAAGTGGTCGACGCCGGCAGCCTGGCGAGCACTTATTCGCGGATCGCTTGTCGCCGAGTGGCGCATCTACGCTGACAACGAGCCGATCCGCCAAATTATGTCGCGCAAGGGAAAGTAGAGAGGAAGTCTAGCGCGGACATGTTCTGTTGATTCCGTGGTTTTTGTCGCCCATTGCGCAAGGGCCGCGGACCAACAGAACAGGGCCGCGCTATATTTGCTCACCGGATTATGGAAAAGCTCGTCGGCGAAAGAAACATGTTGGAAATGTTGCGAACAATCTCCCCGCCGTGCTGGATTGACGCTGCGCGAATTTTGATCCAATCAGGATCGGAGTTGAACGCCGCCCACGCTTTCTCGCGGTGGGCTTCACTCTCGAAGGGGATCACATAAACCATATTGGGCTGGTTGGGACCAAAAACCGTGTCCGCGTAGAGGACGGGATGAATCCCACTCTTGTGGAAAATGTCAATTTCTCCTCCGCCGAACCGGTCGTGCAAGTATCCCAGTTGGCGATTCGTAGGTGATTCATAGATCCGCAATTCGTAAAGCTTGTGGGGCGGGTCGCCGGCCGGGGTCGCCATAAGCGGCGGGCAAAAGGGAGTCGAACGCAGCAGCATCGCCTCCGTGCGGTAAAAAGCCGGTTCATCCTTCTCAACTTCCGCCACCGCGGACGCGTAATCGGGGTCGGAGTTGAGCTTTCCCCACTGCGCCTCCATTTCCGTCAGGCTGGGATAAGAAAAGATGATCAACGTAGTAGGAAGGTTGGGGCCTACAGCCACGGTGAAGAATCCCATAGGGCCAAAGCCCTGTTTTTGGCAAATCGGCATGAGCCGGTTTTCCAGCCATTTCGCCGTTCGCGTGGTTTGGCTGCCGTTCTGCATGTGAATATAGAAGAACTCAAAGTAGGAAGAGCTCATGGGCTTGTCTCCATTTGAAATCGCTGCGAAAGAGGATTTCCAGGCAGCCGCTATTCCGATCGTCGCCGCGGGTATATCTCTCACCAAGAATGTTCGCCGGTCCATCATTTCACCACCTGAAACTCCGAGGTTGATAGCCAGCGCTTACGATGGCCTGCTTCCAGGAAAGTGTCAAGCCCCCCGCATTGCCCAGGGTCTCAACTAGCGCAGGGGGAACAGGTCGAACTGCCGCACCGCCTGGGCATCCGTTTTCAGCCGGACCACGCTTGCCCTCACCGGGACAAAGCGGCGCGCCCAGATCCGGCTGTAGCTTGTGCCCTGCCACAGACCGCGCCACTCCCCACGCTCGTCCTGATATTCGAGCGACAGTTCGATCTTGCGCCGGTATGGCCCGCCCGGAACATCGAAGTGGACTTGCGCGTGGTCGAACGTGCGCGCGCCGCCGAGATCGACTTCTAGCCACTGCACGCCGCCGGCCGCCGGCCGCCAAGCTGTTAACGCATTGCCGTCGATGGCGAGGCTCGCCCCGCCTTTTCCGGACGCCCGCGCCACCGCGCCGCGCGTGAGCGATCCGGCATAGGGGGCGTCCCGCGTTAGCGCTTCGGCGTCCCCGTCGATGCGGAGTTCCACGATCGTGTCCGGTTCGGGGCCGGCCGGCGTCGCGAGATCCAGCACCACGCCGGAATCGTCCTGCCGCTGGAGCTTCGCGCGCGACCCCACCAGCGTTTTAGCCGAGAGAATCTTGGCACCGAGCGGCGGCAAAACCAGCGTCTCCCCGGGGTGTCTCAGCAAGTGCAAATAGATGCTGCTGCCGCGCGCGATGCTGCCGCCCCATGCCGCCGGTGGAAATGGACCGGCGATGCCGCGCAGCGTCTCACCGTACGTCGCGAGCCAGGGGTCTAGCGCCTTTGCTCCCCCTGCCTGGCCGTCCTTCATGGGCGGAATCCCGAATAGGTAGTTGTGGTCGGCACACGCCACGCTTACCAGCGTGCGCAGACGGGCCACCGCCGTGGTCATATCAACGACGTCCTTGCGGCGCGATTCGGGAGTTACCCTCAGAGACACAATTCGGCCGTCGTGATACTCACATTCCACAGTGGTGCGCATCGGGGCGTGAAGCTTGAAGCACACGTCCCAACCCTCCGGCCATGCCGGCAGCAGGTAGATCGCCCGGCCCTCGGACTGGAGCAGCATGCTCTGCAGCCCATGTGCAGAAGCGCCGCCGTGGCATTGGTCGGGGATGTAGTCCATGCGCGTTTCCCAGAATGCCGCGAACCGGGGTTGGCCCGTGTGGCCGGGACCGAGCGGCGGCCCCGTTCCCTCCTCCGTTATCCAGGGCGCATTGTCGCCAAAGTTCTGCGCAACCAGGCGCGCGGCCTCCGCTGGCAAGTTCAGATAGGCCGCATCGGCGGCGGTGTACAGCCAGCCTCCGGTCTCGTAAGCCTGCTTGTCGTTCGTGCCGTCCAGGCTCATCATGTGCACCGCGAAGCCCTGGCGCGCGGCGGCCAGCAACTCGTCGCGCCAGTGTGTCGCCTGCCGGAACGGCCATACCGAGTAGAGTTCGGGCGCTTCGCAGATCTCGCGGCCCGCGGGTGCATCCTCCGCCACGGCAATCAGCTTCTGGCCCATGACGGTGCGCACCGGGACATCCGGGATAATCCTCCCCAACGATGTCCAGCGGGATCGCCGCGCCGGGCCGGTCATTCCGGGTGCGATGGCCAGCAACTGGTCCAGTAGGCGCGCAAGGCCCCCGGCCTCCGTTGCGCTGTTGACGGTCGGCTGGTAGGTTTCTACCGCCCCCGCCGGGCCCATCACCATGCGCCCCCGTTCGTCACGCTTGGGGTAATGCTGCTCGAAGAATGTGATCACCGCTTCGGTAAAGGGCAGCACGGTCTCCCGCGCGAAGCGCTCGTCGCCGGTGTACGCGTAATAATCACACAGCATGTTCGACATTTCGATCATGCCGGTCCGGTGATACACCAAGTGCTGGGGGATCTTGCGCGCGAACCTGGAAACGCCGGCGAGAAGCATGGCTTCCGGCATCAGCATGCCGTCCTGGTTGTACCATACGCGTGCGCGGGCCTTGCACACTTCCAGGGAGTCGCGGCAGAGGTCCAGCACCGGAGGCATCAGGTCGTAGTCGCCGCTCGCAAGCATCGGCCAATAGGGATGCCGCGTGTTTTGCCACATGATCGGCAGGTCTCCCCACGCGCGGTAATCGGCATCCACGGCTTTCGGCAGGAGACCGAAGAAGGTTGGAGTGCCGGCGGGCAGGTCCGTGGTGAAGATGGAGCCGTTGTACATCACCGGATAGCGCCCGCGGTTGGAGCAGGCGTTGATGAAGCGCTGGTGTGCGTAGCGCTCGCTGATAGTGCGCGTGATTCCCGGCCCGCCGATGTTGATCCAGCTCCGGTTCCAGAACTCGCGCCACCACGCCTGGTGAGCCGCCCAGGCTGCGGCCGCCGCAGTCCGGTGGGAAGCCTCTGCCTGCCGCTCCAGCGCATCCAGCCATTCTCTCGGGTGCTCGTATCGCCCCGCATGGAAGTGGACGCTGAGATCAAAGCGGCTTACCGGACCCGCGGTCTCGAGTGATCGCGACCCCGACCGGCGGAAGCCCGGCCCGCTTATCATGCCGCCGAACGTCAGGTGCAGCAGAGGGTCTTCCACCTTGCCAGCCACCAGTTCAGCAAGACCCTCGGCACGCAATCTTTCGGACCAGACCGAGGTAGCGTTGCGGTGATACCAGGCCAAGCGCGCCGCGCCGTCATCCAGTAGCACGTCCCCCCCGAGCGCGCCGGGGTCGTCCAGCCGTCGCACCGAGTTCAGCGGGCGCCACATCTCGTACTCCGCCCGCACCGCGACCGGGGTCACGCTGATGCCCTGAACCCACGCCACCGGCCGGTTCGCGTCCACCCACAGCGACAGGTGCAGCGCGGCGCTCTCCGGCCCGGAGTCGATCTTGATGCGGCCGTTTTCCAGTTCGAGCTTCTGCCGGAATGGCACCCCGCGCGTGAACGGGTTCGGGGTGAAACGCACCCGTACGCGCCCAAGCTTCACGTTCTTATGGTTTTCGCAGAACGCGTCCGAGCGCCCGATGTAGAACAGGAGATCGCCGTCCTCCTCCACCCATACATTGAGGCCTGTCTCCCCGTTGCCCAGCGGCATCGAGCCCAGCGAGTCCTTGCTGGCCGACTCCCAGGTGACGTCATAGCGGGATACGCCGACCGGCGCTAGACCGGTCCCCTGCGAACCCGCTCCGCTCGCAGAGGCCACGCCGAGGCGCTTGCCGGCCGCTGCCGCCCTGCTCCGCATTCCAGTAGCGCAGGCGGCGGTTGCAACCCGTTCCAGAAACCTCCTTCGTGTTAACACGGCGATTCTCTGGGCAAGTTTAGTGAGCATTGACGCTGATCCTCCGCTGGGGCTTGGCACCGGCAGGCGGCCGCGCTCCTCAGGGCGAGCGTGATTCCTCGAATCGGCACTGTGACCAGACTGACCAACCGCTTTCGGCCCGGCCGGGAATGCCGGGGCCCGTCGTCAGCGTGATGCTGCGATCATGCGCCCGGTCAATCGGAATGCGGAAGGTAAATCGGCCACGGTCGACGCCTCGGGACAAAGGTTGCAGGAAGCGGTCCAGCACCACGCGGCTTCGTCCGGACCCCTCCTGGACGGCAATTGAGATTTCCACACCCTGCGACTTGCCATCGCCAGTGTAAGCTTCCAGGGGAATGCCGAAGTAGCCCGAGAACGACGCCGCATTCTCCGGGATTTCCAGCACGATCTTGCTGGGGGCGCGCACCATCAAGGCAGGAGTGCCGTGAAAAATCATCACCCCCGTCCGGCCCGCACTTTCCACCGATTTCGGCTCCGGCCAGTAAACGCGGCCTTGCACATCGGCGAGCATGCGGGGAACGGAAATCTCCCGGGCTGCTCGTAGAAAAGCAGGGGCGATATACAGCCGCACGGTGAGATGATCCTGGAATTCAAAAGACCCCTGCGGGAGGGGCTCGAAGGTCACACTTTCCGGCGCCTGGCCGGGACGAGAAGCATAAAGATTCATAACATCGTAGTTGCTTCTCAGCAGGCGATTCACCAGAAACGGCAACTCCGCCATGGAGGGAACAATGCGGTATCGTTCCTCCGCCTGACCCGTTGAGACCCGCATGTAGAGTGGATGCTGCTGATACAGGAAAGTAGCGGCCCTTCCCAGCAAGCTGGGAGCGATCATTACGGACATGAACAAGGGTCTTGACGCCCAGGGGCGCAAATCCAACTTCTCGCCGAAGTGCAAGCTTTCCTCGTGGACAAGCTGGAATCCAAGGTCTTCCGAGGTTTGTTGTTGCAAAATCAAGAACTGCCCATCCCGCGCCACGGGAACGTAATTATTGAGGACGTAATTTAGCGCGGCAGAATCCTCCAGCGTAGGAAATCGCCCATCCGTGGCTTCCTGGCAGAGCAAAACAAAATGCGGCCGGCCGGCACTTCGAAAGTATCCCGCATTGAGGCTCTGAAGCGCCGGCGTGTACGCCACGAACCCTTGAATGACGGGGCGCGGCTGGTAGTTCATCTCATTGACCACGGCTGCCAACAGGAGGTAGTTCATCACGTCCACGGAATCGTTCCCGATCACGTCTTTCGCGCGGTCGAGAAGGAGCATGCGAGCGTTCTTGGCATCGCGACAGTCAGCATAGAGATCGTTCGAGTGTCCCCTCAAGGTGGCAAAGATCGTCTCCGTGTTTTGGGTAACACGTTGCGGCCAATCGGTAACTTGCTGCCAGGCGAACCCGGGAATCTGAAGGTTCGCTGCTAACAGGCAGAGCACCATGCTGGCGGCGAAGGTTACCTCCAATACCCGCCGGAGAGAGGCGGTGTGGGCGCTCCACAGGTCTTCGATGAAACAAAAAGCCAAGCCCAGGGGCAGAAACCAAAGGAATATAAAGGTATGCCAGTCCCCCGAACGCGTGAATCCCTCTTTCCACGCGAGAAAAACATATTGTGCCAGCGTGATCAGGGTCCCCCAGGTGAGAAGGCCGCCCTGCGCGCCCTCGATCGTCGCGACTAAGGCGCCCACGAACAATGCAAGTGCCCCGAGGGCAGCGCAGAGGACTGAGGTCTTGGGAACCAGGTTCATCGCCCCGCTGTAGCCTGACGCCAACTCCAGGGTTTGCCGGAACCAGGGGGCAAGATGGGAGGGCGCCTGCCCCAAGGCCACCCAGCAAGCGATGAATCCCGCCGACGCCGTCAGCGCCACCACGATCGCCTTTAGGATTTTTCGCTGCCCAATCCAGCAGACAACAACCAGGGCAAGGCTTCCGAACGCCGCCGTTAGGAACGAGACTTTTATGAGAGACAGGACAATAAATGCAAAGACAAAGAGGGGCGATTGCCAGCGCTGCTGGGGGTTGTCCGCGAGCAGAAGTAATGCCCCGTATGCCATCACGAAGAAGGCGGTTTGGTCGAGCCCCGCGGAAAGAGTGAATACGACCAGCCAAGCCAGAAACGCGTAGCGCACCCATCCCGCCAAACGTTTTGCCAGCGTCATCGCCGCAAGGGCAGCGAGCGTGCTCCAGAAAAAGGCGAAGGCGATCCGCACACCCGGGAGATGTCCCATGCTGGTCCGCGTGCTCAGGAATCCTAAGGGCCCGAAGGTAAACACAATCTGGGTGCCGAATTGCAAATGGTGCATCGTGGCGTATTCGATTGCAGCGTGCCAGGAGGGATCAAGCTCGAGCGGCGGTTGCAGCGTCCCGCTGAGGAAAAAGGCGGACACAAAAACCAGGGTGAAACAGGCAGGCCAACCGATCCAGCGGGCTATTCGAGGAGGCATCCTGAAACTCATCGCTAGGGCTTTCGCGCAATCACCAGGAACTGCTTTCCCCATAGACGCTGCGCCAGGGGGAACAACAAGTACAGGCGTACCAGGAACGCCCGGTGAGGCACTCGGTCGCTCATGGTAAAAGGAAGGAAGCGTGGTATGACGAGTTCCCTTTGAAATCCGGCGATTTCCAACGCTTCCACCATCGAGCGATCGCTGAGCGGCAAATGGTGATCCACAAAATCCCAGTAGACATCGAAGCAAAACCGGATATTCGGCCCTAAAGCAATCAGCAACCCTTGCGGGCGCAGCACCCGGTAAGCCTCAGCGAGACAGTGGGCAAAATCCTCTTTCGTCGGGAGGTGTTCAAAGAAGTTGCTGCTGAATACCACGTTGACGCATTCCGATGGCATGGACCATGGCTTGGCGGCCTCCTGAGAAAGCACCGTGACGTCTGGGGCGGCTTTGCGCGCAGTAACAGGGTTTGAGTCCAGCGCATACTTGTGAGCTGCGGAGATGCTGTTGATGAATTCACAGTATCCCGCGCCCAGATCCACGACGGTGTCCGCCGGCCTTACCCATCGTTGAAAGTAATGGCGTGCGAGGGTTTGCCACACCTCGACCCGGCGCTGCTCGAGTCCGGCAAACCGGCGGCTATATGCAGCCTGTTGCTCCTGGTGTGTCATGCTCCAATCATTCGCGATCTGCGCCTCAGAGACCTTGCTTTCCGACATCCTCCGGCTTCCCGGATGTTCTGCCGGGGCCGTGGGAGGTCTGACTCGTATTGCAAACGTACAGTATCGCTCAAATCAACGGATTTTGCCCTTTGGGAACAGCCCTTCGCAGGTGGCTACTCCGTCCATTTCCAGCAGGAGTCATTTAAGCCTGTGATATTAATCAGTTCATATCCGCACAAAATTAAGCTCTTTTGTAACTAGGTGCGCCTTCCAACCTATGCTAAAATCGCCGTGATTATGGTTTCTCAATCGGTTTGCCCTAGCTGCGGTTCATCCCGGATTGCACCCTCACCGAGTGGTCTTCACCTCCTCTGTTTCGATTGCCAGCGCGTCGTGATCCAGGATCGTGTCAGAAAGCCGCGGGGAAGAAAACCCCGTAACAAATTCATGCGGCCTGAGTCATCATCCATTTCGGGAAGTAATAAAGCATAAAGTCTGGAACCGCACTTTCTCCGACCGCCGCCCACGCGGAAAATTTTGGCCGTGGCGTGTGTGTACGTTGACTTCCTCTGCTCAATATGCCACGTTGGACGGCCATGGGGCGCAATTCGGTGGCATTTCAACTCTACAAATTTAGCGGAACTCTAGCTATCCTTCTTGCTGTTCTCACCAGGGGGCCAGACCTGCGTGCGGCGGAGAGCTTACAAGCCTTCGTCAGCCATCTCTTTCAGGAAAAGGCGGGAGCGGTGATCGTCTCCGATCCACGAACCGGCCAGATCCTGGCCATGGGGAACCCGCAACGCGCATTCAAAGAAGCTTACCCTCCCGGATCGACAGCGAAGTTAGTGGTGAGTGCCGCTGCCCTCGAGGAGGGGGTTATCTTTCCTTCGGAAAAAATCCTCTGCCGGCGCGTCCCGAGGCTTTTGGGAGAATCCTTTCATTGTTCCCATCCGTCCGCTGTTGCACCGTTCGATCTGGCTGGGGCGCTGGCCAACTCCTGCAATTATTTCTTTTCTGAGTTGAGCGAACGGCTCTCCTCCTCCGCTCTGGCCCACTGGTATGCAGTGTTTGGTTTCGGCGCAGCCGGAGAAGAGCCTTCCCCCGGTGAAGTGGTCATCTCGGATAAACCCCGGGAAAAAGCGCTCGCGGCGCTCGGCGAGCAGGGGGTGACGGCGACGCCGACACAAGTGTTGTTGGCGTACTCAGCCATCGCCACGCAAGGCAAAGTTTTTCGCCTCATCATGCCCGGGCAGCATAAGGCGCCAAGCCTGGATCGCGTGGTCTCTCTGCACAAGAGCACTTTTGCGATACTGGCGGAAGGGTTGGGCGATTGCGTGCAGAGGGGTTCCTGCCTCGCCGCTGCTGTTCCCGGCGTGACCGTCGCTGGCAAAACCGGGACCGCTGGGGCCCTGGACGGAAGCCACGCGACCCACGCATGGTTCGTGGGCTACGCCCCCGCGGACGCCCCGGAAGTCGCCTTGGTGATTTTCTTGAAGCGCGGCACGGGTGGCGCCGACGCCGCGCCCCTGGCCGCGCGAATTCTTAGACAGTACTTCGCACAAAAGCCCCACACGCCATGAAAAAAATGACGATGGCATTTCTGGTCCTGGCCATGGCGGCGCTTCAGGCACGTCCGGCGAGTCCGGAGTTCAGGGTCGAATTGCTTTCTAACCACGCCGTCAAGGCTCTGACCTTGGAAGCCACAGAGCAAAGTGTGAACATTTGCGGCTCTAAAGCGGACGGGCCCTGTTTGGTTCTGCCGCCCGCACAAAAAATTTCCTGTTCCGCCGGACGACTTGTCCACTGCCGTCTCGAGGCGGCGGACCGGAGCTTTACGCTTCTCACGGTTGATTCCGCCACACCTTTTCGGATAACTCCCACCTCCGCTAAAGTAGATGAACGGCCGCAAACCTTTCTGATGCGGAATGCCCGCGTGACCTTGACCAGCGCAGGTTTGCAGGTCATCACGCGAGTTGATTTGGAATCGTACGTCTCCGGCGTCCTCCGGGGGGAAGCGTCGGTACTCGAAGCCTCTGCGGCGCGCCAGGCCATGGCGATTCTGGCCCGCACTTGGGCGCTCCGCTGGCAGGGTCGCCACCACGGGCAAGGATTCGATTTTTGCTCGCTCACGCACTGCCAGGCTTTCCGGCTTCCGCAGGGCCTGGAGGCAAATGCCGCGACCACCCCCGATCCAGCCGCTCGCGCCACCCGCGGTCAAGTCCTGAAATATCGTGGGGCGCTGGCAGACCCTTACTTTACGGCATGCTGCGGCGGAATGACAGAAGCCGCGGGAAATATCTGGCCCGACCGCGCACAACCGTATTTGATTTCGGTTCACGACCCTTATTGCCTCTCGAGCAGCCACGCCTCGTGGGCAAGAGTATTAACCGCCGAAAGCGTGCAGCAGGTCTTGCGTGAAGCCTTGCATCTGCCGATGGCTGCCCCGCTCGCTGAGCTTTCGGTCGAAAAGCGTGATTCCTCTGGCCGCGCGCTCGTTCTGCGTGTCGTGGCAGGCGCCCCCTGGAACGTCGATGCCAATCAGTTCCGCTACACCCTTGACCGCCGCCTGGGCTGGGAGCAAATCAAAAGCAACCTGTACACCATTCAACGCCAAGGGGACTCTTGGGTATTCTCCGGGCACGGACTCGGCCATGGTGTGGGGCTTTGCCAGGCGGGCGCCGAGCAGATGGCGCGGATGGGATTTTCGACCGGGCAAATCCTCAGCACATATTTCCCGGGGACCGAAATTGCTCTGCAACCCTCGGATGACCCCGACCCGATTGCATCCAGCGAACACTTCGAACTCGTATACCCGGCCTCCCAGGAACCCTGGGTGAAGCAAACTCTGGAAACGTTGGAACAATGGCGAAAGGAACTGGGCGCGCGCGCTGAGATTCTGCCGCCGCGTGTACACATTGAAACCTGGGGCTCCGTGGGAGAATTCAGCGGCACCACGGGACAACCCGGATGGATGGCGGCCTCGAGCGACGGTCAGACCCTTGCCCTGCAACCGCTCGAGCTGCTGGCGCGAAAACGCCTCCTCGACCAAACCTTGCGGCATGAGCTGACCCATCTCGTTGTGCATCGACTCCGTGCGAAAGGCGTACCGAGGTGGTTTGAAGAAGGATGGGTGCTCTACTTGACGGGCGAGCGAATCGAAGCGCCGGCAACCGCGCTCATGACCACGACGGAACTGGAAGAGGCCATCTCCAAGCCGCGTTCGGAAGCACAAATGAGAACCGCTTACGCCCAAGCCCTGGAGCTCGTACGGCGCTTGGCGCGCCACCAGGGTGATGCGGCTCTCTGGCGAATCCTCGAGCATCCCACCGCCGATGAACTTCGCTGGCTTCGTGAACAGGTGTAGCGCGCACCTGTTTTGTGAATTCGCAGCTCATCCCCTATGGGCAAGGAAAAGCCACGGACCTAAAAACAGGTCCGTGCTACGTTCTGCCCGAGGGCCGAATGGTGGGCGATCCCACGGCGGCTTTCAATTCCGGATCGCTGTTGATGACTTCCACTAATTTCTTGGCCATTTGATTGTCGATCTCCGACTCCCGGTGAAGCACCACCGGGTATCGCACAATGAGATCCAAGCCTTTTTCCATCAACTGAAGGCGCGCTTGCGGACTGGGAACCAGGGAGGGAATGGCCATCAGACCTTCCAGCGCTTTATGCTGCTCTTCGATGCTGTCACGATATTGGGAATATACCGAGTTGACAGCTTCCAGCAAGTTATTTTCTGCCAGGTTGAAATTGCTGCCAGGCTCCAACTTAACCGCCACTTCGTGCCAGGTATAGGCGGAACCCGGGGATTGCTTGAAGAAGGGTGCCCCCTGGAAAAGCACAGCGTTCGATACCACCACCACTCGTCCGGTGGGGTGCAGGTCGGAGCCTGCCCCACTCAATTCCATCAAGTAAAAGCGCACGACTCCCACATCGATGACGTCTCCCGTGACACCGGACACCGTAAGCCGATCACCCACCCGCACGCCATGCCGCCCGATCAAGAGGAAATAGGCGGCCACCGAAAGGATGAGGGTTTGCAGAGCCACGGCAATTCCGGCGGTGAGGAAGCCGGCGAAGGTTGCCAGCGACCCGAATTCGGTAACGATTCCCAGAGCCAGAATAACGGCGATGAGGGCGCCGGAGATGATTTGGCGCAAAAGCACAAGTTGATGCCGCCTCCGGGGTTCTTTAACGTATCGGAACGTCGCTCTTCTGGCAAAATTGGAAAGCACCAACACGATAGCTATCGCGGCAAGAACTAGGGCCAGGCGGGTTAGGAAAGATTTGAGGTTGCGCGTGTATCCCCTGTGCGCGGAGTCTTCCCACTGCCGCAAGCTTGCCTGGCTTTCATCCAGCGAGATAATTTCCTGGCTTAGTGGAAGGGTGGCGTTCGAAATCTGCTTGAATTGCGAGGCGAGGGAAGCCATTTTCCGCTCGGCCGCTTCCCGGCTTTCCGCATCCGGTGGGGTGGGCTGGTTTGCCATACCTCGGCCCTGCTCAATAGTGGTCCGGAGCCTGGTTCTGAGCGGAGATTGTACTTCGCGGGCCATTGCACTGACCCTGTTAGCGCCGCTGATCAACTGGTCAATCTCGCGCAGGTCCCCCAATTTTGAGAACAGAGTCGATGCTTGACCAACCAGCCCTGACCCTTCGGAGGAGTTGGCTGGCGGGTTGGAAGGGGCGGATACCGCCTCTTTGGCCGGGGCTTTGGCAAAGAGGTCGGGAACCGATTTCTTCAAATCATCAATCTCCTGCTGGAGTCCCCCCGTTTTCGCCGCACTGCCGCTTATGAATGTCGACATCTTCTGGACCGCTTCCTGAAGCGACTTGTCGAACTCTAGTTGCTCTTGCAAGCTATCCCGTTGCGAAATCAATTCCTCGCGTTTCTTTCCGGATGCCTTCGCGATCTGGCTGGTCAAAGTCTCGATCTGGGTTTGGGTTTGGCTGATCTGCGCGGCTTCTTTCGCAGCAGCCTTGGTGAAATTCTGTTCCTCGTCGGAGGTTTGAGAGGAGAGAGCGGGGCCCGCACCGGCAGCCTGGCTGCCATTTTCCGTGAGCAAAAGCGCGGCTTCCGCCTCCGCCGATTGGAAGGCGAGTTGCAGCGCCTGCTTGGCGAGGGTGCGTGCATTTTCCAGGTAAAATGCGTCGCTCGGCCGGCCCGCAGAGTCGTTAGCGCTCTCAAGCTGCTTATACCAGGTGATGGCAGCATTAAGATGACGGATGACCGCGATGTCTTCGGAGTGGGCTTCCTGTTTTGGAGTTGCCTGCGGCACGGCCAGACAGGGAAGAAAAGTTACCGCAGCCGCGATCACCCCGAGAAGACCTGCCGGGACTTTGAACCCTCGAATCATCAATTTTCCCCTCTTCCTCTTTGCTAACACGATTCGCTTGACAACTGCAACTTCGGGATAGGTCAGCAGCTACGCGTTACCCCGTCGCGGCCGATCTCATCCGGATTTCTCTCCAGCCAGAGCTGTTCCCCTCAGATGAAATCAGATTTGCTTAGAGTCCTGCTCTGGCGCTTGCAGGCGCGCCAGGGACAGCGACCAGAACATCACCCCGGCGGAAATGAGGACCAGGGCAAGAGAAAATCGCAGGACCATCTGCGTGTAATCCCAGAATCCGGGTGGAACTATGGGATGCCAGTTGACAAGCTCATAAGCTATTCCGCCGAACACCGCCACGCTCAGCAAGCACGTTGGGAAGGGAGCATGGAAGGCGCATCGGGTGAGGAGCTTCCATGTTTGCTTTCCCGCCCGGCGCCAACCACCGCGCAAGAGAGCGACGAGGAAGCTGAGGAGGAAGCCACCGATGACTGTCCACAACAGCCCCTCGATGATGTCGTAGATTTCCTCAATGGGCACATGGCTGATCGCTTTTTGGGAATGAAAGGTCAGGAACGATGCGACTTCCACCGAATGCGCATTGATCCAATCAAATGCTGCGCTGATTAGCCACACGAGCACTACGCTCACGAAGCAAAACATCAAAGTGTTTAGAAGTTCTTTCCGATCCTTCGTCCACAGCGACCTGAGTGAGAGGCTCCTGCCCTCGGTGGCCGCCGCCTCGGCAGCACCCGTAACGGTTCCTCCCACGATGCCGGCTGTGGCAACGAGTTGCACGATGGCCCAGAGGATCGCGAGGATCAGCAGCAGCACAGAGGATTCCGGCAAACCCAGCCATTCGTAGGCCGCATACGCCCAAAGAGCCATGAGCGCCGCCAGCACCACAACGGTCCAGTAGCTCCGGGCCACAACCCCCAGGCTCCACTTCCAGACTGCAAAGGTTCTGTTCATTTTTAGCTTTCAGCGATCAGCTAACGGCTTTCAGCTAAAGTCCTCGCTCATGGCTGATCGCCAAGCGCGTTTCTTTTTCAATCCAAAATCAAAAATTCCTCAATGTCCTGCAACGGTTACGGTAGTTGCCCCCGTCGACGCCTGCCGCGCCGGCTCATACATGGGCAGCACGCGGGCCGGATTCGCCTGAAACGTTCCGGGAGTCACGGCCTTCAGAAGATAATGGAACTGTCCCTGCCCGCGCTGGTATGTGGTGGAGAACAGCGCCGCGCGATCGTCGTGAAATTCCCGCTGCGTGTAGTAGAAATCCCACCAGGGCGGTTTTTCTTTGAGTTCGTATAGACCTTCCTGCTCAACAAACTCAAAGCCGGCCGGGATGGGGTCCTCGATCTCCAAGTACTGCTCCTCATGCGTAGCGCTGACGGTCAGGCGCACCACGATCACGTCGCCCGTCTGGACCGGACCCGCCAGCGGCTGTTCGGCATAGACGATGCGATTGTCTTGCCTCTCCGGCTCCAGCTTGAAGTATTCACGGACCACGTTTAGCTTGTAGCTGCCTTCCGGCGCCGGTTTCGGCTCGCGGGAGAAGTAGGATGCCGATGCCGACCAGTAGAGGACTCCGGCCCCGGATTTCACAATACGCACTTCGTTTGCGCCCGCATGAACTTGCTGCGCGCCGGCCGTCAGCATGATGGGAAGCGGATTTGCCACGTCCTTTTCCGTGATATTCCGGTCAGCAAGCTTCTGACCATTCAAGTAAACACTCAGGATGTAATTCGGCTTGAGCTCGCCGGAAATCTTCAGGTAGTCGATCAGGCCGTAAATAGCAGTGGCGGTCTGCTCCGTGGAATCCCAGTAGTAACCATCGGAGCGGTGCTCCATCAGCCAGCGCGCGGCACGCGGCAATAAATCACTCTTCGGATCGAGGTTCGCCAAGGCTTTGAGCGCATACGCCGTCGTCTCGAAGGAATTGTCGGAAGAAAAGTCGAGCATTTCCTGGCGCTCGGACTTCCACGAAACAAAGGGACCATCCGCGTGGGCGTCGGCTTCCAGCAGTTTTACAAATTCCTGCGCGCGCGAGTCTTTGAGCTGCATTAGGAGCAGGGCCATCAGCGCCTGCCCATGCGCGGAGAACTTCTCCCGCGAGGAATACAAGTCTTCCACCAGCGCGCGGTCCACATCGCCGCTCAAGGCCAAGGCGTAAACCAGGTAAACGCGAATGTCCGCAAGCGCGCGGCGATTTTCCTTGATCTGGTTCAGCAACGATTCGCGGCCCTTGTTCAGCCGTTGCTCGTCAATCGGGTAACCCGCCGCTTTGGCCTGCGCCAAGCCTGCCACTACGTAAGCGGTCATGAAGGGATGGGTCTCATCCGTCTGCCACCAGCCCCAGCCGCCGTCGTCATGCTGGAACATGTAGAGGCGCTGGAGCCCCGCGGCAATTTTCTTATCCAGTTCTGTGGAGGCCGCAGGGGGCGTCAGGCCCAGATCTTTGACGGCCTTCGTCACGAGGATATTGGGCAGAAAGCTCGACATGGTCTGCTCAACGCACCCGTAAGGATACGTGGCCAGGAAATCCAGCGCGGACATCAGGGTGCCGGCAATCGAAGGCGCCAGGTCGATGCGCAGCGTGGAGGCATCGGCGTTGATGTCCTGAGGGAGAACCAACGAGCGTTTGATCTCGTCTTTGTCGTCTCGCAGAGCTCCCGACTGTGCCACGCTCTGCTGAAGCCCCCACGGCTCCACCGGCATCTCCAGCTCGAGCGCGTCGGATTCCTCATCGGTCAGCGCTTTGGCCAGGAATTTTGCCTGCGCAATCTTCGACGCGCGCACGTTCCACGTCACCACGGCTTCACCGTTCTTGGGAACGTTGACGCTGGCTTCCGCGGGGCTGGCCAGCTCCACTCCTTGCGCGTCGAGCGAGACCTTCGCCGTCTTATCCGTCGCCAGGTAATTGTGGACGATTCCCACCAGCGTCGCGGTATCGCCTTGGTCCATGAAGCGCGGGATTTCCAGGCGTAGGATCAGATTCTTGCGCGTAATAACTTTGGCCACCACCTGGCCCACCAGGGTGTCGCGCGTGACGGCGCGCACCGTGGCCCGCCACGTGGTGAGCGAATCCGGGAAGTTGAAGGACGCGCGAGCCTTGCCGCCGGCATCGGTCACCAGCGTGGGCAGCCACTGGATGGTGTCCGGGAAAAACTTGCGGACTTTGGGCTGAACCGTTTGCGGGTTCTTGAAATCGGCCAGCCGCGTGGGCGCGCGGAGTCGAGCGAGCTCCATCTGGTGCCGGCCCGAATAACCCATGAACCAGTAGGTAGTGGAGAACTGCGTAAAGACTTTGTTCCAGGCGCGCGCGTAGAACACCTTTTCGGGAGGCTCGACGCTCTCCGGACGGACCGCATAGATGGCCTCATCCACCACGCCCAGGCTCAGCTCCGCGCTTACCGGGTGCCCATCTGCGTCTTGCGCGGTGACGGTGTAAGTAACCTGCTCGCCGGGCCGGTACTCCGGCTTGTCCGTCTCCACGGTGACTTTCAAAACTTTTTCCACCGCCGGCACGGAAATGTTTTTCGAACTCTCAAAGAGTTGTTCATTCTTTACGAACGCGACGTTGAGAAAGAAATTCGGTTCGAAGCGCTCCTCAATGGGAATATCCACGGTCAGTGAATCGCCGGGCGCAGGGTGCAACGACCAGGTGTAAACCTGCTGCCCTTCGGTGGTTACCAAAACCTGCGCCCCTGGCTCATGCGTGGCGATCAAGACGTGCGCCGTATCACCAGGCTTGTAAGAATGTTTGTCAGGGTAGACATCAACGCGATGGCCCTCTTCCTCTGCAAAGGACCTCACGTCGGAAATCCAGAGACTCGTATCGAAGGTGGCCTCGCGTTGATTGCGGTCGAAGCTGCTGGCGTTAACGGTGAGCCAGGGTACCCTGGGAACGGTGTAGGTATAGTGAGCCACTCCGTGGGCATCAGTGGAAACACTTGCCTGGGAAAGAACTTCCGGAGGCTGGCCCGAGCCCCAGGACTGATGGCCCTCAAACCTCAACTGCACGCTGGCGGAGACGGGATTAGAGTCGTAATCCAGGGTGTGAACAGTGACGTCAGCCTGCTGCCCGGGCGCGTAAACGTACCGGTCGGTTTCCAGGAGGACGACGAGCGACGAGTAGGTAACGGTCACGCCATGCCCGCCCATGATTTCACGATTGCTGGCGTCGGTCACATGCGCTTCAATCCGGTAGGTGTAATCACGCTTGTGAGCGTCAACTTGAGTGGGCAAGGTCACGTGCAGCACGCCGTCGGCATCCAATTGCCCGGCGCCTTGGCTGATCTCCTCCCCGAAGTAGCCCTCGTTGTAATACCCTTCGCCTTCGTCACCTTCAAACTCCTCATCACCCCAGAGGATGCGCCAGTAAGGGAACCAATAGCTGGAGCGGAAAATGGAGTACTTCACATGGCCGTTCGAGACGGGCGCGCCAAAATAATAACGAGCGCTGATGGTGCCTTGGATCGTTTCACCCTGGAGATAACGCGCCTTGTCGGTGGAAACCGCCACTTCAAACTCCGGCTTCTTGTATTCCTGCACCTCGAACGACCCATAAAGGCGCTTGTCGCCGATGTGCGCGATAATGCCGTAGGAGCCGAGGGCCGCCAGCGCGCCGAGGGTCAGCGTGCCATGGAAGGACCCGAAGGGCGACAGTTCCAGCTTCTGCTGATAGATGGTCTTCTGATTGGCATCGGTAACCTCCACCGTGAGCGGGCTCGGGACGTCCAAACTGAACTTGCCGCCCAGGCGCGCGCGCACGATACCCTTGAAATCCACCTCATGCGTGGGGCGATAAACAGGCCGGTCGGTGTAGATGTACCCCACGTAATCCGTGGCGGAAGTATCGAAGAAGAAAAAAGGCTCGACGCTGGTAGCCGCCACGTCTTCGCCCGCCGTGGCTACCATGATGGAGTTGTCGACTTTGATTTCCTGGAAAGTGGATTGAAACACGCCGGAAGCATCCGTCGAGCCGCGCGCCAACTCCTGATGATTATTGAAGACGACGGCGGTGGCACCTTCCACCGGCGTGCCAGAGTCGCGACGCACCACAAAGAGCAGCACCTGGCCGGGAGCCGTTTTCGAAACCAGCGCCAGATCGGTGACCATCAGCAGGGTGTACGCGCGCAGCTCGTGGTAAGCCACTTCAACAAGGTATAAACCCTTGTCATGCACATCCACGGGGATTTCCTGGTACTCGGAACCGCGCGTTTTGGGTAACAGCTCGCGCCAGCCGAGCGCCAGTTGCTGGCGGTTCAGAAGCGGCACCTGGGCGTAGGAAGTGACATCGAGGGGAATGCGTTGCCGCCTCCGCTCCTGCACGCGCGCGGAGTGGTATTGCCAGCGCGTCTCGAAGCGCAATTGGGAGCGGAAGAAGTCCCGGATGCTCGCGCGCCAGTCTCGCTTCCACTCGTGAAAGCGCTCGAGCCAGGTTTTCTCTCGCGCCAGTTCGGCTTTTTCGCTTCCGAAGGAATGCGCATCTTTCAGCTTGGAGAAGAACTGAATGGGGTCCTTGACGCGGTAAACGCGGAAGTCCAGGTGATCGACCTGCCTGAAGCTAATCCAGATTTTGGGTTGCTGGGAAGGCGCATAGGTCTGCCGCGAAGAGACGGAAAATGACGGTTCCGTGGAGGCAGTTTCCTCCTGGGCGGTTGCGGCCGGGGGCGCGGCAAACAGGCCAACGAGGAGGAACAACGCCGCCAGGACCCTTCCGGCATATTCATGTGTCGCTTGCCGGGTTGGGGGCACTTCCGGGGAACGGCGGTGATGTGGCGTGCCAGTATTCATGCGAGTGTCAACGCAAAATTTCCAGCCGGTAGACTCCCAGGAAATTCGGATTATTGCGCAGCGGCCTCCAATGCAGGTCGGGGTGTTGGAGCAGGGTTCCCGCCTGCACTTCGCGAATCTCGCCACGGTGCCCATTCAGGTCGCCAGTATGATAAACGATCCAATCCGAGCCCTGCGGCTGGTAATACGACTTTCCGACAAACAACATGGTATGGAAAGGCTCGCGCTCGACGGATTGGTGGAAGAACAGCAGGTCGCCGGGCTGAGCCGCCCGGATGTCGCGCGAAATCGGGTAGGTATTGTAATGGAGAATCGTGGCGCTGTCGGCAAACTCCACGAAAGCGCCTTGGGCAAGATCCCCGGGAGCAAGGGGGCCGGGCTGGGTGCGGAATAGCTCGCGCCCCAGCGGCCCGTAAGGATAATGGTATTTCGTGATGTCCCCAAAGCCCGGATCGTAAGGAAGTCCCGCGTCTTCATGCCATGCGGGCGAGTGGGCCACCAGGGAATTCCGGTATGCGAAGCGGACCAGCGCCGCGCAGTCCTGAATCTCCGCCCGTGTCCGGGGCGTCGGCGCGTAGTACTGCGTTTCCGCCAGGAATGTGAACCAGCGGCTAAAGTTCTCACGGTCCTGGACCCCCTCAAGCCGCGCGCTGTCCGGAAAGCCATCACCCAGGCTGTCGCGCCATGAGGAGCCGGGCAAAGCCGCGCTAGCACGCGGTGGGGCATTCGCGGACACCCCCAGCGAGCTTGCCGCAAGCACAAGCCGGTGGCGAAAAACCAGGTTCGCGCCGCCCAATAAAATGGCCAGCAGAGCTGCTCCTCCGAACGCGCTGAAGGCTATCAGGTTTCTAGGGCGGCGGAAGGGAAGAGCCGAGTTCTTCACCGGTATTTGGCGTGGGCACATTCTAACTGTCCCCCGTAATGTAACGCTGGATGGCCGCACGTTGTGCGGGGTTCAAGCCGAGAAAATCCAATCCCATGATGTGTCCCGAGGGGGATACGTACCCGACTTTGGCGCGTACCTTCTGCGGCCCCGTCGAAGGCTCCTCCGGCTCAGCAAAAAGCGCCTTGCGAGAAGTTCGCACAGTATGTGCGGGTCGCGAGAGTTGGGGGATCAGGAATTCCAGTTCCACCACTTGGCCAACCTGGGCTCCCCCCGAAGGCCGCACCGACATTCCGCCTTCGCTAATTTCCACACTCTCGGCCGTAAACCGGTTTTGGCCGAGATCCCCCAAACTACAGGTCACCGCCGTATGGTAAGGCAAGCGATGGTGGCGTCTCCTTTCGTTCTCCATGGCGCCACGTACGGCGTTAAAGAGGTGGTAACAGCGCTCGCGGGTGGGCGGCTTGACGGCGAAGAACGTCACGCCGGCCTTAAAGCCTCTGCGCATCGTGTCGATGTCATTCTCACCCGTCAGCATGACGATGGGGATGCCCGCATTCAGCGACGAATCCTTCAGGTGTTGAATGAGCTCGAACCCGTCCACATGAGGGATCCGGTCCGCTAAGATGAGGCCGTCGAACTTCTGGCTCTGCAAGTGCTTTGCTGCCTCGCGTCCGTCCTTGACAGTCATAAGATCACACCACGTCAGCGAAGACATGGTTGACCTGGCTAATTCCAGAACCGCGAGGTCACCGTCTGCCATGAGAATTTTAATCGCCATCGGGAAGTTTCCCGGCGCGGAGGGATTTGACCTTCCCCCCAGGACCGCTCCTTAGCTCAATCACTTCAAGTCTTCTTATAAATCCTTCTTGGGACTAGAGCCTTACCTACCCTTCTGACAGAATAATATGCGAGAGCGGCGCTTTTCACAATCGCCCTAGCATGCGAATAGTGTCTCAGTTTGAATTTGTAGCGGCGAGTTTATCCGTCAGCCGATGGACCATGTGGTCCGTCGGCTGACGGATAAAGCCGCCTCCACGACAAACTGAGACACTACCGGCACGCGAATTCGTTTGAACTGGCCAAAAGTACCAGCAATAATAAACGATTCCCGCACGGGAACAAGGAGAAGAAATGCTCGAGAGAAAAGTGTGGACTGCGCTGGCAGGAGCGCTCTTCCTGATCAGCGGGCCGCTTCGGGGGGCGGAGATTTCGGTCGAGGGCGGGCCCATGGATACGGGATTTAACAGCGGGACGCTGGCTTATATTCATGCCACCGTGCGCGGGCTCACGGGCCAGCCGAAACGTTATGTGGTCTTCGCAGAAATCCAATACTACGGGACGACCTCGAGCACCAGCGTGGAAATGGACCGCCTCCCGGAAACGAAGCCCGGCGTAGAGGAATTCCAGGTAGGATGGCCGATTCCCCCGCAGGCGCCCACCGGCCTTTACACTCTCACCTTGCACGTCGAAGATCGAATTCAGCACCTTCCCGAGGTCACGAAGAAAGTACGCAGCTTTGTGGTGTACAAGAAACTGGTGAGAATTTCACGCGTGACCCTCGACAAGACCATTTACAACGTGGACGAGCCGATCAAATGCGAGGTGGGGCTCGAAAATCTGTCGGACGCCGATGTGAAAGGTTTGCGCGTCGAGTTCTCGAACGCGAATTATCCCTGGATCTCGCTCTTTTCCGAGGGAGGACACGACAACCCCGACCTGGCGATCAAGGTGCTGCGCGACCATCTGGACATTCCGGCCGGTAATGCGGTGAGCATCCCCATGATGGCCGCCGGGACCGCGGCCTTCTTGCGCGGCAAGCAGCGAGACGTGATGGGTTCCGGCATCGCCCTGGGCAACGAAAAAATCCCTCCCCCGGAAGTCGATACGTACACCGTGGCGTTATGGAATGCTGACCGCACCACGCTGTACGACATGCAATTCACCCCGCCGGCGATTGTGCGCACTCGCGACCGCGACCTTCCCAAGCCTTACAGCCGCAACTTCACACATCCGTACAATTCTTTTATCGACTTTAGGAAATACCGGGAATTTTACGCGCCGGGGCAAATTTCTGCGGCCCTGCGAGTGGACCCGGCGCACACGCTCTATCGTCCCGGAGACACGGTGAAGATCGCTGCCACCTTGACGAACACGGGGGACGAAGCTTGGAGCGGGGCTTCCCTTCGGGCGCGCATCACGGATCTGATGGGCAAGGAAGTTTACTCCGGCACCCCCCTTTCCGAGATTAACCTGGCCACTGGCGCCTCACAGAAAGTGGCGGCCGACGCCTGGAAAATTCCTTCCACCGTGACCGCGGGTACTTACCCCGTTGAGCTGACGCTGAACGGGAGCGGGGGCAAACTTCTGGCCCGCACCACCACGGAAATCGCCGTGAATGAGCTTCCCGCATCGCTTATGGTGATCTGCGCGCATGAGGACGATGAGCAAGCTTACGCCGGGCTGATCCGCGCCGCCGGCGAAGCCCAGATTCCGGTGCAACTCCTGATCCTTACCGCCGGCGACGTGGGTGAGTGTGAGCGCTATTTTGACAAGCCCTGCGGCCCCAACGAGGCGCGCGAATTTGGCACGGTACGTATGGAGGAATCCGCCGAGGTGCTCGAACATCTGGGCCTGGCGCGCGACAAGCTCATCGATCTGGGCTTGCCGGATGGAGGCTCAGGGGCAATCTGGTTCGAGCACAAAGATTCTTCCAATCCCTTCCTTTCCATCTATCTTGCCTGCGATCACGCGCCCTACGAGAACGTCTACAAGCCTAACCTGCCGTACGCGCGCGACGCGGTCGTGGAGGCGATCCGGCAAATCATCATCAACTTTCACCCGGCGATGATCGCGCTGACCGGTCCCGATGAGCGGCATGTGGACCACCGCACGGCGAACTGGTTCGCCATCAAAGCCTGTCAGGCGTTGCTGAAGCAAAAGGCGCTCGATCCCCAGACCATCGTGCTGGCTGACCAAGTCTACGGCGCGGGGGGCTTCAAACCCGCCCCTTACAAATATCAAAGCTTCGTGGTTCACCTGAGCAGCGAAGCCGCCGCGCTGAAACAGGAAATGACCTGGATTTATCAATCCCAGGATGGAAACCTGGCCGAAGGCGACAAGAAAACGCTCGCCGAACTTCCCCGCGAAGAAAAACATCTCCGCATCATGGACTGGCAGGAACACGAAGGATGGAATGAACAAGAATCGGGTCATTGAAGGATTGGTGATTTGCGATTGGAGGGAGTTAAGTCATGCCAGTATGGCCGTGCTACAAGGAATGGGCTCCCGCTCAGTGGCCCGGAATCTGGCGGCGCAGTTCATCGAGGAAGTTGAGCAGGAAGGTGACGTGTACCGAACCTTTGTCGGATCCCGCGCCTTGCGGCAGGGGGAACACCGCGAAGCGCTTGCCGTCCGGCGCCAGGGCCAAGTTTGAACTACCGGCGTAGAGGATTTGCTTTTCCGACCAAAGGCGCGGCTTGCCGGGCACGAACGAATCCCCATTCACCGTGTAATCGACCACCATGATGTGGTTGTCCGGCGTCTCGTAGAACAGCTCCCGGCCATTGTTGGACCAGATTCCGTACAGCCCTCCTCCTGCCGAGATCTGCCACTTCCCGCCCCGCCCGACGGGGAAGGATCGCACGTAGATTTCGTTCGTTCCCGATTCGTTGGAGCGATACGCAATCCAGCGCCCATCGGGTGAGAACCTCGGTACAAGCTCATCCGAGGGTGTGTGCATGAACGGCTCCGGCTTGCCCGCCTTGGGGTGGTCGGGATCGCTCGTGTCCAGAGTTACCGTCCCAATGTCAAAACCGGTCTCGGGACCATTCTCGTGGTATGCCAGATGCTTTCCGTCGGGGGAGAAGGACCAAGGCCTGGCGTTGGTTTGTGTCTCCAGGAGCATCTGCGCTTCTCCCGAGCCGTCGCTCCGGATCCACCAAATCCCGAAATCCCCGGCAGACGACTGGAAGGCGATGTGCTTCCCGTCAGGGGCCCAGACCGGCACCAGCGAATGTCCCCCGAAGGTCAGCCGCGTCATCGTTTCCCGCTCCAACTCGTAGACATAGATATCGGTGCCATTGCCGGAACTCATATCGAGCGCCAGCCGCCGCCCATCCGGCGAGAAGCTTGGTAAGGTATACGTGCTGGACGTCGCGATCAGAGGCTGCATCTTTCCGGAACTGTCGAGCCACACCACTGGCCAAGTCTGCGCCGCCCCTTTGCCCGCCAGGTAGACCAAGGTTCCGTGCCCGGAGGGCGCTGCGGAAAAGTCAAACTGGCCTCCGCCCTGAGTCGGGTCTGCGGCCACGTCCTCCAGAAGAGGCACGGGCGTGCCTTGAACCTCCAGCCGGTCGGGGTCGAAGGCCGCACCGAACAGGACGCCTTGATGGAGGTAGACCAGATAACCGTGGGTTCCATTCTCCGGCAGATACCGGCCGAAGTAAGCCCCGGCTACCAGCGTCTTGGTCATGCCGTTCTCGAACGACATGGCTTTGACGCTGGCGCTCTCCATTCCGACTCCATTGGGAGCGGCCGTAAAGAGAACGGCCTGGCCTCCCGGCAGGATCTGCGGCCAGCGGTGGGTCGCCTCGCCTTTAACCAGTCGGGTCAACGGCTGCGGCCTCCCGCCGGTAGCGGGCACGCGGGAGAGTTCCGATAGCAGGTTCAGCGCCGTGATAATCGTTCCATCTTCCCCCCAAGTGGCGCCGTAGTCATAATAGGCATCGCACAGAGTCAGCGGCGCTCCGCCCTGGACGGAGATTTTTTTGAGCTTGCGATCCGCGAAGAATCCCACCCATTGGCTGTCGGGGGAGAAGAACGGGTCAGCGCCGTTTTCCGTGCCGGGCAGCAGGGTGGCTTGGGCCTGGTCCAACAACCGACTGGCAAGCTGCTGTTTGCCATTGGGAGCGCGCGCCGGAAAGACCAGCCGCCGGCCGTCTGGCGAAATGGCCGAGGTGAGATTGAAGCCCGTCATGGCATCCGGCCCCAAGTCCACGCTTAGACGTGTCAGGGGACGATCCACTGGCCGCGTGGCGCGCCAAGACAGCCACAGTCCAAGGGCTGCTATGATCGCCAGCGCCGCCGAGGCAATAGCCCAGCGGAACATGGGGGCGGTGCGCCCCGGCGGGGGCTCATCCATCGGGTGGGCAAGATACTTGTCGATCACAATGCGCGCCTCACCGATGGCTTGCAGCCGGGTCTTCACATTGCGATCCAGGCAGCGCCCGAGCAACTCGCGGATGGCCTGCGGCGTCCCTGCCGGCAGCTTCTTCATGTCGATTTCGCCGCGCAGCACATCGGCCAGCGTATGCGAGACGGTCTCACCCTCGAACAGCGTGTGGCCGGCCAGCATCTCCCACAACACGACGCCGAATGACCAGATATCGGCCCGCCGGTCGGCCACCTTGCCGCTGGCTTGCTCGGGGCTCATGTAGGCGGCCGTGCCCAGGATCAGGCCCGCTTGCGTGGCGCTTATGGAGAGCGTAGGAGAGGATCGGGGGTCGGCGCTCGGGGAAGGCTGCGCCACGCTGGCCAGCCCGAAATCAAGCACCTTCACTTCGCCTTCAGCCGTGAGCTTGATGTTGGCGGGCTTGAGATCGCGGTGCACGATGCGCTTTTCGTGCGCCGCCTCCAGGGCTTCGCCAATCTGCTTGGCAATCGGCAAGGCCTCTTCCAGCGGGATGGGACCCTGCGCGATGCGGTCCGCCAGCGTGGGGCCTTCCACCAGTTCCATCACCAGCGCCCGCTCTTCCACCCCGTAAATGGCCGCAATATTCGGATGGTTCAGCGACGCCATAACCTGCGCCTCGCGCGTGAAGCGGGCCATGCGGTTGGCATCCTGCGCAAAAGATTCGGGCAGCACCTTAATCGCCACCTCGCGCTCGAGCTTGGTGTCGGTGGCGCGATACACTTCACCCATGCCGCCCTGTCCCAGCTTGGCGGTGATGCGGTAATGCGCAATGGTCGGCTGCGGATCCATTGGGTGTGAGGGAGAATCTTACCACGCGCGCGGCTCCGCCGCGCCTTTTTAGCTTCGCACGGTTCCCCGTCCCGCCGGAATCCGTGGGGCGCCCATTGACGAAGAAGTAAGGGCGGTTCGCGAACCGCCCCTACGACGCGTTCGGGTATTGGCAACCTGCCATACCTGTTCGACCAACCCCGGCCCCCCCTGACCAAGAGGGAATCAGGGCGCGCGGCAGGTTCCACACAGGGCTTTCCCACAGATAGTAAAATCAGGGGCCAATCTCAAAAATTTCATCTACAAACGGGCATTTGGTCCATGCATATTTTCTGAATGGATGGGTTATTGCTAACATAGTACATGGAGAACCAGTTTCGGGGTGGAAACGCGCACCCCGGCAAGGTGCCAGGTGACAAGTGCTGGGTGTATGTTGCAGGCTGGCGGACGAAGGCACCAGACAGGATTCTGAGTCCTGGCTCCATAACGTGGAAAATTACAGAATTCGCCATGCTTGGCGCATCACCAACCTGCTTCTGAAGATTAAAGGCCGAGCCCACGAGGAAAAAGCTCGGGAAAACCGCTCGCGATCCTTCAATGTTAATGAAAACACAGCAGCTTACCGAATAATCGAGAAGATTGCCATCGCAGTGGAAAAAACCAAGTCTTTTAAAATATTGCAGTTAGCAACGCTGCAATAGGCTAGGCTGTGAAGAGAAAAAAGGATGTTAAAATGAAGGTATAACCTTGAATGAGTATGAAAGTAAATGAGATAAAAAACTGAATTGGCGCAAATTCGCTGCGAACCTTGAATGTTATTGAAAATACAGGAGAAAGACGTTTCCTGAAATTGTGAATTCTGAATTATGAAGTTTTCGGACACGAAATTGGCTCGTCGATTCATTGATCCATTAGGCCATTGAAAAGCCGTTAGTTGTCCATTGCAAGCGATCGGAGAAGTCGAAGGTCCGAAGTCACTGACGACAGACAAAAGGACTGCCCTCAAAAAGCCAGATTCCAAGGCCTGGGACACATTGTCATTATAATTCGGACTAAGCTTCCGTTTTTTTCCGCCAAATAGTCAGATTAGGCGCCTCAGGTCGCTCCTCGGAATCCGAATTGCCGGGCCTTCTCATTGCGGTCGGTCTTAGCGTGTTTTAACCCGAACCATTTTTCCCAGGCATCCGGATATGCAATCTGTAATGTTCTGATGAGGGGTTCCCAACGCGAAATTCCAGTAACATGGCATCGGCAAAGGACCAACCACCCCAGAAGAAGGCGAATCAGCTTTGGCGACAGAGAGATATTTCAAATGCGTGCAATGCCACAAGCGAACCTACCCGCATCATCTGTTCGAAGCGCTTCGCGACATTTCTGGGGCTGGGAGGAAGTGCAAAGGCTGCGGCGGTACAGAGGAACTGCATTTAGTTTTCGACTTCGGCCTTGAGGTCGGCAATGCAGCGTGCAGAGTCTTGCACGCATTTCTACCTCGTGATCTCGCTCGGTGGCAGACAGATGATGGGAAACTGGTCACTTTCTTTCCATTCCTAGTGGTCATGGAGCGTACGGACAAGGAAGGCCAATCATTCTGGCTGCCATATTGGCACACCATAGAGGGAACGGGAACGATAGCGAGGAAATATGGGCAGTGGGCACCTTTTATGGACGGGGCGCTTTTCAGAAGCTTAGTAGCACAGGCGCGCGAAGTAGGCTACTTCCATGAGTAGACCAGATCGGGACACTGCCAATGTTGGAGCGGGGCGAATCAGATAGCCAATTAGTGGGATTCCCAAGGACGTGCCGACCTAAAGGTCGGCGCTACAAAACATGAGCATCAACATCGGCTTAGACATCGGCGCGGTAAGTTTGAAGCTCGCGGCCATCGGCGGGCCGGATGACGGACCGCGTTTTATCACCCTCACGGAGAAGTCCCCAACCTTTTATGCGGCCTCCTTCCCGGATTCCAGTCCTTTTGCGGGCCGCGCCTTGGTGCTCTCGCGTTACCGGCGTCTGCAAGGAAGCCCCATCCAATCCACGTTTGACCTGTTGAAGGAGCTTTACGACTTCCTGCCGGAAGAGGACGTGGAGGGCATCCGCGTGACGGGCTCGGGCAGCCAGTTGATTGCCAAGGTTCTGGGCATCTACTTTGAAAATGAGTTTCGCGCCATTGCCAAGGGGGTGCGCACCTTCTACCCGCAGGTGCGCACGGTTTTCGAGATGGGCGGCGAGGCGTCCAAATATCTTCGCCTTGACCCCAACATTACCGGCAAGCACCTGGGCATTGTGGATTACCAAACCAGCGGCGAATGTGCGGCGGGCACGGGTTCCTTCATCGACCAGCAGGCCACGCGGCTGCTCTATTCGATTGAGGAGGTGGGACCGGCGGCGTGCGGCGCCAGTTGCGCGGCGCGGATTGCCGGCCGCTGCTCGGTGTTCGCCAAGACCGACATGATTCACGCGCAGCAGAAGGGCTACACCACGGAGCAGATTCTGCGCGGGCTCTGCGATGCCGTGGCGCGCAATTACAAGTCGAGCCTGGTGAAGGGGCGCGCCGTGGTGCCTCCTGTGGCGTTCATCGGCGGGGTGGCAATGAACGAGGGAGTCGGCAACGCCCTGCGCGAGGGCTTCAAGCTGAAAGAATCCGACCTCGTGATCCCCGAGCATTACGCGTGGCTGGGCGCAGTGGGCGCGGCGATGCTGGAATCCGCGGAATACCGCAAGCGGTCGTTCAAACGCATCCACCAGTTGCGCCAGCACGAGGCCACGCGGAAGAATTTCGCCTGCACCGAGCCGCTGTCGATGGAAAACGTCTTGTTGTTGCGAGACCGGAAGGCAAAGGTGTCAGGTGTCAGTTATCAACAGACAGGGGCTGGGGACTGGGGGCTGAGGGCTGGGGCCGTGCCGCCGCATTCCGGGTCTCAGGTCTCGGCTCAGCACGCTCAAGGGGAGTGGTTGTCGCATGCCGAGAGCCCGGCGTCAGAAAGAAAGCGTGAAGCTTTTGCATTGGCTAGTTCCCAGCCCCCAGCGCCCAGCCCCCAGCCCCTGGTTGAGGCCTATCTCGGCATCGACATCGGTTCGGTCTCGACCAATCTGGTGGTGACCGACGCGGAGGGAAACCTGCTCAAGGAGATTTATCTTTACACGGAAGGCCGGCCTATCGAAGTTGTGGCGCGGGGGCTGAAGGAAATCGAAGCGGAGTTGGCCGCGTCGCTGGACATTCGCGGCGTGGGCACCACGGGCTCGGGCCGCGAGCTTATCGGCGAGTTGGTGGGTGCGGATACGGTGAACGATGAAATCACCGCGCACAAGACCGGCGCCATGCACGTCTGCAATCAGATGGGCATGGAGCCCGTAGATACGATTTTCGAAATTGGCGGGCAGGATTCCAAATTCATTCGCATTGATAAGGGCGTGGTGGTGGACTTCACCATGAACGAGGCTTGCGCCGCGGGCACGGGCTCCTTCCTGGAGGAGCAGGCGGAAAAGCTGGGAATTTCCATCAAGGAAGAATTCGCGGAATTGGCGCTGGCATCCGCCAGCCCCGCCCGCCTGGGAGAGCGCTGCACGGTGTTCATGGAGCGCGATGTTACAGGGCTGATGCACAAAGGCGCGGAAGTGGGCGACTTAGCGGCGGGCCTGGCGTATTCCGTTGCGCTCAACTATCTGAACCGGGTGGTGCGCGGGCGCAAGATCGGCAACGTGATCTTCTTTCAGGGCGGCACGGCTTACAACGATGCCGTAGCGGCCGCCTTTTCGCAGATCCTCGGCAAGCAGATCATCGTGCCGCCGCACAACGGCGTCATCGGGGCCATCGGCATGGCGCTGATTGCCCGCGACCGCATGAAAAATACCGGCCAGCCCAGCCGCTTCCGCGGATACGATCTGAACCGCGTAAACTTCACCACGCGCGAGTTCGTTTGCCAGGCCTGCTCCAATTTCTGCGACATGAAGGAATTCAACATCGAGGGGCAGCGCACCTACTGGGGTGACAAGTGCTCCGACAAGTTCCGCAAGCGGGCGCGCACAGACCGTCAGCCGGTGATCGAGGATTTAATCGAGTGGCGTGAGAAGCTGCTGGAAGAGGTCCTGCTCCCGACCCGGGGCGGCAGCCGCACCGTGGGGATTCCGCGCGCGATGTTCTATTACGACCAATTCCCCTTCTGGTGCGCTTATTTCCAGGAGCTGGGGTTCGACATCGTCGTGTCTTCACCGACCGACCGCAAGATTTCGATGGCGGGTGAGGAGTTGACGATCGCGCAGCCCTGCTTCCCCGTGAAGGTCGCGCACGGGCACGTTCAGGACCTACTGGAGAAGGGCGTCGATTACATTCTGCTTCCCAACGTCGTTAACGCGGAGGCGCCGGAAGGCCGGGTGGACTCGTTTCTCTGCCCCTGGAACCAGACGCTGCCTTTCGTCGTTCGCGCCGCGCCCCAACTCGAGTTCGCCCAGGCCAAGTATCTTTCTCCCACCATACACTTCCGCTTGGGGCGCAAACTTGTGGAGAAGCAACTGGCCGAGTTCGCGCGCACCCTGGGCGTCAAACCGCGAACCAACGTCGAGGCCGTGAGGGCGGCCTACGCCGCGCAGGAAGCCTTTACCGACGCGCTGCTGGAGGCCGGCGCCCAAGCGCTGGCCAAGCTCCAGGAGACCCGTGAGCCCGCGCTGGTGCTGGTGGGGCGGCCCTACAATCTTTACGATCGCAGTGTGAATTGCGATATCCCCCGCAAGCTGCGCGCGCTTTACGGCGTAAACGTTCTGCCCATGGAGACTCTGCCCCTCGACGACGTGGACATCTCGGACGTCAACCCCAATATGTACTGGAATTCCGGCCGGCGCATTCTGGCTGCGGCGCGCCTCGCCCAGCGCTATCGCCACCTGCACCTGGTCTATATCTCCAACTTCAAGTGCGGGCCGGACTCCTACATCAAATCGTTCCTCGACGAAGCCGCGGGAAAGCCCTCCCTGGTGCTTCAGTTCGACGGCCACGCGAACGACGCGGGCTTCATTACCCGATGTGAGGCTTATCTCGACAGCAAAGGATTCTTGCGATGTCCCTCTTCGGCCACCGCCATGTCCGTCGCCAAATAGGTCCTGGAAATCCCCTGCACGGGAGGACCGTGTACATCCCGATCATGGGCGAAGGCAGCTCAGAAGCCTTTGCCGCAGCGTTTCGCTGGCTGGGTGTAAACGCCCAGACCACGCCCCCTTCCGACGAGCGCACCCGCGAACTGGGGGCCAAGTACACCAACGGCGATGAATGCTACCCCGCCAAGGTCACGGTGGGGGATTTTCTGCGCGCGATGGAACAGCCCGGCTTCGATGCGCAAAACGCGGCTTTCTTCATGCCCACGGCGGACGGCCCCTGCCGCTTCGGCCAATACGCGCCTTTTCTGCGCAAGATCCTGCGCGAGGCGGGCTACGACCGCGTGCAGGTCCTCTCGCCCACCAGCCTGAACGGCTATGAGGACCTGGGCGAAATCGCTGCACCTTTCTTGCGCATGGCATGGCGGGCGCTGGTGTGCGCGGATACCTTGAACCGCGCGCTGCTGAAGACCCGCCCCTATGAAATCACCCCCGGCGCGGCCGACCGGGCCTATCAGGAGTCGCTCCAGGATGTGTGCGCGACAATTGAGCATAGCTGCGCCGACGCCCGCTGCCAGCTCGGCTCCCTGGTGGAAGGGATGACTCGTTGCCGCGACCGCTTCCGGCGCGTTCCGGCCCTTTACGACCCGGAAATCCCCCTGATCGGGGTGGTCGGTGAAATTTTTTGCCGGCTGAATACTTTTTCCAACGAAGACCTGATCCGAAAGCTGGAAGGCTATGGCGCCGAGTGTTGCCTGAGCCACCTCGGCGAGTGGGTGTCCTACACAAACGCCGAGGCCGAGCGCAAGCTGCGCCTGATCGGACACCAAATCTCCTGGGATATGGCCAAGACCTTCCTTCGCACGCACATCCAGCACGCCGACGAAGAGGCCTTGATCGCGCCTTTCGAGGATGATTTCGTGGGCTATGAAGAGCCTCCCATCGAGGAAATCCTGGACCTGGCCTGGCCCTATCTGCCCACCGGGGGAGCCCTGGGCGAGATGGTGCTGAGCGTGGGCAAGGCCGCCTACCTGGCGAAACATGGCGCCGACGGCATCATCGACATCAGCCCCTTCACCTGCATGAACGGCATCGTGAGCGAGGCCATCTACCCGAAACTGTCGAAGGCGAATGGCGGCATCCCCATCCGCAATTTCTACTTCGACGGCACGCAGGCCGACCTCGACCGCGACCTGGGAATCTATATGGAACTCGCCCGCTCCTACCGCGAGAAGAAACCCTCCCGCCGCCACTACCCCGCCTACTTCGCGCAACCTGTGGCGTGATTTGTCACCTCGATGGAGGGATCATGATGGAAGCGCAAGCCGGCAGTTTCGAGCGCAGAGTTTTAGGGCGCACCGGTCTGGAAGTGGGACGCCTCGGGATTGCCTCGAGTTATGGAGTCCCGGGCGATGCCCTGGAGCGTGCCTTCGAGCGTGGTGTGAATTACATGTTTTGGGGAAGCCGGCGGACCACCTCGTTCGGCGAAGGGCTGAAGCACCTGCGCCCGCAGCGCGACCGCTTGGTGCTGGTGATTGAATCGTACACTCGGGTGGCCGGACTACTGGCTTGGAGCCTGGAGCGCGCCCTGCGGGCTTTGAGCTATGACCATGCAGACATCCTGCTGCTCGGCATGTGGAACAAACCGGTAAAACCAAAGATTCTGGACGCCGCCCGTGAGCTGAAACGACGAGGCTTGGTGCGATTCCTCGCAGTCTCTACGCACAAACGCACGCTGGTCCCCGATATTGCGGCCGCGAGTGATTTCGATATCGTGCATTTTCGTTACAACGCCGCACATCCGGGCGCGGAGAAGGATATCTTCCCCCACCTCCCTGCCTTAATTCGTCCCGGCCTCGTTTCGTTTACGGCCACAAGTTGGGGGCAGCTCATCGGCAAACCCACCCTGCAAGGGTTCTTCATGGGTCCGCATGCGCTTCCCAAAAACGAGCGCGTTCCGACCGCCGCCGATTGCTATCGTTACGTCCTGAGCCGCCCGGAAGTGGACGTGTGCATGACCGGCCCCGCGAACGCGGCGCAAATGGAGGAAACGCTCGAAGCCTGGCGGCACGGTCCGATGTCGGAAGAGGAGTTGGCTTGGATGCGGCGCGTGGGGCGTACGGTGGCGGGGAAATAGTCTGCCGGCGGGAATCCGGGCTGACGTGGGTTTTTCAACATAGTCGAGTTTCCTCTGAATAATATATATAAAAATGGTTATTACTCAGATCTGGGCAGAGGCGCTCAAGTCGAGTTCGGTGCGGATGGACGCGGCAAAGGCGTCCACTTCGGCAAGAGGCCGCAGGGCGATTTCGGCATCCTGCAAAATCCGACAGGAATGGCCCGCGGTCTTATCTCCGCGCGCTGGCCACCCTTCGATGATCGCGGTAAGTTCGGCCGGTTGTTTCGAGCGGACATAACCCATCGTCAGCGAAAGAACGCTGGCGAGTTCATGATCGCGGTGCAGGGAAAGAGCGTGGAGCAGTTTCAGATGCCCGTTGGGTTTTCCCGCGGCCATCGGCGGCCGGTAGCCAAAGTCGAAATGAAACGGGTTACCGGGGTGGGTCAAGGGTTCGGCGGGGATGCGCTTTTCGAAGCGTTTGTCGTCAAACACCCGGGCGCGGCGCAGCGCCTCCACCAAGCGCTGCTTGATGCGCATGCGGGTGTCAGCGGCGGGAAAATCCGCCTGGCGTTTGCCCACCAGTCTTGCGAAGAGTTGCTGCAATTGCGCCTGAGGTTCGGCGGCCAGCACGGGGCGCGCCGGGGAAAGTTGAATGACGTGGGAAAAAGATTGCTGCATCCCCTCGAGCAGGCCTTGCAGGTTGTCTTCATGCTGCTGGATCTGCTGTTCAAAATGGCTCTGCAAGTCGCGCAGGAACTCCAGGTCGGCTTGCCGATGGAAGCGCTTAATGCGGCGGAGGTCGTCGGTGAAAAGACAATCCAGGAATTGCTCCTCGGCGCTGTGCAGGAAGAGCCCGATGTTGAGAAACTCTTCCCGCTCGGCGTGGGGGACGTAACGCACCAAGTAATACGAGCAAGCCTTCAAGCTGCCTTCATCCACCATGGGCATCACCGATTTTAGATTTTGGATTTGCGATTTTGGATGGAAGAACGCGAGCAGACCCGCGTGGCCCTCAATCCAAAATCTACAATCCAAAATTCCAGCGTCTCACACCCAATTCGGGAACGGAGCGAGTGAGGAGTTCTTGGCGTCAGTAATAGCCTGGCGCACGGTGCGCCGTCGCGCGTAGAGGACTTCCACCAGCCGCGCCAATTGGCCCGGATCCGGTTCGCACCATTGCGCCGGGATTCCCTGTGTGCACTCCTCCAGTTCACGGGTCGTGAGGTTTTCAATGCGCGAAAGAAAAGGCTCAAACGATTCCATTCCCCGGACCTTCTCGTAGACCAAGCGGCGGGGGTATAGACCGCGAATGGGGCTGTCGGGGAAGGTCCAGTCCCCGTCGTTGAAGCAAAATCCCTGGTCGATCATCGCCACCGAGTAAGCAGATCCCTCGTCATCGGCGGGGCGATGGAAGATCACTTGGCGGCCGTCGCAGTTGCATGTCCACTTGTCAAAAACGAAAGCTCCCAGGAAGGCGGAGGTAAAGTCCTTAACGCGCCGCAGAAGGCGATCGGGGAGGAAATCCACCACCAGGGTTTGACTGGGGATGCCCGGAAAGCGCGAGCCGAACTGTGTACCTGGATGGATCGGTTCACGGCGTTCGCCGACGTCAAACGCCAGTTGGGGATGGTTGCCCAGCAAAGAAGGGGGAACTTCGACAAACGCGGGAGCGGCGACGGGCAGTCCAACGAGTTGCGCCAAGCGCGAGGCCAGCATTTCGTTGGCGAGCACCCGCGCGTGCTGCGGGTTATTCTGAAATTTTACGACGTAGCTGTCGCCGTCTTCGCAGCGCACCAGCCAAGGCTGCGACGCGCCGCGCATCCGGCGGACAAACTCCCGGGCACGAACCCGCGGCGTCACCGCACTGCCTGCTGGGTACGCAGCCAGCAGATGGTGCCGCGAGTCTTCGGCGTTGCGGGACAAATGAATCGCCTCGGCAGGAGACATGTCCCCGGACGCGCAGAGCCTTCGCACGCACACGCCCACTTCAGGGCGAACCCCCTCTCTCCGCTGGCCCTGCTCGTACCGTTCCAAGTGTCCGGGGCTATACATTCCGGCTCAGAAAGTAGGGATCTTCAGGCTGCTACCGACGGTCATGTATAGGACCGTTAAGTTGGAGCGGTACCTGGGCAGACGCGGAAAGCCTCGCCCGACGCCCTGCGCAAAAAGTTCCACCTAGCGGCGCCGTCCTGGTTTCTTGGCGGCCTTCTTTGCCTTCTTGGCTTTCGCCGCCGGCTTCTTGGCCTTGACGGCTTTCTTCACCGGCTTCTTCGCCTTGAGCGTGGCTTTCTGGGCCGGCTTCTTCTTTTCCGGGGCCTTCTTGGGAGCGGCGGGCGCAGGCTTGGGAGTTACGCCGGCGGCGGGCGCAGGCTCCGGGGCCGGGGTCACCGTTTCCTCTACTTCGTACGCGACTTCTTCCTCAATCTCCTCGCCCTCTTCTCCTAAACCCTCTTCCGTTTCTTCTTTGTAATCGGAGGAGAGTTCTTCCCCGAAGTCCTCCAACTCATCCCCATGTTCACTTTCATCATCGAAGGTCATGCAACCCTCCTCCTATCGTCGTGTGTTCAGCCAGGTCGTTTCGCTACCTTCGCCGGTGGCCTCCAACCGAGCCACAAGAAAACTGGTGGTGGGGGCAGATGTATACCAGCCGAATCATCCTGTCAAGAGCAATTGAAGAAGTTTTATGGGGGCGGCCGAGTAGCGTTCAGGGCCGCCGCAGGAGCGGTGCGGTTCCCGGACGCCGCAGCCTTCTTTTGTGCAGTGGTGGGGGGGGTGGAAGGGTGCGGGGATTTGGCAGCCGGCCGCGAGTGGGTACTCTGAGTCGTGGTGTGGGCGGGTGCTTCCACGTAAAGGTGCAAGGTTCTGCCCGGCGCCACTTTCGGGGACCTCAGGCCGTTCCAGCGGCGAATCTGGTAAGCCGTCACGTTGTAGCGATCGGCGATGAGATCCACGGTGTCTCCGGGACGCACGCGGTAGGTGATAAGTCGATGGGGGACGGGCTCGCGAACCCGTGCCAAGGAGGATTCATTGCCCGCCGCCATGGGCACCACCAAGTGGGTGCCCTGCTCCAGAGATGAGCTGGCGGTCAGTTGATTCGCTTGCGCCAGGGCGACCGGCGAAATGTGGAATTGCTTGGCAATACCCGCCAGCGTTTCGCCTTCCAGCACTTTGTGGGCGCGCCACCAGACGCGTTTTTCCGGTGGGATCGAGGCGATGGTCTGCTCGTACAAGCCCTTCGTGCCCGTGGGCAAATACATAATGAAGCCGGGGTCGTTGGCGGGTGTCGTCCAGCGCTGCAAGCTGGGATTGAGCTTCACCAGGTCTTCGACGGGGTGGTCAATAATCTGGGCGACCAAGCGCAAATCCGTGGGGGTGTCGACCTCAACCTGATCGACCGCCAGAGGGGGATCAGGTTGCGTGTCGAATCCGTAAGCCTTGGGGTCTTTACCGATGAGGGCCGTGGCCAGGAAAATGGGGACATAGTTCTCGGTTTCCACAGGCAAGGCGTGGAGCCTCCGCAACTCCCAATAATCCGCATATCCGGTGACTTCAATGGCGCGCTGCACGGTCAAGGGGCCGCTGTCGTAAGCCGCCATCACCAGGAACCAGTCGCCAAAAGTCTGGTAAAGGTCTTTCAAGTGGCGGGCGGCGGCGGCCGTGGACTTAACCGGGTCTTTGCGCTCATCCACCCAAGGGTTCTTCTTCAAGCCGTAGAGGCTACCCGTCCCCAGCGAGAACTGCCAAATGCCCACACATTGCTTGTTGGAAACGGCAAACGGATTGAAGGCGCTTTCGCCCGCCGCGAGATAGATGAGGTCCTGCGGCAAACCCTGCTGGCGCAAGGCCTCGCCGATGATCTCCCCGTACTTTCCCACCCCCCGCAGGACGTTGTCCATGTAACCACGGCCGCGGCTCTGCAAATAAGTCAGCACGCCGTCCACGTAATCATTGGAAACCAGCGGCAAATCCGAATGGACCGATTTTAGTTCCTCCTGGGCGCGCTGCCGGGTGCGGGGATCGACGGGGAAGGTCAGACCGGAAAAGGATTCCAGGGGGGCGGGTTCGTAGTTGTGTAGACTCAGAGCATTACCGACCTCCAGCGACGCGGCCTCCACCGAGTAGACATTCTCCACAATTTTGTCGAACTCCGAACTTAAGCGCTCATCGCCCTGGATGTCCAGGCCCGATTCCAGCAGGGTGGCCAGCGCCTGGTCGAACTCCTGCTTGGACTTTTCCAGGTTGCCTGCCCGGAAATCGCTCATTCCGCTCAAGTAAAGCGCGTCCACTTGCTTCACCAGCAGATCGGTGGCATCGGGGAGGGTAGCGACTGTGGGGGGAACAACGCGGTCCGGGGTCTTGGGGGCCACGACCTGGGGGGCTGGGGGCGGAGTGGGCGACTGCGCGGCCGCCGGGTGCTTTTCTGTCGTCGCGCAGCCATTCAGCAGAACTACCGCGCCGAGAAGACAGATCCGCCATCGCTTGGTCAAAACCCACCCCTCCTTGAACTCAAAGATTTTGGGCACTCGCCCACTCCCCGTGCCAGCGGAGAACCTCCCCTGGATTTTACTTACTCAAAGATCGCCGGGTCAACCCGAAAGTGGGTCGGCCTTCCGTACGGGTAGCGTTTTCAATCAGCTCCCCGCATCCTGCGGGGCGAAACACGGGCGGCTGGGAAACTGGCCGCGTTCAAGCTAGCGGCGCTTACTTCCAATATTCTGCTCCAGGCAAGCTGCCGTCCATCAAATATCCGCCATCTATCGTCAAGATCTGGCCCGTGATGTAACGCGCACGCTCCGAGGCGAGAAAAACGATTCCGTCGGCGATCCAAGCCGCCTCGGCAATTTCCCGGAGCGGAACGCGCATATACAGAGCCTTCTTAACGGCTTCTGTGTACATGGGCAGGGTGAGTTCGGTGTAAGTGGCCCCGGGACGCACGCAATTCACCGTGATCTTGTAGGGAGCAAGTTCCGTGGCGAGCGTGCGAGAGAAGGCTTCCATCCCGCCTTTTGCCGCGGTGTAGGCGCTGGCGGATGGTTCCGACAGTTCCGCGTGGACGGAGGAAACATTGACAATGCGGCCTCCTCTTCCTTGCTGGATCATCTGTCGCGCGGCGGCTTTTGAGAACAGAAAGCAACTGGTCAAGTTGTTCGTCAGGATCTTGTTCCACTGTTGCTCCGTGGTATCCACTGCGGCCGCTTGCAGAATAATCCCGGCATTGTTGATCAGGATATCGATGCCTCCCCATTCGCTCAGAACACCCTTTACGGCCCTGTCGACATCGGCCGGGGAGGAAGCATCTGCCGCAATGCCGGCCGCTTTGCCGCCTCGCTCTCGAATCGCGGCCGCCACGGCGGAGGCGCGATCGCCGTATTGGTCCAGCACCGCCACGTAAGCGCCTTCCTCGGCGAGCAGGAAACTCACGGCTTTACCAATGCCGGAACCACCTCCGGTCACAATTCCGATTTTGCCACTCAGGTTGAGATTCATGATCGAATTCCCCTTTCGAGATTCTGCTCTGTTAAGGGTAACCTACCAGCGCACTTCCCACCCTCAGAGCTTGTGACTTTTTTCGAATTTTTGGTTGCCTTAGAGTCACAAGGGGCCTTTTTGCGTTGGTCGGCGCGGGTGGGGGGAACGAGGACGGGTTTCTCACAGGGCGGGATGGCCTTTTTTCGCGACCGCTTTGACCCTGCAGCGGTCCCCGGTGACTTCCCGGGGTTCGCTACGCCAACAACACCGGGGCGAAGTGCATCACATTGTAGGCCAGGGCACACCAGAGCGCGACGCAGCGGGCCTTGGCCAGCCCGCGCACTAGAATGCGGCCCAGCCCCCGATAGGTGCGCAGTTCGGCGTTGACGGTCTCGCTCGTGGCCGCTCTTAGTTTATAGATTTGTTTCCCCTCCTCACTCCGCATGCGCTGCTTCCACGCTAGCACGGCTTCGCTATCTCCCGGCTGGGGGTCCAGTTCGTGGCCCCGCTTCTCCGCCCGGCGCGCCGGCTTGGGCGGCACGAACAGGGCCACCCCCTGCGCGTGCGCCTCCTCCAGGTCCTCCTTGCGCAGGTACCCGCCATCCTCTAAGTGCTCCTGCACCTTGCGCCCGGTGCGCTTTTCCACCTGTTCTCGCATCGGCGCGCTCAACCCCGCCACGTCCGAACCTTCCGGGCTGACTTCCACCCCCACGATCGCCCGGCTCTCGGCGTCCGCCGCCAACTGCACATTCTGCGCCGCGTTGAATCCCCCCTTAGGCATCTTCATCACCCGCGCTTCCGCATCCGTCGTGCTCACCCGCGGCTCTTTCTCTCGAATCTTCTGCCCGCTTTTGCCTTGCCCGGCTTGCCGCGCTGCTTCCTCCTGCCGCCACTTCAGTTCCGGTAACTGCGCGATGGCCTGCTCTAACCGCTCCTGCCTCTCCCGCCCCCCCCGCGTCCGCCCCGCCC
>Ga0326728_10001696_pt1 | contig 76640 bp, 62 predicted proteins | sample MB3enrmetagenome_FD_207602 | JGI IMG/M metagenome (GOLD analysis project Ga0326728, IMG submission 207602) | Lab enriched peat soil microbial communities from McLean, Ithaca, NY, United States - MB31MN | ecosystem: Environmental > Terrestrial > Soil > Wetlands > Peat | place: USA: New York...
TACTGTTGCGTGAGCCAGACAGAACGGCAAGTTCTTCGAATCTTTGGCATCCCGATTGCACCTCCGCATGGACTGAACCTGCTCCTGGAGGAAACGTGAAATGCGAACGGACATAAAACTCGGCCGCGTCCGCGGCATCCAGATCGGATTGCACTACAGCTGGTTCTTGATTGCTTTTCTGATCGTACTGTCGGTTGCGGACGAATTCAGCGCCGCACACAAGGGCTGGAGCCCAGCGTTGATCTGGTCCCTTGCTGTTGGCACGGCGCTGTTGTTCTTCTTGTCGCTGCTGCTGCATGAGCTTGCGCACTCGCTTGTCGCACAATCGCGGCATCTATCCGTCCGTTCCATAACGCTGTTCGCGCTGGGAGGCGTGTCTCAGATTGAGAAGAACCCTGCCGACGCAGGAACCGAGTTTTGGATGGCGATCGTCGGCCCCATTACCAGTTGCACAATCGGCTGCCTGTGTCTGGGCGCCGCACGGTGGTGCGGCTGGACTCCTGGTGCGAGTCCGACCGCGCCAGTCGCCGCCGTGCTTGTGTGGCTCGGCTATATCAATCTGGGTCTCGGGCTTTTCAACCTGATTCCGGGCTACCCATTGGACGGGGGCCGCGTGCTGCGGGCCATCATATGGTGGAAAACCGGCAACGCCGACCAATCCACACGGGTCGCCGCACGAATCGGCGAAGGTGTCGGAATCGCGTTCATCGCCGCCGGCGTCATGAGAGTATTCGGCGGAGCAGGCTTGAACGGCATTTGGATCGCTTTCATTGGCTGGTTCTTGATTCAGGCGGCGGCGGAAAGCTACCGCGAAGTGGAACTCGCGCCATTTCTCACGCGCCATCACGTGGCCGACTTGATGTCAATCGACTGTCCAACCGTGGATGGACACATGGATGTTCAGCACTTCGTCGATGAAGAAATGCTCCGCAGCGGGAAACGCTGCTTCTTCGTGGAGGAGAATGGCGACTTCGCCGGTTTGGTCACCCCCAACGAAATCAACCACGTCGACCGGAACAAGTGGCCATTGACTACACTCAGCCGCATCATGCTGCCGGCCGCTCGTTTGCGCACGGTGACGCCAGATACGTCGCTCAAAGACGCGCTCGAACTGATGACAACTAATGACCTGAACCAACTGCCCGTCCTTGCGGATGGCCGCCTGCGTGGCGCAGTCTCGCGGGGCCAGGTACTTCAGTTGTTTCAGACCCGCGCAGAATTGAAGGCATAAGCGTGACGTTTTCGGCGTTCCTGTTTCATCGCCATAACATCTACGGTGACGAATGCCGGAGGCTCTCTGTGGTATATTTCGGTGGGTCCGGTCGTAGATAACGGAACGAAGGAGGACCATTGAAGTTCGGTGTACTGGCACTCGACTACGATGGGACTATCGCGCGCGATGGAGTGCTAGATCCTGATGTGAAGACAGCTATCACAGAGGCGCGCGCGCGCGGAATCATAGTCGTCATCGTGACGGGCCGCATTCTCCCGGACCTGAAGCGGGCAGCGGGAGATCTCCAGTTCGTTGACGCCGTCGTGGCGGAAAACGGGGCATTGCTGGCCTTTCCGAACGGTCATTCCTGGTTGATCGGCCATCCTCCACCGCCAGCGTTCCTCGATGAGCTCCGTCGTCGCGCGATTGACTTCGCCTCCGGCCAATGCATAGTGGAGGCGGACGCGGCATTGGCTCCCCGGATCTTGGCTGTGATCCGCGAGCTCGAGCTGCCCCTTGTGCTATTGTTCAACCGCGGCCGGGTCATGATTCTTCCCCAGGGAATTAGTAAGGCCACTGGGCTTCGCCAAGCCCTCACCGCGCTGCGCCTGTCAGCTCACAACGCCATCGCTATCGGCGATGCGGAGAACGACAACGAGCTTCTCGCGGCTTGCGAGATCGGTGTAGCAGTCAGTTGGGGAAGTTCAGCTCTGCAGAGGAGTGCAGAGGAGATTGTGCACGGTGATGGTCCGAGCGCCGTTGCCCCATACATCCGGCAGGCCTCAAAAACGATGCGGTTGCCTCCAGATCGGGTTGGCAGGGACAAGATCGTCCTGGGCGTGACCCAGAACGGCGAGCCCCTCGGATTCGCGATCCGCGGCCGCAACGTCCTTATTGCGGGTGATCCACGCTCCGGAAAATCCTGGGTCACTGGGCTCTTCTGCGAACAGCTCATGTTGCACGACTACTGCACTTGCGTGATCGACCCGGAAGGCGATTATGAGCAACTGGAAGCCCTGCCCCGCGTCGTCGCATGGGGAGGTATCGACCCGCTGCCATCACTGCCAGATCTCGCCCGGATGCTGAGGCACCCAGACATGAGTGTGGTCATCAACCTTTCCCACGTGCAATACAAGGAAAAGGTCGATTATCTGAAATCCCTCCTGCCCATGCTCGCCTCTCTCAGGAGAAACACGGGCCTGCCGCACAGGATCGTCATCGATGAAGCTCACTACTTTCTCTACGACTCGAACGTCCGAGAGTTGTTGGACCTTGACTTGGGCGCGTACACGCTTGTCACGTACCGGCCCTCCGATCTTCACCCCGATGTTCGCAAAGCCATGGAAGTCGTGTGCGCAACGCGCATCGCGGATCCCCAAGAAGCCCGCGCGATGCAGACTATGTTTGGCAACGGCACTGGCGACTGGAGCGGTACCCTTGCGGGATTGGCCGATGGCGAAGCAGCACTTTTGCCAGGGGCGCAAGAAGCACTCGGGAAGTTGCAGCGCTGCTCATTGAGACCGCGCTTGACCGCACACGTCCGACATAGGTCCAAGTATCTAGATGTACCGATACAGAGTGGACGTGAATTCATATTCACGGCAGGTGGCAAGCCGGTTGGGCCGCCGAGCAAAACATTACAAGAGTTCGTTTCGTCGCTGGGGAGTGTTTCCACTGAGGTGCTGGACGGCCACGTACGTCGAGGGGATTTCTCTCGATGGATTGCGGAGGTGTTCCACGATCATCCTCTCGCGTCGGATGTTCGCAAAGTAGAGCAGCGATATCGCCTCGGATACGTTGAGAGCCTGCAAGGCGAACTGGTAAGGGCGATTCACGAACGGTATGAAGTTGAATCCGAGCTGGCCTTGTAAAACGGCAGTCGAAACATGTTAACGCCGCCGCGATGTGGCGGCATCGGCGTGATGTGAAGCGGACTTTGCCGCGCTTCAGTATCTGTTCGCTCTCCGACGGCCAGACGCGGCGCACTCCTCCATCTCAAGCAGGTGATCTGTTGTCCGCCGCCCAATTGTATGCAGCGGGCACGGGTCGCTCGTTGATGATAGCGAGTTTTCGCATCCGGTACATGAGTGTCGACCGCTTAAGTCCCAGGCGCGCGGCCGCGCCGTGCGGTCCGGCGATCACCCAATTGGTTGCCTGAACGGCCTTCAGAATGTGTTCGCGCTCGCATTCTTTCATCGTGGCCGGTCCGGAGACGCTTCTTCTCTTGAGTAGTTCCGATACCGGTGGATTCAAAACGCGGTCAGCGGTCAGAATGACTGAGCGCTCGATGAAGTTCTGGAGTTCGCGGATATTTCCCGGCCAATCGTACTGAAGCAGCGCTTCCATGGCTTCCGAGGGGATCTTGTCAATATGCTTGTTCATCCGCAGAGCAAAGGTGCTCACGAAATGCGCCACCAGCAACGGAATGTCATCGCGCCGATCGCGCAGGGGCGGGATGAACACCGGAAACACTTTCAGCCGGTAGTAAAGGTCGCTCCGGAACCGCTTTTCGAGTACCATACGCTCGAGATCTTGATTTGTGGCGGCCACGACGCGCACGCTGACGTGCTGCGTGCATGTGCTCCCGAGTCTTTGAAACTCCTGCTCCTGCAAGACTCGCAATAGCTTGGCCTGCATCTCGAGCGGCATATCGCCGATCTCATCCAGAAACAACGTGCCTCGGTCGGCCGCCTCGAAGCGCCCGATTCTTCGCGTTGCGGCCCCCGTGAAGGCGCCTTTCTCGTGTCCGAATATCTCACTCTCAATTAGTTCACGAGGAATGGCGGCGCAGTTCATTTGCACGAAGGCGCCCGCCCGCCGGCTACTTTGAGCGTGAATTGCGCGGGCCACCAGCTCCTTGCCAGTACCGGTCTCTCCTTCGATAAGAACTGCAGAGTCGGTCGGGGCCACGATTTGAAGTTGCTCCAGCACTCGGCTCAGCGCCGCGCTCGATCCCACGATGCCTTCAAAACTGTCTGGCTTCGTGGTTGCGGAGCGATCTGGCGCAACGAGCGGCTGAATCGAAAAGGCCGAGCGGTCCCCGGATGTTGCCTTGGACGGCAGCGCCGCATAGCGACGCGAAGGTCGGGAAAACGAGTTCGCCTCCCGCTCATCCAATACGATGACGTTGTTGCAACTCATCTCGATATCCTCATTCCTTCAATAAGGCCTCATCCCGGTGCCTTGCGGACAAGTCTTCAGGTTGTTCGCATTTCACCTGGGTACGAGTCTCTATGAAGTGAGCTTAACGGACTCGGAGATTATAGTCGTGAGATTGAAGTCAGGTTTTGGTGGAAGAAGCGCTTACGCCGGGTTTGTGGGTTACTTTGCGCACTGCAAGAAGCGGAGGCACGATCGTGACCCGAAGAACCAGGCGGCCTCTCCTGTTTGTAACAATAATGGGGCCAATTGCGATGAGGAGGCGACAACTGGCTCCGCGCCTCCCGGAACCGAATCAGCTCCCCGAATCCCACTGATTCCATGTGAGATAGCCGCACGGCAAATTGAGCAGACGCTTCTGTGATTCCGTTGCGGCTGCCCTCCGACCGAGCCCGTGCCACTCAACCAGAGCGCCCTATTTCGCCTCCTGCTTCTTGCGGTGGCACCGGCGCCGCTCGTAATCATTCGTCGCTCAGCGTTGTCTCGAATTGCGGCCGAGAAGGAGGCGCTTCCCGAACTCCACGAGCACCAGATACACCGACGTTGCTGCAGCCAAATATAGGAAGTAGCTTCCCGGCAGCCGTGAGAAGCCGAGCGGACCCGCCAGCGGACTGAAAGGCAGTAGAATGCCCGCCGCGACGATGGTCAGTGTGGTTGCCATCAGCGGCCGGCTCGGGCGGCTCCGCAGCGGATTCTGTGAAGTGCGAATGACGAAGAGCACCAGCGTTTGCGTCGCCAACGACTCGATGAACCAACCCGTGTGAAAAAACACTTGATTTGCGTGGAAGTAATGCAGCAACACGTAGAAAGTCAGAAAATCAAAAATCGAGCTGATCGGCCCGATGAACACCATGAAATTCCGGATCAGACTAATGTCCCAATGCTGTGGCTTTCGGAGGTATTCGTCGTCGACATTGTCGGTCGGGATGGTGAGTTGCGACAGGTCGTACATGAAGTTGTTCAAAAGGATTTGCGTGGGCAGCATGGGGAGAAACGGGAGGAATACGGATGCGCCCGCCATGCTGAACATGTTGCCGAAGTTCGAACTGGTGCCCATCAGCAGGTACTTCATCACGTTCCCAAAGGCCTTGCGTCCTTCGATGATGCCGCTATTGAGAACGCCGAGGCCGGGCTCGACGAGAATGATGTCGGCAGCTTCGCGGGCGACGTCGACGGCCGACGAGACGGAAATGCCCACATCGGCAGCATGGAGCGATGGCGCATCATTGATTCCGTCTCCCATGAATCCAACGACGTGGCTCCGGTGCTTGAGCGCCATGATAATGCGGTTTTTCTGCGCCGGCGACACTCGTGCAAAAACGGTAGTGGTCTCAGCGACGTGCTCCAACGCAGCGTCGGTCATACGTTCGAGTTCATCGCCAAGGACGATCTTGCCAGGATCGAGCCCAACCTGGCTGCAAACGTGGGTGGTGACGAGGTCGCCGTCGCCAGTGATGATCTTCACTTCCACACCGTCCCGCCGCAGCGCGGCCAAAGCCTCGGCGGCGTCCGGCAGAGCCGGGTCGGAAAAAGCTAGAAAACCTGCCAAAATGAGGTTTGCTTCGTCCTCGGCAGAATAGTTGGGGCGAGCTTCGACTTCGGCGTAGGCAACTGCGAGCGCGCGAAATCCCTGCCGGCTCAGCCGTTCGTATGTCTTCCGGCAGCGCTCGAGCGTGGCCGCATCCAAAAGAGCCGCGCGGCCGTCGGATTCATAAGAGACCGAGCGTGCCAGGATTCCCTCTGGCGCGCCCTTGGTGATCAAAAGCCGGCGTGACTGCCGCTCCGCCACGATCGAGAGCCGGCGGCGTTCGAAATCGTATGGAATCTCGTCCCGCTTTTCATAGCCCGCCGCCTCTGCCGGCTCAGGGCTTTGCAGAATGGCCGTGTCGAGCGGACTTCGAATTCCCGTTTCGAACTTGCTGTTGAGATAGGCCAGCGTCAACGCCCGTTGCGATGGATTCCCAAAGGGATCGAGTGGCTGGTCGAGGGTCATATTGCCACTGGTGAGAGTACCCGTCTTGTCGCTGCACAGCACGTCAATGCTGCCGAAGTTCTGAATCGCGGAGAGATGTTTGACGATGACCTTTTTCCGAGCCATTGCCCTGGCGCCCTTGGAGAGCGTCACGGAGACAATCATGGGAAGGAATTCAGGGGTTAAGCCAACCGCTAATGCAACTGCAAACAAGAGCGACTGCAAAGGGTCGCGGTGCTTGGCCACACTGACCACGACCAGAAAGATGACCAGGAAAAGGACCGTCCTGGTGAGAAGGAGACTGAAATCCTTCAGACCGCGGTCGAACGCGTTCTGCTCGGGGCGCGTGGCCAGGCGGGCGGCGATGTCGCCGAAGGCGGTTCTGGCACCGGTGGCGACGACCAGAGCACTCGCAACGCCGCTGACGACGGAGGTGCCCAGGAAGACCATGTTCTCCGCATCGGGCCGGGTGGCGACCGCCTCGCCACGCGCCTGCTTCTCGACCGGCAACGACTCGCCCGTCAATGCCGCCTGCTGAATGTAGAGATCGCGGGACTCCAGAAGGCGCGCATCGGCTGGGACCAGGTCTCCGGCCGACAGCCGCACCACGTCACCGGGCACCACGTCGTTCCGCCGAATTTCCTGCCACCTCCCATCGCGCAGCACGGTGGCGGTTGGTGCGACCTGTTGCCGCAACTCCTGGACAGCTTGCTGGGACTTGTAGTTTTGCGTGAAATCGAGCGCGGTGCTGAGCAGGACGATGGCGAAGATGATCCCCGCGTCCATCGCTTCGCCAAGAAAGGCGGAAACGGCGGCAGCGATCAGTAATATCAACACCAGTGGATTCAAGAAAAGACGCAGAAAATCGAGGACTGGTGAGTGGCGCTTGCGAGGAGCGGGATCATTGGGACCGAACTGGCCGAGCCGTGCCTCGGCTTCCTGCGAAGTCAATCCGTTGGCCGCCGCCGGAGAGCTCGCCGTTTGGTCAGCCGGCTGGACCGGGATTTGAGTGGTCATCGCGTCACCTCATCGTAAGGAGTTGCTGGTCCAAGCTGGCCACCAGCCGGTCAATGCTTTTTTCGACAGCATGACTCATTTCCTCAACCACCGAGTTTACGTTGCGCGTTTCGACTCCCTGTGTTTCGTCTGCATCGCCAGTCCACACTGTGGCGCCGGTTCGCAGATCGATCAGCTCGGCCGATAGCTTGGCGTGCACCCGGACACCGCCGCTGTAATCGATCTCTTCCAGCCGCTCGAGCCGGCCGCCCAGGAGATAGTCTTGCTTTCCCTGGCCGTCGTATGGTTTTACGAACGAGAACAGCCGCGAGGAGCGAAGCGATTCAATCACTGCCGTGGTGACTGTCTCGGAGGGATCGGCAGCCCACCTATGATAGTCGTAAAAACCGATTTTTTCCGGAGCTTGCCGATATACGATCCGTCCCTGGCGCAGGTACGCCGGAGTTTCAAAGCGGCGCACGGCTACGGTGACCGGCAGGCGGCTCGCCGCGGGTCTTGGCGCCGGAGCAATATCCAGCGTGTAGTAGTCCGGATACAGGATTTTGCCTCCGCAACCTGCCATTAGCGTTGCCACGCAGGCGATCGTGCTGACCATAGTCTTCGTCGTCATAGGAGCCTCGTCACTGGGGAACTTTCCGGTCCTTCGCTTGCTTGATCCGCACCAGACTCCACGGACGCTCCTTCACGGACTCCGTCAGATCGTTCAGGTTGTCGGTAGCCATGCGAACGTTCTCAAGCGTACTGGTAATGTCTTGATCTTTGGCATGCATGGCCGCCTGCAGATCCGCGATCAGGCTCCGAGCCTGTTCGAGCGTCTTCCTCAATTCTGCGAGGTTCGCCTGAGTCGGCTCGCGGAGCTTGGTGATGGTCTCGTTCGCGTTGGAGACGGTTGCGTTCACATTGTCCACGGTCGGCCCCGCCTTCGCCATGAGGCCGTTCGCATCGTCAGTCAACTTTTCAACCTGGTCGCTGATCCGGTCGATTTTCGGCGCCACGTGGGTTACCATCGCATCCGCGTTCGCCAGAATCTCCGCCAAGTGCTGCTGATTCGGCTTACCCGTCATCTCGTTCAGATTCGCAATCAATTGCTGCGCTTCATGCGTGAGATCGTCCGCATCCGTACGCACCGACTCAAGCAGGCCCTGCGCCGAATCGGCGAGACCCACTATCTTGCGCTCGTCGTCGTCCAGGCTTATGGTTTCCAGCGATGCAATAACGCTATTCGGCGGCAACCGGGGAGCGTCGTTCGATCCCATGCTGATGGAGATTACCGGACTCGTAATCACGGTTACCGATCCGAGCTTAGCCACGGACTTGGCGTTCACCGGGGTGCCCTGCTTCACATCCAACAGAATCTCAATTCGGGTGGGGTCTTGAGAGTCAGGCCGCACGGCCGTCACGGCGCCCACCTTGATGCCGCCAAACAGGACGTCCGCTCCCGGCTCCAACCCCCCCGCATACCGCAAGTACGTCCTATAGGAAACATGTGCGCCCTTCATCGCCGCATTGCTCACTTGATAGATGGTTATGAGGCATAGCGCCGCGCAGATTAAAACGAAGGCGCCGACTTTGGCTTCTGTTTTCATTTTCGCCCTCCCGCCATTCCCGCCAATTCTAGAAAGTGGTCCCGCACAGCCGTGCCTTCCGCAATGGGATCGGGAACACGGTCGAGAAACTGCCGGATACGCGGATGAGTGCTCGCCCGGAACTCATCCTTGGTGCCTACGTCGACCAGTGAGCCCTGGTACAGGAGGGCCAGACGGTCGGCGACGCGGAAGGCACTCGCCAACTCATGCGTCACGACCAGGATGGTCATGTGGAAGGCGCGCTTCAATGCCAGGATCACTTCGTCCAACCCGGCCGCGACAATGGGATCCAGGCCCGCCGACGGTTCATCGAAGACCAAAATCTCGGGGTCGAGCGCGGTCGCCCGCGCGACTGCCGCGCGCTTTTTCATGCCCCCGGACAATTCCTGGGGCATCTGTTTGGCGGCTTGACCCAAACCCACGGCGACGAGTTTCATGTATGTCATGATCTCAATGACGGGATCGGCCAGATTCGTCAATTCGCGCAGGGGAAGGCTAACGTTTTCCTCGATGGACATCGAATTGAATAACGCGCACTCCTGGAAAGCTACGCCCATGGTGCAGCGGATGTCCTTAAGCTCTTTCGGGGAGCAGCGATTGATATCGACGCCCCTGATCCGCACCGTCCCGGAGGTGGGCCGCTCGAGCCCGATGATATGCCGCAGCATGGTGGTTTTGCCGGAGCCGCTGCCCCCGAGCAGCGCCATCACTTCGCCCGGCTGGATGTCCAGGCTCACGCCATTCAGCACACGATGGTCCCCATATTGAACCGTCAAACTATCGACTGAGATCACGGGGTCCGCCATACGCTATACCTGATGCAGCAAATAGAAAATTGCCGTGAAAAACACGTCCGCCAGGATCACGAGAAAGGTGGACCAGACCACGGCGGAAGTCGCCGACCGCCCCACCGCATCCGGTCCCCCTCGCGTTCTGAAACCTTCCAGGCAGCCGACGTTGACGATAATGGCCGCGAACACCAGGCTCTTCAGCAGCCCGGTGACAACGTCGCGCAGTTCGATCGAGTTGAAGATATATCGCAAGTACATGCCGAGCGTGATCTTGGTGCTGATGTACATGAACCCGGCGCCGGCCAGGATGCCAAAGGCGTTGCTCATGATGGTCAGGCAAGGGATCATGATCATAGTGGCGACGTACTTCGGGGCCAGCACAAACTCGATGGGATCGAGAGCCATGGTCCGGAGCGCGTCGATCTCGCTGGTCACGACCATGGTTCCGATTTCGGCCGAGAACGCCGACCCCGACCGGCCGCTCACAACGAAGGCTGTCAATAGCGGGCCCAGCTCGCGCGTGAAGCCGACCGCCACCACGTCCATGACATACTGGAGCGCGCCGAACCTCCGCAACTCGGCCCCGGTTTGCATCGCCAGGATGAATCCGGCGCATACAGACATGATTCCGACCATGGGCAGCGCATCCACTCCGATAACCGCCATCTGGCGGACCGCCGCTCGCCAGCGCCCATGCTTCCCTATGATCGGCAGCACGTGGGGAGAGACGCACAGACCCGACCAGAACTGAATGGTAAGTTCGCCAATGTAGCCAAGTCCGCGGATGGCGGCATCGCCGGTGGCTTCCAGTACGTTCACGTGCTTGCCTCCTGTTTGGCCATGTCGAACAGGCTATCGAGATGGGTGATCTCGAAAAGGTAACGCGGCTGATCGTGGATCCCGTCCAGGATCAGCCGCGTGCCTTGCTTGCGTGCAGTCCGGAGCGCCTCCAGCAGCGTGGCTAATCCGGAGGTGTCGAGGTACGAAACATCCGACAGATCGACGGACACCTTGGCCGGCTTTGCACGCAAGGCGTCGGATAGCATTTTGCGCATCTCGCCCGACGTTGCGATGGTGATCCGGCCGTGGATGGCGATTTTGTCTCCCAACTCGGAACCTCCGGCGGCGGCATGGAGATCGCTAGGCACTTCGGCACCGATTACCGCGCGGAAACCGTTCCCGAATCCACACGCGCCAGTGGGACGTCGACCAAATGCTCGGCAATGAACCACACTTGCAGTTCGTTGGTGCGAATCGCCTGGCTTACCAATAGATCGTTGGTGCCATAATCTTCCGCTTCGGCCGTCAGCCGGGCTGCAGTGCGAAGTTCCTTCAAGACGATTTCGTGGGCCTCGAGCAACCGGGAGAGTTGCGCGGGAGCCTCCTCCCGGCCACGCGGCGGACGGGGGATCATCGTGGTTTCGGCAACGTCAGCGGCCATTGCAATACTGATGCCGCCCAGAAGCTGGATACGCTCGGCGATGGCATCCACCAGCTCCAGTTGCTCGTTGAAGTGCTTATCGAAAAGCAGATGGAGCTGATAGAAGGTGCCCCCTGCCGCTTGCCAATGATGCTTCTTGTACAGATCTCGCAGGGTCATCGAATCCGCCAGGATTTGGTTGAGCAGTTCGATGCTATCCAGGCAGGTCTTTTCCGCCAGAGCGATCGGCAGCTTGGCGATCCTTCCAAACGGCTGAATCTCCCTGGTATGCTGATGCAGAACTGGCTCGGAGCGCTCGGCGCCGGCCGAATTCTCGCTTTGTCTTACATGTTGCTGTGCAGATTCTCTCGCCATTTTTGTCCTCGCATTGCGGACGCTCTGAAATGGCGTCCGCGAAATCCCATCCGAGCCGGGGCGCCGCCGGCGAGATCGCCGGGCCCCACCGGCGGCAGGACGCTACCCCGCTTTCGCGAGCCGGCTTTCGCTGCCATCCAGAACAGACTGCACTTTGGCGGACTGCTCTTTGGTGAGCGTCGTCTGAAGGACCGTGCCGCCGTAGCCGCGGAACTCCTCGGCCACACGAACGGGGTCGACCGCGCGTAACAGAGCAAGAATCGCGGAATCGCCAGGCTGGACCATGGCTCCCGTGCCTTTCACGAACTCCTGCGGAATGCCGAACTCGTCCTTCCACCAGTTCGCGTCGATCGCACCGCCCGCCGCGCCGAGCGCGCTCCCGCCCAGAGCCGCGGCGGCCAGGGTTCCTGCGACGGCTGCGGCGCTGCCCCCGGCTGTGAACGGGATCGCAAGCGTCGCCGCAATCAGGGAACCCCACAAAGCTCCCCAGGCGGCGCCTTGGCCTGTCGTCATCTGGTAACTCTGGTCTACCCGCAGCTTGCCGTTATAGTCCCGGTAGACGGCGACGGCGTCGCGAAGATCGACCACCCAATCATCGTCGATTGCACAGAGCTTGTTGAGGACTTCTGAAGCCCGGTACATATCCTTTTTGAATCCGACCACAATCAGTTGCGACATTGCTAATCTCCCTTTGTTAGCTTTGATCTCTTCGCACTTCGCTTCCAACACACATCGCCAACTCCCCTCTGGCAGGATGCCGGGGGCTCGCTCCCTGGCGGTCGCTGGCCAGTAGACCCCTTTCAGCACCCTGCCGAACTAAGTCCCCTCCCATAGCCTCGCAGCGGCAGCGAGAAGGCCTCTATGCGGCGGACAAATAGTCCCCCTTCGTGTGCTCGGCCGGCTGATGCGCCAGCTCGCTCGGCCGCCCGGGAACTTGCGCGAACCGAGTGCCGGCGTTCTCACCTCTCCAGTTTTGCAGCCGCTTCCTTCAACTGCCCGGCCAGCAAGTGCTTCATCTTTGCTTCGGACTGCGCGTACTCTTCGCGTATCTGTTTCACGCGCGCATCCAGCGTGGCCTTGATTTCACCCTGAGCTTTTTCGGCCTTTTTCTGCAGAGCCTGCACCTTCGCTTCGGTCTCGCTCTTGATTTGTTCAGACCGCTGCTTCGCCTGGTCCAACTTGGCTTGCAACTTGGCGTTGAGCTTGTCGATTTTGGCCTGGAGCTTGGCCTTACGTTCGCCCCGTACCCGCGTGAGCTCAACTTTCAACTGATCGATTTCCGCCCGAAGCGCCGCCACGTCTTTGGCCCGCTGGCTGTCCTCGACACTCTTTTTGGTCGTGCGAATTACGGTTCCCCCCAGTGTCTCCATTTGTGTGTCCACCGGAGTGACCCATTCCTCGCTGACTTCTGCAACCACCGCGCACTTGCCGGCTGTGAGTTCGGTGGCAACCTCCTCGAGGAAATCCGCGTCGATTCCAGCCACGCGCAGGTCGCCGATGCTGCCAGCCAGCCAGCCAGCCACAGCGCCAACCCCCGCGCCCACGGGGCCTTCGAGCAGTCCAATCAGACAGCCCAGCGCCGTTCCGCCGACCGTGCGGATGGGGAACTCGTCTTCCGACTGCTTGATCGTAACCGTGCCATCGGCGTTCTTCTTGATGACTGCTTCGGCGTGAATCGCGATGGTGCCTTCGCCATCGAGTTGCTTAAGGGCATGCGATCCTTCGTAGGCCTTCGACTCGTCGTCGAAAACAACTGCCAGCATCCGTTCCATGTGATGTCTCCTTTAACGCTTAAAAGGCTGTCTAGGCGGCTTCAAAAGCCGTCCCCTTGGGCAAACTGTGTATGGCAGTGGCGAAACCGGACACCGCGACGCCGTCTACGATGAGATCAACGCCGAGGGCGAATCCGATGAACCAGATGCCGGCAATTGGTATCTGCCAGAACAGCATGATCCCCAGCGCCACCGAGACGATGCCGGAGAAGACGGCCCACCCCCAGCGTGGGAACTTCACCATTCCGGAGCCGATTGCGCGGAACAGTCCTCCCACAATGAAGAACGAAGCGAGCACCATAGTCAGGCTCTCGGCTCCGATGAGCGGGTAACGAACGAGCAAATAGCCGGTGAATCCGCGCAATAGCGCACTGAGCAGATTGAGGAAGAATCCGCTCCAAGACCCGACAGTGAACGACTGAACCAACGCGAAGACTCCGCTGATCAGAAGCAACCAGCCGAAGACCAACACGGTAGTGAAGGTCGCGGTTACGTTATAGACGATGCAGGCCACGCCGAAGGCAACAAGCAAGATCCCGAGGGCCAGGAACCAGCCCCAAGACCCGCGAACCTCCTCCAGGCCGGCAGCGAGTGGATTATTGGTGGTTTGTGACATTGTATCTCCTTCTCCTGATATGAGAGTAGGGGAATTCGGAATTGCAGTCGTGAGCTTGCGGTCAGGTTTTGGTGGAAAGAACGCTTGTGTACCGTTTAAGGTATTCGAAGACGCTGCCAGCGGGAGGCGGAGATTCCAGCGCCGATGACGTGAGGGAGTCTCCTCAATGTCGGTTGGAGAGCGTCGGCCAGCGACTGTAACACTGCAGAGATGCGGGTGTGCGACAAGCGCATCTCATTGGCGGCCATAGCGTTTGCCGTGCTGGCGCTACCTCATGGAGCACACGCCGACCGGCGCCCTATCGCTTAAATGGAGCTCTGGGCACGTTCGGGATGAACGAAAGAACGATCGGTTCCGTCTATCCGCACACGCCCTCGCGCCGGATCCTCACTCGTCGGTTTCCAGGATTCCGTAGTCGGCTTCGCGGAGCGCGTCCTCGTACTTCTTCTTGGCGTCCAGGGCCGCCTCCCTGGCCTTCTCCTCCGCGAAACCAGCGTTCTCCCAGAGATCCCATGCGTGGACTGAGTGATCCGGAGTAGCGAGCTCCTCTTCTTCGCGAATAGCCACGACCCACTTGTCAACTGCGTCCTTGTAGGCTTGTCGGCGACGATCAAGTTCAGCGTTGTCCATAGGTAGGGGTATTTTAGGACGAGAATGATGTCAGATTGATGTCTGATGTCTGACTGTAGGCGCAACAGCCTGTCAATCAAGCAGTTCCCCAAGTGCCTTTGGCTGCGCTGGACGCCGGAGAAGCAGGGATTATCCAATTGATTTCAAGGGTGTTATTTGGGGGGCACTACCAGATGGGCACTTCAGCCTCCAGCCGCCACCGGAGGTCGCGTAGCCGAATGGGTTGCTGCCGGCTCGAGAAGAATCCAACGCGCAGGAACCTCAAAAAAAGGATAGGCTCGGAGTAGAATTGAACAGTATACCAACGTGTCAAAAGGAAATCCTGGCTGGGCGGGCAGCATGAAGGAATTTCATCCATTCCGGCTGGACACCATCAACCAATGCCTGTTGCGCCGCGGAGATGCGGGAGGCGAAGAACGCATTCTGTTGACGCCCAAAGCGTTTGCAGTTTTGCGCTGTCTTGTCGAACATGCCGGCCGCCTGGTGACCCAGGATGAACTCCTGGAGGCGGTATGGCCCGACACGTTCGTCCAACCAGAGGTCCTCAAGTATCAGATTGCCGACATCCGGGGCACGCTGGGAGACCGCGCGAGGAATCCTCTCTTTATTGAGACGCTTCCCCGCCGAGGATATCGGTTTATTGCCGCAGTGACGGAGAGCGAGTCTGCAGGAGCCATGGCGCCGGCGAGCGCGGATCGCGGCAGGCTGGTGGGCAGAGACCGCGAGCTTGACGCGTTGCGAGCCTGCCTCCAAAGGGCCTTGCACGGAGAGCTCCAGATCGTTTTCGTCACGGGGGAGCCGGGAATCGGAAAAACTGCTCTGGTCGATGAGTTTCAGCGCCTCGCCCACGCCGAGGCACCGACCCTCCGCTTCGCCCGGGGACAATGCGTGGAAGGGTACGGAGGCGCGGAACCATATTACCCGATGCTGGACGCGTTGGGGCAATTGTGCCATGGTCCGGGGGGGAATCGGGTGGTTGAGATTCTGGCCGCGCAGGCACCCACCTGGCTGGTGCAGTTTCCGTCACTTGTGAAGCACGAACAACGTCAGGCACTGCAGCAGGAGATCCTGGGAGCGACGCGAGACCGCATGCTGCGCGAGATCCGGGAGGCGTTGGACACACTGAACTTGGAAGGGCCATTGCTGTGGGTATTCGAGGATCTGCAATGGGTGGATCTCTCGTCCGTCGACCTCATCTCCGCTCTTGCCCGCCAGCGGAAGGCGGCGAAGGCCATGGGGATCATCACGATGCGGCCCGTGGACATGGCAGCTCCCGAACATCCGCTGAAGAAGCTCAAGCAGGACCTGCTCGTGCATCACCTGTGTCAGGAAATTACTCTCGCGCCGCTCCTGGAAGCGGACGTGGCCGAGTACCTGAACGCGAAGTCGTTGGGAGGCGATCTGCCAGCCGGTCTTGCCGAGCTGATCTACCGGCATTCGGAGGGCAATCCCTTGTGCATGATTGCCGCGTTGGATCACCTGATCGAGCACGGCCGGATCTCGTTTGAAAACGGAACCTGGCGCCTCGCAGTCTCCCCCGAGAAGATCGATCTTGAGGTGCCGGAAACTCTGCGTCAGACAATCGAAGCCCAGATCGAGTGTCTTACCAGTGAACAACAGCGGACGTTGGAGGTGGCTAGCGTTAACGGTGTTTTGTTTTCGGCCAGCGTCAATGCTATCCCCGCGAATCTGGACGAGGAGACGTTTGAAGAACTTTGCGACGAGCTGTCGCGCCGTCACCACATGGTCCGCTGGGCTGGGTCGCGCCAGTTCCCAAACGGGATTGTCTCGGTGCGCTACGAATTTGCGCAGGCATTGTACCGGGAGGTCTTCTACCACCGGCAGACGCCCGGACGCCGGGCGAAGCTGCACCTGCGCATCGGAGAGCGGCTGGAGGAGCTTTTCGCTAAGCATGAAAGCGAAGTAGCGGCTGAACTGGCGGGCCACTTCGAGCAGGGTGGCGATTGGCAGCGCGCCATCAAGTACCTGCGGCTGGCGGCGGATACGGCCGGGCGAAGGTCTGAACCTCGGCAAGCGGCGGAGATTCTTACGCACGCTCTCGATCTGGTGAGAAAACTGCCTGAGGATGGACGAACGGCAGTCGAAATCGAGATCCTGGAGAAGCTGGCCGCGATATACTCGGTGCTCGGCGACAGCAATCGTGCCGTCGAAACCTATGAAGCTCTGGCTGCGCGGGCGGCTCATGATGGCCTGATCGATGTCGAGGTGCGCTCGCTCATCGAAATGGCGTGGCCGTTGTCGTGGATTAGTTCTCAGCGTTCACTGGAAGTCCTGGAACGCGCCTTGCAGCTTAGCGCCCGGCAGGAAGATCCGCTCCTGCGGGCAAGGTCGCGCGCGCGTTGTTTTGCCTGGCGTCTGTGGCAAGGGTGGAATCCCCAGGATGCTGAGGACTTCCGCAGTGCATTCGTGGAAATCTGCAATTCCGACGACCGCCGCGTATTCGCGCCATATCTGGCCGACTGTGGTTTCATAGGTTGCATCTCCTCCAGATACCGCGAGGCTCACCGGATCTTGATCGAGAGCCGTGTTATCAAGTTGGAGGCAGCGCAGGAGAACCCCTATCTCAGTACCGCGTATGTGCGAGGTCAATTGCCGCTGACGTTGAGCCTGCTGTTTATGGGAGAGTGGGGCGAGGCACTGCGCGAGATCAAAGAAGCAATTGCCATACTGGACAAGAACGCCGACTATAACTGGGGGCAAGGAGTGCGCCCTCACCTGGCCTGGGTGCATCTGCAGGCGATGGACTTTGCCGGCGTGCTGGCGCTTTGTAACTCGGCGCTCTTATTGGTCAAAGATCCCGAGCTTCGTCCCGGACCTGATTACCCTGCTCCCTATCGATTTGGATTGTGGAAGCGCTTGTTTCTAATGGGCGCAGCGGAGACGGCTCTAGGAGACTATGAAAGTGCGCGGGAGCACTTGCTGGCAGCGCGGGCCGACATGGATCGGCCTGGGCCCACGTGTACCTGGTACTGGCGCATGCCACTCGAACATGCGATCACAGAACTTTGGCTGGCGAAAGGCGACCTGGCTCAAGCGCGGCCGCAGGCGGAAAGGTTTCTGGCGATTACCATGGCGACTGCGGAACACATGTGGCAGGCGCTGGCCTGGGAGGCGAATGCTCGAATCGCCATTGTGGAGGGCAGCCTCGATCGCGCACACGAGTGTGTCGTTCAGGCTTTGCAGACAATGGAAGGTTTTGATGTCCCGCTGGCAGCCTGGCGGGTTCACGCCACCAGCGCAGACGTTTTCAGGCTCAGGGGCGACTCAGCATTGGCAGATCGGCACTGTGGACTGAGCCGCGAAACGATCTTGAGACTGGCGAACTCTCTGGCGGCAGACGACCCGCTTCGAAATACGTTTTTGTCAGCGCCGCCAATTCGCAAGATTCTTTACGGTGCTGGAATGACGATGCGGGATGGTGCCGCAACCTGACGGAGATCCCGCCCTCCAACCAAGAGCACAACTGGCCCCCCGCCTGCAGCGCCGGACGCTGGCCGAGTTGCTATCCCAACTGAAACACTGAACCTACTTTCAAAAACTGATTCGGAGCGCGAATCGCGAATGGCATACCCGTTTGAAACGTAACAATACCGTCCAGGGTCCATACGTTTGCTACGGCACTCGACGCTTTGAAACCGGCGCGGAACGGCAGCGGGTAACTGAAATCGGCCGCAACAGCATGCGTTACATCAAAATCAGAGCGTGCCCAGTCGCGGTGGACATCAAACGGGTTTCCAGGAACCTGGTGCTTCAGGCCGCCTTTGCCGGGAACCAGGCGCGTCATCTGGACGTGCGAAGAGAAGCAAATCCTACGCTGTGGAAATGCAACTTCGCCGAAGTTGACTTCGGAATCCAGGTTTGTGCCGCGAAATCACGTTTGGAGCCGCCGGGGAATCCGCCGAATATCCCGTTTCGCGCGCAACCGAGGAGATTGGGCTTCACAATTGGGCACCGTAGCATAGTGAAGCGGCATGAAGGAGTTTCTCCCATTCCCCCATTCCGGCTGGACACCGCAAATCAGTGTCTGTGGCGCCCCTTCCCGCCCTTCAGCGTAACGCGAGCATCGTCGCCGTCTGGTTGATGTGTCCCCTGTACGCCTCGCCATAGGTACTGAAGCCCACCGACGGGATATTGGCGAACAGGGCACCGAAGGCATCGCACTGGCCCTCTTCCTGTAGTTGCACCGTCCGCCAAATACAGTTGAACACAATTAGAGCGCGTTGCGAGCCCTCGAGCGCCTTGCTCGTGTCTGCGATGATATTGGTGGAATCGAGCAACTCCAATTCCGAGCCTTCCCGAATCCGGCTGTAGAATACAATGCTGCCGTCTTCCAGAACCCGCTGCGGGCTGCGTACAAATAGCTCGTTGTCCACCATGAGGCCCACCGGGTTGCTCATGAAGCGATCACCCACGCTGGCGCTGTCAATTCCGAGCGCCTCTGCGTATGCCTCCACGGCGGGTACGCCATTGAAGCGGCGCACGATGCGAGCGGCCCCATCCACTTCAGTGGCGGTCAGCCTTTTCCCCAGCGAGCGGAAGCTCTGGGTTTTGATGATCCGGTAGCCGGCCGGCAGACGCAGCAACGCGAGAACGGCGGCATGTTCGAAGGTGCGGCCGTTGGCGGCAACCAGCGTTGCGCGAAATGCCAGGTCGTCACCGGCCGATCCGCCGACGAAGGGAATATCCGTTAAGCCGTGAATCCGTTCCAGAACCTCCTCCTCGGCGCCCGACAGACCGTCGGCGAGAATCAGTCCCACATGCGTGTCCCGGTCGAGTGCGGAAAGCGGGCTGCCGATCTGCGCGGACAGGCTGTCCAACGCGGAGGAGACGGCCAACGGACTCATGAGGTCCTCCACCACCGCAGTAGCGGCGGTGCTGACAATCTCCGGAGGAAGGGCCATCGCGACCATGGAACACGTCGCCATCTTGCCCGACGAAATCTCGCCCGCCGTTGTGCAGCCGATGCTGGCCGCGCGAGGGAAGGCCTCTTTGACTGAGGCGCTCAGCGCGGCAAGGGAATGGCAGGTTGAGGCAAAATACACCACAAATGCCGGATCGGCTTTCCCGCGCAGCCCGGAAATCAGCGCATCAGGCTCGGTGGAGCTTGAGATTTCAATAGCCATCTTTGTCGTCGCCCCTTACAAGACGGTCACACACAGCGACGTGGCAATTGCCCGGGCCAAGAGACCATTGCTATTAAGGGTCCTTTCGTCTTATGAAAAAACGTGGTGCACGAGTGATGCCAAAGAACCTCCTGGCCTTCGGCACGAAGAACCCAGGGTACCATCTCGCCAGACTCATTGTTGCCGTCGGCGGCGTGAGCGCCATGACCGAATTAGCTTGCATGCTTCGATCCAGAATGTGCCGGCAAATGCCGCTCCCACCACAAAAGCCCACTGTGCCGGATGCAACGACGTCAGTTTGATCAGCCGCTGCCCAGCGGGGATGAAAGTAACCACCAACAACAGAAAAACGGTTGCCATTGCCCAGGCCACCATCACCCGGTTGTTGAAGAATCCCGCCCGGAATAGCGGCTCCCGCTCGGAACGCAGATTGAAGGCTAGAAAAACATGTCCCAACAACCACGTGGCAAACGCCATCGTCTGTGCCGCGATCAGGCCCGCGCCACTGTGAAAGGTGGCCAGGTAAACACCGCAGACCGCCGCGAAAAGGCCAGCCGCGGAGGCAAGAACGCTCTGCGCCACCGAACGATCAAGGAACTTGGCTTTCGGATCGCGGGGCGGCCGGCGCATCAGATCAGCCTCCGCAGGCTCCGCCACGAACGCGGCGGAGGCTGCCAGATCCATAAACAGCTCCATCAGGATGATCTGGATTGGCGCGAAAGGCACAGGCTCTCCTAGCAGGACGGGCAACAGCGCGATCGAAATTAGGGCCACCTTGCAAGCCAGATAATAACGGACACCCTTTTGCAGATTGTCGAATGAGATGCGACCCTCCTCAACCGCATGGACAATCGTGGCAAAATTGTCGTCGGCCAGGACCATATCGGCCGCCTCACGGGCTACATCCGTCCCCGTCTGGCCCATGGCGATTCCGACGTCAGCCGCCGCCAATGCCGGCGCATCGTTAATGCCATCGCCGGTGGCCGCGACAATTTCCCCGCAAACCTGCAGGGATCGTACGATGCGCAGCTTCTCTTCCGGCGTAGTGCGGGCATAAATGGAAACCTCCCCGGCGCTCCGCTGCAAGGCTTCATCAGTCATCGCATCCAGTTCTGACCCGGTCAGCAGATGCCGCTGGCCGTCAAGCCCTATCTGAGTCGCGAGGGCCTTAGCAGTCAGCGGATGATCGCCCGTAATCATGACCGGACGGATGCCAGCCGTAAGGCAAGCCGCGATGGCCTGGGGCACATCGGGGCGCGGCGGATCGGAAAATGCCGCCAGCCCGACGAAAGTAAGGCCAGACTCAGCGTCCTTCTGGGATAACGCGGAATTCTGCATCCTCTTTTCGGCAAACGCTAATACGCGCAGGCCATCGTTCGCCATTTGCGCGGCGGAATCGAGTGCAGCCTGCCGATCTGCTTCCGAGAATTGCACCGCATCCGCGCCCGATTGCGACCCGCAAAGCGGAATTACTGCCTCGGGCGCACCTTTCACCGCGGCCCAAAGTTCCCCACCGCGCTCATAAATGACGGACATTCTTTTTCGCGCGTTGTCGAAGCTGAAGTCGTCCCGCAGGCGACAAATCCGCCTCAGCGCTACCTCATCGACGCCCGACTCGTGCGCCGACCGTAACAGCGCGGTTTCCAGCGGATCGCCTTGGCCGGCTCCAAAAGCATCGTTGCAGAGGACGCCAATTTCCAGGATTTTGCGCCGCAGTTCTTCGGACTCTATGCGGCTCACCTCCATGCGATTCTCGGTCAGAGTCCCGGTTTTGTCCGTGGCGATCACGGTAACCGCACCCAGCGTCTCAACCGCCTGCAAGCGCTTTACGATCGCGTGCCGCTTCGACAAGCGATATCCGCCCAGCGCCAAAACCATCGTGGTGATGATGGGTAATTCTTCCGGAATCACCGAGAAACCCAACGCCAAACCGGTTAAAATCATCTGCCGAAGGGGCTGCCTCGCGAACGCCAAACCAAGCAACGGAACCAACACGCTAAAGCCGATCGCCAGCCACGCCAGCGACTGGGAGAGCTCGTCCATGGCCTTTTGAAGTGGCGTCCGAGGCGTCTCGGCCTCACGCGCCAAGCGGGCCACGCGTCCAACTTCCGTGTCCATGCCGATAGCGACCACAACCGCGGTGCCGCGCCCTCGCACTGCCGTGGTGCCGGCGAAGACCAGGTTGCGGCGCTCGGACAGCAGGGTGGTCTCCGGCAGGATCAGATCTGACAGTTTTTCGGCGGCGACCGATTCGCCTGTCAGGGGGGACTCGTCAACTGCCAGACCATATGCTTCGGTCAGTCGGGCGTCTGCCGGAATACGCCGACCGGCCTGGATCACTATCACGTCGCCTGGGACAATCTGATCCGCGGAAACCTCCCGGTAACGGCCACCGCGAATGGTCGGGCAAGTCGGCTCGGATAACTTGATGAGAGCGCCAATGGCTCGTTTGGCGCGTCGCTCGTTGATTACTTCTGCTGATACCAACGCCAGGATGACGCCGAAAATAGTCAGTGTGTCTTGTAGCTCACCCCAGATTCCATACAAAACGCCGGTGATCAGCAGCAGCACGATCATCGGTTCGCGCATCTCCTCGAGAAAGATCTCCCAGACGGTCTCTTGCTTCTGCGCGGATAGGCGGTTCGGGCCGAACACAAGGAATCGATTGTGCGCTGTCTCGTCGTTCAAACCAGACGCAGGGTCGACGCCAAAGCGGGCGCTGATTGCCTCGGCCGGCAAGGCATGCCAACAAGTGTCGGTCGCAGCCGCCGGCAAGATCTGCGAGGACGCAGGCGGGTTCGTTGCCATAGGGTGCGCTCCTATTCGGTGCGACGGATCGAGCGTTGCTCCGATGGGTACTGAGCAAAATGAATCGATTCAAGCATGTTGCTCGAACCTGAGACGGGCCCCGTTCCAATTCGATTCCTGTGCACAGCAGTTCAGGTACCACGGCCCATACTCATATCCTGACCATCCGCACCAATAGCGCAGTGGCGCCCCAATTGCCGGCAGTTCGCGGGGCGGCCGTGTTCACTTTGAGACGTCCTTCAAGGAGGGCCTGTTGCAACTCGCCGAGGTGACCAAGTGTTGGACACCGCGTCCAGGAGTTGGCTTCGCGGGGTGTATGGCGGCCAGACCAATCCGCTGTTGCAGTCGAGTGGCGGCTTACTTCGCCACAAGTTCCACGCTTTGGGCCCGTATAAGCGTTTGGCCTGTGACTTGCCCTGTACAGCGCGAACGGAAGAACTCGCAAACGCCGAGTCTCAGGAGTTGAAGGCCAAGGTGAGCGCGCTGCCAGCATGCTCGGGCGGACGCTGCCACTGCTTGATAAAGGAGAACACCGTGGAGAAAATGATTGTAGCTGTCTTTGACAACGAACCGAAGGCCTTGGAGGGTCTGCAAACGTTCCGGGACTTGGACCGCGAGGGCCACATCTCACTATATGATGTGCAAATGGTCGCGAAGGAGCCAAGCGGCGCTGTCCGAGTGATTGACTATCCTGACATATCGAGTTTTGCGATGCCCGCCGGGGGCACTGCGGTAGGAGCCCTCGTGGGGCTCCTCGGTGGGCCGGTAACAGCGGTTCTTGGCGGCGCCGCGGGATTGCTGCTCGGTACCATCGGCGGTTTGGAAGAAACGGGTGTGACTGATGAGTTCGTCAGCGACGTCAAGGCAGCACTGACGCCCGGCAAGGCGGCTGTGGTAGCCGACGTCGCAGAAGAATGGGAGACGCCTGTGGACACGGAGCTGGAACATGCCGGAGGCGTAGTGTATCGGCGGACACTCGCTCTCATAGAAACCACGCAGGACGACCGCGATGCGGCCGCGCACCGAGCTGAGATGGATCAGCTCAAGGCCGAACGGGCTAAGGCGAAATCAGAACGGCTGGCAAAAATCGATGCCAAGATCGACAATCTGCGTGCAAAGCTGGAGGGCGCTATTGAACGAAAACGCGCCAAAATGCAATTGCGAGAGCAACAGCGGGAAGCCAAGATCCAGGCCCTGAAATCGAAGGCCGACCAGGCACAAGGGGAAGTCCGCAAACGCCAGGAGGCCCGAATTGCCGAGCTCCGCCGCGATTATGCCGAGAAGGTGAACTTGGGCTAGCGGTCTGCTGCCCCGGCTCATGCGCCGGAGTCGAGGGCGGTTGAACGGAGGAGCAGGCTCTAGGAGAATCATGCGCGAAGCGATGAACGGCGAGCAGACCCCGGGTGGCGTTTCGCCGAAGCGGGTGTTTTCAAGAAATTGGGGGGTGACAGGATGGGGGGCATGATCCCGCTATCGGATGCGTCTCGGCGGCCCAATCGCTTCGCCGTCGTCACCACCACCATTATCCTCGTGAACGCGGGTGTCTTCCTGTTGGAGTTGATGGGTGGCGATGCCTTTGTAATACAGTGGGCGCTAGTCCCCGCCGATATTGTCGCAGGCCGCCACTGGGCGACCATCCTGACGGCTATGTTCATGCACGCCGGGTGGATGCATATCATAGGCAACATGGTGTTCTTATGGACATTTGGCCCGGAAGTCGAAGACGCTATGGGCCCGATACGTTATGCGGCGTTTTATCTGCTCAGCGGTCTGGTAGCTTCGTTGGCGCAGGTTGCAGCCATGCCCAGTTCCACTGTTCCCAACCTGGGTGCTAGCGGCGCAATTGCTGGTGTGATGGGCGCCTTCCTGATCACCTATCCCGGTGATCAGATCAAGACGGTGATTCTGTTTGGCTGGTTCGCGCGCATTACCTTTATTCCAGCGGCGATTCTCATAGGACTCTGGTTTCTCGTTCAACTCTTTAGTGGGGTCGGGGCCGTGGCGGATGTGCAGACGGGTGGCGTGGCTTATTTGGCTCACGTCGGAGGGTTTATCTTTGGGGTGGTTACCGGACGAATCTTCGAGAGCGCCCGGAGTACCTCCGAATGAGCATAGGCATCCCACACAGCGCTGAACCCGCGTCCCGTTGCGCGAATCAGACTGGTTCGACGAAAACCCGAACGCGGAATCGAGCCGGCAATTGGCAGAAGGAATGCTGAAGACGGTTTCATGCGTCTTGGAAACCTATTGCCATTAACTACATTGCTCCGCTGCCGGCGATGCTTGCTCTAGTGGCGCCGGGCGGCGACGGAAACTGGCCAAAAGAGATCGATAGCGCCAGCCTTCATATGGTCATCTAGTTCGCACGTTGTGCTTGCCTGTTTCCCCCGAAGGGGACCCTGTTCTTGAAGGATAGGGTCCCCATCTTGAGATCCACTCTCTTCCTGTGCCGACTTCTCGCAGTTCAGCCTATAGTCCAAAAGGCGCTCGCCAAAACTAGCAACGGCGTTCGACCTTCCAAAGGTGACCAAATGTTGGACACGGCGTCCAGAAGCCGCTGCGCTCCGTGTATCTGTGCCAGACAACTATTGCGCACAGGAGCACTTCTCCTGAGCAGATGCGAGTTTTAGGGGCAGCCGCGTTTGGCTGGCGACTTGCTTCAGATCAGCCGAGAGGAGGAACTTATGAGTTCCAAAGCTATCGAACTGAAGGAAAAAGTGACTGCCGATTTTCAGGCCGACAAGAAGGCCTTCCACGAAGCAATGGCGAAGGCACAAGGCCGCGTCGATGCCGCCACCACGGAGATCAACAAGCTGCGCGCCGATTTAAAGACGCGGGGCGCCGAGGCCCGGGTCAAAACCACGGCCCAACTCGACGAACTGACCAAGAGCCTCGATGCAATACGCAAAGAGCAACAGGCCGAGATCGAAGCGCGCCTCAAGAAACTCCACACGGATGCCGAATCCCTCAACGCAGAACTGAAGCACGCCGCTGCGGAGAGAAAAACCGCGATCGAAGCGCAGGCCAAGGTTGTCCACGAGGAATACGACTCTGCACGGCGTACCCTGATCGCGAGTCTGGATGCCGAACTCACCGAATGGACGGCCCGCATCGGCACTGCCCTTGGTGAAGCAGCCGCGAAGAAGGCGGCAGCGACGGCCGCCGTCAATACGCGGATTGCCGAGTTGCACACAAAGCACGACGCAGCCCTCAAGAAACTGCAGGCCCTGAAGCAGGCCAATGTGGCTGCCTTCGGCGAACTGCAACAAGGGGTGCGGACGGCGCTCGGCGAGGTCAAAACCGCTCTGCAGCGCGCTCGCGCGGATATCGCTGCGGCTTCATAGAAGAGGAATCCCATGGAAAAACTGGTCGTAGTTGTCTTCGACAACCAATCGAAGGCCTTTCAAGGTTTCGAGGCCCTCCGGCAATTGGACCGCGAAAGCGAAATCTCGCTTTATGAAGCCGTGATGGTCGCGAAGGAACCAAGCGGCGCCATCCGGGAGGTTGAGACTCCGGATGTAAGGAGCTGGGGGATGACCATCGGCGGCACCGCGCTGGGGGCCCTCGTCGGGCTCATCGGCGGACCGATCACAGCGGTTGTCGGCGCCGCCGCGGGCGCATTCGTTGGCGCCATCGGCGATGCCGAGGAGGCTGGACTGAGCGATGAGTTCATCCATGACGTTATGACGGCGCTGACGCCCGGCAAAGTCGCCGTTCTGGCCGACATCGCTGAAGAGTGGGTGACGCCTCTGGACACGGAAATGGAACGCTTTGGAGGCGTAGTGTTCCGGCGCGTGCGTACTGTCATGGAAACCACGCAGGACGACCGCGATGCGGCCGCACACCGGGCGGAGATGGAGCAGCTCAAGGCCGAACGGACGAAGGCGAAGTCGGAACGGCTGGCAAAAATCGATGCCAAGATCGACAATCTGCGCGGAAAGCTGGAAGCCGCCATCGAACGTAAGCGTGCCAAGATGCAATTGCGCCAGCAAGAGCGGGAAGCCAAGATCCAGATGTTGAAAGCGAAGGCCGATCAGGCACAGGGCGAAGTCCGGAAGCGCCAGGAGGCTCGAATCGCGGAACTCCGTCGCGACTATGCGGAGAAAGCGGCCGGCGGGTAGTGCCGCTACTCGGACCGGGTCACGCCGTCAACGCAACCGCAAGGGAAAAAATCACTGCTCGCAGCGACAACGCATAAACTGCGCCCGTTGTGAAGAACTGTCGCGAAAATGAGTGGAATCTCGGAAATCGAATTGCGGGCGTACCTGACCCTGAAGCGGCTGCTGAGCGAAGCGTTCGAACGAGGCACGAATTCGATGACACCTTCTCCATCCGTGACGCCTCAGAATCCCACTCCGGCTGAACCCGCCAGCCGGAGCCACGACCAAAGAGCCGGTGTGATTGTCCTGGCGCTTTTCATAGCCGCCTTGTTACCTGCCGCGTACCGGATGGCAAGGCCCTTCCTGACCGCCATGATGCTCGCCGCAATTCTGGCCGTGGCCCTTGATCCACTGCAGAGGCGGGCCAGACGCCTCGTGACGCGGTCCTCGGTCGCAGCCTTGATCACAACCCTGGTAGCGGTAGTGCCGGTCCTCACTGTCATCCTCCTCGCGGGTGCGGCGATGACTCATGAAATCAAATCCGGCGCATTTGCCGCGATTTTGCGCACAGGGCAGCGGCTGGCAACGGGCGCTTTGGTCGATCGTCACGCCATTCAAGAAGCGGTGACGGACCTCGGCCACGTCGCGGGAGACCTCTTCACGGCTCTCTTGGCGGCGGTGTTTCTCTATGTATTTCTTGTATACGGACGCGGCTGGGTGGCGGAATTAACCGCCCTTCTTCCACTCGATCCATCTGTGACCGATAGAGTGCTTACCACGATCCGCGATGCGATAGTGGCGAACGTGGACGGTATTCTCGCCATGAGCGCTGTAGAGGCCATCTTATTCGGAGTTGTTTTTTGGGTTGCTGGCATCGGCCAGCCTGCCATGTGGGGCGCCTTCGCCGGACTCGCATCCATGATTCCCATCATAGGCGCCGCGGCCGTCTGGCTGCCCATTGCCGTTACTTTGGCGATTCACGGAGCCTATGTCAAGGCGGCGCTAGTCGGGCTGGTGTGCCTCGCCGCGCAACACGGCGTGGCGTTTTTGTTGGTTCCGCGAGTAATGGGCACGCGGCTTCGGCAGCCGCCACTGCTTATCGCGCTGTCCGTGTTGGGGGCCACCAGTGCGTTTGGAGCGCTGGGCATTTTGCTGGGTCCTGTCATAGTGTCCGTCTTGGCGGCACTCATCCGCGAGTTTCGGATCCAACTGCGCGCGAACGCTGGCGACCCAAACCAGGGGCCGCTCCTGAAGGGAACCACATGAAGCCGCTATCGCGAAAGACAAGACCATGAGGGGAATCCACAAGCTCGCCTATAAGCTGTTGGTCAATGACAAGGCAAAGTTCACCGCGCTCCTTGTGGGTATCACCTTTGCCGTCTTTCTGATTATCCAGATGACCGCGATGTTTGCCGGCATGATGAAGCGTGCATCCGCGACGGTGATCAACCTAGGAGCATCCATCTGGATCATGGACCCAGCCGTCCAAACGGTCGCGCAGACAATCGGCTTGCCGGATTACGTGTTGGACGCTGTCCGCAGCATGCAAGGCGTCAGCTACGCTGTCCCGGTCTACTCTGGGGGCGCACTCGTCAAGCTGGCCAATGGCACCTACCAGTCCGTGACAGTAATTGGGCTGGATGACACAAGCTTATTCGGCAGGCCGCAACTCATTCAGGGCAAGATTGAGGACATCTACGGTGAAAACGCTTTCATCGTTGTCAAGGATCCCGAGTTTCCCAAATTGGGAAATCCTCACGTCGGGACGGAGTTTCAAGTGAATGATCACCGGGGGGTCATTGTCGGTATCGCTCAAGTCGCCAGTAGCGGCCTCTTTGGCGTTCCAACGCTCTACACAACATACAAAAGAGCGCTCCAGTACCTCCCGAACCCCCGCTTCACAACCGCCTACGTTTTGGTTGAGCCCAAAAGCGCAGGGGATGTAATCCGTATCAAGCAGCAGGTAGAGGCGCTCGGTTACCTGGCGCTGACGAAGGATGAGTTTATTGATCGGATTTCGCACTTCTACATATACCAGACGGGCATGGGAACGAACCTTCTGATCATGACGGTGATGAGTTTTATCGTCGGGCTCTCCATTTCGGGCCAGACCTTTTACACCTTTGTCCTGGAGAATCTCGACAAGTTCGGTGCACTGAAAGCGATCGGTGCAAAGGGACGCGAACTGATCTTGATGATTCTATTTCAGGCAAGCTTCACTGCTCTAACGGGCTACGGTTTGGGAATCGGATTGTGCGTGTTGTTAATCACGCTGGCCAGGTTGCGGCTTCCGGACTATGCGGCGCTCATTACTTATTGGAATCTCGGCCTCGCCTTCGTGATGGTCGTGATCATAGCTGCCATCTCCAGCTATTTCGGCGTCCGACGAGTATTGCGGATCGAGGCGTTCGATATCTTCCGAGGGTGAAATGCCGGATCCAGCGATCAACGCGACTAACGTAGTTAAGTGGTTTGGCGAAGGCGAGGCAAGAACGCAAGCCCTCAGAGGCGTCAGCGTCGACGCCTACTTCGGCGAAATGCTCTACATCGTTGGCCCGTCCGGGAGCGGCAAGACGACACTTCTGAGCGTGCTCTCGGGGATTCTCAGGCCGGATTCCGGCACTGTCTCCGTGGAAGGATCGAATATCTGGACGCTTGGCAGCGATAAGCTTGCCGACTTCCGCCTTCACAAGATTGGCTTTGTATTCCAGGATTTTCACCTGTTCCCCCGGTTGACCACGGCGGAAAATGTCGCAATTCCGCTGATACTCAAGCGAAGGGCCTGGAGCGAAGCTGTCGCCGAGGCCACCAAGTATCTGGAGATCGTCGGCTTGAAGAACCGCGCTGAACTTCCGCCGGTAAAGCTAAGCGGCGGAGAGCAGCAGCGCGTGGCAATCGCCCGTGCAATTGCCGGCCAACCAGACATCCTGATTATGGACGAGCCTACGGCCTCGCTGGATGGCGATACCGGCCAAGCCATCGTTGGTTTTGTGAAGCACAACGTTCTCAATGAAAAGCGGTGCATCCTGATCGTCACCCACGATGACAGAATCTCTGAATTCGCCACCCGGATTTTGAAAATGGAGGACGGCGTGCTGACTGGAACCGTGAAGGGAGGTCCCGCGTGAGAAAGTTGATCTTCGTTCTTGCCGCAATCGGCCTGCTTGCCGGATGCGCAGTCGCTTACTTGTCGGGTATCACCCAGCCCCCGTTGCCGCCGGCATTCAATCCCGCAGCCAATCCCTACTCCAATGGTATCTATGCGGAAGGCATAGTGGAAAGTGATCAACCGAGCGGAGAAAACACCAACGTTTATCCGGAGGTGCCGGGAACGGTGAAACAGATCCTGGTGTCGGAAGGCCAGGAGGTGAGGAAGGGAACGGTTCTGTTGTTGATTGATGACTCGATACAGAGAGCCACCGCCGAGCAACTGCTATCGCAGGCGCAGGCCGCTTCCACACTTTTGGCGGAGCTGAAGGCACAGCCCAGAAAAGAGACTCTTGACGTTGCAGAAGCTCAAGTCGTGTCGGCAGAAACAGTTTTGAAGGCCGCCCAGGATGAATTGGATAAGCAACAAGCCGCCTACCATCTGGATCCGAAGTCGATCAGTAAAGACGCATTGGACACCGCCGCAAACGCCGTCGCGACGGCGCATGCCAATCTCGACGTTGCCCGAAGTCAGCGCGATCTGACCAAGGCGGGCGCCTGGACTTACGACATCGATAACCAGGAAAGACAATACAACGCCCTTTGCAAGTCCTATTTGTCCGCGAATGCCTTGCTTTCCAAGTACACCCTTCGAGCTCCCAGAGACGGAGTTGTGCTGGCAATCAGCCCGGCTGTTGGCAGCTTTGTCTCGACGCAAGGCGCTTACGATACCTATACGCAGGGCATGACCCCGGTGCTTGTGCTGGGCAGCCCACACACTCGCCTTGACGTCCGTTGCTATGTCGACGAAATCCTGGTGCCGCGGCTTCCCAACCCATGCAGAATGAAAGCGCAAATGTCAGTACGCGGATCCAACGTGAAGATCCAGCTCCAGTATGTCAGGGTACAGCCGCTTGTCTCGCCTAAGATTGAGCTCTCCGATCAGAGGCTGGAACAAGTGGATGTCAGGGTACTCCCTGTCATCTTTCGGGCAGAGACATCCAAAAACGTGAACCTCTATCCGGGTCAACTGGTCGACGTATTCATCGGTGAGTGAACGATGGTCAGGAACTCGCATAAACTCGCTTCGCGTTTGCCGCGCATCGCTCTTGTGATGGGGGCGGCGCTGCTGACTGCGTGCAGCATCGGCCCAAAATACACAAGGCCTTCGGTGCCCGTCCCGCCCGCTTACAAAGAGCTGGGCGCGCCAAATCTCGAAGGTGTCTGGAAAGCAGCTCAGCCAAGAGATGACGCGGCCCGCGGCAAGTGGTGGGAAAGTCTGAACGACCCTCAACTGAATGAGTTTGAGGAAAAGCTGAATGTCTCGAATCAGAACATCGCCGCGGCGGCGGCCAATGTCCTTGCGGCCAGGGCCATCATCCGGGAAGCCCGCGCAGAATACTTCCCGACCATCACCGCCAATCCGGGCATCACAAATTCACGCCTGTCCACTGGATTCGGAAAGCCGCTTGGCATAACCTATACGAATTATTCACTCCCTTTCGACGCCTCCTGGGAGCCGGATCTATGGGGACGCATTCGAGCCACAGTGAGAGCGAACTCGTTTGCGGCACAGGTAAGCGTGGCGGATCTGGAAAACGTTCGCCTTTCCGCGCAAGCCGACCTCGCCGTCGACTATTTCGAGCTTCGCGCTCAGGACTCGCTGAAGCAGATATTCGATGCCACGGTGAGCGCCTATCGGGAGGCTCTCGATCTTACTCGCGACTTGTGCACGGCCGGAATCGGAAACGATGAAGCGGTCGCCCAGGCGGAGGCCCAGTTGAAAGCTACCCAGGCGCAGAACACAAATCTCGGCGTTCTCCGCGCTCAGTATGAACATGCGATCGCGGTACTTGCCGGCCAACCTCCATCTGCGCTTTTCGTTCCCGTGCAGGTTCTCAGCGCGGCTCCTCCAGCAATACCGGTCGGGATTCCCTCCGATCTTCTCGAGCGGCGTCCCGACATTGCCGCGGCCGAGAGAGCGGTTGGCCAGGCTAATGAGCAGATTGGCATCGCCAGGACCGCCTTCTTCCCCACCATCACATTGAGCGCCTCCGCCGGACTCCAGAGTCTCTCGATCGCGAAATGGCTCGAGTGGTCGAGCCGGGTTTGGTCCGTGGGCCCTGGCCTGGCGCAAACAATCTTCGATGCGGGATTGCGCAGGGCCACTGTCCAGCAGTTCCAGGCATCCTATGACCAAACGGTTGCGAATTACCGGCAAACCGTATTGACAGCCTTCCAACAGGTCGAAGATAATTTGGCCGCTCTCAGAATTCTCACACGGGCCATCGAGCAACAGGATTCAGCCATCGAATCAGCCAGAAGAAGCCTTCAGGAAGCCGACGCCCGGTACAAAGCCGGCCTCGATCCTTACCTCAATGTCATCACTGCCCAGACTGCTTTACTGAACGACCAGCAACTGGCGGTGAATCTTCGCATGCAACAGATAGTGGCAAGCATCCAGTTGATTAGAGCGCTGGGTGGTGGATGGGAAGTTTCTCAGCTTCCGCCGCCAAAAGAACTCGGAAAAGCATTTCAAATGAATAAGGAGGATTCCAGATGAATACGTCAACAATCGGCGAAGCAGCCACTGAAGCAAAAACACGTGTGCGAATCGAACGCATCCTTTGTCCGGTCGACTTTTCGCAATGCTCGGTAAACGCGTATAACTACGCGCAATCGATCGCTGGCCACTATGGAGCCAAACTCCTTGTCCAGCACACTGTTGAGTTGTCTCTATATCCCAGCGCCTTTTATTGCCCTTCGCCAGAACTCTTCGACGATTTCCGCCAGAAGCTCATAGCCAATGGTCAGGACGATTTGCAGAAGTTCGTGAAGGCATCAGGGGGCGCTCAGCCCGAATGCATCGTGCAGGAAAGTCTTGCAGCGGACGCAATTCTGCTCTTGGCTCGAGAGCGGGCAGTCAGCCTGATTGTGCTGGGAACTCACGGCCGTCGCGGCATTGATCGTTTGATCTTAGGCTCCGTCACGGAGCGGATCTTGCGAAACGCCTCCTGTCCCGTGTTAGCCGTTCGCCAAGAGCCCGCCGGTTCGGGCGCGCCGGACGCGACGGAACTCCCGGTTGCGATCCGACAGATCCTCTGCTGTGTTGATTTTTCGGCACACTCGGAACGGGCCCTGGCATATGCTCTGTCGCTCGCGAGCGCCTATGATGCCGATCTCACTGTTCTTCATGTCTTGGACGGCATCCCCGAATCGGCGAATGTCGCAACGGAAACGGACACGGCAATCGAGAATCTTGAGAAGCTGTTCCCGCGTTCGGCCCCACGGTCCGCGAAAATTCATTTGGAGGTACGGCTGGGCAAGGCGTATCAACAGATCCTCCAATTTGCCTCGGACGCCAAGTCGGACGTAATCGTCGCGGGAGTTCGAGGACGCCACGCACTGGATTTCGCGGTGTTTGGTTCCACCATCTATAGAGTGATCCAGCTCGGTTCGAATCCAGTCCTGGCAGTTCCGATTTAGGACGGCGGATATTGAACTCGCAAAGGTCGCGAGCTTCACTCAGACCCAGTGCGGGTTGTGTTACAATCGCGTTGAAAGATGAGATTGGGAATCCGCCACTGCACCTGGTGGCTCGGTGTGTTGTTGCTTATCGCACCAATTGGGCATTCCGACATAACCTCCTCGCGCGAATACAAGCTTCGGTTCTATCACACCCACACCAAGCAGCGGCTCGATATCGTTTATCGACGGGGCGATCAATATTTACCGGAGGCATTGGCGGCGCTCGATTACTATCTCCGCGATAGCCTCACTGGAGATGTGCGGCATTTCGATCCCCGCCTGTTCGACCTGCTCTATGACCTGACTTCGTCCCTGGACGATGCGGGCGGCGAGATCGACGTTATCTGCGGATATCGCACGCCCAAGACTAACGAATTCCTGCGGACTCGGAGCGCGCATTCAGGCGTCGCTGTCCACAGTCTTCACATGCAGGCAGAAGCGATCGACATCCGCTTGCCGGGGATTTCGTCCTCGGCGGTTCGGGATGCCGCGCTGCGCCTTAAGCGCGGAGGAGTCGGTTACTATCGCGATTCCGACTTCGTCCACGTCGACGTGGGGCCCGTGCGCCGCTGGTAAGTCCGGTTTACCAGGGATACGGATAGCCCTTGGCGAGAACTTGCTCCAGGGCCGCATCGTGCCCGTATATGTCATCGTAGAAGTAAACCGTCCCGTCCTCCGATACGATCACTGTGGCATACAAGATCAGGACCGGAATCGGGTGTGCAAGATCCACCTGTTGAGTCGCACCGCCATTCATGGCCGAGCGAATACGATCCGGGTTCCAGCCCGGGTTGTCGCGCAGGACCCAGGCTGCCAGGTCGGCCGGCCTTTCCAGCCGGACGCAACCGTGACTGAAATCCCGCCGTGACTGAGCGAAGAGTTCCGGGGCCGGCGTATCGTGCATGAAAACGTCGTAGCTATTTGGGAAGACAAAGACCACCAGGCCAAGCGCATTCGTTGGACCCGGTCTTTGCCGAATGGAAAGCTTTCCGGCCCGGAGTTGGTCGAGATCCTCGCTGGTCACACTCCCCCTGCTCGCCACATTCAGATGGCTATCCACGACCTCGAATCCCTTCTTCGCCAGATAATCGGGGTCGCGAAGGATATGCGGGATGAGTTCCGCCCGCGTGATCGAGTATGGTACCGCCCAATACGGCCGGAATGTCACATATTCCATGGTGTCGCTAAACACCGGGGTATCGTGGCCGTAGGAGTTTCCCACCACGACCTTCATCGTGACACGGACGTTGAAGTCCCTATCATAAGCGCGGAGACGAAATTCGGGGATATTCACGACGATGGGCGCCTTTGCATAGGTGTCCGGCAACCACCGCCATCGTTCCAAGGTCAATTGCATTTGCCGCACCCGGCGGCTAAGAGGAACGTTCAAGTCCGCCAACGTAAGGGCGTCGATTTGTCCGCTCGGGTCCCGGCCATGTCGGCGCTGGAAGTTCTTGACGGCGTCCACCAGCGCGCCTCGGTAAAATCGCGGATCAGCCTCGACGTTGACGGCAGCCTTGAGATCGCCCAGCAGCCGGAGCAGTCGCGTGAGTCGTGGGACGCCGGCATATGTGTCGCCGGGCGCAATCGCATTCTTTAGCGGCGGGAGCTGCTCCCCATCGTCCTTCCTCGCAAGCTCCGTGTACGTTTGAAGAGATCGTATGGTCCGAAGGTAACCGGGGTAGGGCGGCTCCACTTGCGCGAGGGCGCCGGCCACATCGCTCCCGCCCGCAACGTGATCCTCGAGAAATTGCGGCAAATCGTATTTCTTGGACTCATCGTCAATCGCGAAAGCGAAGTGCTTCGGGTTTACTTTGCCAATGTGCAGGCCGGATATATACCGAATCGCACAAACCGTAAGCGCGAGATCGAATCTGACGGCATCGGCCTCTGCCGGTTGCCGCGTCGCAGGTTTGAGTTTTGCAAGTCGGTCGCTCCAGCGTGATCCGTCATAGTCGTCGGCGGAGAGCCCTTTTTGGGCGGCCTGGAGAATCACTGTGATCACCTGTCGCGCCGCTAGGGTCGGCTCCAGCCCCTTGACCCACCATAAGGAATACCCGTTAAACTCATAGAATCTCTGTACGTGCTCGCGGCAGTCGCTGAAATCGGGCCAGCGCAAATCGGGGAGACTGCCGCTCTCAATAGTGGTGCGCAACCAGGCTTGACCTTGGGAACTGAGTTCTGATGCCCGAGCGTAGCTCACCGGAGCGAATCCCGCCTCGCAGAGCAGTGCGACCAGCGTCAGCCGTGCCAGCAGCCAGACGCCCCCTCCGCGAGCCTGAGGCTGCGGTAGCAGTATGGGTCGGACCTTACGTCTTGGGATCACCTGCTCTCCTCCTCCGGGCTAAAGGCCGCGCATTACTGGTCCTGTTGGAGGCAGACTGCGCAACTCTGGAACTCCCCCGGAGCATTTTGCGGACCATCGGCGCCTCAACCCCACAGCTAGATTGCGGAGGTCTCCCCCGGCGCACGAAACGGCCTAGTCGTCGCTCCAGGCTTTTTTGTGGCGGATGGCCATATCGATCTGAGTGTATTCGCTGCAGTTCATTCTTCTCATCGCCCGGCCCGCCCGGTGATCCTGGCAATTTCCGCCAGGGCCAACTCGTAGGCAAGCCGGGCTTCAAGTTCGTCCACTTCCGCGCCGCGGGTCGCAGCCACGGCCTCCGCGTTCTTGGCATCGGAAGTCAAACCGGCCTTCAGCTGATCTCCGCTGATGCGGCCGCCTTCCCTCCTCAACGCCAGAGCTTCCTGTGACACATCCATCATCATCTGGGTCCGCTCGAGCTTGCGGTACGCTTTTTCGACATCGGCCGCGATGCGGTCCGTGATGCGGCGCACATTCTCTTCGGCTTGTATCAACTGGGCCTCGCGCTCGCCCACCACACCTTTTCGCTTTCCCCAGTCGAACACGTTCCAGGTCATCTGCAGACCGAATGTCCCGAAGTTATGAGCGAGGAAGGGAACTCCGCTTTGATATGTCTCGCGGGCGAAAGCGCCAATATTGGGGATGTACTCGTACTGAGCCGCCGTCAACGCGCTCCGCGCCTTGGAGACCGTTCCCTTCGCAGCCTGCAACTCCGGGTTGCGATCGAGCGCCGCAGTCAGGTATTGCTCGCGCGTAAGACGTTCGCCCTGCGACGTACTGACTTCCGCCAGTTCCAATTCGGTGTCCAAAGGCAGCCCGAGCAGGTCGTCCATTTCCGTATTCAGGTCCGAAACCTGGTTCTCGCCAGCCAAAAGCGATTGCCTGCACTTCAACAAGGAAGCCCGTGCGCCGATTACCGTCACTTCCAGCGCATTGCCCGCCCGCACGGCGTCTTCGGCTTCCCGCAGCGTTTCCTGGGCCGCCACGGTCTGCGCCTGCAGTGCGCCCACCTGTTTGGACGCGGCCAGCCAACCAAAATAGAGCTCGCGCACGCCGAACACCACGTCGTCTTCCGCCTTGCGGAGTTCGGCCTCGGTAATGCGCTGATTGGCCGCCGCGACGCGCACGCCCTCGCGAATCTTGAAGAGTTGGGTGAGCGGCTGGCTCAGCGTCGTGTTGGCCAGCAGGACCACGTTCGAGCCCTGGTCGAACGTGATGGTCCCGGTGGGGAACGGTCCGATCCCCGGCAGCGTACCCAACGCGCCGGTGGGAACGGTTACTAACTCGCGATCCGACAGGCCCATCAGGCTCGTGTCGTTGGCGAGCTGCGGAAAATAGTCGGCCCGCGCCGTCACGGTCTTCTGCTGGTTCTCGCGGACGTGGGCCCGTGCGATCTTGAGGGACGTATTCTGCTTCAGGGCCAAGTCGATCGCCTCGGGCAGAGTGATTCTTCGCGCGGCCGCATGGGCCGGAGCCGCACAAAGAGCCAGCACGAGCATGATCCCGACCATTGCCGGAGCCGGCGGCTTCGACACGTGCGATTTCACTAGCACGTACAGCACCGGCACCACGATCAGCGTGAAGAACATGGATGAGACAAGCCCAACCGCGATCACGCTCGCCAGCGGGCCCCACAAGCTCGACCCGGAGAGGATCATCGGTGAAACGCCCACTGCCGCCGCCATGGTAGTGAGGAAAATCGGCCGCAACCGGCGCTCTCCGGCCTCCGTGGCAGCTTGCTCCAGCGTGCGCCCTTCCCGTTGTCTTTCTTTGATATAGTCCACCAGGATGATGGCATTCCGCACCACGATTCCGCATAGACTGATCAGCCCCGTGAAGGCCGTGAACCCGAAAGGATAATGCGTTAGCACCAGCCCCAGCACCGCGCCGAACAACGTCAGCGGAATCGAGCACATCACGATCAGCGGATCGGATAACGTGCGGAACTGGACCAGCAGCACCAGGAAGATCGCCACCAGGCTGACTGCCAGCGCAGCCTGCATCGACGGCATGGTCTCGCTGGTGTTGGTCCTCTCGCCGCCATATTCGGTGTGATACCCCGCTGGCAGCGCCAACGACTGGATCTTCGGATCGATGGCTTTGAGGACTTCGGAGGCGTAGTGTCCGTGCCGTGGGAATGCGGCCACCGTCAGCGTCCTCACTCCGTTGCGCCGCACGATCCGGCTGGGCTGCCATCGCGGCTGGAGGTCGGCCACGGAGCGTAACGGGACGCTTGCGTGGGTGACGGGTGACGTCACATACGCGTTGCGCACATCCTCGAAAGAGCCGCGATATCGCGGGTCGAGCCGCAGCACGATATTCACACCCCGGTCTCCCTCCCAGAACGTGCTCACCGGAGCTCCGCTGAACGCTCCCTCCAGCAACTGGGAGACCAGCGCGTTGCTCATGCCGAGCCGGTTGGAAACCTCGGTATTCACATCCACGTCCACCAGGTACGAATCGTTGAAGTAGTCGTCGTGCACCATCTCCGCGTAGGGCAGCTCCCGTATGACGCCCTCGGCCTGTGCCCCAAGTTGTTGCAGGGTCGCGATGTCGTAACCGGAAATGCGGACCTCGACGGGCGCTTCCATAATCATTCCCTGCTGCAGTTCCTTCACGATCACCAGCGCTTCGGGCGCCGTGCGGGCCATGCTGTCGCGCAGCTCGGCCACCAACCCCGGCGTGGCCTTTTCCGATTTGGTGTTGACGATCAACTGTCCGTAGGCCGCATCCGGAAGCTGCGGATTCACGTTGTAGTAGAAGCGCGGAGCGCTCTGGCCCACAAAGCTCGCATAGTGCGCGACCTCGCCGCGGCCGCGAAGATCCCGCTCGATGCGGCCCATCACTTCATTGGTGGCCTCGATGCGCGTGCCCTGCGGCATCCATAGGTCGATCACAAACTGATTGCGCTCGGCCGAAGGAAAGAACTGCCGGGGAATAACCAGGAAAAGCGATACGCCGGCGATCACCGCGGCCAAGCCCAGTGCTACCGCCAGTGGCTTGCGGCGCATGAAGATCACAATAGTGCGGTTGTAGGCCGCCTGTAGCCGGTCCAGCGCGCCCGGCCGCCGTTTGGATTCCGCCGGGTCGGACCCGTGCGCATGCAGCCCCTGCCGGATGAAGAACCGGCACAGCAGCGGCGTCAGCAGAATGGCGACCAGGAAGGACACGGAAAGCGCTACCGCCACCGTCGCGGGCAGCGCTTGAATAAACTCTCCCACCGAGCCCGTCAGAATCAGCAGCGGCAGAAACGAGGCGATGATCGTCAGCGTCGCCGTCAGCACCGGGACCAGTACCTCGCGTACGCACTGCCAGGCCGCCTCGCTCCGCGGTATGCCGCGGTCCAGGCAGTCCACATAGTTGTCCGCGATGACGATGGCATCGTCCACCACAATCCCCAACACGACGATCACGGCCGCTATCGACACCTGGTGCAACTGAACCCCAATCGTATTCAGCACGCCGAGCGACGTACAGAGCGTAACTGGAATGGCCACCGCCGCAATCACCGCAACGCGCAGCGGCAGCAGAATGATCGTCACCAGAATTACCGCGCCGATGGCCAGCAGAAACTCGCGCCCCAGGCTCGCCATGCGCTCTTTCACCACCGCCGGCTGATTGGCCACCAGGTCGAGATGAATGTCCGGAGGCAGAATCGTCCGCAGCTTGTCGAAGGTGTCTGTGAGCTCATCGCCAAGCTGCACGATGTTCTTGCCCTTCTGCATTTCGATGGAGAGCAGAACGCTTGGCTCACCGTCGTAGCGGACCACGAAGGTTGGATCCTGATAGTGCCGCTCCACATCGGCGAAATCGCGAATGTAAACCGGCTGCCCGGTCCGCGAAACATCCACCAGCACGCTGCGGATCTGATCCTCGGTAGTGAATAGTCCGGTCGTGCGCAGGGGCACCTTGGCCGTCTCTGCGTCCAGGTTTCCGGAACTCTGGATGATATTGCGTTGCTGCAGAGCCTGAATGACGCGCAGAGGGTCGGCGAAATACTGCGACACCCGGTCCAGACTGCTGGTGATCCGGATTTCCTCGGTCTGCTCGCCATAGGTGGCCAGCTTGCCCACATCGCGCACGGTGCGCAACTCGTCCTTGATGCGGCCCGCGTAGTCATGGAGTTCGCGATATCCGTATCGCCGGCCGTGAATGGCGACCAGCATCGCCACCGTGTCGCCGAAGTCGGAGTTGACCAGCGGCCCGATGACGCCTTTCGGCAGTTCCATGGCACTGGTCTCGTTCATTTCGTGGCGCAGCTTGTCCCAGAAAGCCGGGGCGTCTCTTACGTTGTCCTCCAGCCCGACGACGATGAACACCAGCCCCGGCCGGCTGGTTGAATATGTCTTCTGCTTGCGTACCTCCGGGAACTTGAAGATGTGTTCTTCCAGCTTTTGGGTGACCTGTTTCTCCACCTGTTCGGAAGTGGCGCCGGGGTACGCCGCCAACACCATTCCCTCTCGGATGGTGATGCTTGGGTCTTCCGTCCGCGGCATCGTCAACAAAGCGTGCACTCCGACGCCGACCGCCATCGCCGTCAGAATCGCGGTGACCATGGGGTAGCGCAGCGAGGCCTTCACCGGATTCATGGCTTACCTCGCCTCCGCCCCGCGCGCCGGCGCTCCGGGCGCCGCTTGCTCCACCACGGTGACCGCGGATCCATCCCGCAACTTGCTCTGTCCCGCCAGCACCACCCACTCCGTGGCGGCGAGTCCGTTCTTGATTTCCACCTCCGTGCCGTAGACCGTGCCCACTTCCACACGCCTGGAGTAAACGCGCCCCTGGTCCGGGAAGTAAACGAATACCGTGGTGGCCCCTTGCGGGTCGTGAACGATCGCATCGCCCGGCAGCGTCATCAAGTCGAGTTGGCGGTCGCCGCGGATCTGCGCTTCGGCGATCATGCCAAGTCGCAGGGCGTATTTCGGGTTGGGCACGGCGATACGAACCATGTAGGTTCGGGTGCTCGGGTCCGCTGCCACGTTGATCACGCGCACTATCCCCTGGAATGCGTCGCCAGGCAGCGCGGGGATCTTCACCGTCGCCGTCTGGCCCGTGTGCACCAGATGAATATCGGTCTCCGGAACGCCAACATTGATCTCCACGGGATCCAGTTGCACGATCTGGAACACCGGCCGCCCGGCGCTCGCCATGTCCCCGATCTCGACGGAGCGGTTCGCCACGAAGCCGTCCACGGGCGCTGTCAGGGTCGCGTCGGCGAGGTGCTTGCGGGCGATCTCTTCGGCAGCCGTCGCCTGCTCGAATACGGCCTCTGCCTGTGCCCGGTCTTCTTTCTGCCCGCCCGCGTGCGCCTGCTCATACTGTTGCCGCGATGCTTCGTAAGCGGCTCTGAATTTTTCGAAGTCATTGGGCGGCAGACTCTTCGCGTCGTATACCTGCTTCATCCGCTGGTACTCGTCTTGCGCGCGTTCGAACGCTACGCGAGCCTGTTCCAGCATTTCCGGACGGACCGGAGACTCAACCTTCTGCAGCACGGCCTTAGCCGCTGCCACCTGTGCCACGGCGGCCTTCACGCCCAGCGAATAGTCCGTCGGGTCGATTGCGGCCAGTACCTGGCCCCGTTTTACGTGATCGCCTTCCCGCGGTCCGACCTGGACCACCTTGCCGGACACCAGGAATGCGGCATTCGAAGGATTCTCCGGCGCGACGACCGACCCGCTCACCGACACCGTGGCAGGCGCCTGAATGTGGTGGGCTTGCCCTACCTTTACCGGCACCGCCGTGGGAGCCGGTGTGCTGGCGGGGCGTGAGGAACATGCTTCGAGAATCGCCGCCAGGGCGATCGCAACCCCAAGTGGCCTCCTCATTTCTCCGCCTCCGCGTTCCGCGCGGCGGCGCCGCCCTCAATCGCAATCAGGCGGTTGAACACCAGGTTACGAGCCTCGGCGAACCGTCCCCGCGCGCTGCGATCGGTGTTGATCAATGATAAGCGGCCCAGGCCTTGGACAATCGCCATCAGCGAGAGCGCAATCGTTTCGGGCCGGTCAATCGGCGGACGCCGGGCCTGCGAGAAGTGCTCGGCGACCAGCGCCGCATAGGTTTCCAATTCCTGCCGCCGCAGTCCCGCCAGACGCACCTTTACCGCCCGATTGCGGCTGGCGCGCAGAGTAAATTCCGTTTCCAGGATGATCCACGGCCCCTGCTGTTCCTGGTTCACATACCAGTCGCGCACGGCCCGCAGGCGTCTGGCGATGTTCGGCTCGCGGCGGACGATCTCCTCGAGCGCACTGGAGATCGCCAGCCGTCTCTTGTTGAGCACTGCGATAAAAAGTTCGTCTTTATCCTTAAAGTTCGAATAGAAGGCTCCCCGCGAGAACCCCGCCGCCTCCGCAATCCGCTCCACCGACGAGGCGTCGAATCCGAACCGGATGAAGACCTTCTCCGCTGCTGCAATTAATCTGGCACGCGTCGCGTCCCGGCTCTCCCGGCGCGTCAACCGTCGTAAATGCTTCATATACAGAAGTGTATCTCGATACAGATTTGAATGCAACAATTTGTGTTTGGCGCTGGAAGGGAGGTTGACCGCACTCGAGGGCTGCGCGAGGTCGGGCATCTATCGCCTAACGGAACCAGACTTGCATGTCTCCTGTTCGAAAGGACTATGAAATGGCAGTTTCGGATCGCTACTGGCTGCGAATCGCCAGCAGAGGGTCCGTGTTCGCCGCGCGCAGGGCGGGGACCATGCCGGCGAGGACGCCGACGAAAATCAACGATGATGCGACCGTGCTGAATACGGCGGGATCGGAGGGTGGCACCTCGAAAAGCAGAGAGCCGAGCAGCCCGGCGAGTGGAAGCGCGGCGCCGGCGCCGCTGGTCACGCCGGTGACGGTCAAGAGCAACGCCCGCCGCAACACCATGCTCACTACCAGCGCGCGGGTGGCGCCGAGGGCCGGATGGATGCCGATTTCCTGCGTCTGCTGCGCCACCGAATATGCCATGACGCCATAGACCCCGATGCTGGCCAACACCAGCGCTACGCCCGAGAAGACAGCCAACAAAACCATGCCCAGGCGCTGGCGCCAAGTGGAGTCGCTGACCCAACTCGACATCGGGCGGACCTCGAATACCGGAATGCCGGCATCGATGCCGCGAACCGTGTCGCGAACCGCTGCGATTGCGCTGGCGGCGTCTGCCGCGGGCCTCACCGTGATCGTCATGAACGGCCATAGAACTGTTCGAGCGACGTTCCGTTGTACTTTTTCGGGTTGACGCGGCCCTACCTCTCCGTGTATAGTATTATTGACTTAGAACTACTAGTACGATAACTAAATTGATATGGTACTTATGGCGTCTCTGGGTGTGGCTGCCGCAGCAAGTTTTCTGACCCTGAGGCGCAATTCTAAGCCCAATAGGCCGCCAACGCTTCGGATCGCAACGGAAACAGCTCCTGTCGTTTCAGCAGTTTCGGCCTCTGCGAATGACAACCACACCCATACGACCGTTTGCCGTGGGAAGCCGGAGTCCTTACTGCCATGACCGATTTCATACTCACCGCTCACAATTCACTGATCCACCCCCATGAGAACCGGAGGATCGGTTCCCGGTTGTGGCTTGCGGTTATAGCCGCCGGCCTGTTTGGCGCAGCCGCCGCGAATGGCGCGCCCGCGCCCTCGGACTCCGTCCAGCCGCAGGACAGGATCAGCGGTGCTAGGCACGCCGCTCCCACCATCACGACTCAGCCGGTTGGGCAAACGGTGACAGTAGGGCAAACCGCCACGTTCACGGCAGTGGCTGCAGGTTCTACGCCGCTGGATTATCAGTGGCAAAAAAACGGAGTCGCGATCTCGTTGGCTACGCGCAGCACCTACACCACGCCGGCCGTCAGCGCGGCCGACAATGGAGCGAAATTCACCGTGGTGGTTCGAAATCGTTACGGCAGCGTGACCAGCAACGCCGCCACCTTGACGGTGAATGCCGCCGTGGTGGCTCCCACGATCACGACGCAGCCGAAAAGCGTGACAGTGACGGCGGGACAGACGGCCACGTTCAGCGTAGTGGTGGCGGGAACCGCGCCGCTCGGTTATCAATGGAAGAAAGGCGGCACGGCGATCACCGGTGCGAACGCCATCAGCTATACCACGCCCGCGACGGCAACTGCGGACAGCGGATCGAGCTTCACGGTGACAGTGAGTAACACGGCCGGCAGCGCGACCAGCAACGCCGCCACCTTAACCGTTAATGCCGCCGTGGTGGCGCCCAAGATCACGACGCAGCCGCAAAGCGTGACGGTGACGGCGGGACGGACGGCGACGTTCAGTGTGGGGGCCAGTGGTACCGCGCCGTTGAGTTATCAGTGGAAGAAGAACGGCACAGCGATTAACGGTGCCAACGCCAGCAGCTACACCACGCCGGCGACGGCAACCACGGACAGCGGCTCGACCTTCACGGTGACGGTGAGCAACACGGCCGGCAGCGTGACCAGCAACGCGGCGACGTTGACGGTGAATGCCGCCAGCCTGACTCCACAGACGATTACCTTCGCTAATCCTGGGACGCAGACGGTGGGAACGCAGCTCGCTCTCTTCGCCACGGCCAGCTCTGGCTTGACGCCATCGTTCGATTCGACCACAAGTATCATATGCACGGTTGCCAACTCGACCGCGACATTCATCGCCGCTGGCACTTGCACGATCCAGGCCTCGCAGGCAGGCAACATCACTTATGCCGCAGCCACACCGGTGTCGCAGAGCTTCACGGTTAATAGCAAAGTTACCAGCGGCCCATTGGCGATCACCGCCACGTCGTGCCCAGGCGGAACGCAAGGCGCGGCGTATGACGGCTGCACCATAACCACCAGCGGTGGCACTCCGCCCTACACGTATTCGCTAAGCACGGATGTCACCGACTATCCTCCATTGCCTGAGGGGATGTCTCTCGACGAAAAGACAGGGACCATCAGCAGCTCGCTGATCGGCGGTCAAGGCACCTACATACCCGAGCTTGTCGTTACTGACTCGACAGGTGCACGGGCGACTCAGGACATCAGCTTCGCCATCAATGGCAGCAATGCGTTCCTCGCCAGCATCTTCCCGTCCACTTCTATCTTTCACCATCGCGTGGATGCGGCCACGACCGGCTTACCCGTGGATACTTCCCCCGCGGCGCCTATGTACAGCGGCTATTTGTCGGAGACGATCAAACCGTTCTTCGGCGATCAGTATGCCAACTTTCCGAATGGAATACCGGCCATTGAAGTTCCGTACAACCAGCCGGATGTGACGGTTACAACCACGCTGTATCAGTCCTATTTCACCTCTGGTCCAATTCCGGCGTATGCTCCGGTGGAGGGTACCGCCAACGCGCTTAACACCGGCGGAGACATGCACGTTCTGGTCTACCTCGAGGCGGGCGACGGAAACAACCCTGCCCTTTACGAGATGTGGCAGGGAATATTCGAAGGCGGTCCCTGGACCGATTCTTCCAATGCGCTTTGGCCCAACGTATCTTCGAATGCCCTGACGCCGCAAGGGCAGGGGACGTCCGATGCCGCTGGTCTTCCGGTTGCGCCGCTGCTCGCCAATGCCGACGAGGTAATCGGGACTGGCACACCCAGCGAACCTAACGGTACGATTCAGCATCCCATTCGATTCACACTTAATCACATGTTGAATTACTGGGTCTGGCCCGCGACTCAAACAGCCGGCGTCGGCAGTTGCACGACTACGGAAGGGAGTTCCATTCCCGTGGAGTCGCTAATCTCGCAAGCTACTCCTCCCGCAAGCTGCACCATGTCGGGAGCCGCCGGCGAGATCTACCGGCTGAAGGCCTCGGTGGCGACTCCCTCGTGCGCCGAGACAAGTCCGCAAGCCGCCATTATCATTGCCGGATTCCGAAACTATGGAATCATCCTGGCCGACAATGGAGACAGTGGCGGGCTGATTGGCACGCCCGACGCCCGCTGGAACAATAACGATCTTTCGTGCATCACAAGTCTCACTTTGTCCGACTTCGAGCCTGTGAACGTGTCGAGCCTCATGGTTAGCAACGACAGCGGGGCCACTAGCCATTAGATTATTGGAGTCCGCACGGCAGCCTTTTTCAAGAGGTGAACCGCGATTCCGGCCGATCCGAGGGAATACATCTGGCCCGCCATCATTGCCGCGCAGGCAATCTATGCTGCGGCGAAGCTGCGCATCCCGGATCTGCTTGCTGCCGGGCCCAGAACGATACGCCGAACTCGCCTCGGAATCCGGCGCGCACCCACCCACACTCGAACGTCTCCGGGGAACTGCTGATGATGGTAATCGGCGCTCGTGAACGTACGGAAACGGAGTTCCGCTCGCTCCTTGCGGCAACCGGCTTCTCGCTCACTCGGATCATCCCCACAGAAGCGTCTTCACTAATCGAGTGCCATCCGGTGTAGCGTTTGTCAGCCGCTGTCGTCCCTCACTGCATCCCGCCGTTCCGGACGAGTGAACGCTTTTGCTTCGCAGTGCTAAGACCTGATATCGGTAGCGCTGCGCGCGCCCTTCGGAATGGCCCGCAACTTGTTTTCGACCGCTTACCGCGGCGCTGGCGTGGCGGCACCTCTGATGAGCAGCCACAGCGCGAGGGGAACCTCAAACAGGGCCATTGGTACCCACATGACCGAGGTGATCGAACCGCTGAGGAATCCTGCCAACTGTAGCGGAAGGCCCACCACAAGCAGGACCGACGCGACGACCCCCAGCCAAGCCAGTTGCACAGGGATAATCCGGCCGCGCAGGAACAGGTAGGAGAAGAGAGCGCTGCCCACGGCGAAAAATGTCGCGCCGATGATCGTGTTCCACCCTTGCACTTTAAACAGGAAGTCGCCCAGCGCGTACGCTGCCGCAGGCTCCGTGACAGGTGCTCCAGCACCAGCCGTGCTGAGGGAGAGCAGGGCCACTGTAGCGAGGGTAGAAATCGCACCGAGCACGCCCTCGCCCACGCGACAGGTCAGGGCCAGCAACGCGAGCTCCGGGTCCTGGTCGCGCGTGAGACCGTAGAGCGTCACCGCCAGCACCAGAGCGCTCATCATCGAGAGCAAGCCGAGCACGACGGTCAGGCGTACTTGTGGCGCATGCTGAGCGATGCCCGCGAGCTTGGTGGTGGTCCCCCCGGCGCCGGCTGCCTGGCCGGACAGGATCATGATGGCGACACCAGCTGCGATATAGAACAGGAACGTGAAGCCGGCGATCCGTGCGTTCGTTGTGCGAGTCATGTGCCGGAAACACATACGACAACAGGACGCCGGAAGTTCGACCTCTCACAGTAGAAGTTTGCCCAATGGGATGCCAGGCTTCCCTACCCGGTAAGCGATCAAATTCTGGATAGTTGGTTAGCGGAAGCAATCCACATGAGTGAGAAGTCCCTGAGGCCGTACCGTGAAAGTCGCCAAACCGTCGAATGGGCCCGTCCCAAGCATGAACGGCGCCTGTTCACGCGAGCGATATTCATTATCGGTTGCTGCCCCTGGCGGCGCGCCCGTTTCCGGGTGGCCCGTGTTCCGGCCGGACAACCGACGGCGCTTCGGAGTCCTCGAAAAACGCTTGGCGGCTTCTGGCGCTCTATATCGAATTACTTCTCAATCGGGCAGCCAAAGCACAGAACATACCCGCTGTTATCCGTGATCTCGAAGGCTCGCAGCCCGTCGCTGGTGTTGGCCAGTTGCCGGCGCACGAGAGCGTTCCTGGCAAGAAACTCCGTGTAGAGCGAGTCGGGATCAGTTGTGAAGATGTAGGCATCCCAGGCGGCCCATTCGTGGCGCGAAGGATTCGGTTGTGGATGAACATCCGGCGTAATGTGCTTAAACATCAACATTACCTGGTCTCGCCCGAGCATCGCCCAGAAATCAGCGCCCCGCCCATCCCCTCCCTTGTGGCGCACTTGGAAGCCAAGCCGGGACTGGTAGAACTGAATCGTCGCCGTCAAGTCGTCAACGATAAAGAAAGGTGTAACACTATTCAACATGCTTCTGGATCTCCGCAAAATCTATGTGTCATTGTAGAACCGTTCCCAGCCGCTAAGCTAACCGCCGATGCGCGCAACGCATGAGCGCAAGTAATCGCGCACCGCATCCTGCCCGAAGTATTCTGCCGCCCCTAGTGCCGTTGATAGGATGTTCCGACGCCGTTGAACGTCCCGGCCGTACTCGGTACGATTCGTCGGTGCCGCTGCTTACTCGCTGCGTAGCGCCGCGGCGGGATCAATCCGGACCGACTTCCGCGCGGGGATGTAGCACGCCGCCAGCGCCAGTCCGACCAGAAGCGCGGGCGCGCCCACCAGGATCGCCGGATCGGAGGCGCTGGTCTGGGTGGCTTGCGCCAAGGCATCCAAAATACTGCCGAGCACGCGCATCATGGCGAGCGCCACCACCAGGCCAACAGCATCGCCCACGGCAAACAGCGCGGCCGACTCCCGCAGGACCAGGCCCAGGATGTTGCGCCGGCTGGCGCCCAACGCCACCCGGATGCCTATTTCGTGCGTCCGCCGCGCCACCGAATAGGCGGTCACGCCGGCCAGTCCGACGGCCGCCAGGACCAGCGCGAACACGCCCATCGCTCCGTAGACCCCGGCAGCCACGCGCGCCATGTAATAGATCTGCTCCACCATGTCCTCCATCCGCCGGACGTCGAGGACCACGACCTGCGCGTCGATGGCCTCCACCTGGCGGCGCAGACTGACGGCCGCGTCGAATCCGGGCTGCGCCCGAACCACCACGGTCACGCCTTGCCGGGAAGGAACGGCGAAACCGGAGGGCGTATTGGGCTGGTAGACGGCCGGAAGAGACGGCCCTAGCGGGAGCGGTGGTCGAATGTCGCGCGCCACCCCGATCACCTGGTGCAGTTTGCCCTCGAAATCCAGCATCTGGCCCACCGGGTCTTGTCCCGGCCAGACTTGTTTCGCCATCGTCTCGTTCACCATCAAAACGGCTGAGCCGTCGGCAATATCGCGCTCGGTGAAGGCGCGGCCGCGCAGCACCAGAATGCCCAGAGTCTCGAAGAAGCCTGGGCCGACGCGGTCGCTCCGGATCGCGCCCAGCGCCTTCGGGCCGCCCGCGATCTCGACCTTGGCGGTGATGAGCGACTCCACCCCGCCGAGCGCGGCCGGAAGCGTTTGGGCCACGCTGACCGCTCCGATTCCCGGTATGCGCGCCAGCCTTTGCGGGAGCTTGTCGAAATAATCGGCCGCGCGCTTTGCATCGTAGCCATCGCGCACGGGGTCGAGACTCAGCAGGTACAGATGCCTATAATCGAAGCCGGGATCGGCGGAACTGGCGCGCCGGATGCCAATCACGATAAAGCCGGTCAGCAACATTAACACCATTGAGGCGGCGATCTGGTTCGTCACAAGGATATTGCGCAGGCTGAACCAGCGGCGCGCTCGCAAGCGCGACGGAACGGTGGATTTCAGCGCCGATGCGATATCGTCGCGCGTTGCGTTCAACGCCGGAGCCAGCCCGAACAGCAGCCCCGAAATCAGCGTCAACAAAGCCGAAAAGACCAGCGCGCGCCAGTCCAGGCGCCAGTCCAAGGTCATGTAGCCGGGCAGCGTGCCGCGTATCGAGGCGAAGTACGCCATGTACCACCGCACCACCCCCAGGCCAGCCGCGCCCCCCAGCGCCGCCAGGAGCAGACTCTCGGTCAAAAGCTGCCGCACAATGCGCGCGCGGCTCCCGCCGATGGAAAGCCGCACGGCAATCTCGCGCCGCCGCGCGGCCCCGCGCGCCACCAGCATGTTGGCCACGTTGATGCAGGCCATCAGCAGAACCAGACCGACCAGCACGACGGGAAGTCCCACCACTTTGGGCAGGTCTTCGTCGCGAAGGGGATAGATCCGGCCTCCGGGCAGCAGGATCACTCGGGGCTCCTTACGGTCCTTGCCGGGATCGTCGTAGATTTGCTCCAGGCGCCGGGCGATCGGTTCGAGCGAAGCTTCGGCCCGGGCCGGCGTCCGCCCCGGCTTCAATCGTCCGATCAAAACGAAGGCTGTGGCTTGCCGGTCGCGCAGGCGGCCCAACTCCGGCGCAACGCCAGGCGGAGCGGTAGCCGGAATCCAGATATCCGCCGCGGAGAGCATGGGATCAGCCCCCAGGAAGTTCTCCGGCGCCACCCCAATCAGCGTTACCGGCTGTCCGTTGACACGGATGGTTCCCCCCACGGAGGAACGCGAGCTGGCAAAGCGCGCGCGCCAGTAACGCGCGCTGATCGCGGCCACGGAAGCGGCGCCCGCCCGATCTTCCTCCACCCCGAACAGCCGGCCCGCCAGTGGTTCCACCCCCAGCGTACGGAAGTAGTTGGGGGTAACCAGTTGCCCCCAAACCCGCTCTGCCTGGCCTCCAGCCGCAGCGATTTCGAAGGGCACGGGGCCCATGAACGCGGCCAACGACGCGAACGCATCGCTGCGGTTGCGAAACTCCTCCCAGTCGCCGTACGGCATAGGCGTCTGGGACCGCACGAGGTCCCTCGGACCGCGCACCGCCGGCAGGTCCCGAAACACCATGGATTGCAATTCGCTCGAAACCGACGCGGTGACGCCGATGCCGATCGCCAGGCAGGCTACCGATGCTGCCGTGAATCCCGGCGAGCGCGCCAGCAGGCGGGTCCCGAACCGCAGATCCTGGCACAGCTCCGCCGCCCAACGAATCGGGTGCATACCGCCTCCTCAAGTAGAGTACCAGCTTGAGCGCTTATCAGACCCATTACTCTTCAGGAGGCCGAACACGAACAGCGAGAGGCGCGCGTAAACAGGGCTGGTCGAGCGAAGCACGCTGAAGATAAGCCTGCCAGTGCCGATTGTGGTGTGTTTGGGCAACCCCCAATCCCGCGGGGATCTTCGTGATCCGAGACGCGCTGACAGGCTGGTGGGGCCAGTTGGATCGAGTGGGCCGCGAGGGTGAGCGGGCATTCTGCCTGCAGGCGTGGAACGGTGACACCGGATACACAATAGACCGCATCGGGCGTGGCACGATCCAAGTGGAAGCGTACTGCATGTCCGTGTTGGGCGGAATTCAACCCGGTCGGCTTCGCTCCTGTCTTGCCGATGCGCTCAAGGACGGCCCGAGCAACGACGGCCTGATTCAACGATTTCAATTGCTGGTGTGGCCGGACACGGAACCGGACTGGGAACACTCCGGCACGCCTGCCTCACTCGTTGGGCGCCACACATGGATCCGTGGACCTTCGCGTACCTCGCCAACACCGGGATATGAGCATCACGAAGCGGTACGTTCATCCGCAAGAGCAGACAATCCTGGTTGCAATGGAAAAGGCCCGCGTGGTAAGGGGTGGGCACAGTTCTGGGCACACTCAGTCTGACCTGCCAGATGCTACGTGTGCTAAGCGCGCCGTAACGAACTGATAAATAAATAGGTTACTGGTGCGCCCGGGGTGACTCGAACACCCGACCTTCTGGTTCGTAGCCAGACGCTCTATCCAACTGAGCTACGGGCGCGCGCTTGGAGTTGACTCTATCAATGTAACCAACCTGGCGGCGCCGGCGCAAGCGGCGGGGTGCGGGACATGAAAGTTGTGGAATCGCTGGTTCCCCGGAAAACAGCGAGTTTCCGAGCGTACCACGTACGCCCGATCTGTCAAAGGAGTGAAGCGAGCCAGCGCGCCCCGGCAGGGGCGATAGACAATGCCCAGTGCGTGAGCACTGGGAACGCAAACGAATCGCGCAGCCCCGGAACGGGGCGGAAGAGAACAGCAAGGCAGGCAAGCGAGCGCGCGATTCGTCTGGCGCCCCGTTCCGGGGCCGGGCGATTTTCACGCATGGTCCCCGTGCTCACGCACTGGGCTATTCTCTTTCACTCTCTGGGCTGGCCCTGTTGTGGCCTCATACCGAACTCCTATGTCCCGCACCCAAGCGGCGGGCACGCCGCTTTTGGCACAATAGCGGTGTCCCCATGACGGAGCGTCTCTACTATGCCGATTCCTACCTGCGCTCGTTTCGCGCGCAAGTGGTGGAGGTGGCCGCGGGCGGCCTCACCGTGTATCTCGACCGCACTGCGTTTTATCCGGCTTCGGGCGGCCAGCCCTGCGACACCGGTTCGATTGCCGACCGGGCCGTGCTGGACGTGGTCGACGAAGGCGGGCGCATCGCGCACCGTTTGAGCGCGCCGCTCGGCAACGGCGTAGCCGATTGCGCCATCGATTGGGAGCGCCGCTTCGACCACATGCAGCAGCACTCCGGGCAGCATCTTCTTTCGGCCGTTTTCGCGGGAGACTTCGCGCTCGACACGGTGAGCTTCCACCTCGGCGCGGACAGCGCGACCATCGATCTCGAAGGCGGAGCGGCGGACCCGCGCACCGTGCGCGAAGCGGAGCGCCGCGCCAATGCGGTGGTTTTCGAGAACCGCCCGATGACGGTGGAGTTCGAAGATCGAGCAGCGGCCAGCGGCCTGCGCAAGCCTTCCGAGCGGGAGGGCACGCTCCGCATCGTCAGCATCGCGGGCCTGGACCGCAGCGCCTGCGGAGGCACGCACGTGCGCTCAACCGGAGAGATCGGGCCCATCCTCATCCGCAAAATCGAGAAAGTCCGCGAGACCACCCGCGTCGAGTTCGTCTGCGGCGGCCGGGCCGTGCGCCGCGCCCGCGCGGACTTCGAAGCGCTTTCCGCCGCCGCGCAGCTCTTCTCCGTGTCACTCGACGACCTGGCTGCCGCGGCGGCTGCGCATCTCGAAACCGCCCGCGCCGCCGACAAAGCCCGCCGCAAGCTGGAATTGGAACTGGCGGCTTTTCAGGGCCGCGAGCTTTACGCCGCGACAGCCCCTGGTGGCGACGGCATGCGCCGTCACACACGGCGCCTGGAACGCGGCGGCCTCGAGGCACTGCGGACGCTGGCGCAGAGTTTCACCGGGCAGCCCAAAGCCGTCTTCGTGGCCGCAGTCGACGATCCGCCTTCCGTGCTGTTGTCGGTTTCCGCCGATTCCGCCATCGACGCCGGCCAGGTTCTCAAAGCGGCGCTAGCCGAAGTCGGCGGCCGCGGCGGAGGCAACGCCCGCATCGCGCAGGGCAGCGTCCCCGGCCGCGATTTGCTCGATCGCGTGCTCGAAAAGCTCTTATAGCTCGTGGCGTGAGCCGAAGAGTCATCTCGGCTTTGTGTGGGGCGAATTCGCCCCACACTGGAGAGCTAAGTCATTGAAAACAGGATGACGGGCCGCCGATTTCCAGGGCGAATTCGCCCATTTTTTGGTGTTTTGCGATCATCGATGCCGGCTAAGCTGCAGGCCGGGTGCCTGCAACACGCTCCCTGCCTTAACTGTGGCACGGAGGAGGGGCGGAAGCGGCATGCGGAGGGCGGAAAAACGGCGGCAAAACGCGCGGGGACGGGGGGTTGGGAGTATTCGTAGTATGTGTGACCCGGGGGGCGGCCAGGGAGTATGCGGGGCCGCACGTGGCTTGATAGACCGTTTCTGGCCGCTGGCGGAGACGGGCCGGGCGTGCCGGGCCCAACGATTCCGTTGCGGGGGCGAGCGATGCCTCACCCCTCGGCTTTTTCCCGGCCACGCGAAGTCCGTGCGATACAATGAAGGCGCACAAACATGAAGGAAAGAATCAGGTCCACGACGGTGCTCTGCGTCCGCCGGGACAACAAGGTCGTGATGGCCGGCGACGGGCAGGTGACCCTCGGCAACGAGGTGATCAAGGCCTCCGCGCGCAAGGTTCGCCGCCTCTATAACGACAAAATCGTGGCCGGATTCGCCGGTTCCACGGCCGACGCATTCGCCCTTTTCGCGCGTTTCGAAACGAAGCTTGAGCAATTCAACGGCAATCTGCCGCGTTCGGTGGTCGAACTGGCAAAGGAGTGGCGGACCGACCGCGTGCTGCGCCACCTGGAAGCTCTGCTGCTGGTGGCCGACCAGACCATCACGTACCTGGTGAGCGGCAACGGCGACGTCATCGAGCCCGACGAAGGCATCGCCGCCATCGGCAGCGGTGGCCCGTTCGCTCTTTCCGCCGCTCTGGCGCTGGCGCGCAATACCAAGCTTTCCGCCAAGCACATTGCCGAGCAGTCCATGCAGATCGCCGGCAAGATCTGCATCTACACCAATGAGAACGTGACCTACGAGGAGTTGGGGTAGCGCCATGGTGATCTATCTGCCGAGCCAGTCCGTGGACGAAGAACCGGTTCTCGACGAGCTCACTCCGCGGGAAATCGTGCGCGAGCTCGACAAGCACGTCGTCGGACAAGCCGATGCCAAGCGCGCCGTAGCCATCGCCTTGCGCAACCGCATCCGCCGCCAGAAGCTGTCGCCGGAAATGGCCGAAGAGGTGATGCCCAAGAACATCCTCATGATCGGCCCTACCGGCGTCGGCAAGACCGAACTGGCGCGCCGTCTGGCGCGGCTCTCCAATTCGCCATTTCTCAAAGTCGAGGCCAGCAAGTTCACCGAAGTCGGCTACGTGGGCCGCGATGTCGAGGCCATGATCCGCGACCTGGTGGATATCTCCATCGACATGGTGCGCGAAGAACGCCTCGATGAAGTGGCCGACCGCGCCGAAATGAACGCCGAAGACCGCCTGCTGGATTTGTTGATGCCGCCGCAGCCGGAGCCCAGCGAGAGCGTGGAACGCACCCGCGAGAAGCTCCGCGAACGGCTCCGCGCCGGCAAACTCGACGAACGGATGGTCGAGATCGACGTCAAGGACCGCGCGCCGACGCTCGAAGTCACCACCAACGCCGGCATCGAGGAAATGGGCATCAACCTCAAGGACATGCTGCCCAATCTGTTCGGTCAGAAGTCGCGGAAGCGCAAGATGCGGGTGGCCGAGGCGCTCGATTACCTGGTCCAGGAGGAAGAGCAGAAGCTGATCGACATGGATCAGGTGACGCGCGCCGCCCTCGAGCGCGTCGAATCGAGCGGCATCATTTTCCTCGATGAAATCGACAAGATCGCCGGCCGCGAATCCGGCCACGGTCCCGACGTCAGCCGCGAAGGCGTGCAGCGCGACATCCTGCCCATCGTCGAAGGCACCACCGTGAACACGCGCTACGGCTTCGTGCGCACCGACCACATCCTGTTCATCGCCGCCGGCGCTTTCCACGTCTCCAAACCGAGCGATCTCATCCCCGAGTTGCAGGGCCGTTTTCCCATCCGCGTCGAGCTCAAGTCGCTTTCCGTCGAAGACTTCATCCGCATCCTCAAAGAGCCGAAAAACGCCCTGGCCAAGCAGTACGTCGCCTTGCTCGAAACCGAGGGCATCAGGCTGCTCCTCGCCGACGATGCGCTCGAAGAGGTGGCGAAATTCGCCGCGCAAGTCAACCAGAGCTCCGAAAACATCGGTGCGCGCCGCCTCCACACCATCATGGAGAAGCTGCTCGAAGAAGTCTCTTTCGAGGGGCCGGACCTGAAGAAAAAAACCGTCAAGGTGGACGCTTCTTACGTACGCAAGCACCTGGCCGACATCGTGAAAGACCAGGACCTTAGCCGCTACATACTATAGGAGCTCTCCCGGCGCGGGCATCATCTTTGCGTGCCATCAGTTGTCGATAGGATATTGGCATTGGACAGCATTGAATTACTAACTTCAGTCGTTTCACCAAAGTCATCCATCGGTCAACCATCTCCCGTAACCCAAAGAGACTCTGGTTTTTAGGGTGTATGCGCCGTTAGTCTGGTAGTAAGGGTGTCAGAAGTTATAACCTAAGTAAGGCAGGTAGCCATGACGAGTTGGTTCGCAGAATTTGGCGCCTCGATGCGCGCCTTTTGGTTGGAAGACCAGGGACAGGACCTGATCGAGAATAGCCTCCTGATCGCATTCGTCGCCCTGGCGAGCGCGTCATTGTTCATCATCGCGGGCGGCAATATTAAATCGATTTGGACCACCACCAACTCCCAGTTGGCGGCGGCCGCCGCTTCCGCAACCTCGTAGCCGGGCGCCTACGCCACACCCTATAATCACGTTGGCCAGTATTTGTCTGCTAACTTTCGTCGATTCACCATAGTCATCCATCGGTTAGCCATTTCCGGTGACCCAAAGAGACTCTGGCTTTTAGGGCGGTCGCTGCCATAGCCTGAGATTGAAAGCACCAGCGGCGGCATCCCTGAGCGCAATCTCAGCGGCAAGACGGAGGCGCTTGGCCGCCACGACATAAGGCGAAACTGTTATGCGGAACTTGTTGGGAGGATTTGGCGGATCGATGCGCGCTTTTTGGCGGGAAGACGAGGGACAGAACCTGATCGAGCATTCCCTCCTGATCGCATTCGTCGCGCTGGCGTCGGCAACTCTGTTCATCACTGCCGGCGGCAACATTAAGTCGATTTGGACCACCACCAACTCCCAGTTGGCGGCGGCCGCCGCTTCCGCAACCTCGTAGCGCCAAGGCTTTACGTCGCGGCCCGCACGCCGGCAGTGTACACCGGGCCCCCGCCGCATCGGGATGTTGCCGGCGAGGCTTCGATCGGGCATCGCGGGTGCGGTGTTATCATCGCCACATCGGCCACGGCGGACATGCTAAACAGCAGGAGCCAATCGACAACGTGTTAGGCGCAATTGAAGCGGGAGGCAGCAAGTTCGTCTGTGGGATCGGCGCCACGCCTGCGGACCTAATCACGACGCAGATTCCGACCACCACGCCGGCGGAGACGCTGGAAGCGGTGGTCGAGTTCTTCCGTCGGGAGGCGGGCCGCGACCTCGAAGCGGTCGGGATTGCGTCGTTCGGGCCGGTCGATCCGCATCCGGGCTCGCCCACTTTCGGCTACATTACCTGCACACCCAAGCTGGGCTGGCGCGGAACGGACGTGGCTGGCGCGGTTGGCCGCGGCCTGGGCGTGCCGGTGGGTTTCGACACGGACGTGAACGGGGCCGCGCTGGCGGAAGCGCGGTGGGGCGCCGCGCGAGGCTTCGCGGATTTCATTTACCTCACGGTGGGCACGGGCATCGGCGGCGGCGCCATGGTGAATGGAAAACTGCTGCATGGACTGCTGCACCCGGAAATGGGCCACTTGCGGATTCCGCACGATCGTGCGCGCGATCCTTACCCCGGCGCGTGCCCGTTCCACGGCGATTGCCTGGAGGGCCTGGCAAGCGGGCCCGCGCTGCGCGCGCGCTGGACCATGGCGCCGCGCGAGCTGCCGCCCGCGCACATTGCCTGGGCGCTCGAAGCGGAGTACCTGGCGCTCGGGCTGCACAACCTGGTGTGCACGCTTTCGCCGCGGCGCGTAGTGATCGGCGGCGGCGTGCTGCACCAGCCGTGCCTGCTGCCGATGGTGCGCGCGGAGCTGGCCCGGCTGCTGAACGGGTATATCGAAGCGGTTGAGATCGTCGAGGAGATAGAGAGCTACGTCGTGCTTCCGGAGCTGGGCGACCGCGCGGGCGTGCTCGGCGCACTGGTGCTGGCCGAGGAAGCGGCAGGGCGGAGCTGAGCGCTCGTTCGGCGGGCAGCAGCCCCGTCGCGGGCGATGCGCCAGATTCCCGCAACCTCCCTATCCCGCACACCGTGCGCCGTGTTGCCGCTGCACGCGCCATGAGTTATAGTCGAGCTTCGAGAACGCCGGGTGACGGAGCGTCACCTCTTCGCCGTTCCGGGCAACCGGTTCCGATTGCTCCTGCCGTCGGGTGGGAGTTTCCTCATTCGCAAGATACAAGGAGTCATAGATGACAAAAATCGTTAGCGTTGTGGGTCGTGAAATCCTGGATTCCCGCGGGAATCCTACCGTTGAGGCCGAAGTTGCGCTGGATGGCGGCGCGGTCGGCGTTGCGGCCGTTCCCTCGGGAGCATCGACGGGAGAGAAAGAAGCCGTCGAACTGCGTGACGGCGACAAGCAGCGGTATGGCGGGAAGGGCGTCACCAAAGCCGCCGGTCACGTCCGAAAAGAACTGGCCCACGCCGTGATCGGGAAGGACGCAACCAACCAGCGAGCCATCGACCAGGCGATGATCGATGCCGATGGAACGCCCAATAAGGCGAAGCTGGGAGCCAATGCAATTCTTGCCGTGTCCATGGCAACCGCCCGTGCCGCGGCCAACGCTCACTCACTGCCCTTGTATCGATACCTGGGCGGCGCCAACGCGTGTACGCTTCCCGTGCCGTGCATGAACGTGCTGAACGGCGGCAAGCACGCCGACAACACCGTCGACTTCCAGGAGTTCATGATCGCGCCACACAACGCGCCATCGTTTACCGAGGCCATCCGCATGGGCATGGAGACCTTCCACACGCTCAAGAAGGTGCTGAACGGCAAAGGTCTCTCGACCGCGGTGGGCGATGAGGGAGGCTTCGCGCCGGATCTGAAATCCAACGAAGAAGCGGTCGAACTGATTCTGGAAGCGATTACCAAGGCCGGCTACAAACCGTCCACCGATATCTCGATTTGCCTCGACCCGGCCGCCAGTGAAATGTGGGACGACGGAAAGTACGTGCTCTTCAAGTCCACCAAGAAGGCCATCACCTCCGACGAGCTCATCAAGATTTGGGAGTCATGGGCAAACCAATACCCGATCGTACTTCTCGAGGACGGAATGGGTGAAAACGACTGGGAGGGCTGGCGCAATTTGACGGTCGCTCTCGGGAACAAGATCGAGCTGGTGGGCGACGATCTCTTCTGCACCAATGCGAAAATCCTCCAGCAGGGAATCGACAAGGGACTCGCCAACGCAATCCTCATCAAGCTGAATCAGATCGGTTCGGTGACCGAAACCCTGGACACCATGGAACTGGCGGCGCGCAATGCCTACCGCTGCTTTGTCTCTCACCGGTCGGGCGAAACCGAGGACACCTTCATCGCGGATCTGACGGTGGCCACTGGCGCCGGTCACATCAAGACCGGTTCGGGCTGCCGCAGCGAGCGCGTAGCGAAATTCAACCAGTTCCTCCGCATTGAAGAACGGCTGCAAGGGCATTCGCGATTCGCGGGCCGCGCGGCGTTCAAGCGGTAGGCGGCGCTACCAGGGCGCGGCCCGCGATATCGGCACCAGCCGGACCGCTCCGTTGAAAATCACGCCTGCGCAGGTTCGGGAAGGGGAGTGGGGGTGGCGGCGTACCCTAGCTTTCGGAGAGTCTGAACCAGTTTTTGACTCCCGACTTCTTACTCCTATCGCCGGAACAGATTGCGCAGAATGAAGAGCACATTGGCCGGCCGCTCGGCCAGGCGGCGCATATAGTAGGGATACCAGGCCTTGCCGAACGGCACGTATAGGCGCAGCCGGTAGCCTTCCGCCACCAGTTGCCTTTGCAGGTCGCGGCGTATGCCGTAAAGCATCTGGAATTCGAAGCTCTCGCGCGGCACGTTCTTGGCCGCGGCGAAGGCCTTGGCTTCGGCGATCATCCTTTCGTCGTGCGTGGCGATGGCGGGGTAGTTACCCCGCTCGAGCAGGATCTTCATCAGCGTCACATAATTCAGATCGACGTCGGCTTTGTTTGGGAACGCCACGCCGGCATTTTCCAGGTAAGCGCCCTTGCACAGGCGCACGCGAATGCCGAGGTCGCATAGATTCTCCACGTCACCCTGCGCGCGATACAGGTAGGATTGGACCACCGTGCCCACCGCCCGGTAGCGGGCGTACAGATCCGTCACCAGGCTGAGAGTGCGATCCACATAACCGCTCGATTCCATATCGACGCGCACGAAACCGCCGAGTTGGGCGGCGCGCCGCACCAACCGCTCGACGTTGGCGCGGCACGCTTGGCCCGAAAGATCCAGGCCGAACTGCGTCAGTTTGAGGGAGACGTTGGCCTCCGCGCCGGACTGTTGCATGGTCTCGATCGCACGCAGGTATTCATCGCGTGCCCGAGCGGCCTCGTCGAGCGAGGTGACACTTTCGCCAAGTCGATCGAGCGTGAGAGCGATGCCCTCCGCCTTCAGCCGGCGGCCGACCGCCAGCGCTTCTTCGAGCGTTTCTCCCGCCACGAAGCGGGAGGCCAGTCGTCTGGCGGCCGACGAAGTCTCCAGCCAGCTTCGCAGCCAGGCCAGCCGCGACAAAAACAGGAAGACAGGGCGCACGACCAACAGGCTACCACCCGGCGAAGGCCGGCAACGTGAGTGGGAGGCAGTGCTAAAATCACGGTTTGGAAACCGCGGACGAGCCCGACTTGAAGCCTGGGGAATTGCGCTGTCCCCGGTGTTTCAGCAAAGATGTTGTTCCTTCCAAGCCTCGCGGATTGGCCGACGCGCTGATGGTCCGATTCGGCCGCGTCCCCCGGCACTGCCGTTACTGCGGCAAGCGCTTTTATGCGCTGCCGACGGTGCCCAAGGCGGCGCCCTGCGAGCCGTCGTAGGACACCCAGTACAAACGCGACAACGGGGAGTTACTAGCGTTCCGTCCACAAGTTCGCAGACATAACTCCGGAGCCTCGTATCAGGGCACGGCTAGCCGTGCCGGCGCGGGATACCCTAAACATGGCCTCTGGGCCCTGCAAATGGGGCCGTAGCCTCGTCGGGTTTTGTCAACGAGTTTAGAGGCGGGACACGAGCTTCACTCATTTCTCTGGCGCGATCTCGATGTAATCGAGCGCGGCGGGTTCGCCGCCATCAGGGCGGCCTTCGACACGGATCTCGTCGCCATGGCGTAATGCCACACCGCGGATTTCGCGCCGCGTAGACGACGTGGAATCGAGCTTGATGGTGGGCAACAGCAGATCGGCGTCCCACTCATCGATCGCTTGTCCGGCCACGCGCAGCCGGTAATGCGAGATGCCGTTGCGCTGGTCGAAATATTGAACGCGCAGCGTGTACCAGCCGGCCGCGCCATCGAATTTGAGCGAGGCGCTGCACTCGGCGGCGCCGGCGCAGGTGACAGCCTTGCCGCCCGACGCGTCTTCGGCGGGCACAACATCGCGGACCTGATAGCCATCCAGGTGCATCGATTCGGCTTCGAAGCGTCCTGGGTAGTGGCCTACGCGGCCGCGCGTATCGGCGATGCCGGAGGTGCGCCGGAACCACTCGGTCACCGCGTCGCGCCACACCACGGCCTGTCCGGCCTGGTATTCGAGTTGCGCCAGCACTTCACGATAGCGGCGCTCGTCCACCAGCCCAGCCAGCGTTTTCCATTGCTCGACGTAGCCGGCAACCGTCTCCGCACCTTCGTAGTGGGAATCGTAGAGATATTGAATGACGGTCTTGCCATCGTGCAGCACGTAGGTGTACGGAACGTGATGGAGAAAGAGCAGCAGATCGTCGGGGCAGGTGGCGAGCGATTCCCAGGCGCGCGCGACCTCGGGCGGATACTGGCCGATGTAGCCGGTGCCGGTAGCGGTGGTGCGGTCCATGCCGACGCCTTTTTCATCGGCGCGATGCCATTGGCCCCAGCCGTTGCGCTCGCTCGACTCGACGTTCACACCATAATGATTGCCGGTGATGTCGGTGAGCGTCTGCAAGCCCAGCGGGCCGGTGTAGTTCTCATAGGTGCGCCAGGAGCCGAGCTGAATGGCCTCCACCGTCTCATCGACTTTCGCGTTGCCGCCGAACGTGAGGCGCGCCCACTCTTCGACGATCTGCCGCGAGCTGAGATCGGGGTCCCAGGCGAGGCGGCCGAAGCCGTACAGGTTGGCCTGCGAAAGGTGATTGCCGAGCCAGTTCTCGTCGAGCCCCACGTTGGCCACGCCGACGAAGCCGCCCGCCGGTCGATGAAAGGTCTTGCCCGCCACCAGCGCTCTCACAAGCGTCGATGCGCCGCCCGCGTGAAAATCGAAATCGAGAGTCGCTTTCCACATCGGCACCAGAAAGACGGTATGCCGCGCCTGGCCAAAATACTCTTGCGTGATTTGCAGCTCGACGGCCTGGTTGGTTTTTTCCAACGCGGCGAAAAGCGGCGAGGCCGGTTCCCGCACCTGAAAATCGATCGGCCCGTTCTTGATCTGGATCGCCACGTTGGAGTCGAACTGGCCATCGAGATTGTGGAAGTTGTCATAGGCCGCGCGGGCGCGGTCGTTCTTCGGGTTGCGCCAGTCCATGTGATGGTCGTAGACAAAGCCGCGGTAGAAGAGCAGGCCGCCGTGCGGCGCGAGCGCACGCGCCACCATATTGGCGGCGTCGGCGTGGGTGCGATGGTAGTTCGACGGACCGGCGCGGCCCTCCGCATCGGCCTTCATCACAAAGCCGGCGAGATCCGGGATGCCCCGATACAGTTCATCGGCTTTTTGTTTCCACCAGGCGGCGACGCCGGCGTCGAGCGGATCGAAGGTATCCAGGCCGCCGAGAATCTTGGGGCTCGACAAATCGACCGATAGCACCACCCGAACGCCCCAAGGGCGGAAGGCGGCGGCAATGCGCACCACCTCCGGGATCATTTCCGGCGCCAGCAGGCGCGGGTCGGCGTTGACATTATTGATGGAGCAGCCGTTGATGCCGATGGAAGCGAGCAGCCGCCCGTAATCCGCCACGCGAGCGAGGTCGGCGCGCGCATGGCCGTTTTCCCAGAAGATGGAGCGGCCGCCGTAGCCGCGCTCGATGGAGCCATCCAAGTTGTCCCAGTGGTTCACCCAGCGGATGGGCGCGTAAGGCGTACTGCGTTCATCGAGCGAATCGACGGGCTCGCCGAGCGCGATCTTCCGCAGCAGGGCGAAAGCGCCGTACAGCACGCCGCGCGGATTGGACGCCGTGACCACGGTGTAGCGGGTGTCATGATCCACCACGGTCTTCAGCCAATAAGCGTCCTCGGGGAGCGGGGCATAGAGGTTCCATTGCGGCGCGGCGCGGCCCAGCTCATCGAGAGTTCCCAGCACGATGGCGCTTTCGCGCGGAATTCGAGTTTCGGCGCGCAACGTTCTTTCCACTAAGCCGCGCAAGCCGCGGGTCAGCTCGCCGCGCGCGGCGGCCTCGGGTCCGGCGTCACTCAGAGTTGTTACGACCGCAGGCAGCGTGGCGCGCACGTGAGCCAGCGCGACGCCTTCGATGGGCTGATAGCGCAGCCAGGCATCGTAGCCGGATTCGGCGTGGAGGCAGACGGTGGCCAGCGCAGTGGCGAAGATGGATTTCAGCAACATGGCCGCTTCTCCATTACGAATTGACGCCGGAGGCCAGGTAGCCTCCATCGACGGTGATGCACTGCCCGGTGAGGAAACTGGCGCCGTCCGACGCCAGCAGCACGGCCACGCCCACCAACTCTTCGGGCTTCCCGAAGCGACGCATTGGCGTGCGCATCAGCATCTCGCGCCCGCGGGCGGTGCCGCTCACCAGGTCCTCGTTCAATTCCGTGGGAAAGATTCCGGGCGCGATGGCGTTCACCGAAATCCTCTCCTGAGCCCACTCACAGGCCAGGCTGCGGGTGAGCGAGAGCAGCCCGCTCTTGGCCGCGCAGTAGGCTGCCACCTCGCTAAACGCCACGAAACTGCCGAGCGACGCGATATTGACGATGCGCCCGCGTCCGCTGGCTTTCAGTGGCGCGTGAAAGACCTGGCATGCGCGCAACGCGCCGGTCAGATTGGTGTCGAACAATTCGTTCCATTCGCTCTCCGCTACGTCGAGCGTAGGTTTGAGAAAAGTGATGCCGGCGGCGTTGACCAGGATATCCACGCGGCCGAAATGCTCCATCACCCGATCGCGCAGCTCCTCGATGGATTTGCGGCTGGTGATGTCGGTGGTCTGCTCCAGCGTGCGGCGCCCGGCCAGCTCGATTTCCCGGCAAACCGCTTCCACCGCGTCGACGCGCCGGCCGGTGGGAACGACATTCGCGCCGTGGGCCGCCAGGCCGAGCGCCAGTGTGCGGCCGATGCCCGAGGTGGCGCCGATCACCACGGCGACCCGATCCGTCAGTTCCAGGTAATTCCGCATCATTCCGGTTCGTAGCTGAGAAACAGAGCGTTGTCTTCCACCGCCAGCCCGACGCCCGCGGCCGCGGCGGCTTCGGCTAAAGCCGCGTCGAGCATCGCCACCGGGTCGGGGCCGACCGCCAGCCGGCGCATCAGGCCTTCGCCCTTCCTGGCGCCTACGTTGAAGACGATTTTGAGCCCGCGCCGTTTGCACTTCACCGGCGTGCCGTTCTCCAGCTTCTGGTTCATCGGTTTGATGTACGCATCCACGTAATGCACGCCGATGCCGGACTTGTCATCGGTCGATTGCGGCAGTTTCTCCAGCGCCGCGGCATTCACATCACAGAGTTTGATTTTCATGTTCGAGTTCGCTCCGGCGCGGTTTGGATTCGAAGTATTCGTCCATCCTGTTTCGAAATGCGCGAATGTGCTCCGGCGTGCTGCCGCAACAGGCGCCGAGAATACTCACACCCGCCTCAAGCAGCGGCTCGACGCCGCGCGCCATCTGCTCCGGCGTTTCGTCGTACACCACTCTCATGTCGATCAGCTTAGGCTGCCCGGCATTCGGCTGCGCCATCACGGGGAGGCTGCATACCGCCCGGTATCGCTCGACGGCTTGCCGCGCGTGTTCCATATCCATGCCCGTGCCGCAGTTCAGGGCGACGATATCGGCGCCGCGTTCCTCCATGAACTTCGCGGCACGTTCGGGGTCGACGCCCATCATGGTACGAAAGGTCGAGCCATCCAGAGTCACATCGTAGGCCATGGAACCGATGACGCACCCCGCGCCGGCTTCCCGTGCGGCGTCGATGCCGATCCCCAGCTCTTCGAGCGAAGTTTGCGTCTCGACGATGATGGCGTCGGCGCCCGCATCCACCAGGGCTTTGGCCTGTTCCCGGAAGGCTTCCCGCACCTGCGCTTCGGTGAAATCGCCATAGGGCTCCATCAATCCGCCGAACGGTCCGATGTCGCCGATGACGTAGCCGGGCCGGCCGCCGAACGCCCGCCGCACAATCTCCACTCCGGCGCGATTGATCTCCACCGCCTGGCCGGCCTGCGAATGTCGGTTGAGCATGATGCGCGAGCCGCCGAACGTGTTGGTGATGATGCAATCGGAACCGGCCTCGGCATAGCGGCGCTGAATGGCGAGCACCCGCTCCGGTTGCGTCAGGTTCCAGGCCTCGCCGCAGTTGCCCTGTTCGAGTCCGGCCAGCATCAGTTGCGTGCCCATGGCTCCGTCGCCGAGGAGCGGGCGCGTGCGAATGGCGTCTTGCAGGCGTGGTTTCATCTTGGTATTGGTATTTCCTCCGGCGCTGCGCAAGCCCTTCGCGCATACGGAGCACGGCGAAACTGGCAGGGCGTATACGAGCAGTTCTGGCAGGGCGACAGCTTGGTCAAGCGGCGCACCCGCTCCGTGTGGCGAGTCACGCCGAAGACCGCGAGCTGCGACTTCTTGGGACGCAGCGCGCCCGATTCGAGCGTCTCCAATTCTCCGGGCAACGGTTGCCGGCCGCCGCGGCGAAGCAGGTCGAGCAACCGCACCTGTTCGCGGATGTCCCAATCCACATACCCCGGACTGTCATGCGGAAGCACAGCCATCCCGCGCGATTCGGCCCAGTCGCAAAGGCGGGCGCCGGCAATCGTGATCAGGCACTCGACCACCGCCGAACCGAACACTTCGAGGAAAAAATATTCGTCGGGCTTCTCTTCGCGCCACAGCCGAGTAGCTTCCTCTTCGAGCGCGCCGCCCGCGCTGGCCGCCACCAGAACCGCGCCGCCGGCCGCGGCCTGCTCGACGAGCGACCGCAGGCGCAAGCTGCGAAACGGCGCGCCCTCGAGCCGGACGATGTCGCCCACCACTTCGAGTTCGGCGGCCTCGCGCGCGTATACCCACGGCTGCCCGTTGGCGCGGTACCACGCGCGCGCCCAGCCGGCCAGCTCCTGAGCGCGCTCGCTCAGCGCCGCGGAACGCGGATAGCCCAGCAGCCGGCGATACTCTGCTTCGAGGACATCGACTTCGGGGAACGATCCGGTGAGATTCAACTGCGGAGGTAGGACAGACGATCGGTTTCCGTCGTCTGTCGCGTAAGGCCGGGGGACGCTCGGCAAATCACCGGCGACAAGATCGCCGGCGTTAACGGGAGGCTCGCGGGGCGTCATCCGGCCACCTCGACCGCTTCCAGCGGTTTGAACTGGCATCCCTCGACGAACAAATCGAAGAAATGCGGATGAGTTTCCAGGCGGCAGTGCTCGACGCGGCGGACCATTTCCTCCAGCTCGCGGCGCTTGGCCATCGAAAGCAGCATTATCGACGCGCCCTCGATCGCTGCGTTACCGGCCTGCACCACGCGGGAGGGCGGCAACTTCGGGATCAGCCCGATGCGCGTGGCCGCCGGCACGGACAGGTTGCGCCCAAACCCTCCGGCCAGGTAGAAGACCTCGATATCGCCGAACTCGACGCCGTAACTGCCGGCCACCACCTGCAAGCCCGCCACGTGAGCGCCCTTAGCCTGGGCCAGCTCACTGACATCGTTCTCGAGGAAGAATACGGCGCCCTCCGGGTCCAGCGCGATGCGGCCGCCGGCATCGGCGGGTCCGGCTTCGCCGTCCATGAATCTACCCATTTCGTTCATCCGGCCGGTGCGCAGCAACTCGCTGAGGAGCGCGATCAGGCCGCTTCCGCAGATGCCCTGGGGCGGACCGCCGCCGATCACGCTCACTGCGACATTGCCGGCCGCGTCCACCGTCACATCCTCGATCGCGCCGCCCAGCGCCGGCATGCCGCAGGCGATCGCGCCGCCCTCGAAGGCCGGTCCCGCCGGGCAGGACGCCGCCAGGATGCGATGGCGATTGCCGACGATCAATTCGGTGTTGGTGCCGATATCCATGATCGCGATCAAGCGGTCTTCGTGCGCCATGTCGACGGCCAGCAGGCAGGCGGCGGCGTCGGCGCCCACATGGCCGCTGATAATCGGCGCGCCATAAACGCGCGCCCGCGGATGAATCGGCAGCAGCGCCTGCCGCCCAATCATGCTCAGGCTGGTTGTCGAGCGCTTGCCTTCGGCCATTTCGATTTCCGTGATGGAGCGGTACGGATTCTGCCCGATCGAATACACGCTGTGGCCGAAAAACAGATCGCGCATGGTGGAGTTGCCCACCACCACCATTTCGTAAATGCTGAGTGGAGCGACCGGAAACTCCTCGATCGCGTGGCTCAGGTAACCGGCCAGCGTCCGCCGCAGCAGTTTGCCCGGATGCGAGCAATCGTAATGGATGCGCGACATCACGTCGGAACCGCCGAACCGCTGCGGGTTTTCGAACGACGCATCCGCGATCCGCGCGCCGGTTTCCAGGTCGAAAAGGCGGAGCACCACGGTGGTGGTTCCCAGGTCCATGACGAGGCCGTAGAGCGGACCCGAAGCGCGCTCGATCTCTTCACCGTCGAGCAGAATGCGCTCTCCGTCGCGGACCACCGCCGGATCGATATGGACGCCGCGCAGTCCTTCGGGAAGGCCGGCGGATTTGGTTTCGACGCGCATGTTCCCGCGCCGCATGGTGTGGCAGCGAACCTCGCCGCTCGACGCTGTCACGTGAGTGCGGCACGAGAGCCGGAATTTGCCGCTGAGGTGCCGCTCTTCCTCGGTGCGCTCCGAGAGAAGCTCGGCGCCCTCGGTCACCTCGACCATGCACTCGCGGCACTTGCCCTGCTTGTGGCAGGAGGTGGGGACGCGGACGCCCAGCGTCTCGGCGTGATCGAAGATCGACGCAGCCGGGTTGGCCTCGACCGAATGTCCGTTGATAATGAGGGTGGCTGCCATGACTCGAGCGTCTTACCAGGTGGCCTGAGCCTCGAGTTCGGCGCGCACGGCTTCGGCGACCTCGCGCGCCGGGCCCTCGCGTTCCTCTTCCTCGCTCCACCGCCATTGCGCCAGGTAGTCGTCGGAGCCTTGCAGGCCGCGCTGAGCGGCCAGGCGGTCGATGCGCTCCATGAACTTCGCGGGGAACTCGAGGGTCACATCGTCCGCGTCGTCCTCAGCCTTCACTTGCGCCGGTATCTCCTGCCAGTACAGAATTTTGTAGGTCGCCATCTTGCTTCCTCGATGCAGCCAGCCGCAGAAACAGGTCGACCGCGGCCGAAGCGTTCGCGCCGTATCCATCGGCGCCGATTTCGTCGGCGAACATCTGGCTGATCGGCGCGCCCCCCACCGCCATCCTGATATTCCCCAGGCCGGCCGCCTCAAAGCCATCGATCACCGTCTTCATATACGTCATGGTGGTGGTGAGCAGCGCGCTCATGCCGATGATGTCCGGCCTCGACTTCGCCGCCGCAGCCATGAATTTGTCCACGCTCTGATCCACCCCGATATCGTATACTTCGAACCCGGCGCCTTCCGCCATCATGCATACCAGGTTCTTGCCGATATCATGCAGATCGCCGCGCACGGTACCCATCAGCAGCACGCCGATCCGGCTGACGCCGCTACCCTTGGCGCTGAGCAGAGGCTTCAGCACCGCCATTCCCGCTTTCATCGCGCGCGCCGCGATCAACACCTCCGGCACGTAGAGCACGTTGTGCTTGAAATCCTCACCCACCACGCTCATGCCGGCGATCAAACCTTCGTTGAGGATTTCCTGCACGGCGCGCCCCTCGGCCAGCGCGTCCCTGGTCATCTGCTCGACTTCCTTGGCCTTGCCTTCATAGAGGCACTGGTTCATCAGGGCGTAATCAACCATGCCGCGCTCCTCCGCCGTTGCGGCTCGCATTGAATTCCTGGAGCGCTTCCAGCATGGCGACGATATTGGCGCGCGGCATGCCGGGGCTCACTCCGCCGCCCACCGAGAGAACCATGCCCTCGCCCTCGGCGCCCTCCAAGACGTCGAGCGTGGCTTCCCTCACTTCTTCGGGCGTTCCGCGAACCGCGATCTCCAGCGGATTGACATTGCCCATCAGGCACATCCGCTTGCCCACCCGCCGCTTCACTTCGCGAATGTCGCGCTGCTTGCCCCAATTGAGCATGTTGAAACCTGCGTCCGGCAGGTGGTCTAGGCAGGCGTCCACCTCGGCGTCGTTATGGTAGAGTTTCACCCAGTCCGCCGGAAACGCGTCGCAAATCCGTTTCAGATATGGATGCGCGAACTCCTCGTAATGTTCCTCGTTGACGAAGCCCACGATGTCATCGAGGATGAAAATACCCTCCACCGTGCCGCCCATCGCCTTGTGCTGCGCCTTGAGCCAGTCGATCACCACCCTTGTACACAGGTCGATCAGCTTGTGCGCGCCCTCCGGATTCTCCACCAGGTCGATCATGAACTCCGTGGTGCCACGCACGAACCCGGCCGTGCAGAGCGGCCCGCGCGAAGTCACCATGGGCAGGATGTAGCCGTGGTCCAGGATGCGCTGCCGCTCCATGCCGATGCGGTGCAGCGTGAGGGCCGCGAAAGCGTCCGCCTCCACTTCATATTCCGGAAACTGATCGATATCTTCCAGGCGATACAGCGTGTGATATTCGCTGGGAGTGTTGTCCTGCCAGAATTTGATCTTCGCCCCAAGCACCGATGGTTCGGCCGCCATCCCGTATTCCATCCACCAGGACGGAATGAAGATGATGTCCGGAAACTCGCGCATGATTTTCAGGTTGGCCTCAAACCAGACTTCCCGGTCGAGATAGTAATCCAGGTGTTTGATGCCGAGATAGCCCGGAATCCACGGGCTGTCGACGATCAACGCCATCGGGACCTTGTCCAGTTTCTCGAGGCGGGCGGCACTCTTAAACGTTTTCCATTGTTCAGGCAGCATGGCAATCTCTATTCATTGGGTCAACAGGGAATCTCCACCGGACGGCCATCGGCCGGGTCGGCCCAGCGGTCGTTGGGAACGGTCGGCGCCCAACCGGGGCGCGCCGGGTCCTGGTCATACGGGTAGCCACCCAGCCGGCGGTACAGTTCGGCATACTCGCGCAGTTTCTCGCGGTTGAGGCGCACGCCCAGGCCGGGGCCTTCGGGCACGCGGATGGCGCCGTCTTCGTAGTGCATGAGGCCGCCTTCGATGATGTCATCGGTCAGGTGATGATAGTGCGCGTCGGCGGCGAAGCTGAGGTTGGGCAGCACCGCGCCCAGATGCAACATAGTGGCAAGTTGAATTCCCAGCTCGCCCGAGGAATGCACGGCGACTCCCAACTGAAACGTGTCGCACACCGCGGCGGCTTTCACGCACGCGCGTATGCCGCCCCAGAAGGTGGTGTCGAGCAGTATCACGTCCACCGCGGTATCGAGCGCGTTGGCGGCCAGTTGTTCGAAATTGACAACTACGGTGTTGGTGGCGAGCGGCACGCGCACCATCTGCCGCGTGCGGCGCATGCCATTCAGACCGAAGACGGGGTCCTCGAGATAGTCGTTGCGAAGGTCTTCGATAGCCTGGCCGAAGCGGACGGCCTGTTCCACGCTCCACACGCCGTTGGGGTCGAAGCGGAAAGAGTCGCCGGGAAACGCGGCGGCCAGCGCGCGATAAACCTCCAGCTCATATTCCGGCGGAAACACGCCGGCCTTCAACTTGTGAGTGGCGAAACCGAAGCGCCGCTTCCATTCGCGCGTCTGGCGAACCACTTGGTCGATGGTGCGAACCTCGCCCGTGCCCGTGCGCGGATCCGCGTAGCGAAAGAAAACGTAGGTGGCGAAGCGGACGCGGTCGCGCAGGCGGCCGCCCAGGATTTCCGAGACCGGCACGCCCCAGGCCTGGCCCAGGATGTCGAGGCAGGCGAATTCGAGGGCGGCCAGCACTTGCGTGCGGTTGTTGTACAGCGACGCGGTGGGGTTGGCGATGCGAAACCGCATCTCTTCCAGGCGCGCCGGATCGTGCCCCACCAGGCTGGTTTTCAGCGCGCGGAACACGGCCTCGGCGGATTCGCCGCCGCCGCCCATTTCACCCAGGCCGATCAGCCCGTTATCGGTCTCCACTTCCACGATGGTGCGCACAAAGCGGCCCCAATGGCAGCCGTTGGCGTGGCGCAGCGGCGCCTCCAGGGGAACGGTTACCGTGGTGGCTCGAATGTCGCGAATCTGCATGGGCGCTACGTCTACAACTTTACAGCATCCATATAGTTTGACGCCACAACTAAATCTCATCCGGCGCTGAATGCACGGTTCCGGCGCGGCCTGTGGACCTGCTAGAGTTGGCTATGGCATCCTTTCTCGCCAAAACCGACCCGGAAACCTATTCGCTCGACGACCTGGAGCGCGACAAGCGTACTGTGTGGGATGGCGTCACCAATCCACAAGCGGTGCGCGCCATACTCGAGATGCGGCCCGGCGACCGCGTCTTCATCTATCATAGCGGCGGCAATTCCGCGGTGGTGGGTCTGGCCACCGTGCGCGGCGAGCCGCGGCCGGACCCGAAGAACCCAAAATCCGCGGTGGTGGAGCTGGAGTTTACGGCGCGCCTGGAGCCGCCCACCACGCTGGCGGAAATCAAACAATCGGGCAAGTTCGACGACTGGGCGCTGGTGCGGCAGGGACGGCTTTCCACCATGGCCGCGCCGGAAGCATTCGTGCGGTGGATGGCGGCGCGATACGCGGGCGTCAAAATCTGAGCGGGAGCTCGTGGCGCGGGCGGACCTGCCAGGCGCCTTCGCCTGCCAACCGCCGCGAAGCTCAGTGTGCGAGAATCCAGCGTGCGATGTCGCCGATCACTTCGCCCGACACGTGCCCAGGCGTCATGTATTCCGCGGGCATGCTCTTGCCCTCGCCTTCGATGAACAGGTGGTTCAGCGCCGGATAACTCTTCAGCGTGACATTCGCGCGTTCCCCGAGCGCGGCCTTCCAGATGTCGAAATCCTTCATCGTCACCTGGTAATCGCGCTCGCCTTGCAGGATCAGCAAGGGCCGCGCGATTTTGGCCGCTTGTGCGACCGGGTCGTAACCGCGCAGGTCGAGCCAGTAGTGCGGGAAGGCTCCCAGGATCGCCGGCCCATCTTCGTGGCCGGACTGCAAGGCCTTCACCGAGAGAGCCAGTTTGCGCAATTCATCGATTTGTTTCCGGGCTTCGGGAGTGTCGCCGCCGGGCAGCGATCCAGCGTAGTCGAACTGCTCCAGCATGACGTCTTCGATGGGCCGCGCGGTTCCAGCGAGCACGATCCCGCCGGCCGCTTCCGGCGCCCGATTCAGCATCATGGGCATCAGGTAACCGCCCAGGCTGTGGCCCAGCAGGAAGGCGCGCTTCGGATCGATGCCGGGCTCGGCGCGCAAGAGGGTCACGGCGGCGACGGCGTCCTCGACCGTCTCGTCCTGCACCGTCAGATTGCGTATCTGCGCCATCTTCGCGCCGTACTCCTTGGTTCGCTTCTCGTAGCGGAGCACGGCGATGCCCTGAGAAGCGAGCCCTTCGGCGAGGTCCCGGAATGGCTTATTGCCGAAAATGGTTTCGTCGCGATCCTCCGGTCCGGAGCCGTGAATCAGAATCACGCCCGGTACGGGTGTCTGCGACCGTGAAACAGTCAGCGTGCCGGGCAACTTCCACTCGCCGGTGCCAACCGTCACGGCCCGCTCGCCGAACGAATCCAGCTTGCTGTATGCGGGCGAATGCCAGTCCGGCCCCGGGGCTCCCATTAGTACTCTTGACCCGAGTAATAACAGCCCCACAGTGACCAGGAGGATAATCGCCAGCAGCAGCCAGACCAGACGCCGCGCGAAGTTGGCGGTCAATCCGAACCCCGTCCGCCCGTCCACGAACAGCGCGGGATCCTGCGGGTTGTAATAGAAACTGCCATGCCAACAGCTATCGGGAGTCACCTCGGACGGGCCGCCGGGCGACGTCGAAACCGCGCGGACCACCAGCAGGATCAAACCTGGGAAATATGCGCCAATGAGAAGGACAAACACCCACAGCGGCGGGACGAACATAGGCAACAGTCCGAGAATGGCGAACATCGGCCCGACCAGATAACCGGGCGCAGCCAGGCAGGCCAGCATCGCCGGCCGCTGGGTCCCTCTTCTGGAACCGAGTTCCATCACCATATACACCGCCATAAAGAACAAGATGATCGCTGCACCGAGCGCCAGAGGGCCGAAGCATCCGCGAACCGTTTTGAGCGCCCAGCCGTTCGCGTTTCCCTGCGAATCGAAGTGCCTGGCAAAGCGTAGGGGAATGCGGCTCCAGTTCACACAGAGGTAGAGTGCGGCTGCCATCACCAGAGCCAGCGGGGGCGCGAACCAGAGCAGCCGGCGGGCGAGGCCGCCCGCATCGCCGCTTAACGACGCTTCGCGGGTGGATGGCGCCGGGAGCGCGAAGCGCACCGCAGCGGCGTGGCACCGGTACAGAAGCCACAGCGCCGCGATGGAGGGAGACGCGACCGTCAGCCAGAGCCACGCGACCGGAGCCCACCAGGCGGCCAGCAAGGCCACCAGACTGAACGGCAGCAGCCGCAGTTGGTAACCGCGCAGCAGCTTGGCGCCCTCGCTTCCGTAACGGACTTCGCGCGGCACCTCCGCGCCGAATAGTCTGGATCGCTTGGGCAGGAGCGGAAGCGCGTGCAGGAGCATCAGAATGAGGACCAGCGGGAACAATAACAGCAAGCGAATGCCGATCATGATTTCAGCCTTTCTGCGAACAGCCGCAGCTCGGCGGCAATGCTATCCGGCGCAACGCCGTGCGCGCGCATCTCAGCCACCATTTCGCGCAAGCGGCGCTGGAAATAGGAGATCCTGTCCGGTCCGGCGTCGTCAACCGCGCCACGGACGATCACGGCTGCGCGGCGGCCGTGCTTGAGATCCAGCCAGCCTTCCTCGGCCAACTCGCGGTAAGCCTGCGCCACGGTGTTGAAATGCACGCCCAGCTCCATGGCGAGCCGTCGCACCGAGGGGAGTATATCGCCCGGCGCCAACTCGCCCTCTACCAGGTGGGCGCGGATGGCATCCACGATTTGCCGTCCTGCCGGGACCGGAGAGCTGAGATCAATGCCAACCCGTGGCGCCGGACTCATCACTGTACAGTGTATTTGTACAGTGTACAGAATGCAAGAGGAAAGTGAAACCTCCTCACCCCAGATACTGCTCGCACAGGCGCTCAAATTCCGTGGGGCGGACCAGGCGGAAGTGCAGATCGAGCGGGCACAGGGCGGCCAATTCTTGCGTCAAGCGCGGCGAGGGCACTTCGGGGGTCAGCAGGTGGAGCTGGCCGAAATCGACGCGGTACGGGAGCACGTTGAAACGGCGGATGGTCTCGGCGGGGAGGGCGCGGGTGGCCGCGGCGACCACTTCGCCGCCATCGGGAACACCCAACTCAAGGCCCGCCTGCGCGCTCAACGCCTGGTAGAGCTGTTCCTCTTTCAGCTTGCGCAGCTTTAACAGGTGCTGGCCCAGGCGCATGCCCGGCGGGCAGGTACCCAGCGCTGCCTGGAGGTCCTCGAGCGAGATGGCCCGCATGCGCACCAGCAATTCGCCCAGCCGGCCCTGCCCGGGCGTGGGACACGCCGGGTACTTGTGATCGGTTTTGCGCCAGGCCAGGGCGCGCCCGCGCAGGCGCGCGGCGGCGAACTGGCGCAGGGCGGAAATGGTGGCCGCGCAATTCAGCAGGTTGCCCCAGAACATGCGCGGCAGCACGCCGGCCGCGAACCGCCAGCCATAAACGCGCGCGCTCAACGTGGTGCGGATCAGGAAATGGATCAGCGACAGGCTCAAAGTTGCGGTGCACAAGCGGGACGCCCACGCCGGAATGCCGCCGATGCCGCCCCAGCCAGCCACCCAGCAGAAAAACAGCAGATTGGCGATGGGCGAAAGCAGGTTTCCTACCAGGCCCTTGCGGTCGCGCCAGAAGAAATACAATTGCCGCAGCGGGGCGCGCCAGCCGTGGTGCTCCCAGCCTTGCAGCGCGATGCCGGCCACCCAGCGGCTGCGCTGCCGGATGGCGGCGTGCAACCGGCGCGGGAAGTATTCGCGCGTGGCCACCAGCGCGGACGCAGGAAGCCGCAGCGGCACAAGGATCTGCCGGCAGCCGAGGGCGTGCAGGCGGAAGCCGTTTTCATAGTCTTCGGTGAGGCAGGCCGGGTCGAAAATGCGGCCGCCGCGGGTGGAAGCCAGCCGCTCCAAGGCGTTCCGGTCGAAGCCGGCGCCAACTCCGTTGGAAGGAAGAAACCCGCCCAGCCGCTGGCGCGCCGGAAGGTCCTTGAGCTGACACTCGGTGAATTCGTCGCAGTAGACGCCGTGGGTCATTTCGGCAACGCCGGTGGGCAATGGCAGCACCGGGATTTGCACCATCTGGTAATCGCGGGAGAACCAGTTGATGAGCCGCAGCGATTCCGGCGCAACTACGTCCTCCGCATCGTGCGTCACGATCACGTCGTAGCGGACGCCGTTTGCGGCTTCATGCTCGAGCAGGCAATCGAAGATCGCATTCAGGCAATCGCCTTTGGAGGTCGGCCCGTTGTGCGGCACCGGCGCGAGGTGCACGCGCGGCGATCGGCGGGCGGCCTCGGCCACCGCTGCCGTGGTTAGCGCGTCGTTCAAATACGCGCCGGCGAAGAAATCGTAATTGGCATATTGAATACCGGCCAGGTTGCGTTCCAGCATCCGCCCGATGACGCGCTCCTCCTTCCATAGGGGAACCAGAATGGCGATGCGGCGCTCGGGAGCGCTCGAAGCCTCCGCGTCCGTCGGCCAGCGGCAACGGCGCTCGCCTTTGGGGAAGATGGCGACCAGCGCGATGAACAGATCGTCCAGGCCGCTGAGCAGAATCCAGACCGCCAAGCAAATCAGGCAGACCACCAGCCGGTTGTCGGACGTCAATGAGAGCAACCTCGGCCTACTGGACGTAGTGGCCGTGCCGCTGTGGAAATCTCGGCCGATCTAGACCATCAGCGTCCGCTCCCTTACGGTCGCGGCTCCGATTCGGCATTGAACGGAGCCGCGCGCGTTAGCAAGCGGTTGCAGGGCAAAATCGTAAAGTCGCGATATTCGGCTCCCTCCTATTTGGTTAACGTTACCCTGGTGTAAACAACCTGGAAGCCCAGCCGCTCGTAGTTGCGCTGCGAAGCGCCGGCCGGAGCGGTGGCTGCGGCGGCCATGTCGCAGCCCTGCGCCAGCGCCTCATTGAGGCGCGCCGCAATCAACTCCTGGTGCAGTCGCTGCCGGCGATAGGGGCGCGCCACGCCATCGGCGAAGAGCGTGGCCAGGCCCTGGGTGACGATGAGCGCGGCTCCGCCGGCCGGCGTGCCGCCTTCGGCCGAGGCCAGGTAGCACATCGCGCCGGGCATGCCGAAGACCCAGCGGCCCACGTCCATCTCCTCGGTGGTGAGCTCGGTCTGCTCGAAGAAGCCGCGGCCCACGGAGTGTGCCCACAGGTCGGATTCGTTGGGCGTTGCCCTGCGCACGCGGGGCGTGATGACGATTTCGACTCCGGTAAGGCTCCGCGCCAGCACGTTGTCGAATTGGCCTACGCGATAACCGCGGTCGCCCAGCATCTCCAGGAAGCGGGCGTTGGCCAATGGGCAGACCTCGATCGAGACCCGCGCGCCGCGGCAGCGGAAGAAGCCTTCCAGTTCGTCCAGATCGGCCTCGCTCACGGCGCCGTTCAAGCCCAGCCCGACGGCTTGGGTGAGCGGCGAATCGACGCCCGCGAAAATGGCGCACCCGCCGGCGATCTCGAGCGCCGCCGCGCCGCCGGGCGCGCAGCCGAGCGCCTGCGCGGTCTGGGCGCCCTCAATGCGGCGCGCCAGAGCCAAATCCGCAAAAGTCAAAACGCCTCCTGTGACGGCGAGGGCCAAAAGAGCATCATATAAAGTATGGCCCATTCGACAGTGAGATTTTCCGTGCGTGGCATGACCTGCGCCAACTGCGCGCGCAGCGTGGAGCGCAAGCTGGCCTCGACGCCCGGCGTCGGCAAGGCCAGCGTGGACCTCAACGCCGCCACGGCCGATGTGGAATACGACTCCTCGCGTGTGAACCCGGAAGCGCTGGCTGGCGCCATCCGCCAGCTCGGCTACGAAGTTGGAGCATGAGCGTCGCCGCGCCAGAGCGTATCGACCTGGCCGTGGGCGGCATGACCTGCGCAGCTTGCGCCCGCTCGATTGAGCGGACCCTTTCAGCGACGCCGGGCGTGACCCGCGCCAACGTGAACCTGGCCACCGAGACCGCGACCATCGAGTACGATCCGGCGCGCGCCGGTGTGCGCGATTTCGTCGGCGCCATCGAGGATCTGGGCTACAGCGTTCCGGAGAACGGCGCGCGCCTGCCAGCCGAACAGCTCTACCGCCGGCGGCTGATAGTTGCCGCCTGCTTGGCGTTGCCGGTGATGGCGCTCGGCATGCTGCACCGCTGGCCCTGGGTGCAACTGGCGC